>Ga0306926_10004679_pt1 | contig 14400 bp, 17 predicted proteins | sample flu12Cox44000178_FD_203759 | JGI IMG/M metagenome (GOLD analysis project Ga0306926, IMG submission 203759) | Lab enrichment of tropical soil microbial communities from Luquillo Experimental Forest, Puerto Rico - flux8day.12C.oxic.44.000.178 (v2)... | ecosystem: Environmental > Terrestrial >...
GTGGATGTACTGCGCCTGGCGGGTGTTGGCGACATAGAGCGTGCGCTCGTCCGGCGAGAAGGCCAGCCCGTTCGGATACTCGAACTCGGCGACGAGGCGTTTGGTCCCGTCGGGCATGATCCGGTAGACCCCGGAATGGACGAGTTCTTTGTCGGCGAGCGGGATGCGCAGACCGGGGTCGGTGAACCAGATGCTGCCGTCGGACCGGCAGACGACGTCGTTGGGGCGGTTGATCCGCTTGCCCTGATAGCGGTCCATCAGCACCGCCACACTGCCGTCGGCGGCGATGCGGGCGACCCGGCGGTTGCCGCCTTCGCAGATCACGAGGCGGCCCTGCAGGTCGAAGGTCGTGCCGTTACCCTCGCCGGTCTCGCTGCGCGCAACCTCCGGTGTCTGACCGGGCCGCAGCCGGAACAACAGGCTGCGGCGGATATCGACAAAATAATAGAAGCCGTCGGGGTGCCAGGACGGGCCCTCGGTGAAGACAAAGCCGGTTGCCAAGCGTTCCGGCGGGCCCGGCTCCAGGATGTCGTCGAGCGTTGCCATTCGTCGTCCCTCCCATCGAACAAATTTGTCGAGGGCGAGGCTACTCTCCGCCCGGCGAAGTGTCTATTCCTCGGCGCCAGTTTCCCTGCCGCACAGGGTAACTCAGGGAAAAAATCTCATCCGGACCCGGCTCAGAACAAAAAAATTACTTTTTATCAGAGCCTTAAGTTTGCATAAGGGACGCTTCCCTGACGCACCCTGAGGGAAGCTTTGACGGTGTTTGGGACGCCTAAGTCCTAGTCCGCTTCTCCCGGCGCAGACGCATCGCTCGCCTCTATCCTGGCGATAGCATACGCTTCGATCTTGACGCAGCGTGGCGAACACGCGGGGGCTGAACCTCCGCATTTTCCGGGGGCAGCGGCGGGGACGCAAATGGAGACCGGGGACAGGAAAACCGGTGCGGTGCTCCTCAGCCGAAGAGGTAAGGGGTGAGGCGGCGCGATTTCTTCCTCGCTGCGACTGTGGTCGCCGGCGGATCGCCTACGGCGGCGCTACAGCCGCCCACTCATGCCCGGATCGGTTGGCTCGCCTATGGCGATACGATGCCTCGGCGTTTCTTCGAAGAGGCGCTGGCGCAGCTCGGCTGGGCCGAAAGGAAAAACCTTACGATCGAGCGCCGCTTCGCGGGCAGCGCCGGAGAGCAGATGGCCAGCGCCGCGGCCGAGCTGGTCGCCTGGCATCCCGACGTCATCGTCGCGATGGGCACGATCGACGCGAAGCCGGTGCTTGCCCTCACCCGCACGATTGCAATCGTCGTCGTAACGAGTGCCGACCCCGTCGAGCAAGGTCTCGGTGCCAGCCTCGCGCGGCCGGGAGGGAGCGTGACCGGGATAGCAGCCCCCACCGGGGAGCTTGAACCCAAGCTTCTCGAACTGGCGCACGACCTCATGCCTGGGGCGAGCCGGGTGTCGGTCCTCCGTAACCCGCAAGCCCCCGGCAATGTCGAACCGCCGGCTTCGGTCGGAGAGGCGCTCGGGTTGACGATCGTCATGCGTCACGCCAGCCGCCCCAACGAGCTCGACACGGCATTCGCCTCGGCGGCTTCCGATGGTGATCGGGCGATGGTCGTGCAGCTCTCGCCATTATCCTTCGAGGAGCGGTGGCGCGTCATTGGGCTTGCCGCTCGTTTCCGAGTGCCGACGGTCTATCCGTTGCGCGACTACACCGAGGCAGGTGGGCTGCTCTCCTACGGACCCGTCATCAAAGACAATTTCGTGCGTGCCGCCGCACTGGTCGACAAAATCCTGCGAGGCGCTAGCCCGGCCGATCTGCCGTTCGAGCAGCCGACCCATTTCGAGCTGGTGGTCAACCTAAGGACGGCAAAGGCGCTTGGTCTGACGATCCCGCCATTGATCCTCGCCCGCGCCGACGAGGTCATTGAGTGAGATGGCGCGATGTCATCACTCTGATCACCGGCGCTGCAGTCGCGTGGCCGCTCGGGGTCGGTGCGCAGGAGTCCGAGCTGCCGGTGGTCGGGTATCTTGGCCCGACCTCGGAGGGGCGCGGTCTGCCGGCTTTCCGTCGGGGTCTTGGCGAGGCCGGCTTTGTCTAGGGGCGGAACGTTGCCATCGAATATCGTTGGGCGCAGGGCGAATACGATCGGCTACCGGCGCTCGCGGCCGATCTCGTCGCGCGCAGGGTGACCGTGATCTACTCCTCCTCGATCACCGCGACGCTCGCGGCCAAGGCGGCCACTTCGACCATCCCGATCGTCTTTGACGTAGGCGTCGATCCGGTCGCGTTCGGCCTCGTCACCAGTCTTAGCCGCCCGGGCGGCAACCTCACGGGAGTAGCATTCCTATTGGGCGAACTTTGGCCAAAGCGGCTGCAATTCTTGCACGAGCTGGCACCCAAAGCCGGCACGATCGGGGTCCTGGTCAACCCGGCCAATTCCAACTCCGATCCTAATACCAGGAATTTGGAGCCGGCGGCAAACGCCCTCGGATTACAGCTGGAGGTGCTTCCCGCTAGCACCGAGCCCGATATCGAGGCTGCTTTCGCGAGGATCCAGCGACGGCGAGTGGATGCGCTGCTCGTCGGTGACGACCGGTTCTTCAACAGCCGGAGTCGTCAGCTGCCAGTGATGGTGGCGGCTCATCGTGTCCCCACGATCTACTTTGCCCGCGAGTTTGCCGCTTCCGGCGGTCTGATCAGCTACGGTCCGAGCTTCACCGCGATGGCCCGAATAGCCGGCGAATACACCGGCCGCATTCTCAAAGGCGCCAAGCCGGCCGATCTGCCGATCGAGCAGCCAACCAAATTCGAGCTGGTGGTCAACCTCGAAACCGCCAAGGCGCTCGGATTGACGATCCCGCCATCGATCCTCGCGCGCGCCGACGAGGTCATCGAACAATGAGGCGCCGCGACATACTCCTAGGCTCGGCAGCTGCAGCCGCCGGCTGGCGAGCCGGCGCGCAGGAGGCGCCGAAGAGCGCGCACATCGGGTTCATCGTAACCGGTGAGGCTTTTCCGCGCGGCTGGTTCGACGAGGCCATGCGGCGGCTCGGATGGATCGAGGGACGCAATCTCACCGTCGAGCGTCGAATCACCGGTGAAGATCCGGAGCGGCGCAAAACCGCCGCCGCCGAGCTGGTCGCGGCTAACCTCGATGTCATCGTCGCCGGTGGTGTCGTCGACGCGCTGCCGGTACATGCCCTGACCCGCACGCTACCGATCGTCGTGGTTAACGGCGCGGATCTCATCGAGGCCGGGCTCGCCAAAAGCCTCCCGCGTCCCGGCGGCAATGTCACCGGGATGACCCTCCTTGGCGGAGAGCTCGACGGCAAGCGTCTCGAGCTGTTGCGCGAGCTCGTGCCGACGGCGACGCGGATCTCCATCCTGGGCCATACCCGAAACCCCTGGAGCCTTTCTCGGGGCACCGCGATCGAAGCTCTGGCCCGCCCGTTCGGTATACGAGTTGCCACGAGACTGGTCAGCGAGCCGGAGGAACTCGATCCCGCCTTTGCCGCCAGCGCCGCGGACCATGATCAGGCAATCCTGGTGCAAGAGGGTGCCGGTTTTGTTGAGAATCGACCCCGCGTCGTCGCGCTTGCCGTGCAATACCATTTGCCGGCGGTCTACGTGCAGTCGGACTTCGTTAAGATCGGGGGTCTGATATCCTATGGGTCGCTATGGCGAGAGAATTTCGAGCGCGCCGCTGTACTCGTCGACAAGATCTTAAAGGGAGCCAAACCCGCCGATCTGCCGGTGGAGCAGCCGACTCGGTTCGAATTGGTGGTCAATCTCAAAACGGCCGCGGCGCTCGGCCTGACGGTCTCGCCATCGATCCTCGCCCGCGCCGACGAGGTCATCGAATAAAGGCTATCGCAATTCGCTAAAAACAAGGCGGGTCGACTCGTCATATCGATTGGAAACTTCGATCAGTTCATCCGGTTTCCGGTCACGCTGGCTCCGACGAGAGCGGCACAGGCTCTATGTCGGTTCGGGAGAAGTCGTCGCCCTGAAACAGGGACGGCGATCAGTGCCGCATTAACATCGTTCTGCAGCACGGCAATGATCGCTGAGCTGCGGTTTACAATCAGCGCGGCAGTCCGTGCTGGTCATAGCCGAGAATCTCGTCCGCCGTGCGTGCATCGAGATCCGGCAACGCCGCGCAACGTTTGCCGATCTCGAGGATTTCCGCGGCGAGGCTGCGCCTAGATTGCTGCTTGTGAACCCGTTGCAGCCGTTCTCCGGCGCCTTTGCGTACTGGCGGTCGTAACGGATTCTTCGGCGGCAGCGGCTGGCTCGCCCACAAACCTTCAGCCGCCCAGTCTTTGATGTTGAGCGGCATCGGGTTGCCCTAACGGAATGAATCCGTACGTAAAAATAACCGTCGTCAAATTGGCGCCACGGCCTGCTCGTCGCGGCGCGGGATCAATCGAGCTTTATTTCATAGAGCGGCAGCGATCGCCCCGGGATGGCGTCGGAGGGCGCCTCGCCGATCAGTCGCGCACCATTGCGCTCGTAGAAACCCGCAGCGTAAGGATCGGCGAGAATCGTCAGCCGCTCGGCGCCCCGGCGTCTTGCCTCGATAATCGCGTGGGTAAGCAGCGCGCGACCCACACCGGTGCGGATCCGCTGGGGCTCGACGAAAAGCTTGTCCAAATCGAGCGTGTTGGGCTGCGCGCTTGGTCCGAGCGCCACCATCCCTGCAACCCCGCCATCGGCGCCCGCTGCCACCCAGACGTTTCCTGCGGCGACTTGCTCCTGCATCCCGTCGAGGGCGGTGCGCACCAGCGCCATAAAGGCCTCATCATAGCCCCAAACGGCTTTCGAGCGAATGCAGAGCTCCAGCAGTGCCGGCGCTTCCTCAACGCGCGCCGGTCGAATGCGAGGAGGCGCAGCCACGACCGCTGCTAGTCCAGCACCGCGCAAACTACGTCACCGATCCGCCGCCAATCGGCGAGCTGCCGCGGCCAGGGTCGGTTGGTGAGGCCCTGGGGGCCGGGGTGGCCGACGGCGAAGAGGCGGGTCCCGTCCGCAGCGCTCCAGGTCGCACCCGCGGCGTGCGAAATGCGCGCGGGCGCATTCTCCAACCCGAATACTCGGCGGACGGCGCGCCATCCGCAGCTGCCCATCCCGACAATGACCGGCGGTCTCAAATAATGAACCAGCGGGCGAAGGTGCTGGTCGGCGCAGGCATCGACCCAGCTCGAGCGGATGGAGCCATCCATCGCGCCTTCTTTGATGCACAGAATGGAGTTGGTCAGAAACACCGGCGTGTTGCCGTCGAATTCCCGCGGCTCGGTCACATTGAACCCTGCCTCGGTGAGGAGTTTTCGCAGATTGTCGTTGGTCTTGTTTGCGGGATCATCGCGGCCGCGATTGCGGACGAAGTAGCCGACATTGCCAAAATCCTGGCCGACGGCGAGCAGCTTTGGCCTCTTATGACCAAGCCACGCCTCCCAATGGCTGACGACGTCGGGATCGAACTCGAATTCCGCGCAGCTCCTGATCTTGCCGGGGTTGCGCTCGACGCAGATCCGGCAGACCTTTCGTGCCGCAACGAGTGCGCCATATTCAGTCTCACCGAAAGATCCCATCCGCCAATCCCCACCCCTAATCGCGACGGCACAGAATGACCGAGACGGCAATACTCACGAAGGCTGCAACCCAGCAGGCCGAGCACTTCGATGTCGCGATCGTCGGGGCCGGCATCTCCGGAATAGGCGGAGCGTACCATCTCACCAAGCAGTGCCCCGGCACCAGCTTTGTCGTGCTGGAGGCGCAAGACAGCTTTGGCGGCACCTGGCTCACCCACCGCTACCCGGGCACCCGGTCCGACAGCGACCTCTACACCTTCGGTTATCGCTTCAATCCGTGGACCAGCGCGCCGATCGCGACCCGGGCCGAGATCCTCGACTATCTGGGCGAGGTCATCGCCGAGAGCCGTCTCGACCATCACATCCGGTATCGCCACACGATCTCCTCGGCCCGCTGGTCGAGCCGCGATAAGCTCTGGACGCTGGAGGGGGCGCGCACCGACACCGGCGAAACGGTGCGTTTCAGCGCGAATTTTCTGTGGATGTGCCAGGGCTACTACCGTCATTCCGAGGGCTATACCCCCGAATGGAGCGGAATGAGGGACTTCAAAGGGCGCATCGTTCACCCGCAGAATTGGCCGGAGGACCTCGACTATGCGGGCAAGACCGTCGTGGTCATCGGTTCGGGTGCGACGGCGGCGACCTTGATCCCGGCGATCGCCGCCGAGTGCGGCCACGTCACGATGCTGCAACGCTCCCCGACCTTTTTCAGGACCGGCCGCAATGCGGTCCCGATCGCCGACGAATTGCGCGAGCTCGGCATCGACGAGACGTGGATCCATGAGATCGTGCGCCGGAAGATCCTGCGCGAGCAGTCCGTGTTCACCCGCCGCTCGTTCACCGAGCCGGAGACCGTAAAGCAGGAATTGCTCGCCGGGGTTCGTGCCCATCTCGGGCCCGATTACGATGTGGCCACCCATTTCACGCCGCGCTACCGGCCGTGGCGGCAGCGCATCGCCTTTGTGCCGGATGGCGACTTCCTGGAGGCGATCCGCGCCGGCAAGGCGTCTGTCGTCACCGATGAAATCGAGAGCTTCACCGAGACCGGCATCCTGCTCAAGTCGGGAGAAGCGCTCGAAGCCGACATCGTCATCACGGCGACCGGCTTCAATCTCAATGTCCTGGGCGACATCGACTTCAGCATCGACGGCAAGCCGCTCGCATTTTCCGACACCGTCACCTATCGCGGCATGATGTTTACCGGGGTGCCCAACATGGCCTGGGTCTTTGGATATTTCCGCGCCAGCTGGACCCTGCGAGCAGATCTGGTCGCCGACTTCGTGTGCCGCCTGCTCAATCACATGAAGGACAAGAGCGTGCGGCAGGTGACGCCTGCGCTGCGCCGCGAGGATGCGGACATGCCTTTGCTGCCATGGATCGATCCTGAGAACTTCAACCCCGGCTATGTGATGCGCGGCATGCACCTCTTGCCGAAACGCGGCGACAAGCCCGAATGGCAGCACACCCAGGACTACTGGACCGAGAAGGACGAGTTTCCCGCCATCGACCTCGACGACACAGCGTTCCGATACGAGTGAACCTATCATCGCGGGATAGCGAGAAGTCGGGCAAAAGCGCTTGCATTTCGCTCTGACCATCATATCATTACTCATGTAATGATATGGCTATGTTCGATGGCGAATGTGGTTACGATCAACCGCCCGGAAGTCGTTGCCCTGATCGAGGAAGCGGCCAACAAGCTGACTCGCGGCAACAAGACCGAAGCGGTCGCCTTGGCCGTGCGGCGCATGCTGGAGGAGAACGCACGCGCAGGCTCCCTGTTCGGCGCCCACCGAGGGTCGGTGCGGGTTCACGAAGGTGTCGACCTGATCGCGCCGGCTCTCGATGTCGAGCCCGACGCCGAGACGGGCCGAGAAATCGAACGGTGACCGACGCCCTGCTGCTCGACACTCACATCGCGCTCTGGCTCGACAGCGGTGATGAGCGTCTGCGCTGCTCGACCCGCACTCTGATCGACGGCTGTTGGCGCAACGGCGGAACGATTTTTCTGAGTGCCGTCACGGTGTGGGAGATCGCCTTGCTCGTCGACGCGGGGCGGATCGAGCTCGACATTCCCATCGAGGCGTGGGTCGAGCGTTTCCTCGATCGCCCCGGCATCGAGGGGGTGCCCCTGGGCCACCGAGCAGCTTCACGCGCCTATCAGCTGCACCATTTCAAGCATCGCGATCCGGCCGATCGTCTTCTGATATCCACAGCGATCGAGCTTGCGTGTCCGCTGGTCACCTATGACGAGCGTATCGCCCGCTTCGGTGAGCGGCGAGGTCGGCAATACCGGTTCACAATTGGCGCATAAAGCGCTCGGTGCTCAATCGACGGCGACTTCTACGAGGGTGGGTTCGGTCACATTTGCGAAGGCGATGCGCAGCGCCTCGTCGAACGCCTCACAGCGGTCGACGGCGATGGCCTCGACGCCCTGACCTCTTGCCAATGCGCAGAAATCGATGTCGGGGAGGCTGGTGCCGACAGTGCGTTGCAATCCGAAATGACGGCCGAAATTGACGAGCGCCTCGTAGCGCCGGTTTTTGATGATCACAAAGGTGACGCCGAGCCCAAGCTGGGCCGCGGTCCACAGCCCCTGTATCGCGTACATGCTGGAGCCGTCGCCAAGCAATGCGATGACCTTCTCGCCCGGGCGCGCCAGCGCGATGCCGATCGCTGCCGGCAAGCCGTGCCCGAGACCGCCGCTGGCACAGGTGTAGAAGCCGTCGCGGTCGATGATCGGCAGATAATCGTGCATGGCACCGCGGCTGCTTGGCGCTTCTTCGACGATGATGCTGCCATTGGGCCGCAGCGCCGCCAGCTGTTGCATTAGATAGGCGTCGGTCAGACCCGGACCGGACAGAACTGGGCTCGGCAGGCGGCCGGCTGGTGTCGCGCGAGGGCCCGGCTCTGGACCCTCCAGCAGCTCGCGGATACCCGTTTTCAGATTGGTAACGATGGCGGCGCCGATAGGTGTCCAGGCGGCGACCGTCGGCTCGTCGATGAGCTGGAACAGGCAGGCCCCCTCCGGAATGTGCGGGCCGAACCCCTCGACATGGTAGGTGAAGACCGGCGCACCGAGCACCAGGATCAGGTCGTGCCCGGCGAGACTGGCGACGATCCTCTCACGATCGGCGGCGAGAAAGCCGGCAAACAGCGGGTGGTCTTCGGGAAAGCTGTTGCGGCCCGAATTGGGTGCCGCCCAGACCCTCGCCCGATGCCGCTCGGCGAGTGAGACGACCTCGTCCCAGGCGTCGTCGCGCGCCACCGCTGCACCGACGACAAAGGCCGGACGCGCACAGGCGCTCAAGGCTTCGGCCACCTCTACCACTAATTGCGGATCGCCGCGCACGACCGTGGCGAGCCGGCGGGGCTCGACAGGATCGCAGTCTCGGTCCCAGTCGTCGACCGGAACCGAGACAAAGGCCGGCCCGCGCGGCGGCTGCATCGCGGTGTAATAGGCCCGCGCGATCGCCGCCGGCACATCCTCGGCACGCGCCGGCTCGACGCTCCATTTGACATAGGGCCGCGGGAACTCGGCCGCCCTTTCGGCAAACAGAAACGGCTCGTAAGGCAGGATCGAGCGCGCCTGCTGCCCGGCGATGATCACCAGCGGCGCATGGTTCTTATAGGCGGTGAACACCGCCCCCAACGAATGACCGACACCGGTCGCTGAGTGCAGATTTACCAGCCCGGCATTGCGGGTCGCCTGGGCATAGCCGTCGGCCATGCTGACCGCGACCATTTCCTGCAATGCCAGGACATAGCGAAAATCTGGAGGGAAATCGCGGAACATCGGCAATTCGGTCGAGCCGGGGTTGCCAAAGATTGTTGTCGTCCCGAAAGCGCGGAACAGGTCGAAGACCCGATCGCGCACTGTCGCCCGGCTTTCCGAGAGGCGGTGGCCCGACATTGCAATCTCCTTTTTCGCGGGCTCCGAGCATTATAACGCGCGCTTTAGCGTCCGCTCTCGATCTTTTCCCGTGCTGCGCTCGCCAGAAACGCGGAGCGGGTGAGACCGCGCGCCTGCGCGCTTCGTCGATCGCCGCAAGCAGTCCCGCATCGATGGACAGATTGGCCTTGGCGGAGCGTCCTACATCGAGTAGCAGAGGCACGATCGCCAGAGCGGCGCCTTCGAGAATTGCCGCCGCGACCTCCGGGTCGGCGCGAAAGCTTTCGGCTGACCGCGGCTGCGGCAACTCCTCCCCGCCGGCGATCGCGTCTTTAGCCCACAGTCGGACCGCTCCCACTGCATTGCGGAGCGCCTCGTCCGTCGTGCTGCCGCCGGAAGTGCATCCGGGAAGATTGGGGATGGTCACGCCACACGCGCCCGGCTTACCGTCCAGCAAAGCAACGTATCGCGCCGCTGTCTGTTTGGTTCTCCTAACCGGTCCATCCGGTTATTTTTGCGATTACCCTCGCCACGCCGATGGACAAGGTCCGGTGCCGGGCGACGACAATTCGGCCGGGCGCTTGAAAACCTTGTGCTTGCCCGGCCTGCCGAGCTGTCCATCCCTCGCGCGCCAGGGCCTCGGCACCATCCGGTTCCGCGATACGCATATATTTACGCACTCGAACCCGTCAACAAGGAGAGTCGTTAGCAGCCAGGACCTACACGGTTGTCACGATTACCGGTTCCCCCGCGACACCGCATCGTTTACAAGCCGCCGCGCTAATCCACATTCGCTATTCCACCCGGGGGAACCATGATAACGATCCGACTTGCCGGCGCTGCTCTGGCGCTCGCCATCATTGCCGCGTGCACGCCCGCTGGGCGATCGAACGCCGCCGACAATCAGGTGACTGAAATGCCCGATGGACTGAAATACACCGACACCAAAATTGGCGACGGCGCCACCGCGAAAGCCGGCAACAAGGTCACGGTGAATTACACCGGATGGCTGTACGAGAATGGAGCCAAGGGCAAGAAGTTCGACAGCTCGCTCGATCGCAACCAGCCCTTCCAATTCACGCTCGGCGCGCACCAGGTCATCCCCGGCTGGGACGAGGGAGTGGCCGGCATGAAGGTCGGCGGCACGCGTACGCTGATCATCCCTCCCGCACTCGGCTACGGCGCCCGCGGCGCCGGTGGGGCGATCCCGCCCAACGCCACCTTGATCTTCGACGTCGACTTGTTGCAAGTGCAGTAGCCGGCCAGCGCCGATGAAATGGCGGGTCGGCGAGGTCACGGTCACCAAGATCATCGAGCTCGAGGTCACTGGCGGCAGCCGCTTCATCCTGCCCCAGGCGACTTACGAAGAAATATTGCCGATCGGCTGGCTGCAGCCCGATTTCGCCGATGAGCGCGGTCGCCTGAAGATGAGCATTCACGCGCTCGTCGTCGAGACCCAACGGGGCAAGAGGGGGGGCCGCCGCATCATCGTCGACACCTGTCTCGGCAACGACAAGGAAAACCGACGCATCCCGACCTGGAACAAATTGCAGACGAGCTTTCTGGCTGATCTCGCCGGTGCCGGCTATGCGCGCGAGATGATCGACACGGTAGTCTGCACCCATCTCCACGTCGATCATGTCGGGTGGAATACGATGCTGGTCGGCGGCCGGTGGGCCCCGACCTTTCCCAATGCGCGCTATCTGATGGGCCGCATCGAGCACGCCCATTGGACGAGCCAGAGCGAGCGAGATGCCATGGCCGCCATCCTCGCCGACTCGGTGGCGCCGGTCCGGGATGCCGGGCTCGTCGATTTGGTCGAGACCGATCACCGGATCTGCGACGAGGTCAGTCTTGTCCCGACTCCGGGCCATACTCCGGGTCACGTCAGCGTCCGGATCTCCTCGCAAGGCGAGGCGGCGCTGATCACCGGAGACTTTATGCACCATCCCTGTCAGATCGCTCGGCCGGAGTGGTCCTCGACCGCGGATTCCGACCCGGAAGAGGCGCGCCATACCCGCGAGCAGATGTTGACCGGGCTCGCCGGCACACCGACCCTGGTCATCGGGACGCATTTTGCGGGCCGCACCGCCGGCCGGATCGTGCGCGACGGCGGCACCTTCCGTTTGGCGGTTTGACAAAGGATCGGCGATGGCCGGGCGCGTATTCGACGGGCTAAAGGTGATCGATTGCGCGAGCTTTATCGCAGGGCCCGCTGCGGCGACCGTGATGTCGGATTTTGGCGCCGAGGTGATCAAGATCGAGCCGCCGGGTATGGGCGACCCCTATCGCCGGCGTGCCACCCCGCCAGTCGGTCCGGGGCTGGCGAGCAATCCCGGCTTTGAGCTCGACGGGCGCAACAAAAAGAGCCTGGCGCTCGACCTGCGTGTGCCGGCCGGGCAGGCGGTATTGCGTCGCCTCATCGCCGACGCCGATGTGTTCATCACCAACTATCCGCCGCCGGTGCGCCGCCGGCTCGCGATCACCTATGAGGATCTGGCGCCGCTCAACGAGCGCCTGATCTATGCCTCGTTCAGCGGCTATGGCGAGACCGGGCCCGAGGCCGACAAGCCGGGGTTTGATGCGACGGCGTGGTGGGCGCGCTCTGGCCTGATGCATCTGGTGCGCGCCGGGGAGGAGGTAGCACCGGCGCGGTCCTTGCCGGGGATGGGCGACCACCCGTCGGCGATGGCGACCTATGGTGCCATCGTCACCGCACTCTATCAGCGCGAACGCACCGGCAGGGGCGGCTATGTCGGCTCGTCACTGTTGGCGAACGGGCTGTGGGCCAATGGCTGCGCGGTGCAGGCGGCGTTGTGCGGTGAGAAGGTGGTGCCGCAGCCGCCGCGCGAGCGCGGGGTCAATGCGCTCCGGGTGCATTACCGCTGCCGTGACGGGCGCTGGCTCTTGCTGTCGATCGCTGCCGATGAGTGGCGCTGGGACAAGTTCAAGGAGTGCCTGGGCGCAAGCCTGCTCGATGATCCGCGTTTTGCCACGGCCTCCTCGCGCGAGGCCCATGCCGGCGAGCTGATCCGGGTCCTCGACGGCATCTTCGCGACCAAGGATCAGCTCGAGTGGCGGCGCATTCTCGATGAGGCGGGGCTGATCTTTGGCATCGTCGCCGACATGGACGAGATCGCCGATGACGAGCAGATCCTCGCCAGTGAGGCATTGGTGCCGTTTGCCGATGGCAGCTCGCTGACCGTCAACAGCCCGATTTGGATCAGGGGCCAACAAAAAGCGCCGCCGCGCCCCGCTCCCAGGGTTGGCGAGCACAGCGAGGAGGTATTGCGCGATGCCGGCTATTCGGCTTCCGAGCTCGCCGCGTTGCGCTCCGGGGGCGCGATCGCCTAGCCTTCGGGCAGCGACATGAGGAGAAGAGTGCAATGGCGTCGAGCGTCAAGGAAATGCTGGCCGAGGCCAATGCCGCGGTGCCCCGGCTCAACCCGGCCGAGGTGCGCGATATGATCGGCAAGGGCATGTCCTGATCGTCGATGTCCGTGATATGCCCGAGCTTGCCGGCGGCGGCAAGCTGAAGGGCGCCGTGCATGCCTCACGCGGCATGCTGGAGTTCCGCGCCGATCCCGAGAGCCCGTATCACAATCCGGCCTTTCAAAAGGACAAGACCGTCCTTGTCTACTGCGCGTCGGGCGGCCGCTCGGCATTGAGCGGCAAGACCCTGAAGGACCTCGGCTATTCCTCCGTCTACAATGCCGGCGGCTTCAAGGAACTAGCCGACGCCGGTCTCGACACCGAGCCGGTTTAACATCCTGAGCGCCCTCATGCCCATACCCGTCGTTCCCGCGAAAGCGGGAACCCAGAGACTTCAGTCACTTGCTCCTGGGTCCCCGCGTGCGCGGGGACGACGAGTTCGTCCGTCCGGGGTGTTCTGACACCTCCCCCATCGGCGTGACGAGACGAGACAGTAGGCGCGCGGCAGCTCAGAATCACGACACCCGCTCAGCCATTACGACGGCGATCGCCCCGCCCCCTCTAACCGTCGGCGAACACAGTGAGGAGGTGTTGCGCAGCGCCGGCTACACCGCCACGTCTCGTGCCGAGAGTGTCATCGGCCGAGCATCAGATAAAAAGAGCCGGTCTCGTTAACGAGACCGGCTCTCTGGCCGGCGTTGGCAGCGGTTTACTGGAAGTTGAACAAGTCGGTCAGATCGCCGATCGCCGGGCCATTCGTCGGCCGATAGGGATCTGCCCCGGTGATTGGGTTCGGCAGATTGTCACGGCTGCGCTTGGTGATTGGCGGAACCGTCCAGTTTGCCTCGATAAATTTGAGGACCGAGACGTGGTCGGTATAGGTGTGCGAAATGTGCCCGCCCTTGCTATAAGGCGAAACCACGATCATCGGGATGCGCGTCCCGTCGCCGAAATAGTCGAGCGGCTGCACATAACCTGAATCATAGTATCCACCGCCCTCGTCAAAGGTGATGAAGATCGCGGTGTCAGCCGACAGTGTCGCGTTTGCTTGGGTGAGGTCGACGATCTTTTTGACAAAACCTTCGAACAGATTGACCTTCGACGATGCCGGGTGGCCATCGAGATTACCGTCCGGCTTGACAAACGAGACTGCCGGCAAACTGCAGCTCTGCGCGTCGCAGCTCATCAGGTTGGCGTAGAGGTTAGTCGTGTCCTGAATCGCCGCGCTGCGCTCCTTTTCGTTGGTCATGATTGAGGTCGAATACTGAAAGAAGTTGCAGATGTTTCAGTACGAATCATGTGGGTTGAAGCCGAAAGGATCGGCGAGATAGGCATTGAACTGATCGCCGAAATAGGTGAACGAGACGTTGTGATCGAGCAGATCGTTCCCGATGTTTCTGAGACTCGACGGCGGGATCGTAAACACCGTGTTTTGAGGATTGTTGATTTGGGCATAAGCGTTGGTGCCGTCACCGAAATAGCCCG
>Ga0306926_10004681_pt1 | contig 14398 bp, 15 predicted proteins | sample flu12Cox44000178_FD_203759 | JGI IMG/M metagenome (GOLD analysis project Ga0306926, IMG submission 203759) | Lab enrichment of tropical soil microbial communities from Luquillo Experimental Forest, Puerto Rico - flux8day.12C.oxic.44.000.178 (v2)... | ecosystem: Environmental > Terrestrial >...
GCGCGGGCCTGAATCTGCCGCTGGCCCCTGCTAACTTCCGTGAGGCTTTTCCATCCGCGCTATCTCCTCGTCCCAGACCGACCGCCCACCGGCATCACCGACGCGGTAGATCTGGATCACCGACGAGATCCCAACGACGAGAACCATGATCCCTACCACGATATGGACGACCGTCCGGCGCTTTTCGGATCGGTTTTCAGCCACGCGCAGCACTACGAGTCCGACCGCGACCGCCAGCAGAGCACCCGAGAAGTAGATCATTGTGCTGCCACGGGCGGCGTGCTCGCGCAATATGGGGGTGGGGTTTGCCGTTAGGTCGTACAGCCAAAGGCCAGCGTTTGCGGTGATGGGCGTGATTACCATTGTGACGCTCGCCAGGATCAGCGTGAGCCACAAGAGCAGTCCGCGCCGGGCGGCCGGCCATAATCCGCAGACGATCTCTAGCAAGACAGTCAGCGGCACGAGCACGACTACAAAGTGCAGCAATAGAACATGAGCAGGCATGCCGTTGATGATGGTCATCGAACTCCTCGGCTGGTGTGCGGTGAGTGCGTTGACGTCGGTTCTCGTCGTCGCGCCGCGGTCCGGCATGCGGCGCTACGCACCCGGCCCCAGTGCTCGCAAGGATAGCGCCGCCAAGCCGCGATTCTCCGTAGACGCGCTCATAATTGGGCATCTGTCTACCCCATTCGGGATACATCAGGTGGTTGTCTGCCCACCCGTACACGGTTTTGACGCGGCAATAGTCCCGGCTTTTCCCGCGCGGCCACATCGGCGCACTCTGATCGATTTCGGCTGTGTCGATTCCGTTTTCGGCAACCGACATCGGGGTCCGGCAAGCACAGGGCGGGCAGCGACGGTAGCCGAACCCTATGAGCTAAGCCTGTTTCTCGGAAACCTAATCAGGCATACTACGGGCGCATGCATTCAAGAGGTAGGAGGGCGCGGCGGGTTAGATTGCGCTGCAGTTAGATTGCAGCCAGGGGTACAGCCGTCAACAGAATGTGTGCGCGTGTTGTCGCCGGCACATTTCAGCACGGTCCATTCCCAATAGCAGCCGCTCGAGCGACGGCTTTATCAATCGCGGTTCGATCCGCGGATGCACACGACGGCACACAACGATCACCGGCCAGCGTCAACGTTGCCTCCCATCACCTCAGACGTGAACGGTCATCTCGGCGGTGTGAAGTGTCCCGGCGGTTTGGAATTGGATAAACAGACGCCAATCGCCTGACGTAGGGAACGCGGCCTTGACAGCCAGATTCGTACATCCCGAGCACCGACTCCTGGTTGTTGTCACCTATAGCAGGGCGCCGAACATCAAGGCTGTACCAGCAGCCGTGAATGCCTGACATAGCGGTTCCAAGCCCGCGAGTGGAAAGGGGTGCGGCCTCGGGCTCATTCGGCGCGCGGCAAAGTAACGGCATGGCCAATACAACGCCACAACTGCGAACCCGAGGGTCACCATCCAGTTCACACTGGTGATCCACCCAGGTGCGGGTAGTGTCCGGGACATCTCGTGTGCTGGCATATCCATCCCCGACATATTCATGGCCAGCGAACCAGCCAACGAGTGATCAGGGGAGTGACTGGTCTGGCTCGGCAGGCTGCCGTTCATCACCGCGTACATCCACGCCATCGTCGCCATCATCAGGGCGTAGTAGTAGTTGGTAACTCGGTCACGAGTAGCTGAGGAGACTTGGCCGGCCACACGCAGAAACCAGATAGCTGCCAATAAAAAGAAGATGATCGGCCCGAATGTCGGTATCTCCATTCCGATGCGCCAGGCCATCAAGATCATTGCCGCCAACATCGTCACGTGCAAGAGGTGATTGACAGTGCTTGCCCGTCGGTCATGCTGGACGACAAGGATATAGATGTATGTTGCGATGCTGGCGCCGAAAAGTATGCTGACGATCCACCGCAGCGCCAGATCGCCGATCACGATATGGAACATCGCGCCCGTGGGAATGTTCGGCGTGATCCCGCCGCTGGCAGACGGCATGTTTGTGCGGGCTCGGCGCGCAAGAACGTCGTGAGCCCAGTGCAAATTGCTCTCGGCGCGTTTTTCGCCAACTCTGCCTTCCAGTTCGTCAGACTGAATTCCAGCCGGCCCATGCAAACCGGATGCAATGCGTTGTTATCCTAGGTTTTTGCGGTTTGTCGGTGAAATGATAGCTCGCCGAGCGCCATGTGTTTCGTTGCCGCTCCGGCCGTTTGGCGATTTACCCGATCAAGTGCAACCATCGGTTTTGCAGGTCTGGACTGCCGGACGATTGCGTGATCCCATGAAATAAGCCAAGACCCCGACCGGGGGAGTCGAGGTCTTGGCCGAAGGGCATCGGTATCAGTCGTTGCAGGTGCAATCGGGGTGACCGCATGTGCAGCCGCCCGCTTGGGTGCAGCCGGAGTCGCCGCAGGTACAACCGGTGGATTTGCAGTGGCAGGTGTGAATTTCTTCCATGCATGAGACGGTACCCCGGTAGGGTACCTGTGTCAAGCACATCTGTGGGTGTCGGATGGGTTGGGGCCGCCCGCCGCGATCGTATTGATCAGGAGCGAACAAGTCGTGCGATAGCCGCGGAGGCTTCGGCCAGCTTCACGTCAGCGTCGTCTCCTCCCTGGGCGAGTGCTTCGCTTACGCAGTTGTCAAGGTGGTCGTCGAGCAGGTTTAACGCCACGGACCGCAAAGCACTACTGGCTGCGCTGATTTGAGTGAGAATGTCGATGCAGTACTTGTCGTCGTCGATCATCTTTGCGATGCCGCGAACCTGGCCCTCGATTCGGCGCAGTCGCTTGGCGTAGGTGTCCTTGTGCGCTACATATCCGTATGTGGTTTTCACCTGACCTCCCAGCACTTCGTCATCGAGTCGTTATCAGCGTTGCCGCGTGGTGACGAGTCGGTCGGCCACCAAAGACATCTTCGATATTTCACTGTACCCCGTGGGGGTACATGGCGTCGATTCTTCTACGATATCGGCCCGGGCGTGTTCGAGATTGCTCGTATCACCGATGAGGATTCGGGAAAGCTACGTTATCTCGGTCAACAACGGGTGTGCGCGGTCAGCCTCGGGCCTGGCCAGCGGCAGCTTCGCGCTGGGTGGCGCCGATTTCCACCTGAGGTTCGATCGTTGACGGTTCGACCGGGGGCAGCGGTTCGAATCGGTAACGGCGCAGACGGTTGGCGTTGCCGACCACCGAGAGTGAGGACAGGGCCATGGCGCCGGCGGCGATCATCGGTGAGAGTCGTAGCCCCAGCAGCGGATAGAGGACGCCGGCCGCGAGTGGGATGCCGATGGCGTTGTAGATCAGGGCGAAGAACAGGTTCTGTCGAATATTGCGCATGGTGGCGCGCGAGAGCCGGATCGCGGTGACCACACCGGCCAGCGACCCGGAAATCAAGGTGATGTCGGCGGCTTCGATAGCCACGTCGGTACCGGTACCGATGGCCAGTCCGACGTCGGCTTGAGCCAGGGCGGGGGCGTCGTTGATGCCGTCGCCAACCATACCGACCCGGCGTCCCTCGGATTGCAGCCGGCGGATCTCGCCGGCTTTGTGTTCGGGTAGGACCTCGGCCAGCACCCGTTCGACCCCGACCTGGCGGGCGATGGCGGCGGCTGTGCGGGCGTTGTCGCCGGTGATCATCACGACTTGCAATCCCAGCTTGCGCAGGGCGGCGACCGCCGCGACGGAGTCGTCCTTGACGGTGTCAGCCACGGCGAGCACCCCGGCTGGATGGCTGTCGACCGCGGCGAGGATCGGGGTTTTTCCCGCAGCCGCCAGATCGGCGCTGATGTGCTCGAGTTCGGCTGTCTCGATGCCATTTTCGGCCAACAACGTCGCCGTGCCGACAAGTACAGTGAGGCCCGCGACGGTGGCCCGGACGCCCTTGCCGGTAATTGAGTCGAAGGCCGTTACGGGGGGGATGCTGATATCGCGACTGCGAGCCCCCATGACCACGGCGCTGGCGATGGGGTGTTCGCTGTCGGCTTCGGCGGCGGCAACCAGCATGAGCAGTTCGTTCTTCGCCACTGTTCCGGTTACGTGGATGTCGGTGAGGGCTGGTTTACCGGCGGTGATGGTGCCGGTCTTGTCCAGCACGATGGTGTCGAGTTTGTGCGCGGTCTCCAGCGCCTCGGCCGAGCGGATCAGAATACCCGCCCGTGCACCCTTGCCTGTGCCGACCATGATCGACAGCGGGGTCGCCAGCCCGAGTGCGCACGGGCAGGCGATGATCAGCACCGCCACCGCCGATACCAGACCCTGTGTCAATGTGGGCGTCGGGCCGGCGACGAACCAGACTGCGAAAGTGGCTATGGCAATGGCGATCACGACCGGCACGAAATAAGCCGAAATTACGTCGGCCAACCGCTGGATCGGCGCTCGCGATGCCTGTGCCCGCTGCACCATCCGGATGATCTGAGCCAGCATCGTGTCCGCGCCGACTTTGGCCGCGCGCACCCGCAACGAACCGGTGGTGTTCACGGTCGCGCCGATGACGGTGTCCCCGGTGCGTTTGGTTACCGGCATCGATTCGCCGGTCACCATCGACTCATCGACAGCGGACTGCCCCGACAGAACGGTGGCGTCGACCGGGATTTTCTCGCCGGGCCGGATCAGGATCTCGTCGTCGACGACGACCTCATCGACGGGGATCTCGGTTTCGGTGCCGTCCCGCAACACACGGGCGGTCCGGGCCTGCAAGCCGAGCAACGCGCGGATCGCTTCGCCGGTGCCGGCCTTGGCGCGGGCTTCCAAAAGCCGGCCCAGCATGATCAGCGTCAGGATCACCCCGACCGCCTCGAAATACACGTCGCGTACCTCGGCCGGCAAGGCAGCGGAGGCGACGGTCACCAGCAGGCTATAGCCATAGGCCGCAAGCGTGCCCAAGGTGATGAGGCTGTTCATATCGGCGCTTCGATGCGCCAGCGCGAGCCAGCCGGTGCGATGAATCGGCCACCCCACGTAAAACATCACCGGGGTGATCAACGCCAGCTGCAGCCAATGGTTGAGCAAGATCATCGGCACCCAACGGGCGCCCAAAGGTTCAGCCATCACCGCATACAGCACCGGCGCGGTGAGCACCGCGCCGATCACGACCCGACGGGTCAAATCGGCGATTTCGGCACGCCGGTCTTCGGCCTGGGCAGCTTCAATTTCCGCGGCAGCTGGCTGGTCTGCGACATCGGACGATGCGTAATCGCTTGTAGTTTGCGGCGTTTCGTGTTCGGGGGATTCAGCGGCCTGGCCATTGGGGGTGACGATGAGCGTGCCGTGGATCATGTTCATGCCGCAGGCAAATCCGAACGATCCCGCGTGTTGCGGTTTGAACCTGACGGTCGTGCGCTGGAAGGCGGGCAGCGCCGCTGATAGGTGAAGGTCGGGAAAGACCACCCGTGAGGTGCAATCCCCGGTTTCCTGCCGGTCGAATTCGATCTCTACCGGAATGCCCTGGCGAACTTGGACGACGTTGGGGCTGTAACCACCGTGGATCGTTATCTGGATCCGCTGCACCCCATCGTTCACCGATGCGGCCTGCGCGCGTCGCGGGGCAAAGAAGTACCACGCCAACCCGGCGATGGCCAGGGCCGCGCCTACCAGGACAGCAACGTCAACGCTGGACATCATGAACTCCTCGACAGCAGAGACCCACTAGGCGTTGCGCTGTGGACGACGCTCGGAGATGGCCTGACATGGGAGGGCGTTCATGCGGGCCCGGTACGTCTCGGCGTCGATCTCCCCAGACAGCCGCTGCCGGACAATGAGCGCCTCGGTGATGAGGGCCTGACACCGCAACAGGCTCGCACCCATGCCCGATGCCGGTAGATCGGGTAGCCCATCCGTGCGCTGGTGCGGCGTTTCGTTGCGGCGTGCCCGGTAGGCGTGCACGACGTCCCCAGTCGTAGTTGCGACGAAGATAAGCAGCAATAGCACACCGATCAGCAGCGCAGCCCAGTAGCCACTTGTAGTCTGCCCGGACGCCGCCATGACGGTGCCTACCTCTTCCGCTACCGCAGCGCAGATCGCTGCACGCCCGATCCAGCATGATCCCACTATACCCCCTAGGGGTAGGGACTTGCGTCACTTATCTCGGGGAAATAGGTCTCTAGCCCACCGACAACCGCTACCGCAGCATGGAGGGTCGAAGGTCCCTCACGCTGGTGCCGACCGGCCCCTGACACCGGTTTTGTGACAAGTCAAACTAAAGGTGAGTGACTAGCTTTCGGGTCGTCCGATTGGAGGCAATCACAATGATGTTCTGGTATGACCACAACATGGGGTGGTGGGGATGGGCCGGAATGGGCATCGGCATGGTGTTGTTCTGGGCGCTGCTTATCGCAGGCATAGTTGCCCTCTTCGCCTACATCAGCGGAGATCGCCACCAGCGTCAAATTCCACCGGACACAACTCCGACAGCCTCGCCTGAACAGGTACTGGCCGCCCGGTTCGCGCACGGGGAGATCAACGAGACCGAATATCGCGACCGGCTGGCTGTGCTGCGTGAGCACGTACATCGGTAACGAAGCCCGCTACAACGGGACCAAAAGCCCTCGGGCACAGGCGATTATGGCGGTCCGCCCGGTCCCATCATCCCTCCGGGACCCCCCATCATGCCGCCGGGGCCACCCATCATGCCTTGCATCATCGCGGGCATTCCGTCGCGTACGAACCCGGTGACCTCACGGGCGTGGGCGCGGATGGCGTCGGTGAGGGCGGGATCATCGGAGGTTTCCTCGGCGATGATTCCTGTGGGCGTGAGCGTCAGTTGGCGGCGGTAGCCGCGGGCGTTGCGGAACAGCGTTGGCAGGCTCTGGCTCATACACATGACCTCGGAGCCCTGGCCAAGGCGGGAGTACATGCTTGACACGTGTTCTCGTAGTTTCGCGGCAAGGTCGGGGGCGTTTGACTGGGTGGTGGTACGCACGCCGCCGGGGATTTCCTCGACCGTGCAGGTGATCTCGGTGTGTCGGTTGTATCGACGATACTGTACCCTCCTAGGGTAATACACATAGACTCGCCGGACGGCCAACGCTCTTTCGTGCCAGCCTGGGCAGGCTGAACACATACGCGAATCGCGCGTTCTAGGGCCAATAGTCCCTACCCCCGTTGGGTATGTGTATGCCATCCTGCGAATTATGACAGAAACACCTGAATCCACGATCGAACCGACCACCGCGACTGGCCAACTCCAGTACGACGACCGGTACGGTGCGCGTAGCCGCCTAGGTCAAGTCGCGGCGTGGGTGCTGATCATCGCCGGTGCCGTGTTTGTCGTGGCCGTGATCTTCTTCTCGGGTCTCGTCTTGGGCTGGTCCTCGGGCGGTCACGATGGCTGGCACCGGGGCTACAGCGGCCGCGACGGTACCTGCCCGATGATGGGGAGCTCCGGCGGCATGATGGGACCCGGCATGATGGGACCCGGCATGATGGGACCCGGCGGAATGGGTCCTGGCGGACCGATGGGACCTCAGCAAACACCTGCGACTACGGCGCCGCCCATGCCGCACCCTTAGCACGGGTATGGACCGAATGATCCTTGGGCGGAACCGCTTTGATGCCGTGGCGCGGGCGTTGCGTCGTCGAAAGTTCGGCACGTTGTCCACACTTAGCGAGAAGGGACGCCCGCACGCGACTGCGGTGATATATGCCGTGTCCCCGCACGACGAGCCTGTTTTTTTCTACGTCACCACCAGAACGACCACGCGCAAGGTGCGGAATATTAGGGTCCGCCCGGACGTGGCGTTCGTGGTGCCCCTAGCCCGCCTCTCCGCTCCGGCGTTCCCGCCTCGGGCGGTTCAGTTCCAGGGGGGCCGAGGTAGTCGCCGGTGAGGACGAAGGGGCGCTTCGCGCGTTTCATTCGTCCTGGTTTCTGCGCAGGATTCTGTCTACGGAGCAACGCATCGTGGCTCAGGGTGGTGACCTGTGCTTCATCCGGATCCGTCCGGATCCCGTGATCTTCACCTACGGGATAGGCATGTCCGTATTCGAGACCATGCGCAGGCCGATGGACGCGGCCGGTCGGGTGGCGATCCCAGCCGACCGGCTATCAAAGCCGTGACAGTGCGTCGCTGTTAGCGGTCACGATTTTCGTACGACGCTCGTATGGCGCGGCCCACGGCGGGGCAGGAATGCCGGGGTACGCGCGGCATAGGTCGCCCACTGCTCGCCGAATTCCTTTGCCACCTCATGTTCTTCACTGCGGGCCAGCCGGACGTACACCGCCACCAGGATCGGGAACATGATCATCGTCGGGATGGTGGGCCACTGCAGCAGGAATCCGATCGTCACCAGCAGCAACCCGTCGTATTGCGGGTGGCGCACCCAAGCGTATGGACCGGTGGTGGCGAGCCGGCCCTCGCGAGCGGCCTCGTGTAAGTGTCGCCAGGCGACCGCAATCAACCAGAACCCGCCACCGATCGCCACGTAGCTGGCCAGGTGAAACGGGCTTAGGTGGGGGTCGCCGGTCCAGCCAATCAAGTCGTTCCAGAGGTGCCCGCCGGCGTGGGTCGTGCGTAGCAGCGGGTACTGCGAGCCCAACCAGGAGCCGAGCAGGTAGATCGTCAACGGGATCCCGTACATCTCGGTGAATAGGGCCACCAGGAACGCGGTAAACGCGCCCATCGCTCGCCAATCCCGCCTGGTGCGCGGATGAAAGAAGCTCGCCGCGAAGAACGCGAACAACGCCGTGTCCAAGACGACCAACGGCCATAACCCGTACGCGGCGTCAGCCATCACCACATCATCCGTTCGTGGCGCCGAGGATCATGCTCACGGTGCGTCAGCACGCCAACGGGTTGAGAACGCGGTGAAGAATCATTCATGTCAAACAACCTCCCGGCTGCGTGCAACGTGGCAACTTCCACTGTCGTTGTCGGCCGGTGCTGCGGGTAGAGACCTTTTACCCCGCGTGTTGTGGCCTTAGACCCTACCCCTGAAGGGTATATGGGCGCCACAGTGATGGCGGCACACCGGCCAGCGGCCCGGCGAAGATCAGCAAATGAGGTGAGCGTGGTGACTTCGGGACATGGACAGGTCACCAGCGGCTATTGGCCCGCAGTAGTGATCGGGACCGTGGAACTGCTGATCCTGATCATTTACACAACCGCCGCAGTGCGGCACGAAGTGCGTCGACGCCGCGACGCCAGCACCCTGTTATCCGTCCTCCGGCAACCTGACGAACTGGGCGGGGAGGCCGGTTTACCCCGTGCACGTGGGTCGAAAGGCATTACCCTGTAGGGGTATTAGGTATGAAATTGGAGATCGCAGGATAACGCAATCACGAATGGAGAGTTTGGTGCAATCTCAATCTTTTCGACAAGTGCACGGGCGGTCGCCGGTCCGCGGCAAGGATTTTGGTCAACAACAGCGGTGGCTTTCGGTCGCCGAACACCAACCTTGTCCTATTGGCGCGGCCAAGCCTCCGACGCAGTGTTGACACCAACGACCACCTGAACCTTAAGGAAGGACTCTCTGATGAAACGTCAGCACATGATGTGGTACGTGGCGGCGTTGATCGCCGGAGTTGTTACTGCACTCGCAGTCGGCGCCCCCGCCTCGACGGTTCTACTGGCGCTGGTCGTGCTCGCCTGCCCGCTGATGATGATGTTCATGATGGGCAACATGCATGGCGGCGGCCCAGGGAGTGGGACGGGCCAGGACGACAGCCATCCCACCCGCTCGGACAGTAACTAGCGGCAGTCGTGAACCAGATAACGAGCGCAGAGGTAGCGGCTCGACCGCTGCTGGACCCGCCTTCGGTCCTGACGGCGGAGGCTATCGAGAAGTCGTTTTGGCGGGGTATGTGGCCGTTTTCGCGCCGGCAGCAGGTGCTGCGCGGGGTGGATTTAACGCTGCGGCCGGGCGAAGTGGTCGGGTTGGTGGGGGAGAACGGCTCGGGCAAGTCGACGATCATGAAGATTCTCGTCGGGGAATTACGCGCCGACGCTGGCACCGTGACCCGCTCCGGAATACTCGGATATTGCCCGCAGCAGCCGGTGGTCTACGAGCGGCTGACGTGCGACGAACACATCGAGCTTTTCGCTCGGGCCTATCGAATGACGCATGAGGCCGAGCGGCGAGCGCGGCGAGATCTGTACGAGGCGTTGGGTTTTGAACGCTATGCGGGCGCGCGGGCGGACCGGTTGTCTGGGGGCACCCTGGCCAAGCTCAACCTCACTCTGGCGATGCTGGCCGATCCCCAAGTGCTGCTGCTCGATGAGCCCTACGCCGGATTCGACTGGGACACCTACCTCAAATTCTGGGACCTCGTGGCCGCTCGGCGTGACGCCGGCAAGTCGGTCTTGATCATCAGCCACTTCGTGTCCGACGAGCAGCGCTTCGACCGCATCGTCAAACTGTGCGACGGGAGACTGTGCGAGGGTCAGTGCGATGGGCCCTGCGCAAGTCAGGCCGTCCCGCAATGACCACCGCGGCCCATGAACAGTGGCGGCCCAGCCTGCTGTTGACGCGCAGTTTCATTGCCGACTATGTGCGCAACCCGGTGAATCTGATCATGCTGGTCTTGGTTCCGTTAGTCTTCGTGCTTGTCGCGGCCGGATCGATCGCCGATGCCATGCAGCTATTGCGAGGACGGCCCGGCATGGCGACCCAAACCGCGACCGCGGGTTGGGCGGCGGGGTTCCTATCGGGGCTGGCAATGTATTTCCAGATCCGCTCCGCCCGCGCTGCCGACAAACGGCTGCTGCTGGCCGGCCTACCGCCGGCGCGGCTGCTGGCCGCCCGGGCGGGCACCGGCCTGCTGATGGCGGGCCTCGTCTCGGCGGTGGCGCTTCTCGCGTTGGCGGCCCGCACCGGAATCGACCATCCGACCCGAACGATCATCGGCACCCTGATATTCGCGCTGATCTACCTGGCGATCGGCGCGCTCGTGGCGGTGGCTGTCGCCAACCCGGTCAACGGCGCAGTGGTCATCTTGCTGATCTGGCTGCTCGATGTGTTTGTCGGACCCGCCGGCAGCGGCGGCGACTATGTGTTTACCCGTTGGTTCCCAACGCATTTCGTCACGATGTGGATGGCCGATACGCCCTCACACCACGCGGGACGCCTGGGTGATTTCGGCATCGCCCTAGTGTGGGTGGTGGGTTCATTGGTGGTGGCCGGGGCGGTCGTGGCAATGGGGTCGCGCACCGCCCGGCGGCGCCAGCGTCCGGCGGGTCAGTTACGGACCGCGCTGCGGTTCGGTCTGATTGATCTGTTCCGCAACCCGGTGCTGCTCGTATTGCTGGTGATCGTGCCTGCGGCGTTTGTTCTGTTGTCGAAGGCGACCACCCCGGGGCGGCCAATCGTGGTGGCGGTTAAGGAGAACGGCGTGACCTCCCGTCAGCCGTTCTGGTTCCCCGATGTGCACGCCGGGGTCATGGCACCAATTGGCATCGGGGCATTAGCCGCGTTGGTGGGCATGTTCGTCGTGGTCGACGCTGCCGCCGGAGATAACCGATTGCGGCAGGCCGGCTACCGCATCGGCGTCATGTTGACAGCGCGGGTGGGTGTCGTCGTGATCGCCGCCATCGCCATCACGTTGACCACCATGGCGGTCACCGCCACCGTCTTCAACGCCAAGCAGTGGATTGGGTATGCTGCGGCCAACCTGCTCGTCGCAGTGACCTATGCGCTCATCGGTGTCATCATTGGACCACTGTTAGGCAAGGTTGCCGGAGTGTTCGTCGCATTCTTGATCCCATTTCTCGATCTAGGCATCATCCAAAGCCCGATGTTGCGTCCCGAGCCCCAGGAGTGGGCCCGGTTCCTGCCGGGTTACGGCGTGACGAAGGTGCTTTTTGACACCGGGCTCACGGCACATTTCGATGAAACCGGGGCGTTACTAATGGGATTCGCGTGGCTAATCGGGCTACTCATCCTTGCCGGACTAATGCTTAGCGGAGGGCATGCCGTGCGGGCCGGAAACAAGGTCGGCTAGCCGCCAAACCAGAGAACAAGTTCAGTCCCGTGACGCAGCAACGAACCGGTCAGGGTTCTCCATGAAAGCTTGCTTGCACAGGTCGCAGCAGAAGGCATAGATAGTGTCCCGCCAGGTCGTCCGAGTGGCGACGTCGTCGGCGTGCAGCAGCAGTCCGCACACCGGGTCGGTTTCGCGGTCGATGCGTTCGGGCTCACGCCGGCCCACCTCGACGAGACGGATCGGATCACGAAGACCCTTTAGACGCCGCGGCGGCAAAAGCGTGAACCGGATATCAGCGCGATCGCCGACCGCATCGTGGAGATCTTGGGTAATCAGAAATTGACCCGCAGCACCGGCCGCAGCCACCCTCGCCGCCAAATTGACTGTGGCGCCAATATAGTCGCCTTCGCGGTACAGGACGCCGCCGTGATGCGCACCGATATGCAGTGCCGGGAATTGAGGCTCTGTGTCAACGAAACCTTCCATCGCAAGGCCGAATTCGATCGCGTTCGTCGGTTCCGGGAACGTCAGCATGAACGCATCGCCGATCTGCTTCGAAATTCGGCCTACATGTCGAGTCGCGCAACTCCGTACGGAATTGCTGAACCGGCGCAGTACATCGGCAGCCGTTTGATCACCCATCGTTGCGGTCAGCGGTGTGAAGCTAGTCAGATCGATAAAGAGCACGGTCGTCTGCTCCAGGCCGGGTGTCGATGCTGGGGGAGCGGCGTGTTCGGTGAGATGGCGGAGCAGATCCTCGCGGATGGCTCGTTGATACGCCCGACGGTGAAAGCAGATGACCGCTGGCTCGGCGAGTTCCAGCACCGGTTTGCCGACGCGCCGATTGGCCTTCAGAAGTTCGGGCCCGACGAGCCCTTGAGCCCGGAAACGCTCATGGACGTAGTCGTGAAAGGTGCGCACCTCGGCATCGGCGAGGTGATCCATTGCATCGGCAAGTACCCGCACGATCTGCATCAGAGCGTCACGCGGCATCCCTAGTTCGAGCGCATTAGCCACGACCCGCAGCGTGGCAATGTCAGACTCGGTCCCGACCCTGAGGGTCTGCCAATCCAGGATCTGGGCCAGTTCACTGAGCAGCGCACCGTCAAGACCCAAGTTACTCGCCGACTCGCTCAGGCTTGCAGGAGGATCACCTGGTTCGACCAGTTCTTCGAACATGCCTAGGAGATCACCTTGCCCGGCAATCGCCGCCACCAACTGTTTCTCGCTGAAACCGCGGCTGTGGATGAACTGAATGAGCCGCACACGATGCAGAGAATCCGGCTCCAAATCGCCATCGGTTTGCAGGTGAAGCAGCCCGTGATCGATGTAGCGACGAAGGCGTTCCTCGTTTGTATCGGCCGCCTCGGCCAATTTGTCCAGACTCCAAGGCGCGGCCATGACAGAAATGCTACCGGCGTGGCATGTTCGGCGGTGGCCAGGTTCCCTCGGACGCCGCGCACGCAGGGAATTGATGAACCACGTCGACGCAGACCTCATTTTGTGAGTTCGGGATTGGTTCTTGGCTTTCGACTGACCGTTCAAGTCCTGGATGTCCCCGCGGCATGGAGCTTGGTGGTTGGCGCATCCGCCTCCTCGCCTAGAAGAAGGGAACGAACGAGTCGACGCGGTCCGAAGGGCCGGAGCATGTAGCTGGCGGGGCGTGGCCGCACTGTTTGTGGCCACCAGAACCAGCGTCCGAGCAGCGCGGCGATTGACGGCGTCATTAGGGAGCGCACGACTAGGGTGTCGAACAGCAGGCCGAGGCCGATCGTGGTGCCGGCCTGGCCGATTGAGCGGAGATCACTGGCGGCCATCGACATCATGGTGAAGGCAAAGACCAGGCCAGCCGCGGTGACGACACCGCCGGTCCCGCCCATCGAGCGGATGATGCCGGTCTTCAAGCCTCCCCTGATCTCCTCCTGGAAGCGTGACACCAGCAGCAGGTTGTAGTCGGATCCGACAGCCAGCAGGATGATCAACCCGAACACCGGTGCGATCCAGTTCAACTCCAAGCCGAAGAGGTGTTGCCACACCAGCACCGAGAGCCCGAAAGCAGCGCCCAGCGACAGCAGCACCGTTCCGACGATCGCTATGGACGCGACCAGGGCCCGCGTGATGATCACCATGACGGCGAAGATCAACGTCAGCGCCGCGATTCCGACGATCAGTAGGTCGTATTGGGAGCCAGCTTGGATGTCGCGGTATATCGCGGCCGTTCCGGCGAGGTAGAACTTGGCGCCGGTGAGCGTGGTTCCCTTTACCGCTTGATGTGCGGCGTTGAGCGCCGGCTTGACCGCAGAAATGCCTTCCGGGGTCGCCGGGTCCGCATCGTGGGTGATGATGAAGCGTGCGGCCTTGCCGTCCGGCGACAGGAAGAGTTTCAGACCGCGCTGGAAGTCGGGATTCTGGAAAGCTTCCGGCGGCAAGTAGAAGTAATCGCCACTCCTCGAGGCGTCGAACGCCTGACCCATCGCG
>Ga0306926_10004682_pt1 | contig 14398 bp, 12 predicted proteins | sample flu12Cox44000178_FD_203759 | JGI IMG/M metagenome (GOLD analysis project Ga0306926, IMG submission 203759) | Lab enrichment of tropical soil microbial communities from Luquillo Experimental Forest, Puerto Rico - flux8day.12C.oxic.44.000.178 (v2)... | ecosystem: Environmental > Terrestrial >...
GTTTCTGCGGCCGCTTCATTCCGGGCGTGCTGGGCGATCTCATCGGCTGGCGCGGCGCTTTCCTCGCGCTTGCCGGCCTCTCGCTTGCCGGCGCAATTCTGGTCATGCGCCTGCTCCCTGCCGAGAGGCGCTTCGTGCGTTCGCAGGGCATCGCCGCCTCGGCGCGGCAGATGCTGCGTCACCTGAAGAACCCGCAGCTTCTTGCGACCTACGCCATCGGCTTCGGCATCCTGTTCAATTTCATCGCGCTGTTCACCTATGTGAGCTTTCATCTCGCCGCCCCGCCCTTCAACTTTTCCTCCGCGCTGCTCGGGGCAGTGTTCGTCACCTATCTCGCAGGCGCCGCGATCTCGCCCATGGCGGGGCGCATGCTCGCGCGATTGGGGCGGCTGCCGTTCATGCTCGCGGTCACCGCGGTATGGGCGGGAGGGTGTCTGCTGACGCTCGTCCCCTCGGTCACGGTCATTGTTGCCGGGCTCATCCTGTGCGCCGCCTGCGGCATGCTGTGTCAGACGGTGGCGACCAGCTACGTCACCGCCACGGCCAGGGAGGGACGCTCATCGGCGGTCGGCCTCTATGTCACCTGCTTCTATGCCGGCGGCAGCGCGGGCGCGTTCCTGCCCGGGCTGGCCTGGGATCGAGGGGGCTGGCCGGCCTGTGTTGGCATGGCGGTTGCCATGCTTGCTGCCATGGCGTTGATTGCGGTGCTCGCCTATGCGCGAGCGCCTGATTAGCAAAGGACCATCGATCATGACCGCGCCGAGCGAGAGCGATCTGGAGTTTTTGCGCTCGATCGATACCCCGACCGTGTGCAACCTCATCGAGATCACAGCACCGCAGCGCCGCGGCTACGGCTATACTGTCCGGCATCTGCATTGCCCGTTTCCGGAGCTTCCCCCCATTGTCGGCTTTGCCAAGACGGTGACCTTCAAGGCCAAGGACGCCGTGCCACTGGCAGAGGCCGGCTACATGCAGAAGCGGCTGGATTACCTCGACTACGTCGCCGCAGCGCCGCAGCCCGCCATCATGGTGATGGAGGATCTCGACGGCGAGCACGCAGGCTATGGCGCCTTCTGGGGCGAGGTGCAGTCGAACGTGCACAAGGCGCTCGGATGCCTCGGCGTGGTCACCAGCGGCTCGATCCGCGACATCCCGATGATCGCGCCCGGCTTCCAGATGCTGGCGGGATCGGTCGTGCCGTCGCACGCCTATGTGCACGTCGTCGATTTCGGCATCGAGGTCACCGTGCACGGCATGGCAACGGCGAGCGGCGACCTCATCCACGCCGATCGCCACGGCGCGGTGGTCGTGCCGGTGGACAAGATTGCCGCCATGCGATCGGCGCTCGAAGGGCTCTCGGCGCGGGAGGCCAAGATCATCGCTGCCGCGCGCGCCGGCGGCGGCGTGGCAGCCATCAAGGCGGCAATGAGGGGGTGAGAGCGCTGCGCCATCCGCTGTAGGGACGGGTTTCGAACCAACCTCCCCCACTCCCACCTTTGTAGGGGCGAGGCATGCCTCGCCCCTACGTGCCAAGCGGTCCGTTGTCAGGCCGGAGTAATCCGCGTTATCGCTGCTGCTTGCTCAGAAACAGAATACTGAGAGTGTCGTCCGGCAGGTAATCGGTCTTCGTTATCTCGATCTGCGTGGCGCTGATCTTCCTCGCCTCCTCGCCACAGAAACTCACGAGACTGTCGGGACTGCGCTTGTCGACCACAAGGCGGAACTCCCGCACCGGGCTGCCGGGCGCATTGACCCAGTTCTTGTGGGCATAGTCGATGCGCAACTCGGCGAACGGAGCCGCACCTTTCGCGTTCACCGCCTTGCGCGCGCGCTCCAGTGCCGCCAGAAATTCATCGTCCAGGCAGTATTTTTCGCTGAGCTCGTCGAACCAGGTCTCCTTCTCCGCATTGGGAGAGCCGAGCTCGGTCTGCTCGGAACGGCCGACGCTCGGCTTGTAGCGCAGATCGATTGCGGTCTCCGCGTTGGCGCGAAACGTCTGCTCCCAGAAATGGGTGGTGTGCAATGTCCAGCGCGGCGCGAGGTGCTTTTTCCCGCCGCCGTCATCGGAATCCTCGGCTTCGGCGAGCCCGAGACGCTGCAGATCGTCAAGCTTATCGGACGGCAGACGGTCGAGCGCATCCTGCGTGCTGTCAAGATGCGGCGCGAGCGGAATGCCGAGGCCGCGCAGCAATTGCGTGCGATCGATGCCGGCGGCAATCACGCGCTGCTCGACCGTAGCTGCGACCGGCCGGTCATTGACCGCCACTGTGAGCGCAAGCGGGTTGACCGGGTCTTCGGTCGGCAGCGAGGGCGCATCATCCGCACCCTCAATGCTGATCTCGGGCATGGGAAAGGACACAAGCACGGTAATGTCCCTGCTCGATCTGTTGAGCACGCGATAGTGGATCCTGATCTCGTCAGGCGAGATCAGCAGGTCCTGCGACAGCATCTCCAGATTGTCGTCGCGCACGAAGAGCAGGCCACCGTTGGTCAGCTCGCCCTCGGCGGCAAGCGTGCCAACGGACGCGAAGGCTAGCGCCATCATCGCGATTGCCGATCGAAGCATGCGACAACCTCCCTCGCTTCCGTCGATCCAAAACCCATGCGTATGGCAGGATTTGGACGACCGGCAAGCCTCGTTCAAGTGCTCGTCCTGGAGTGGGGCGAAGGCAGCTCCCAGGCCCAGGGCCGGCGCAGCCGATCGCCCGCCGTGAACGCCGCGATCTCTTTCCCATGGCTGCGCGTGAGGTCGATATCCTCCCACCCGTTGAGCAGCCGCTTGCGGCGGACAGGATCGATTGCGAAGGCAACGCGGTGCGCGCCATACGCAATCGTCTGTTGATCGAGATCGACCGTCATCGGCAGTGCCGGCGCGTCGTTGAGCCAAGCAACAAGCTGCGCCGCCTTCTCGTCGGGAACGACCGCCGTGAGCAGTCCGTTCTGAACCGCATTGCCGGCGAAGATATCGCCGAACGAGGGCGCGATTACGCAGCGGATCCCGTAATCGAGGAGCGCGTAGACCGCCGCCTCGCGCGAGGAGCCGCAGCCGAAATTGCGCCGGCCGACCAGAATGCGGGCGTCCCGCCATGCCGGCCGGTTGAGCGGGAAGTCCGCCCGCTCGGTGCCCTGCGGGTCGCAACGCAAATCCACGAGCAGAAACTTTCCAAAGCCGGCCGAGCGCGGCAATTTGAGAAAGCGCGCCGGTATCAGCGCATCGGTATTGAGGTTCTCGATGTCGATGGGGCACGCGGTCGCGGTGAGCGTGGTGAATTTTTCCATGGCTACTGCGCCGATCGGCCGGCCAGCAATGGCCGCACATCCGTGAGCTTGCCGGCCACCGCTGCCGCGGCGACCATCGCCGGCGACATCAGGTGGGTGCGCGCGAGCGGGCCCTGGCGGCCACGGAAATTGCGGTTGGTGGAGGAGGCACAGCGTTCGCCCGGCGGCACCAGGTCGCCATTGATCCCCACACACATGGAGCAGCCGGATTCGCCCCATTCGAGGCCGGCATCGCGGAAGATGCGGTCCAGCCCTTCCTGCTCGGCCTGCCGCTTGACGCTGCTCGAGCCGGGCGACACGAGCCCCGGCACCTTGCTTTGCCGGCCTGCCAGCACCGCCGCCGCCGCCCGCAAGTCCTCGATGCGGGCGTTGGTGCAGGAGCCGATGAAGACGCGGTCAACCGCGATGTCGGCGAGCTTGGTGGCGGGGGCAATCCCCATATAGTCCAGCGCGTCGGCGAGATACCTCGCACGCGCCTCGTCCGGCTCCAGCGCGGGGTTGGGAACGCTGGCGTCGATCGGCAGCGCATCCTGCGGGCTCGTGCCCCACGTCACGAACGGCGCGATGGCGCTTGCATCAATGCTCACGTCGCGGTCGAACAGCGCATCGTCGTCGCTGGCCAGTGCGGACCACTGCTCCACTGCCCGCTCGAAGGCGGCTCCCTGCGGGGCATAGGGCCGACCCCGCAGATACTGGAAGGTCGTCTCGTCCGGCGCAATCATGCCGCAGCGCGCCCCCGCCTCGATCGCCATGTTGCAGACGGTCAGCCGTCCTTCCATGGACAATGCGCGAATCGCCGTGCCGGAGAATTCGACCGCATGACCGCTGGCGCCGCCGGCACCGATCTGCGCAATTACGGCCAGCACGAGGTCCTTGGCCGAGACCCCAGGCCGCAGCCCGCCTGCGACATTGATCCGCATGCGTGCCGGCCGGCGCTGCCAGATGGTCTGCGTCATCAGCACATGCGCCACCTCGGACGCACCGATGCCGAACGCGCAGGCACCCAGCGCGCCGTGCGTCGACGTGTGGCTGTCGCCGCAGACGATCAGCAGGCCCGGCAGCGTGAGCCCCTGCTCGGGGCCGACCACGTGCACAATGCCCTGCCGCGGATCGTCGAGCCCGAGCAAGGCGACACCATGGCGCGCGGTATTGGCTTCGAGCGTGCGCACCATCCGCGCGATCTCAGGATTGGCAATGCTGGTGCGCGACCCGCGGGTGGGAACGTAATGGTCGGCGACGGCGAAGGTCAGTCGCGGCTCTGCGATTCCGGACTGCCTCTGCTCCAGCTTGCTGAAAGCGTGAAAGGACCCTTCGTGAAGATAGTGACGGTCAACCCAGAGCAGGCATTCGCCGTCCTCGCGACGCACGATCTCGTGCATCGCCCAGACCTTGTCGAACAGCGTGCGCGATCGCCCTGCGTCGCCGCCGGCGGCCCCTGGTATTGTGGAAGACGGCATGAGTGTTAGTGTAACGCCAACGACCAGGAGAAACCAAATGCCGATCCCGACCACGCGCATCAGCCGCCGCCGCGTGCTGCGAACGACCGCGCTCGGCCTTGTCGCCTCCGCGAGCGCCGTCATCGGCGCACCGCACCGGCTGCGGGCGCAAGCCACGCCGGTGAAGCTCGGCGTGCTGCACCCTGTCTCAGGCGCGCTCTCGTTGAACGGACAGCAGGGCCGGCTCGGGGCGACAATCGCGATCGAGGAGATCAACGCGGCGGGCGGCATCAAGGCGCTCAATGGCGCCAGGATCGAGCCGATGCTCGGGGATGCCCAATCGACGCCGGATGGGGGAAATGCCGAGGTCGAGAAGATGAATGCGGCCAGTGTTGCCGCCATCGTCGGGGGCTACGCAAGCGCGATCTGCCTCGCCGCCAGCCAGACCGCCGCGCGCTACGACCTGCCCTACGTGGTGGACGTGGGCGTCACCGATTTGATCGTGACCCGCGGCCTCAAGAACACCTTCCGGTTCGGCCCCGGCTACGGCGTGATTGCGAAAACCGCAATCGACAACCTCGTCACCATCAACGATCAGGCGGGCAAGCCCGCGCGGACGGCAATGATCGTGCACGAGGACTCGGCGTTCGGCGCGGGGCTCGCCAAGCTGCTCAACGAGCAGCTGCCGCAACGCGGCTTCCAGGTGATCGAGACCATATCGCATCCAACTCCCACGCGCGACTTCAACACGGTCGTGCTCAAGATCAGGGCACAAAACCCGGACCTCGTGATCCCGGCGAACTACTATAACGAGTACGTCCTGCTTGCGCGGGCAATGCAGCAGCAGCGCGTGCGGCCGAAGGGAATCTACTCGGTGCTGGGCGGGGCGGCCTCGTCCTACAAGTTCGTGAAGGAATTTCCCGAGGCGGCACAATACATCATGGACTGCAATCACTGGTTCGACCCGCGCAATCCGAAGGCCATCGCGCTGAAGAAGAAGGTCGAGGACAGGGGCGCGTTCTTCACCTATGAGGTGTTCATGAACTACTCCTGCGTGCTGCTGCTCGCGGATGCGCTCGAGCGCGCTGCCAGCGCCGAGCGCGCAAAGCTGATCAGCGCGCTCGCGACCTCGTCCTTCTCCGGCCATGTCATGCCATATGGGCCGACCCGGTTCGTCAATGGCCAGAACCAGGGCGCTGCCCCGGTCAATACGCAAGTGCTGGACAACGACATCAAGGTGATCTTTCCCGAGGCGTTCGCTTCCGCCAAGCCGGTATTCCCGATCCCGCGCGCGTGAGCATGGCGGCAGGGGAGATGTAACCGAGCTTGCACGCCGGCGGCGTATCACATGCTCTCGCCGGACATTCTCTTCGCCGCCGTCCTCAACGGGCTGCTCATGGGCGCGCTCTACGCGCTGGTCGCGCTCGGCCTCACGCTCATCTATGGCGTCCTGCACATCATCAATTTTGCCCATGGGGCGCTGCTCGCGGCCGCCATGTTCGCCGCCTTCTTCGCGCACCGGCTGCTGGGCCTCGATCCCTATGTTGCCGCGGTGATCCTCACGCCCGCCTTTTTCGCTCTCGGCTACGCCTTGCAGCGCTTTCTCATCGGCCCGGCCGCCCACGGCGAGGATCGCAATTATCTCTTGATCACCCTCGGTCTCGCGGTGGTGATCGAGAATGCCCTCCTTTTCGCCTTTCGCGCCGATACCCGCACCATCGATCTGCCCTACGCGTTCCAGGTCATCGAGGTCGGCCCGGCCCTGCTCGCAGTGCCGCGCGTGGTCGCGCTTGCCGTCACAATGGCCGTGGCATTCGGGTTGTGGCTCTTCATGCGATGGAGCGACACCGGAAAAGCTATTCGCGCGGTCGCCCGGGAGAAGCTCGGGGCCGAGCTCTCGGGCATTGAGGTGGCCCACATCTACGCGATTACGTTCGGGATCGGCACGGCCTGTCTCGCGATTGCCGCCTGTCTCCTGATCCCGACCTATTACGTGAACCCGCGCGCAGGCGACGCCTTCGTGCTGATCGCATTCACGATTGTTGTCCTCGGCGGCATGGGATCGGTAACCGGCGCGCTGGTCGGAGGGCTCGTGGTCGGCGTGGTGGAGAGCCTTTGCGGGCTCATGCTTGGCGAGTCGCTGGGCCAGGTTGGCATTTTTGCCGTCTTCATACTGACGCTGCTCATGCGTCCGACCGGCCTGTTCGGGGCGCGCGCATGAGGGGGGCAGCGCCCATCCTGCTGCCGGTTGCGCTGCTTGCCATTGTACCGGTGCTTACCGCCTCCAACGCGGTGCTCAACTTCCTGGTGGCAGCCCTGCTGATGGCGCTCGTGGGACAGGGCTGGAACCTGCTCGGCGGCTATGGCGGGCAGTATTCGTTCGGGCATGCCGCGTTTTTCGGCACCGGCGCCTACGCCACCGCAATCCTGCAGGTGCGCTACGGGGTCAATGCCTGGCTAGCCTTCGTCGCAGGCACGCTGGCGGCGGCGCTGCTGGGCACGATCATCGGCGCCCTGTGCTTCCGCTCCGGGCTCAAAGGCTCGTATTTCGCCCTCATCACGCTGGCTTTCGCGGAGGTCCTGCGCATTGTGGCGAGCGTGGCACCGATCACCGGCGCGGGCGTGGGGCTGCTGATTAGGCTCGACCTGCGGCCGGAGGCATTCCAGTTCCAGAGCCGCGCGCCGTTCTACTGGATCGTGCTTGCGCTCCTCGCCGTTTCGCTTGCGGCGGTGCGCATGATCGAGAGCTCGCGTTTCGGGGCCTGGCTCATCGCCGTGCGCGAGAACGAGGATGCGGCAAGCGCGCTCGGCGTCGACGTGATGCGGATCAAGATTGCCGCCATGACCGTCTCGGCAGCGATTACCGGCGCCGGGGGCTGCTTCTATGCGCAGTATTTCCTGTTCATCGATGCGGGCATCGCCTACGGCCCCTGGATCTCGGTCGAGGCGCTGGTGGCTCCCATCATCGGCGGCATCGGAACCGTGCTCGGCCCTCTCTACGGCGCGCTCGCCGTCAAGACGCTTGGCGAACTCACCAAGCTTCTCGCCGGCGATGCGCCCGGGCTCGACCTCGTCGTTTACGGCAGCCTGCTGATTGCCGTTGTCGCATTTGCGCCGCGCGGGATTGCCGGCACCCTGCTCGACTGGCGCGAGCGCCTGCGGGGTCGTCGCGCAATCGCGGCGACTGGGGAGCGCAGCCATGGCTGAACCGTTGCTGCGCATCGAGCAGGTGTGCAAGCGCTTCGGGGGATTGCTTGCGGTGGATCATGCCTCGCTTGCTGTCGAAACCGGGCGCATTACCGCACTGATCGGCCCGAACGGCGCCGGCAAGACAACGCTGTTCGCCATGATCGCGGGCTTCTCCCGGCCGAGCGAGGGACGCATCTTTTACGCCGGCGCCGACATCACCGGCTCGGCACCCCACCTGCTTGCAAGGCGGGGCATCGCCCGCACATTCCAGATCGCCCAGCCATTCGCCGGCCTGAGCGTCGAGGACAACATTGCGATCGGCTCGTACCTGTCGCATCGGTCACGCACCGATGCGCGCGCGGCTGCCGGCAGGATTGCGCGCGAGGTCGGGCTCGGAGATCAGCTCAAGCGCCGGGCTGCAGACCTCACGCTGTCGGCGCTCAAGCGGCTCGAGCTCGCCCGCGCCCTTGCAATCGAGCCGCGCTTGATCCTGCTCGACGAGGTGCTCGCCGGGCTCAACCCTTCGGAGATTCGCGATCTGGTGCCGCTCATTCGTGCCATCCGTACGCGTGGCACAACGGTGCTGCTGATCGAGCACGTGATGCAAGCGGTCATGAGCCTGGCCGAGCATGTGCTGGTTCTCGCCGAAGGCCGCGTCATCGCCGAAGGCTCGCCGCAGGCGATCACGGCAAACCCGCGGGTCATCGAGGCCTATCTCGGCCATGGCGCAGCGCGGCGCGCCGGCGGAGGCTACGATGGGTGAGCCGATCCTTGAGGTGCGCGGGCTGCATGCAGGATATGGACGCACCGAGATCCTGCACGGCGTCGACCTCACCGTGGGTCATGGCGAGATCATCGCCGTACTTGGGTCGAACGGCGCGGGAAAATCGACGCTCAACCGCGCCATTTCGGGCCTGCTGCCGCTTACGCGCGGCTGCGTCAGCTTTGCCGGCGCACCGCTTGCAGGCGCGCGACCCGCATCGATTGTGGCGCGAGGATTGATCCACGTCCCCGAGGGCCGTCGCATCTTTCCCAACCTGACCGTGCGCGAGAATCTCGAGCTCGGCTCTTACCGGCGCGCCCGCCGGCACCGGCGCAAAAATCAGGCTCGGGTGTTTGCGCTCTTTCCGCGCCTTGCCGAGAGATGGTCGCAGTCTGCCGGCACGCTTTCGGGCGGCGAGCAGCAGATGCTGGCAATCGGACGCGCGCTCATGGCCGAGCCCAGGCTCCTGATCCTGGACGAGCCTTCGCTCGGGCTTTCGCCGCTCCTGGTCGAGCAGCTGTTCGCCCTCATCCGCAGCATCAATGCCGAAGGCATCGCGGTGCTGCTGGTCGAGCAGAACGTGGAGCAGAGCCTGGAGATTGCGCAGCGTGCCACCGTGCTTGAAAACGGCGCCGTGATTCTGGAGGGGAGCGCCGCCGAAGTGCGCCGCAATCCCGCTCTCAGCCGCGCCTACCTCGGCATGTGACCATGCTCGATCCCGTCACGCTCGCCGTTCTCAACGGACGCCTTGTCCAGATCGCCGACGAGATGGACGCGACCCTCTACCGTTCCGCATTCAATCCAATCATCGCGGAGGCGCATGATGCCTGTCACGGGCTCTATCATGCCGAGACCGGCGCAACCCTGGTCCAGGGAACCTCCGGGCTGCCAATCTTCGTCGGCGCCATGGCGTTTGCGGTCAAGGCGGTGATCGACAAGGCGCGGCAGGACGGCTCGCTTGCGGCCGGCGACACGTACCTATTCAACGATCCCTATGATGGCGGCACGCATCTCAACGACATCCGGCTGGTGCGCCCGCTCATGCGCGGCGGCCGGGTCTTCGCCTGGCTCGCATCGGTTGGACACTGGCTCGACGTGGGCGGCAATGTGCCGGGGAACTTCAACGCCAAGGCGACCGAAAGTTTCCAGGAGGGTTTTCGTATCCCTCCGGTGAAGCTTCTGCGGGCCGGGGTCCTGCAGCAGGATATTCTCGACATTCTCGCTGCGAACTCGCGCGTGCCGGAATCGAACTGGGGCGATCTAAACGGACAGCTCAACGCGCTCGATCTCGGCGAGCGGCGGCTCAATGCGCTGCTCGACGAGCACGGCGAGGAGACCATCGCCGAGGCGCTCGCAGTCCTGAGCGCGCGCGCCGAGGCGCTCATGCGCGCCAATATCGCGGCACTGCCCGACGGCATCTACCGCTGCGACGATTTTCTCGACAATGACGGCGTGACCGACGCGCCGCTGCCGATCGCGCTCGATCTCACCATCGCCGGCGACCGCATGCGGCTCGACTTCTCGCGCTCGGCGCCGCCGTGCGCGGGTCCCCTCAACATCGCGCGATCGACCACCATCGCCTGCTGCTATGTCGCGCTCAAGCACCTGTTCACCGATGTGCCCGCCAATGCCGGCTGCCTTACGCCAATCGAGTTCGTCATCCCGGAGGCGACGCTGCTTGGGGTATCGGCGCCGCGTCCCGTGGGCGGATACACCGAGACCATCCTGCGCGTCATCGACGTGATATTCGGCGCCTTCGCCAGGGCGGCGCCCGAGCGCGCGCAGGGAAGCCCCTTCGCCACCATCAACGCGCTTTCACTTGCCGGCTGGCGCGCGCATGGCCGCAAATGGGTGATGTTCTGCTTCTTCGGCGGCGGCCTCGGCGGCAACCCCGAGGGCGATGGGCTTAATCACAGTAACAACCCGATCTCGACTGCGACCATTCCTCCGGTGGAGATTCTGGAATCGCTCTACCCCGTCATGTTCACGCAATGGGCGCTGCGGCCGGATTCCGGCGGCCCCGGGCGCCATCGCGGCGGGCTTGGCGCAATCTACGAGATCGAAGTCCTGGACGAAGGCGGCGCCGAGGTCTTCCTGCTCGGCGAGCGCGGCAAATATCCGCCGTTCGGCGTCAATGGCGGGGGCGCGGCCGCGCGCAACCGCTTCGTCTATGAGAGCGAGAGTGGCGAGGCGGTCCCGCCGCTCGTCTCCAAGATCACGGATATCCGGATACCCCGCGGCAGGAAGGTCCGCATCGAGAGCCCGGGAGGCGGCGGCTTCGGAGATGCTGCGACGCGCGATCCCGCGCGTGTCGTGCGCGACGTGCGGCTCGGCTACGTCTCGCGCGCGGCGGCGGAGCGCGATTATAGGGTCATCCTGCGGCCGGACGGGACACTTGATGCCGAAGCGACCTCGCGCGCACGGACTACCGGGACAGCGCAGTGACCGAGACCGGCGTCACCATCGGCGTCGACGTGGGCGGCACTTTCACCGATCTGTTCATGCTCGATGCGGGACGGCGCACCTTTCGCACCTGCAAGGTGCCGTCGCATCGTGGCGATGAATCGCGCGGCTTTCTCAATGCGCTTGCGGCGCTCGGAGAGATTGCCGGCGGGCCTGCCGGAAGCTCGATCGTGCATGGCACGACGGTGGGCACCAATACCATCCTCGAGCGCCGCGGTCCGCTCACAGGCGTGATCACGACGCGCGGCTTTCGCGACGTGCTCGAGATGCGCCGGCGCGACCGCCGCCGCACCTGGGGGCTGTGGGGGGATTTCGTCCCCATTGTCGCACGCGACATGCGCGTCGAGGTCAGTGAACGGACGCTGGCGGACGGAACCGTGCGAACTCCGGTCGAAGCGGCTGAGGTGCGCGCGGCCACAAGGGAGCTCCTCAAACAGGGCGCAGAGAGCGTCGCCATTCTCTTCGTCAACGCCTACGCCAACCCGGCCAACGAGCAGGCGGCTCTGGGTGAGGTGCGCACGGTATGGCCCAACGAATACGTCACCGCCTCGCACGAGGTGCTCGCCGAGATCCGCGAGTTCGAGCGGTTCTCGACCACCGCGCTCAACGCCTACTTGCAGCCGGTGGTCGGCGCCTATCTCGGCAAGATCGAGGCCGCGTTGGCAGGCAAGGGCGTTGCGCCGGCGCTCCACATCGTGCAGTCGAACGGCGGCATCATGTCGAGCGCGGCCGCGCGCCGGCTGCCGGTGCGGACCGCGCTGTCTGGTCCCGCAGCGGGGGTGGTGGCGGCGGCCGCCCTTGCAAGGGCGGCAGGCCACGACAACGTCATCACCTGCGATCTCGGCGGCACGTCGTTCGACGTCTGCGTGATTGCGGGAGGCAAGGCCGCCGTCGCCGCGCAAAGCACGCTCGATTTCGGGCTCGTCATCCGCACCCCCATGATCGAGATCACGAGCTTCGGCGCCGGCGGCGGCTCGCTCGCATGGGTCGATCGGGGCGGGTTGTTGCAGGTGGGCCCGGAAAGCGCGGGCTCGCTGCCGGGACCCGCCTGCTACGGTCTCGGCAATACGCGTCCGACGCTGACCGATGCGCAGGTCGTGCTGGGCCGGATCAACGCCGGCCGTCCGCTCGGCGGCGAGCTCAAGCGACTCGACGTCGATGCCGCAAAGCAGGCAATCGCCACGCATGTCGCCAACCCGCTCAGCCTCGGCATCGCCGAAGCTGCGGACGCCGTTGTCCGCGTGGCGGAGGCACGCATGGCAGGCGCCATCCGGCTCGTTTCCATCGAGCGCGGACACGATCCCGGCAAGTTCATCGCCATGCCCTTCGGCGGCGGAGGCGCGTTGCATGCGGGCGCGCTGGTCCGCCAGATCGGGCTCAACGGCGCGATGGTGCCGCGTTTTCCCGGCATCACGTCAGCACTCGGATGCGTGATTGCCGATCCGCGGCATGACGTGGTGCAGACGGTCAACCTGATGCTCGACGGGCTCGATACGGCCACTCTCGAGGGCCACCTGCGCGCGGCCGGCGAGCGCGCGCTCGGGATTGTCGCAGCCGCCGGCATCCCGCGCGCGCGCATTGACGTGCTTTGCGAGCTCGACATGCATTACCTTGGCCAGAGCCACAGCGTTGTGGTCCCGCTGCCGGCGCGTAGCGAGTTCGATCTCACGGAGGCAACGGTGCGCTCAGCGTTCGAGACATCCTACGCCGCCTCGTTCAGCCGGCCGCTGACCGGCCTGCCCGTGCGCATCCAGTCGATGCGGGTCACCGCCACAGGCAGGCGCGGAGCCTTCGATGCGTCGATTTTTGCGCCGGCATCGGGATCATCGCTGGCCAAGGCGAGAGTCGGATCGCGGCTGGTCTGGTTCGCGGGGCAATGGCTCGACACCAGCATCTGGTCCCGGCTCGATCTGTCGGCCGGCAGCACGATTGCAGGCCCGGCGGTGCTCGAGCAGGACGACGCCACGACGGTGATCGATCCGGGCTGCATCGGCCGCACCGATGCGCTGGGCAATCTCGTGATCGAGATCGCGAACGCCAGACGAGGGATTTCGTGATTCAAACTACTTGCGCGGTGCCTGCGCCGGATGACGCGCGTCGCCGCGCCTGTTCTGGTGACGCACGTAGGTGATGGCGGCCTCTGGGCGCTCCATCTTGACCTTGAGCGCCGCAATCAACGCGTCCTCCGCGTCGACGGTGACGTGACCGGTCCTGCCATCAAGCTTGAAGCCGACCGCGAACTGCATGCGCGCTCCTCCATTCCGGGCAACCAATGAGTAGGTGAGTAGCCCGCCTTGAGCGGAGCGAAATGTGGAAACGGTGGAAAGTTTTACGCTTTGCTCCCGGATTTCGCTGGCGCTCAATCCGGGCTACGGAGAGACTCTCCCGGCGCCGCAGCTAGGCTTGCGGCTGTGGCTCGAGTCCTCCGGGCTCGGGTCGCGGACGCGGCCTGCCTGCGGGCGGGACAGCGGAGCTGCGTGGAGCTTGCGGCTCGATCACGGATTCGCGCATCGGCCGCTTGCCCGCCAGCAGATCCTTGATCTCGTCGCCAGTGAGGGTCTCGAACTCGAGCAATCCCTTGGCAAGGAGCTCGAGGTCGGCACGCTTGACCTCAAGGATGTGGCGGGCGTCGGCATAGCCGGCTTCGACCAGACGCTTGATCTCCGCGTCGATCTTGCGGCTCGTCTCCTCGGAGACGTTCTGCTGGCGCGCGACCTGATAGCCGAGGAAAACCTCGTCCTGGTTCTCGCCGTAGGCCACCGTGCCGAGCTGCTCGGACAGGCCCCAGCGCGTCACCATCATGCGCGCAAGCTTGGTCGCCTGCTCGATGTCGGAGGCGGCGCCCGAGGTCACCTTTTCCTCGCCGAAGACCAGCTCCTCGGCGACGCGCCCACCCATCATGATCGCCAGCCGCGAGGTCATCTGCTCGCGGCTCATGGAGAGCTTGTCGCGCTCCGGCAGCTGCATGACCATGCCGAGGGCGCGGCCGCGCGGGATGATGGTCGCCTTGTGCACGGGATCGGTCGCCTTGACATTGAGCGCCACAATGGCATGGCCGCCCTCGTGATAGGCGGTGAGAAGCTTCTCCTCCTCGGTCATCACCAGCGACTTGCGCTCGGCGCCCATCATCACCTTGTCCTTGGCATCCTCGAACTCGACCTGGGTGACCATGCGCTTGTTGCGCCGCGCCGCCATCAAGGCCGCTTCGTTCACCAGGTTCATGAGATCGGCGCCGGAGAACCCAGGGGTGCCACGGGCGATGGTCTTG
>Ga0306926_10004683_pt1 | contig 14397 bp, 15 predicted proteins | sample flu12Cox44000178_FD_203759 | JGI IMG/M metagenome (GOLD analysis project Ga0306926, IMG submission 203759) | Lab enrichment of tropical soil microbial communities from Luquillo Experimental Forest, Puerto Rico - flux8day.12C.oxic.44.000.178 (v2)... | ecosystem: Environmental > Terrestrial >...
CACTGCCTGCCACGGCAGTGTCAACTGGAAGGTACTCAAGCAAGCGCTCAAAGAACAAAAGGCGCTCAAGCAACAAAAGTCCCATCCGGAGCCCGCTTAGCCACGCTTGCACGAGCTCGCCCGCCACGCGCCATCCGCTCGTGCTGTTCGAGGCGGATTTGTTCCTCGTTCTCGTACGACATGAACGTCCCGTCGTCATAGCGCCAGGCATGCCGAGCCCGCGCGACTCCCCCGCCGGCGATGCCCCGCGGCGGCGGTGGTAGCGGCGCCATTACCGCCTGCAGACCGGCCGCAATCGATCTCGCCGCGAATACGCCTTGCTCAATCGTTAGGTGTGTTATCCGATGCATGATAAGGCTTCGACACGACCTAAAAGACAGCACAACTGTACCGGACCAAAACTATCGCGACCAGAATGGGGCAATATGCGCTGTTCGAAATGTGGCGCTGACAATCGAGAAGCTGCGAGGTTCTGCGATGGCTGTGGTGCACAATTGCCGGTGCAATGCCCCTCGTGCGCTATACTGGTACGTGCCGGAGCACGGTTTTGCGACTCATGCGGCGCAGCTTTGCCTGGATCTCCACCACGAATCGTCACGCCACCTGAGGGCGCGGCAACCATTCAAGTCCACACTGACGGGGTAGTGCCTGACACGACAGAGGGAGAGCGCAAGACGGTGACCGCGCTGTTCGCCGACATCAAGGGATCGACCGAATTGATACGCGAGCTTGACCCTGAGGAGGCGCGCGCAGTCATCGACCCGGTGCTACAGCTCATGATGGACGCGGTGCATCGCTACGATGGTTACGTCGTGCAGTCAGCCGGGGATGGCATTTTCGCGCTGTTCGGCGCCCCAGTGGCGCACGAGGACCATCCCCAGCGGGCGGTCCACGCCGCCATCGCGATGCGCGACGCGCTCCGTCGCCGTGATGTGGACCAGCCCGGCCAGCAGTCGAGATCCGCATCGGCATCAACACCGGCGAAGTGGTGCTGCGCCTAGTCCATACCGGCGGCCACACCGAGTACGCGCCGGTCGGACACGCGGCTAACCTCGCTGCCCGGATGCAATCGGCCGCGCCGGCGGGTGGAATCATAATCAGCGCAGATACGCGGCACCTAGTTGAGGGTTATTTCGAGCTTCGCGAATCAGGTCCCACTGAAGTTAAAGGAGTTGCCGAGCCGATCGATGTTTATGAGGTGATCGGCGCTGGACCGCTCCACGGTCACTTTGGCCTCGCGGTGCGGCGCGGACTGACCAAGTTCGTCGGGCGCGAGGGCGAGCTTAAACAGATGGCGCACGCGCTCGAACTGGCACGCGGTGGGCACGGGCAGATGATTGCCGTAGTGGCCGAGGCAGGTACGGGCAAATCGCGGCTATTCTACGAGTTCAAGGCGACCCTGCCGGCCGATTGTAAAGTGCTGGAGGCCTACTCAGTCTCGCACGGCAAGGCCTCTGCTTGGCTGCCGGTGCTCGCGTTGTTGCACGACTATTTTGGCATTCAGGAGGCCGATGATCCGGCAACCCGGCGCGACAAGCTCCGAGCCGCACTGGCTGCGCTGGACCGGGCACTTGCGGATACGCAGCCTTACCTGTTCGCCTTGCTCACTATTGCAGAGAGTCCCGACCCCCTCGCCCAGATGGATCCGCAGGTAAAGCGCAGGCGCACAGTGGAAGCGCTCAAGCGAATCGTGCTGCGCGAGGGCCTCAAGCAGCCAATGGTCATCATCTTCGAGGACCTGCACTGGATCGACGGCGAGACCCAGGCCTTGCTCGACCTGCTGGCCGACGGCATCGCCAATGCGCGTGTGCTGATGGCTGTGAACTACCGTCCGGAGTATCGCCACGAGTGGGGCAACAAGGGCTATTACTCCCAGTTGCGGCTGGACCCACTCGGTCGGCAAAGCGCAGCCGAGATGCTGTCGACGTTGTTGGGCGATGGCGTTGAACTCAATCCGCTCAAGCGCCTGATTACCGAGCGCACCGAGGGCAACCCCTTCTTTATCGAGGAGATGGTGCAGGCGCTGTTCGACCAGGGCGCGCTGGTGCGCAATGGCGCGGTTAAGGTCGCGCGTTCACTCTCGCAGTTGCGGCTGCCGCCGACGGTGCAAGGCCTTCTGGCCTCCCGCATCGACCGGCTGCCTCGTGAACACAAGGAGTTAGTCCAGACCCTCGCCGTCATGGGCCGAGAATCGCCGCTGGCCCTCATTCGGCAGGTCACCACGCAGCCCGAAGGCGAACTGGAGCAGATGCTGGCAACGTTGCAAGCGGGCGAGTTCATTTATGAAGCGCCCGCCGCAGCCTGGGTCGAGTATACCTTCAAGCACGCGCTGACCCAGGAGGTCGCCTACAATTCGCTACTCGCCGAGCGGCGTCGCGCGCTCCATGACCGGGCGGCGAGCGGGATCGAAGATCTCTATGCGCATCAGCTCGAAGACCACTACAACGAGCTGGCCTACCACTACCTCCGCGGGAACGACGCAGCCAAGGCAATACAGTATGCGCAATTGGCGGCCGAGCAGGCCGTCCGCCGCGCCGCTTACGCGCAAGCAATGAGCCTGATAAACGATGCTTTGAAGCTCCTCGGTAAGCCGGAGAGTGTCGAGCGTAGCCGCACCGAGCTGGGACTCCGCACCATCGAAAGCACGGTCGCCTTTGTTTTGTACGGCAGTTCGTCCAAGCAACGTGAGCAGGCAGTCAGGCGCATGTGTGAGCTGGGTGAGAGTATCGGAGAAGGGGACCAGTTCCTGCGCGCGCTCAGTACCCTCAGCTCACTCTACTTTACGCAAGGCGAGTCGGCCCGTGGGCTCGAGCTGGCAAGACGATGTCTCGCACTCGGCGGCGCCTCGCAAGACGACGGGTTGCTGGTGGACTTACGTTACAACGCGGCAATGTTAACCTGGCGCTGCGGGAGCTTCCAAGAGGCTGCTTCACACTTCGAAGAGGCCTTGCGTCAGGCGCACAGAACGAATTGCAGCGTTTCGCCACAATTTGGCGTCTTATACGCTAGCGTGCTCCCGGCCCAACTCTCCCTGGCTCTGCTGCCCATCGGTCGAGTTAGTGAGGCCGCAAAAGTAGCCGAGGAGGGCCTGAGACAGGCTCGCGAGTCCCGACATTTATTCAGCCTCGGCTACGCGCTGGCAATAGGAGGCGCTCAACTGTCGCTTGAGCGGCGCCAGCCTGACATCGCCCGCGCGCATTGCGAGGAAGCAATCGCGTTGTCTGAGGAACACGGATTTGCCGAGTGGCTTCCGTGGGGCCGATTCATCCATGGTTGGGCGCTCTTCGAGTTGGGGCAGGTTAGCGAGGGGCTCGCCGAAATGGAGGTGGGAATCGCAAGCTTCCAGCGACTCGGTGGAGTTCCACGCCTGCAGTATTTGAACACGGTTCGCGCCGAAGCGATCGCCAGGACTGGCCGGATCGACAAAGCGCTTACAATATTGAACGAGACCCTGGCGAATATCGGACGGAGCGGCGACAACGCGGAACACTCGGAGATGTTGCGGCTTAAGGGCGAAGTGCTGCTCATGGGCGACCGTTCAGTGACGGCGGAAGCCGAGAAATGCTTTCGCGAAGCGCTCGCAATCGCTCGTGCGCAGGAGGCCAAATGGTGGGAGCTGCGCACAACGGTTAGCCTCGCCCGTCTGCTGCGCGACACCGATCGTCGAGATGAGGGGCGCACTCTGCTAACAGAAATCTACAACTGGTTCACCGAGGGCTTCGACACCGCCGACCTTAAGGAGGCCAAGGCGCTGCTGGACGAACTGGCCACCTAAACCAGGGTGGGGAGTAGGCGCCGGGTGAAATGCGGCACGGTCAAAAGATGATCGCGCTTTTGGCCCGGCGCGACGAAACCGCTGGCCCGCCGTTTGGAGTGCGATAAGAGTATGGATTATTGGGCTGAGCCATTCCACAACGGTTACAGGAATTGAAGACGCAAATATGCAACATCAACGTTCTGAAGGTTTTCGGATGGAACGAACGGTCCTCGGGTTTCCGTCCTTGGTCATACTGATCGCGGGTTCACTCCTCGCAGCAACGGCACTGGCACAAAGCTATCCGACACAAAGCTATCCGACCACGCCTGCCTATTCCGCGCCAAATATGTACCAACCGTCCCAGCGTCATATCTTGAGAGGCGCCGGCCGTGGTGCGGCACTAGGGGCAGTGGGTGGAGCTATCACCGGCGACGCTGGTAAAGGCGCCGCGGCGGGGGCAGCCATGGGCGGTATGGTGGGAGGTTTTCGCCGGCGGGATGAGAGGAGACGACAAGCACAGGGCGGGATGCCTTTACAGTCGCCACAATACCAGTGAGATTCATCATGCTCCTACGTTATCCACTGTTTGAAAGGCGTTGACAAAATCTTCGTGACTCAAGGGTGGCGTTGTGCGAGCGGAGCCAAGTTGGTGGTGTCCGGAAGTCGTCTCGTAGAAATTGCCGTTCAAGCCCTGAACAAATGTCCCAGAGGTGGTTTCTCCGTTGATGCCATCGAAGTTCGCCAGGGTTTTGATGCTTTCTGCTGGCGCATTAGTTGCCGCCGTCGCACATACGACACAGACGAGGCAGATTGTTCTCCACAGTTTCAGCATGCGTCTACGAGTTCTCGCCTTTTGACAATCCGGGCTCCAATGACGTTCCGACCAGGATTTCCGCCGCCGGCGTTCAGGGTCTCATCCGCTTTTTGGCGTTCCTCTTGAGCCTGCACAACACAGCGGTGCCGCAGGCTCGAAACCCCATGATTTTGACAATGCGGCGCTTCACAGTATCGAAATCACCCCACGGCCTAGCCGCGATTTCACGCTCGGACTGCTACTGGGAAAATGAAATGATGAGCTGATCCATAAGCATCAGTCTCGTATGGCAGGCCATTGCTCGCGAGCGACAATGGCCCGTTCATCAACTGGAAGTGCAAATGGGGAGCGATCGTGTTCCCCGAATTGCCGACTAGGCCAATAACCTGCCCGCGCGTCACCGTTTGGCCCTCGTGGACTGCGACACTGTCCGGCTTCATATGCGCGTATAGGGCGTAATTGCCGCCGCCGAGGTCCTCAATCACCGCGTTGCCATCGGCCTGCTCGATAGGGAGATTTTCGGGGAACTTGCCGGGTGTTTGGTCGGGAAGCCCGTCTGTCGCGGTCACCACCGTCCCGTTCGCGACCGCCAGTACCGGCGCGCCGTAGATTTTGTAACTGCTGACGTCGTCGCGCGGGCCGACATAGATGCGGTTCGTGGCATCGAGTTGTTCCCAATCGACGGCATAACGCTGAGCCAGCCAGACGCGGCCGTTGACCGGCAGCGCGGCGCGTGTGTGGCGCGTAGCGTCGCAGCACGAATCGGCTGAGACATAGTTACCGCCGCGCAGAGGCGGGCCGATGACTGCAACGGGCCGAGTATTCACGGTCGTGGCACCCCCGGTTTCGCTGAATTCGCGGCCTCGTGCGTTGACCACTACTTGGTGGCTAAGGTTTTTGGGAGGGGTTGCGCCATTGGCGAGTATCACATGAACGAAAAGCAGGGATTGGCTCCCCGCGGCTATCACGCCAGTGGGCTGGCGCCGACCGGCCGGTTGCAGCCTGCCCGCCACATCATTGGCATCGAGCGTTTCGAGCACGTTGCCATCGGCCACCATCTCGACCCGTTCCACGGTGGCATCGTGGCTGCTGAAATTCAGCATCCACAATTCGTAAACGAGATGCGTCCGGCTATCCGAGCCGGTGAACGGCACCGGCGCGTTCCGGATTGACAAAATCACTGGTGTGATTACCTGTGACTCCGGAGTCTCAACCCCACCTGCGACCCCACCACTTGAACTCAAAGCGCACCCTGCAAGGAGCAGGATGCTAAAAAGCAGCCGGGTCAGAAAACGACGAGTACGCCACAGCAGCAGCACGTCAATCATCGAAGGATAGTACGGTGTTTGTCGCTGACGTGCACAAATTCGGCGTTATCCGTTCAGCTCGATGGCTTCGGGTTTGTAAATGGAAATAGGACCAGCGGGCTCATGTGCGCAAAAAGTTACGGTTCTGAATTCGAGGGGATAACAATTCACAGAATGATTTGCGACTCTATGCGGGTTTCTCCTTTATTTTCGGAAGCTTATCCGTTGCTATCAGAAAAACGTCCGTTTTCTTTACAGGGACAAAAAGGGAGGGAGCAGCCAGCAAAACACGTCAGAAAACCCGTCTAAAAATCAATGTCAGGAAAAGCGGGGCGCTGTGAGTTTCTGAACATCATTGCGTGGTTAACCCTGATTTTACAGAGCAATCGTGCAGAACCCTCTGTTTCTCCAATCAGCTTCAAGATCGAAACCGTAACTTTCTGTTCAAATGCGCCCGCGGGTCCAACTAGATATCCGCGGTTGCGATAAGGGGCTGAGCCATTTCCACGGCCGGAGCTGACATTCGCGGGGCCAAAATCACTCCGATAAAACAGACTACGATAGTGAGACCGAAAGTAATCCCGATACCTGCCGGGGTGCCTAGCCTGGTCCAGGTGGCGAGCGCCAGCACCACTCCACCCATCCCGGTTCCCAACACCTGCCCCAGCGAATCCGTCAATTGCATCAAAGAGGTAACCGTCGCCGCACTGTGCTCGCTCTGCGCCTGAATGGCGAGTACCGAATTGGTATTGTAGGCGATTCCCATCCCAAGCCCGGCGACGCCCCAGCAAGCGATCGCGATTCCGACTGGAAAACCATGAATTAACGTTCCAATTGTGCCGGCGGTGCCCACAATTACCAGCGCCAGACCTGCTCGAACAATCTGGGGGCGTGCGGTAAGGCCGAAGCGACGATCGAGGGCCACGGCCGTCCACGATCCACTCGTCCAACCGATCGAACCGGCAGACACTCCAACCCCGGCCAGGGTCGGATTGAGTCCGCGCACCAGTTCCAGCGCCATCGGGAAGAAAGCGAGCGCACCGAAGTAGCCATAGGTCAGGACACCGCGCATCGCGAGAATGGCCGGCAGCCCATGACCGAACGTCAGCGTCGCACGGGGAAGCACCCGGCGCGCCGCGACAAAAGCGCTTGTACCGCCCAGAAGCCCGAAACCCACCATCAGCGGAATCGAGTTCATATCCAGTGCCACCAGAGCCAGAGCCAAACCCGCAGCTATTAGCATTGCAGTCCCGGCTTTGCGCGGTACTGCACGCGACCCAATCGGCGGAGAGTCAAAGCGGGCGAGAGCGCGCACAATCAGCAGTAGGGCCACCGGTACGAGCGGCAAGAGGAAAAGAAACACTGCGCGCCACCCATACAGGTCAGCGATAATCCCGGCTGCAGTCGGCCCAATCAAGGTTGGCAGGATGTAGGCGCTGGAGAGCGCCGCACCCATGCGGACATGATCGTGCGGCGAGTAAGCCTGGTTTATCGCGAACCAAGTCAGCGCACGAACGGCTCCCATCCCCAGCCCCTCAAGGATACGCCCGCCGATAAATATCAGCATACTGGCGGCGATACCGCAGGTGAGCAGACCGGCGGCGAAGATCGCGAGAGCCGCGCTGAAGGCGAACACTGCACCACGCCGAGCTGTGTAATCACCGGCCGCGACCGTACCAACCAGGCTGCCGAGCATAAAACCACTGAAGCTCCAGGCGTACAGAGCGAGCCCATGCAGTGCCCGCACCGTTACCGGCATTATCGTGGTGACCGCCAGTCCTTCAAAAGCCCCAACGACCAACACCAGCACCAAGCCGATGGTCAACCCTCGCTGGCCCGGTGCAAATATGCCGGAATCAGGCAATGAATCTTGCTCGCTTAATGAAGCGATGTCCCCACCCCTCAACAAAAACTCAAGCGATGACCAACATCATAGTCACCTTATACACTCGCTTGCCTCGTAGGGGTTAAAAGAACGCACGCTGCGGGTGGCAACCGCGCTCAGGCTTCCTCAAGCCCATAGAGCTTGGCGACGTTGGTAAACACCAACCCCCGAAGCCCACGGTCCACGAAGTGACAGCGTCCTGGTACGGAAGCGAATTTGCCGGTCGGCCGACCACCAGTGGTGAACCTTTCGATCCCCGTCGACTTACCGCAGGGTCCATCACTTTGCCCCTGGGCTCGGTCGTTAAAGTCGAAAATCCAAAGAACGGACGCTCGGTAAGAGTACGCATCAACGATTGCGGTCCGTTTGCATGCGACCGCAGCTTTGATCTTTCGCTCCGCGCCGCACAGAAAATCGGAATCAGTGACAGGGAGTGACGCGTGTAAAAATTACCACAGTTAAAACCCCGCCCGATGCGGACGTCGACCGCTGCAGCCGATGACTGGTGCCTCGCCGTATATCCAGCCTGTTTTTACGTTACGGGCTCTCCAAGCCGCATTATTCAATCTCTGGGCCAGCTTCTGATTCTTTAGTGCTCTACCGCATGATTAAAGAGGCGCGTGCGGCATTGACTCAAGAACCACTTCAATAACAAGCCGATAATATATGATTCGGCTGCGCAATCGCCTGTATTCAGGCGACCGTGAATAGCCAGCTGTGACTTCAGGCAACTACATAAATTTCATCAAGAACTCAGCTCGGAACGCTCCAAGATGGGGCGTCAGCTACGGACGGCACCGCGATGTGGAGGATGAGCATTTAAGAATTCAACAGAGGAGGGAATTGAATTCTCACCGATATTGGGCCAGCAAATTAATCAGCTGGTCCACATTGACGGGCTTTTTCAGGACCGCGTCTGCTCCTGGAACTCGGGACGAAGGAGTCGCCGTTACAATGATTACGGGGATGTGGGCAATTTTCGTGTCGTTCTTCTGCCTTCGTAGGAATTCCCATCCGTCGATGACAGGCAATCCCAAGTCGAGAAGGATCAGGAAGGGTGCAGGATCACTAGTATGGACACGTTCCAGGCCTTCTCGTCCGTCAGATGCACCAATGATGGTATATCCAGCCATCTCGAGGACGTCAGTGAAGGCCTCAAGGGCGAGCGGATCATCCTCGATTATCAGTATCGGATTGGCCCTATCCATTGCGGGCTGATTTCAGGCCCAAAGAGTCTGATAGAATGTGTCGAATACTAAGGCAGTTCAATCAAAAGACATGCCAGACAAAATATCCCACATTGGCTATATTCTTCACTATTAACACTGCGTGCGATGCGCTTGGCCTCTATGTTCTCCAGTAATTTTTTCCTGTGATTCCTCCGTCGCGCGGTCTGATATGGAGCTGCAATCCATTTTTTCTCTTGGTCCACGGCATGGTGGCGAACAGGTCGCAACTTGGCGGAGGTTGCTAGGCTATGGCAGCGGCGTGCTCACCGCCACCGGCGCAATCAGTATGCACCTGTGGCTGCAGCATTTGGGGATCACGCATTATCCCTTAATGATTTTTTCGCTCGCCCTCGTCCTCAGTGGCTGGTTATTCGGCTTTGGCCCGAGTGTCGTGACCGCAGCGACATGTGGACTGGCCGCAATTTTTTCTCTGCACTTAAACCTCTCCTCCACTGCGGATCTGCTCGGGCTGAGCTTGTATATGCTCACCTGCTTGGGCATCTGCCTCATCGTGGGCCGACAGAGATTGATGCGATTGGCATTAGAGCGAACAGTTGGTGAATTAAACCTCGCCAAGGAACAGGCCGAAAACGCTAAGGAGGCCGCCGAGCGCGCAAGCGAAGCCAAGGAACAATTCCTTCACTTGATGTCCCATGAGCTGCGCACACCGCTGCAGTCGATAACCATGTCAACGTACGTGCTTCGCCAGGACCTCAGCAATCCGCAAATTGCCGCGCAAAGGCTTCGCCGAATCGATCTCGCGGTTCGGACGCTCAGCGACATGATTGATAACGTGGTCGATTCCGCCAGGCTCGTTACCGGCCAGCTGCAGCTTGACTGCCGATCGATAGATCTTGCATTTGTAATCCGCTCAGCGGTCGAACTGATGACCCCGGTCGCGGAAGCCAAGCAGATCACGCTGATGTCGGACATAAAAGCCGATGGCGTCCCTATTATTGGCGATCCGGAGAGACTTCGGGAATGTGTCTGCAACCTGCTCGAAAACGCAATCAAGTTTAGCGCCCAGGGCCAAGAGGTAAGAATCTCCTTGCGTCGGATGGGATCGAGCGCCGAGGTGCAAGTCACCGACCGAGGAGATGGCATCGCTCCGGAATTTCTTCCGCGCGTGTTTGAACGCTTCGCTCAAGCGAACCCGAGCAGGCAACGTCGGGGTGGCCTCGGACTCGGGCTATCCATTGTTAAGCATATAGTTGAGTTACATAGCGGTAAGATAGTCGCCGAGAGCGAGGGCAAAAATCGGGGCGCGAGTTTTACTATTCTGCTGCCATACAGACTACCCACAACTTCACAGCCCCACCCTTGAGTCTTTCGAACCGATACTACCACTCGCTCAAACCACGCGACGGGAGGAACGTCCTTCGGACCAAGGCCTTTAAGAAGCACGTGCATCGGAACAGCCGTGGTACTTGTGCCTAAACCCACCCCAGGGGGAAACGGATCGCCCTGATGGAGATTGCCCGAGCGCGCATCATAAATGCTACCCAAAACTTTTTCGAACTGTTCACGAGCTGGGCGGAAGAAGTCCCACCCCGGAAAAACCGAGTCCATACTGTCGACTTCTTCGGCCGAGACATTATCAAGGATGAATTTCTTAAATTTCCTATGAAGCCACCGGTCATCTAAATAGGCTTCGAGCGCCAGCGCTTTCGCTTGTTCCTCGTCGAGTCCAAACGCTCGCGCCTTTTCCTGGACTCGACGTCCGCGATTCGTCTGCAATATCTCCGTTTCCTTAAGGTTTGTAGTCGGGCAGAGCCACGCCCGTCATGGTCTCCACCACGGAAATCAGGAGCTGATATGTGATCTCCGGCTGCACACGTTGGGCGTAAGAATTTAGGTTTTGACATTTGTGTATTTATATGTATGTATATCCGCACAGATAGATTCATGCATATCAATACGGATGGACACACAGAGGGGCGGAGGCGGCTTGCATGATAATCACGGTTGCCAGCTATAAGGGCGGCGTAGGTAAAACCACAACCGCAATTCACCTTGCGACGTATCTGCAAACCGTCGCACCAACCCTCCTACTCGACGGTGACGACACAAGGAACGCCACTGCGTGGAGCGAGAACGGCAAAGGCTTCGGCTTCCGCATAGCCGACCTCAACAGCGCGGCTTTGCTGGCACCTCAGTTCACCCATGTTGTTATCGATACCGGACAGCGCCCCAACGATGCAGACCTTAAGGCGCTGGCCGAGGGCTGCAACCTGCTCGTTGTTCCGGCCGTCCCATCGGGCATAGATACCGTGGGACTGGTACAGACGGTGAGAGCACTTAGGGAATGCAATGCTAATTATCGTGTATTACTGACCAAAGTACCGCCGCCGCCCGAACAAGAAGGACAGCAGCTACGCGCCCAACTCACTGGTTTGAACATTCCACTTTTCGCGGCAGAGATCCCGCGACTTAAAGCCTTTGATCGCGCCTTCCATACCGGTGTCCACGTTGGCGAGGTAAAGGGCGACCCCAACGCGGGCCGCGCATGGGAAGCCTACCAAACAGCGGGAAAGGAGACCGTCCAATCATGGCGGAAGCAAGCAAGTACTCAAAAACTCTCGATGCGCTGAAACAGCGGCCCGGTCAATCAGACGGCCCGCTACGCGCCAACGTCGCACCAGTACCAGCAAGGTTTAAGCCCAGGAGCAAGCGCAGCGACCCCGCATGGCGGGCTTACACGCTTATGCTCAAGAGCGAGACGCACACGAAAGCGGGAATCATCCTCAAACAAATGGATACCGGCCAAGACCTTTCAGACCTTGCCCAAGAACTTTTCGAGGAATGGGTAAAAGCTCATTCGTAAGTGTATATGTACATACATACTTACGCGCATATGTATAACCGCATAAAAGGGAACCCGAAATGATCCGACTGACCCGCTCAAAGCCTTCCAGCAACGTGCATCATTTTTATGCGCTACAAGTTGCGCCGATTTTTGAAACCGAGCCAGCGGCGCAAGCCGCGCTCACAAAGCGGCTGAGAATCAAAACCAGGCGCGGTTATATTCAGGCTTCATGGGAGACAGCATGAGCAACGCGCCCGACCGAGAGCTGGAGCAATCCAACCCCGAAGCGTTGGCCTCACTTCGCCGCATGCAAGCCCTACACGCGGCACGACTTGCAGCGGGTGACGCAGAACCAACCGAACCTCGACCTCTCGCGAAGATCATTCAGCTTCCTCTTTGGCCGGAGCCAGTGCGAGGAATGCTCAACCCCACTTTACGATCCGCTCTGTTTTCCGCCATCCAAAGCAAAGACCGCTGCTTCATCAATTATGAATTGATCGCCGCTGTGAACGGTCTGGAAATACGTTTCAAGGGCGAACAGCTTAATCAGGAAGACTTGGAGGTATGCGCCCAGGTCTTTCACCTAGCCCGCCTTCATCCACTTGGCGACACATGCCACACGGCTGCGCATGCGTTTCTCAAATCGCTTGGACGCCATACCGGTAAGAGCGAACACGTACAGCTTCACGCCTCCCTCATTCGCTTACAACAGCCGCTCGAAATCAAAGCTGGTCGCTACAGCTACTCCGGCTCCCTTGTCATGGAAGGGGCGAAGGATGACCTCACTCGCCATTACGTCATCAAGGTCAACCCTAAGCTCGCGCCCCTGTTCCATAACGGCTGGACCGGCCTCGACGCGGAGCAACGACGGCAATTGCGCGGCAAGCCGCTCGCGCTCTGGCTTCATGCTTTCTACGCCAGTCATACACAGCCCTACCCGTACAAGGTAGAAACATTGCGCGACCTGTCAGGCAGCCGGACAAAAGACCTCAAGGCATACCGCCAAAATCTTCGACAAGCATTCGTGCACCTACAGGCAGTGGGCGCGATTGCAGAATGGGAAATTGACGGCGAGGCCCTTGTTCACATCTGCAAGGTGCCAACCATCACTTGCCGGCAAAGGAAGCCCCAAACAACCAAGAAATAGAGCACGGTTTCGAGCGACCATGGCCGGGATAGCGACTGACGCCTGGGCACGGCATCCGAACTACACTGGTAGCCCGGATGCCGTATTTTTTTCTTTGAAAATCAAAGAGTTTTTTGTTTTGCACGATTTGCTAGAACTTTTTTAGAACTTTTTAATCCAGACACCCGCATACGCGGGTAAACGGATCGAGGCTTCGCCTCGAACTCATCCCTTAGCCTTTCCAGAATCGACAGTCAGCACACAGCGGCACCAAGCCAGCAACCGAAACCTAGCGGGCAGTGTCAGGAAAAATACCACGCTGTCCCTACGGGGTTTGAGAAATAGCCCGCGAAGCAAACTGCAACAGAGCCGCCAGCGCGCCGGACTTCGGTGCCTAAACGCGATAGGCCCGCGCACGAGAATACCAAGCCCTAGCGCAGGAAGCGCGGCGCGCACCTAGCAACCGTGCTTGCAGCGAATACCCGTCGCACCGCGCCATCCCCAGCAACCTGCCACCAGCGCGGGCCAGATCCGATTTCTCAATCTAAAAAGAAAAGAAAAGAAAAAAGAATTACCGCCGTCGCCCATGGCGGCAAGAAATAGCCGCTTCGCAGCTGCCAGAAGACAGGACAGCAATAATTCAGCCGCAGCGGGATTATTCGCCCGCCTGCTAATGGCTAAAAGCCTCTCAGGACGCACTGCTCAACATGGGGAATCCTGGGACCGGATCCCGTGATTTCGATACTGTGCTGCTGAAAAAGGGGATGGTTCTCAGTAACCGGTGATTTTGCGGCGTTCTTCCTCTTCATCCGGCGTGGCGAAGCCCAGCCTCATGACCGGCTGATAAGTGTCAGACGGCGCTTGGCTCCGCCACGCCGGCGGCGATGAGCGGTGCGGCGTACGCCAGGCCAGGCTCCAGTCGCCTCATCCGCGAACCAGGATTGCGTCCAGCGCTTCGATGAGCTGCGTCATTTCTTGCGGCGAGGTGTAGTGCACAAAGGAAAGGCGGACCACGCCGTGCGCCGGGTCTATGCCCATGGCCTCCAGCAACCGCACAGCGTAGAAGTGGCCGGCGCCGGACATGATGCCCCGCTTACCCAACGCAAGATGGACCTCTGCGGGTGTGATCTTGTGCGGCACGAAGGAGACGGTGGGCGCGCGCTCCCTGGCGACACTCGGTCCGAGGAGCCTGACGTCCTTGCGCGCTTTTAGATAGTCGAGGAGCCGGTGCAGGAGCGGCTGCTCCGCACCATGCAATAGCTCGCGCACGCGTTCTGGTCGGCCTTGCGCGTGGGTGCCTCCATGATGCGTGTTCAGAGCGTCGAAATATTCGGCGACACCGCGGGCAGCGGCGACCTGCGCGTGATCGGGTCCCGCAGGCACCAGCCGCTTGTGGATTTGCGCTGCATTGAAGTAGTGCCCTTCGTTGCCCAATTTCTCGGTCAGCGGCTTGCGCACGACCATCACACCCTG
>Ga0306926_10004685_pt1 | contig 14391 bp, 15 predicted proteins | sample flu12Cox44000178_FD_203759 | JGI IMG/M metagenome (GOLD analysis project Ga0306926, IMG submission 203759) | Lab enrichment of tropical soil microbial communities from Luquillo Experimental Forest, Puerto Rico - flux8day.12C.oxic.44.000.178 (v2)... | ecosystem: Environmental > Terrestrial >...
CCGGAGTTGCGGTGTGAAGAATGGTTCAATGGGCACCACTTGGGTCGCCACATAGCTCGGCAGAGTATTGTTGATCTGCGCTGCGGTTCCTGTCGAGGATGCCATCTGCAAGCCCTGTCGTACGATCAGAGGCAGCGTATAAACGCCAGGCGCGCTATCTACGTACAGCGTACGAGCCGTGTTCGTGAAAATGTGTGGAATCTCGTCGTAGCGGATTTGCAGTTTAAACTTATTCCACTGCCCGAACGTTGCCAGGTGGCTCTGGTTGGTATAGAAGCTGTTTTGGGTCTGGTAGTTAAAGTAGCTGGATGTGCCGAACAGATTCTCTAGACTGATGCGTGCCCGACGGATCAAGAAATTCTTCGGGATGTCGGTGTATTCGTTCATTTTCGACGTCGCCAGGTTGGGCTTGAAAGGCAGGTCCGGCCGCCCATACACATCGCCCCAGTACGATCGGCCGCCGAATTCGATCATTCCTTGCCCTTCCTCAGGGAACCATATTTCCGCTGCCGGAGCTTCGTTAGAAGTCGGCTTGCTGTCCGCCTTTTTGTCTTGGCCCGCGACCGTAGAAACCAGAATGAGGACAAATCCAATAATGAACCGCAGTGTCATGTCATTCTTCATGGCTCGCTCTCCTCTAACGCAGGAACGCATTCCCAGAGGGGTGGTTCGATCCGTGAATTCGCGAGTGACAGTTCGTGCAGCCCCGGTTAAAATCGCGGATCGCGTTCAGCAGCGTCGGTACCGTCGGGTGCCGGCTCGAATCGTGACAGGAATCGCATACACGGGGCATCCGCACCTTCAGGAGCTGCGGATTGTTCGTGCCGTGGGGTTCGTGGCAATTGGCGCAATTCTCCATCACCGGCGGATGCTCCCAAAGGAAGGGTCCGCGGCGCTCTGGATGGCAGCTCACACAGTTTTCAGTGACCGTAGCCTGAATTAGTTGTTTCGGATTCGGTGTGCCATGCGGGTTATGGCAACTCGTGCATGTCACTTTGCCCTCGCGGTAAGGCATGTGTGAGGAGCGTTGTAACTGCGCGCGGCGCATCTGATGGCATTGCAAGCAGAGTTCAGGTTGCGGCAACCGCGTGCCTCGGAGATCGCTCAATGGCGAGTTGAACCGGGCATCCGAAGATTGCCTTCGGCTCTGTGGCTCATGACCCACGTGACAATCCACACACGCCAGGTTCCGGGACTCGTGCGGGCTACCTTCCCAGAAAAGGCGGTTGCCGCGGCTATGGCAAGATAAACAGGCGTCATTTCTTTCTTCGACGGTGTTCGTCGAGTCTTTCGTAAAGCGGATCGGGATCGTGTCCTTCCCGCCTCCCGAAGTGACATGAACCCTCCCCGGACCGTGACACGCCTCGCAGCCTAGTTTTTCCCTGTCGTTTTTAGCGTGCGCAAAGGCCTTGCCCATAATCGTGCTTTGGAAATGCTTGCCTTGATCTGCATGGCAGGTAATACAGACATCGCTGCCAACGTAATCGCCTTCGGAAGTGGGTGATTTGGCCTGCGCCATTAACCTGATTACTGCCGCAAGGACGACAACCAAAGTTCGCATCGCTCTCGATCGCATGGCCAGATACCTCGTAGGAATTCCCTACATGCTGTGCACGAGCAGAGCCAAAGCCGGGACGTGGCCAGAATGCATGATTTGGCAAGCATCTCCCGGATATACTAATGATCCAACCTCGGAATTTCGCCCAACTGCGGCAAATGACGCTGACCGTCCTCGCCGAACGCAGACCGAACGCAGAACTAGCCGTAACAGAGGATAGACTTCACCCGAGACGTTAACGGACGCGGCGGTCGCAGGCACAGACGCATCAGTGTCAACTTCGGGTGAGAGTTAGAGGTTCCCAATTTGTCTGACGAAGTCCGAATCCATTCCTCAAATTGTGGGGACTGCCCCCATGCTGAGTGAGATGACCCATTTTGTCCGGGAAAACTTCGTGTGACCGGCTGGCATATAGTTAAGGCCAAAATATAATGGAGACCAAAATGCTCCGTAATGACCGTCTTGTGCTCGCAATGACAACTAGCAGAAAAGCACTCAGGTTTATGAAACGAAGTCACCTGCTGGCACTTTTGTCGTCGATCGCCGCGGTTGCTGCAGCGTCAGTAAATGCGACAACCACGTAGTGCAAAGACGTCCTCCCGATCCATTACCAGCCAAAAACCGTGAATGGCCCTTTCCATAGAGCCGGCGTGTAGACAGAACAGGAGTCAGATTGTCGAAATCTGGAGCCAGAACTGGATCCACACCTTCGCGCTCCGTCAGATTGTAGCCCTCAGTTGTGTTCAGCTACGTTCGGAGAATCCCTATATTAATCTTGGGCGTGTCGCTGTGTTCGCTTTAGGAGAATCCCTGACGCCTCAACCAAATGGTGGCGTTGAACAAGACGGCGGGTCCTGCGGCCCTCTTTGCTAGGTCCAGTTCCGCCAGATCCGCCTTGGCCTTTTCGTGCCGGGTGCGCGCCGGCCTCGTTGGGAGGTTGCCGTCGATCGGAGTTGGCTAGACAATCCCCGTCGGCCCGGTTCGGGTCGATCCTGCCGTTTTTGGACTTGATCCGAGCACCCGCAAGAGCTTTTTGGACGGCCGAAAGGGGGATGTCCCGCCAGGTAAACCTTTGCTTTGCGGTGCTTGGCGTACGCCCGAAGAGACAACATGTTGACCTCCTGACAACCAAAAAGTGACAACCCGACAACCTCAAAAAACACCCCTTGACTATCACGCAAATGCCATCAGGCTACCTGCCCGCGAAAGGCCCCAGGAAGGACCCCCGTTTACAGCCGGGGTGCGGTTTGCAGCAAATGCCGTTGCATGAGATAATAATACCTGTAAATATGAATTAAACTTGAAAGTATGGTATATGCTGGAAACAAGGATCCTGGTGCTCGGCTACGATCGGATGTCACGTGCAGTCTGCCGGATGCTACACGAGCACGGATACCAAGTGTTCACGGGGGCCAGCCCAGGTGAGGCTCTCGAAGTTCTCAGGGATTGGTTCCCGATCGACCTGGTCGTGTCGGATTTTAGCATGCCTAAAACGCAAGGCACTCAACTAGTCCGCCACGCCTGCCAGTCCTTGGTCTTGAGACAGATTGTCCAACTCCGGCCGCAAACGGCATGCCTGTCTATCACCGCCGGAGGCATTAAACCAGCGCATGCGCCTGATGGGATGACTGTACTGAAGAAGCCCTTCTCGCGAGCAGATTTGATCGCTGCCGTTGAAGCCACCTTGGCGCGGTCGGGGAACCGTCAATCATAGTGTGCGTGCGGCTCGGTTGGTTCCCCTTTTCGTTGGGACGACTATAGCTATTGGCGGAGTACCACTTCCACCGAGTTCACCACGGGCTTCTGTGCGCCAGGAATCGCCATTGTACGGGTTACGCTGGGCTTACCACCACTCTAGACCCGGCTAGCGATTCGTCCGATGGCCCCACGCCTATGCGCGGACGTGCGCAAGTATTCCCCAGGCCGACGTAATGGGCGCGAACGCCGCGTAGTTCGCTAGCGATATCGCGGGTTAACGCTCGACAAAACTCCGGACATCCCCGATCAGTGCCATGGTGTGGATGCCAATATCTCTTCTCTTCTAGTCATTACTACGGTCCTTGCGCTGAATTTCGATCGGGGCTTTCGAGCGTTGGATCCGTTCGCTGTGGACATTGCTAGGGGTGCAGGGCGGGGCTCGTTTACTCAGCGAGCATGCCGAAATGGAGGAACGCATCCCGGATCGCGGCGCGCTTATCTACAGGGCACTCATGTCGCGGCGGGCGACCCTCGACTGATGATCGACCGCCTTGGATATAGAGTTCCTTGCAATGGTCGATCCAAAACGGATGCGGGACAAACCCGTACCATTCCTGAACCCACTCCTCGATCTGCAAGTCGCTGGCAAACCGGATGCCGGAAACCACGGTTGGTGCGGGGCTGGCCATCGACGATAACCTCTTTCATCTTCGATTATAAGATAATCAGATCCGACTTTAAATAAGCACCACCTTCAGCCGGTGGCCCGACGACCCTCGGCCGTGATTGCAAAGCGACCATGTTGGTTCAGGTTTGGTCTGGGGCTATCGTTGTGGATGGAGGAGCGAGGGCGTGATCCGCATCGGTCCGGCTGGCTGGTCGTACAGGGACTGGGAAGGCGTCGTGTATCCCATGTTGAAGCCCAAGGGGTTTCACGAGGCGACGTAGCTTGCGCAATACTTCGATACCATCGAGATCAACACCACGTTCTACCGCCCGCCAGAGCGATGGATCGCAAGCAACTGGGTGCGTCGCGTTGGGGCGAATCCCCGCTTCCGGTTTACCGCGAAGCTCTTTCGCGGCTTCACGCACGAGCGGAATGCCACTGCCGACGACGAGCGGCAATTCAAAGAAGGGATTGCTCCTTTGGCCGAGGCCGGACGCCTCGGGGCGCTGCTCCTGCAGTTCCCATGGTCATGCCGGAACGATGAAGGCAACCGCGCGTATCTCTTTGACTTGTTTCGCCGCTTCCGTGACTTTCCCCTGGTCCTGGAGATGCGGCATGCAAGCTGGAACCAGCCGGCCGTCCGCGACGTGCTCGCTGAGCTGGGGATCGGGATGTGCAACATCGATCAGCCGCTGTTTGCGAGGTCCATTACGCCCAGCGCCCATGTAACCTCCCCGGTCGGGTACATCCGGCTTCACGGCCGGAACTATCAAAACTGGTTCACGGAAAACCAGCAGACCGGCGACCGCTACAACTACCTCTATACCCTCGACGAGTTGGAGCCCTGGGTCGAGCGCACGAAGGTCATTGCCAAGCGCGCCGAGGACACGTACGTCGTCACGAACAATCACTTCCTGGGGAAGGCCATTGTGAACGCGTTCGAGCTCGTGTCGCTGCTCTTCGGGCAGCCGGTGGAACCGCCCAAAGAGTTGCGCCAGCACTACCCGGTCCTAGACCAAGTCTCAGCGGAAAAACCGACCCAGGCGCCACCAAGGTGAAGGCAGCTTGTCGCGTTGGAGGTGCTGCTGGATTTCACCCCGAAACACGGGACTTGACCCAGACGGGCTGGAGGGCTGGCCCCCTTCAGCGTGCTCGACTGTTCCCCCCTCTGGGACAAGACCATGGGCAACGCATTCCGAGAGGCGCTCGACCTCCTCGTCGAACTCCTGCAGTTCCAAGTCGAGCAGTTCGCGCCATATGATACGCGTCTCGATGGCTTTGCCCAGGGTCGGATCACCGCAAAAAGAACGCTCCTCGTGGAGACGTTCCAAATAGGCTGCGGCCTTGGAGAGCCGTTCGGACAGCACGGAAGTTTGCACGTTTTTCATCACCACCTCCGCGATTCTTAGCACTCTCCAGATGCACGCCGATGACCGCAGATCAATTCTCGAGTTCGGCGCTAAACCCAGTCAAGTGCGGAGTCGCCAGTGCATTTTTCTCAGGCAGTTCGACACATCTGCGATGCGGCCGGAGCTTGCCGGGAGAGAAGAGCGCTTCTTCCCAGGATGTTTAATAATCAGACCTTAAACGCCTATTGACGTTTATGTAGCGTACTGGGGCGTCAGTTCAACTCTTCTCAGTTCAAGACTGGCTTTACACGATCGGCGGCGGGTTCAGGTTGAACTTCTTCATCTTGTACCGAAGAGTATCTCGACTGATCTTGAGGAGCCGCGCAGCCCGGGTTTGGTTCCAAGAGGCCTTCTCCAGCGCCCGGAGAAGCATCGTCCTCTCGACCTGGGCAAGCGAGGTGTCATCGCCTGACTCCTCATCCATGGCGGCAGCAAATGGGGCATCGCTTTTGATCCCCAACTCCGCTGCTCGAAGCCAAGTACCTTCTTGCATGAGCATCGCTCGCTCAATGGCGTTCCGGAGTTCGCGAACGTTGCCCGGCCATTTATGACTGAGTAGGGCAGAGACCCCGTCCGACGCAATCCCTTCGACGGCGCGGCGGAACTTTCCGTTGTACATCTCAACAAAGTGCCGTGCGAGGGGGAGGATGTCCTCCTTGCGTTCGCGCAACGGCGTTATCGTCATTTGTATGACATTCAGGCGGTAGTACAAGTCAAGGCGGAATCTGCCCTGTCCGATGGCTTTTCGCAGTTCCTGGTTGGTCGCCGCGATCACCCGGAGATCTACCTCCACATCCTTAGTCCCTCCCAAGCGTCGGAAGGAATGCTCTTCGAGCACGCGCAGCAGTTTCGCCTGCAGGCTCAGCGGCATTTCTCCGATCTCGTCCAGGAAAGCCGTTCCGCCGTTGGCCAGCTCCAGGATGCCGAGCTTTTGGCTACGCGCATCGGTGAAGGCTCCTTTCTCGTACCCGAACAGCTCGCTTTCCAACAAAGTCTCCGGAATCGCGGCGCAGTTCACCGCGAGAAATGAGTGAGCGCGGCGGAGGCTCTTTTCGTGGATGAATCGAGCCAGAACGTCCTTTCCGACGCCGCTCTCCCCCTCGATCAGAATGGTCGAGGCCTCGCTGGCTGCCACTCGGGACGCGAACTTCAGAAGCTGCAGCATCGATTCCGACTTCGCGATCATGCCCGCGGCGTCCGCATCTGCCAATGCCGCGCCAGCCGGGGCAGCCGTCTGCTCTGAAGGCACAGGTTTGTCCCGCACTTCGCCAAACACAACCACCACGCCGGCGACGCGTCCGGCATGGTCGCGGATCGGCGCGACGGTGCCGCCAACCGACCGCTTGGCACCGTTCTTGGTCAGCAGCAATGCGCCGTGTTCCATTTCTCGAAGCACACCGTCGCCTAGCACGACTGCAGCCGGCAGTTCGGCGGCTCCGCCGCCGTTCGGCTTGACCAGCCGGATCAGTTCACCGAGGGGTCTTCCCAAGGCGTCTGCCCGAGCCCACCCGGTCCAGACCTCCGACGCGGGGTTCATGAACGTCACAACGCCGGTGCTATCCGAACAAACCACGCCTTCCCCGATCGAATCGACGGCAGCCGCGAGCCGTTCAAGAGTAGCTTTGCGTTCACGTTCTGCACGGCTTTTGTGGAGAGCCATCTCGATAGTTGCGTGCAGTTCCGGTTCCTGGAACGGCTTGACGATAAAGCCGAGCGGCTCGGCAACCTTGGCCCGCGACAAAGTCCCTTCGTCGGAATGAGCGGTAAGGAAGACGATCGGAGTGTCGAACCTCTCGCGGAGGATGCCGGCGGTCTCGGTACCGTCGAGGTTCCCCTGGATCCGGATATCCATCAGGACCAGATCTGGCGCTTCCCGTTCCACCGTTGCGATAGCCGCGCTACCGGTCGATACGATTGATACCACGACATACCCCAGCTCCGTCAAAATGTCGCGCAAATCCTCGGCGGTGATCCGCTCGTCTTCTACGATGAGGAGTCGGGCAGCAGGCATCAGCTTACCTTCTCCGGCTGGGGAAAAACCAGCCGGATCTCCGTACCGCGGTTCGTGATCACCTCGATCCCTGCGCCGAGCTGTGCGGCGAGCGTACGCACGAGCCGTAATCCAAGGGTACGGGTGTTCCAGATATTCACATCCTGCGGCAGCCCCACACCGTTGTCGCCGACCGCAAGTCTAGTCCGGCTGTCAGAGGCATCTTCCAGTAAGATCCGGACCTCCCCATCCCGGCCGTCGGGAAACGCGTACTTCAGTGCGTTCGATACCAGCTCATTCAAAATCAGGCCGCAGGGCACCGCGGTATCCATTGTCATGTGCTGTTTTTCCACATTCATCACCAGCCTAATCCGGCTCGAACTGACGCCGAAGGAGCGGAACAGATGTGCGGCCAGTTGGGCAATATACTCTGCACATCCGATCTCCGAAAGGTTTCGCGACTGATACAACCTCTCATGCAGCAGAGCCATTGAATGGACGCGGTTCTGGCTTTCCTGAAACATCTTGCGAGTCATCTCGTCACCGATGGCACGGGATTGCAGGCCAAGCAGGCTGGAGACCACCTGCAGGTTGTTCTTGACCCTGTGGTGGATCTCCTTGAGCAGTGTCTCCTTCTCCCGGAGGGAGGCTCGGACAGCTTCTTCGCCCTTCTTACGCTCGCTAATGTCACGCAGGATGACGGTGAAGATCCATCCGTCGTCGCCTCTGAACTTCGAGATCGAGGCTTCCGCCGGAAACTCCTCGCCGTTCTTGCGTCGCGCGAAGATCTCCTGCCGCTCTCCCATGCGCCGCGCCGTCTGCGCGGAGTGCGCAAATTCTTTGATATGAGCACGGTGGGCGTCGATGAATCGGGACGGCAGCAGCGTGTCCAGCGATTGGCCGCGGATCTCGACGGCCCCGTAACCGAAGAGCCGTTCGGCACCTTGGTTAAAGAGGACGATCCGCTGCTCGTGGCAAACGGAGATGATGGCATCCTCCGCCAAATCCAGAATTCTTGAGAGAGGGTCGGACGAGTCGAGCAGGAGCCGATCGGCTGACCGCGCGGGACGCTCGTTATGGTCGCCTCCCTCCCGTCGTGCCATTTTGAATCAGCGTATCACCGGCGCGACCAAAATTGCACCACGTGGTCGCGGACCCTAAGAGGAGTATCGGGTCCGTTCGGGTTTGGCATGTCGATTGCGAAACATCAATGACCGCCGTTACCGTCATTCGGGCACGACGTCAAGAGAAGGGTTTCGTGTCCCATTTGTCTCTAGAGAATCGCCTCGGGAACCATGCGTTTGGCTCGGGTCTGCCGCCCCCCGCAATCCGGATGCTGGCAAGCATAGCGCAACCTTGTGATTTCAAGGCGGGGGAATATCTCTGGAAGCAGGGCGATCACGCTAAAGTACTCTATCTGATTGATTCGGGCCAGATCGCGCTTGAAATCCTGGTTCCACACCAGGGACCACTCCAGATCGAAACCCTCAGTGCCGGGGAGGTCCTTGGGTGGTCATGCCTCATTGACCCGTATCGGTGGCATTTCGATGCTCGCGCCCTGGAGGACGTGTCAGCATTGGTTCTGGAGGGCAAGCGCCTCCAGCAGCAATGCGACGATCACCCGACCGTGGGCTACCGGATTCTAAAACAGCTCACCCCCTTCCTCGAGATGCGATTGCAGAAGACGCGCCTCAGAATTCTGGAACTGAACAGCCACTGGGGCCGCTAGTTGCGGATTTTCACCCAGGACCAGGTGCGTGAAATCGCTTGTTGGTTGGATCTATTTCTCAACTTTTTGGCGGACGACACTTAAGTTGTCTGGCGCGTGCCTGTGGGAAACCCGTAATCCCGTTGAGGATCGGCGGGCGTTTCCCGTCCGGACTTGGGAAACGCATGGCGGACGCATAGACCACGACACCGACCCAAGACGGGATCACACAGCCGGCAGCCCCTGTTGGTCGGGATGCTTCTGGCCCCTTTGGGTTGTATGCGCGTCTTGCAGGTGGGTAGGCAATCAGATGTCCAGATGGCGCGACCCGATCTCTGTAACGCTTCCATGACTTCTGCTGGCAGCCAACGTGCACCTTGTACGAGCAGTCGAACGAGAAGCGGATGTTTGTATCGCGAACGTAGTGCGAGAAAGACTCCGCTGGACCGAGTGCCATGTGGAGGTGGTTCTGGTGCGTACCTTATCTAGCCGGACGAATCACCTCTCCCATGGCGTTTTCACGATAGAGACCACGATTTGCATAACGTGAGGAAGGCGGGATGGTCCCCGACGGCCGAAAAGCACGCTGCAGTCGGCGAAGAGAGGAGAGCTATGGGACGGGTGACAGAATCGAGTGCTCAGGACGCGTCTAAAGGGATCTTGAGCAATCCCGCCGCAATGACATCCGCTTTACTGGTCAGCCCATTCTCAGAGGATCATCACCTCCTGTCACGAATTTTTAGCGACAAAGGCTGGACGCTCCACCTAACCCACACGCTCGAGTCCGCCCTCAGCCTTCTGCGAGATCAGCCGATTCGGGTCGTCATCACCGAACGGGCTTTGCCAGTAGGAGATTGGAAAAACGCTCTCATGGCAGTTCAGGAGTTGCCACACCATCCGCTTCTCATCGTCACTTCACGCCTTGCAGACGAGCATCTTTGGGTGGAGGTGTTGAACCTGGGCGCGCATGATGTGCTGGCCAAGCCGTTTCGTGCGGCGGAGGTTCAGTGGGTTATGGAGAGTGCTTGGCGGATCTGGGCGAATAACAACAAGCGACCGTTGAATACTTCGGAGGCCGCGATGGGCTCTGGTGCAGCGTGAAGGCGCTCCATGGTACGGCAGCCTTAAACCAAGTCCACAGCCATCGTGAGAGCAATGGCCTCTGGCGTGTTCAATTCCGCCGCCATCATCAGCCAAGCGTCCGGCTTTCAAGTTCAAGAGCAGTTCGGGTCCATGAGTCGATATTTTGGCGAAGCAGGTCTTTTTAGTTGCATTTATTCTCAACTAGCCGTATACTCAAGTCCGAAAGAGCATATGAGGCCGACGATCACATGGCTACTGGTTCTGGTGATTGGCTCGATGCTTGTAAGCGCAGCCTTTGCAGAGTGCACTGCAATGAACATGCCGTGCTGCTCCGAACATCGCAGCACAAACTGTCATGAGATCTGCGCGCCACCCACCGGGAACATAAGCAACGCCACCGTACCGCAATTCTCCAGCGAAATCCAAGCCGTTGCGACCCTTAACCCGACTCTTTCGATTCCCCATCTCGTCACGCGGCAAATTCAGCCCTCTCTTGCAACTTCGTCAGAGGACCTACTGCTGCGCATTCACGTTCTGCTCATCTAGTCTCCTCTCCTCCGCACACACGTTTCGGCAGAAGTGCATTGACTGCCGTGAACAATCGTTCGCTCGGAACACCGGGGCGATGGAAGGTAGAGCCTGTGAGTTTGAAGAGAAAAGGAGATAAGACAATGTCCACTTTCAGAAAGCACCTGGTAGTTGTCGCGATCACAATACTGACGTTGTTTGTCGGATCGGCTCGCGAAGGTCGAGCGGGGGTGGCTGAAGCCTCAAGGCCAGGGAATTGCCGAAATCTACCGATTATTAAAAATCTGACCGGCTTGAAGGCACAACATGTCTGCGACCGGATGTCCGCTTCAAAGGAACTCACCAAAGGCGAAATCAAGAAACTCGCGGCCAGGGCGAAATCGGCTGAAGATCACCTCACGGTCGCGCGGTTCTACAGGGTTGAGGCACACGGCCTGGACGTGCAGGCTGCCGTGTACGAAGAAGCTGCTGCGAGCCTCCGGAATGGGCCGATCGTAAAGAACTTCGCGTCGCCGACCACGGGAGGTCGGTTGGAATTCGCCGCGAAGGGGTTCCGCGATGAAGCGAAGTCCGACCGCGCGATAGCTGCGTCACATGAGGAGATGGCGAAAACGGTTGTCGCCTCGCTCAACTGAGTCATTGATCTCTTAAATCTCCGCGTGGGATCGACCGGCGCTGCCATCGTGACAACGCCGGTTATTGTTCATAAGCGGCCCAGTATCCGCCGAGAGTTGCCAGGCATCAGTTTGAGTTCAACGGCCTCGCGAGACAATCCATCAACGCTGAGTGCCCGACAGGCCGCCAAAGCTTCGCCCAAAACTCTCCCAGAAACCGGCATAAATCGGAGAGGGCGTTCCGTGCGCCCCGGTTTCTCGTCCGGTGGTGACCACTTTGAAGCCGGACCCGAGATTTAGGAGTTAGAGGTGTTAATATGTGCATAGGAGGATGGCGCATGTCCGGCAGAAAAGTCGTAGTGCTCGATGGCTGTGGACTTCATGACCAAGACTTGGCCCCTGTTCTTAACGAGCTATTGGACGTGTTTTTACGGAACGGTTCTCAAATCGAAACCGTCCGTTTGCACAAACTGAAATTGGCCCACTGTCTCGGCTGTTTTAAGTGCTGGGTAAAGACACCGGGCATGTGCGCTGAAAATGATGCGGGCCGGCGAATCGCCGAAGCCGTCATTCAGAGTGATACCACGGTGTTCTTCACGCCTGTAACGTTTGGTGGGTACTCACCGGATCTAAAGAAGGTGATAGACCATTTCGTTCAGCTCCTATCCCCCTTCTTCGCGATAGCTCACGGTGAAGTTCACCACCCGCCGCGTTACGCACGCCGGCCCCGACTCATAGTCGTCGGTGTACAACGGCGTGCAAACTCCCACGAGGCTCATATCTTCAAGACGCTCGTCGGGCGCAATGCTATTAATTTACATCCCCCCGCCTATGCGACCGAGGTCGTCGTCGCGACAGATGATGCCGCCACTCTGCGCCAGTGCTTTGAAGCCTTGCTGACCCGATCGGATGGACTCCCTTTTGGCCAGTGCGTCGCCTCTCTGATGCCTGCGGTGGTCTCCGGCATTGCGGCCGAACCGATCAGCCCAAGACGGGCTCTACTGATTGTGGGTAGCCCCAAGACCAATTCCCGCAGCACTTCAAGCATCCTGGGAAGCTACCTTTTGGAGCGCATGGGAAAGTATGGCTGGCAAACCGAATCGCTGACACTGCGAGCCAGCTTAAATCACCAAGAGGGTGAGACTGAACTGCTGGCCTCAATCGATCGCGCCAACCTCGTCCTGTTGGTGTTTCCGCTCTATGCCGATACCTTACCGTATTTAGTGACCAAAGCACTTGCTGTGGTTGCAACTGATCGGCAAGCCGCCTCTGACCCATCCCCGAAGCGGCTGGTGGCGATCGTAAACAGCGGTTTTCCCGAAACATACCAGAACTCCGTGGCGCTGGCGATCTGTGAAGAGTTCGCGGCTCAGAGCCGAGTCGCGTGGTGCGGCGGTCTTGCCTTAGGCGGAGGAGGGATGATCGGCGGGCAGCCCCTCACTGCCACGAAACGTTCAGGACTATCTGTGAAACGCGTGATTCAAGCTCTCGATTTAACTGCAGCTGCCTTGTCAGAAGGGCTTCCAGTGCCGGCCCAGGCGGTAAAGTTGTTGACGAAGAATCCGATTCCGCTTGTGCCCTTCGCTCTGTGGCGCTGGATCTATACCTGGTTTGCCAGTAAGGGATTTGAGCGAGAGGCGGCTAGGAACGGCATCGCTAAAGACAGGCTGCTCGACCAGCCCTATGCGGTTTGACAGTGGCCTGAGCCCAACGGCATCGCAGTTAGAGCCCAGGATGTTGATTAGGGTTGAGAGGCCACTTTGACCCATCTCGTCCTGAGCGCAACTTGGGGAGGCTGCGCGCTAGCACTCAAGGCGATCAAGATGTTGAGTGCTGCGCTGATCGAGTGCACGAGGGCAGCAGAGTACACCGGCAAGGATAACTCAAAGGTGGGAAGGACGATAGACAAAGCAGTGTATGCACTGAACGCCACGCGAGGATGGAAGGAGTGGAACTGTTGTTCGGCTTTGGCGGTGGCAACGATTGCAGATCGACAGAAAAGGGACACAAAGAGCAAAAGCGGTAAATGTTTAGCAATACTAGCCGTTGTATGTTTCGCTTTCTCTTCAAAGACAAGCACCCCGGCGGCGGGATGACTATTGTTTAGATTTAGAACGACATAGCCTATGAACGCACGTGGGCAAGGAGCGATTCCCCAGGGTCTACCCCTAGTACATATTTCGATAAACCGATTTTATACTCTTATTGGGAGTCCGAACAGAGGACGCGTTGGATTCTCGGCGTAACAGGATCCAAGGAGTCCTCCTCTGGGACGGCTCCGCCTTCAAGAGGGCTCCTGGGACCCTGTTAGAGGCCTATCTCCTGCAGCCAGGAGCCCTCAGGCTCTTCCGAAAGGAACCTCCGAGGGGATCGATATCCCGACGGGAACGACTATCCGCAGACACTCGACAAGGCTGGACGCTCCACCTAGCCCACACGCGCGGATCGGCGCTGGCCGTGCTGCGAGAAAAGGCCCATTCCGGTCGTCATTGCTGGAACGGGCTTTGCCGTGCGGGGGACTGGAAAGACCTTTTTGCGGCACTGGAACTTCTGCCACACAATCCGCTTCTCCTTGTCCCCTCCCGACTCGCGGACGAGCACCTGTGGGTGGAGGTGTTGAACTTGAGCGGACATGACATCGTGCCATGTTCGCGATTGACACGCTCGAGTACCTCGAGAACGGGCTTGCCGGTAGAGTAATCAGAGCGCCCGTGGGGCTCGTCACACAGAAGAACCTCTTGGCAACGGCGCGCCCGATCTCGACGCGTTGCTGTTCGCCAGCTGAGAACTGGGCTGGAAAATGGTTGAGACGATCACCCAAGCCGACTAGATTCAAAGCTTGTGCCGGGTCCGTCGGACGTTTCGCAATTTCGGTTACCAGCGGGACGTTTTCAAGGGCAGTAAGACTGGGACCCTTAGCGCCACCCCTCCCGCACTAGTACTTTGAAGTCCTCACGCGTGTCGTTGACGATGCGGAATGCTTCAATCTTGACCGTGTGGAATTTGCCGGAGCCGTTGGGTGGTGCGTCGTAAACCAGCCGATACTGCGTTGCGATGCTCTGCATGATGCCTTGCATCACATCCGGAAACCCGTTGACCTGGTTCGGAAACCATGCAAATCCGCCGGTCTTGCCCG
>Ga0306926_10004686_pt1 | contig 14391 bp, 9 predicted proteins | sample flu12Cox44000178_FD_203759 | JGI IMG/M metagenome (GOLD analysis project Ga0306926, IMG submission 203759) | Lab enrichment of tropical soil microbial communities from Luquillo Experimental Forest, Puerto Rico - flux8day.12C.oxic.44.000.178 (v2)... | ecosystem: Environmental > Terrestrial > Soil...
CTGGTCTCGTTGCAGTACTCTGCGCCCAACGCGCGTTGGATGGTGCGCAAGCGCTCCTTCCGCCAGAACGGCGTGCCGCATACTTTGATCGTGTTGTCCGACGTCAGCCGTGCACTTCGCGAAGAGGAGCGCAGCGCCTGGCAGCGGCTGATTCGCGTGCTCGGTCATGAGCTGAACAACTCGCTTGCGCCAATTATGTCGATCGCCGGCAGCCTGGCGACGCGGCTTCCTCAGCTTGACTTGCCGGAGGCGGTGAAGTCGGATTATCAGCGCGGACTCGACATCATCGAGTCGCGCACCGGGGCACTGCATCGCTTTCTGCAATCGTATCGCCGGTTAGCAACCATGCCTTCGCCGAAGTTACAGTCGGTTGAACTCCGTCCGCTGGCAGAGCGGGTCGCGATTCTCGAAACTCGGCTACCCGTCCGCATCGAGTCCGGACCGGATGCGGTGTTGGCGATCGATCCCGACCTGATCGAGCAGATGCTGATCAACCTGATTCGCAACGCTGTGGATTCCGCACTCGAGCAGGCTCAAGCCACACAGGGCGGCGAGCCGGAGGTTGTGCTGCGCTGGCGCCGGGACGATGGCAACGTCTCGCTGATGGTGCAAGATAATGGCATCGGCCTGCTCAATCCCAGCAACGCTTTCGTGCCGTTCTACACGACAAAGCAGGGAGGCTCGGGCATCGGGCTGGTGTTGTCGCAACAGATTGCAGAGGCGCATGGTGGGACGATAGAGCTGGCCAACCGCAAGGACAGCCGGGGATGCGTTGTTACGGTGCAGTTGCCGAATAGGGCATGAAAGTATTCTCTAGTTGGGTGTTATCCTGAGCGAGGACCGCGAGAAAAATCGCGGTCCATGTCGAGTTGAGGCGGCTTGCGGGCGTCGGAGCCCGCAGCCGAAAGCCTAAGCGAACTCGGAGGGGGACCTGTTTTTCTCTTCCGGTCTATGGTATTCGCGCAACACCTTCCCGTACCTTCTCCAAACCAGTGACCAGAACTTCGATCTCGTCTTCATTCAGCTGCACAAATTGCAGTTCCTGAAGCTTGCGCAGCGGAGCCTCAAGTTCATCCAGCAACTTTAATCCTCGCTCGGTTGCGATGGCAGTCACCATTCGTCGATCCGCTGTATTGCGGTGCCGCACCAGCAGCCCGAGACGCTCCATGCGCATCAGCAGCCGGGTGATGTCCGGCTCGGCCGTGATCATGCGCTCAGCGATGGCGCTGCAGTGCAATCCGCGATCACCCGCGCCCCGCAGTATCCGCAGCACGTTGTATTGTGCTGAGGTAACCCCGTGCCGGCGGAACAGCAACTCGCCGCCGCGCTTGAGGGCGTCGGCCGTTCGCACGATGTTCAGCACAGCTTCTTCCTGCAGGGTCGCGAACGGCCGTGTTTGCCTGATCTCTTCCAGGATTCGGTTTGCCACTGACTCCTCCGCCTCGCGCTTACTTGCTCAGCGCGCGATCCACCGACAGCGCACCGCCTCCCTTAACCATGATCAGGAACAGCAACGCAAGCGCAAGCAGGTGGTACTCAAAACCCTCGCCCTTTTGCTGGCCCGACCAATTGGCGAAGAACCCGTTGTGAATGTGGACCGTGAAGATCGCGACCAGCATGTTGACCGAGATTCCGAATGCCGCCACGCGGCTGAGAAACCCAACCAGCAGCCCCAGTCCGCCAAAGAACTCGGCGCAAATCGCGAGAAAGGCGAAAGGCGCGGGGATATGCATCATCTGGGTGAAGAAATTCATGGTCCCGGTGAAGCCATAGCCGCCGAACCATCCCAGCATCTTCTGTGCGCCGTGTGCGAAGAACACCACGCCTAACACCAGACGGGCCACGGTAATGGTGTAATCAGCGGAAGTTGAAATCAGCCTGCGAAACATGAGTTGATCCTTTCTTAAATCGCTTTTCAACCAGTAGGTTCGTTTAACTACTCGGTCGTTGCTGGGAATGGTAGAGCCGCGCTTTAGAGCGGCGTGCGCTCCGACTTTATTAAGGAGGCGAGCCAGCTTTAGCCGGCGATACTTCCTCGAGCAAAGCAAAGCTTCGCATGGAGATATTTCCGTGCTCAAATCCTTCGTAGGTAGTAGTGACCTCTTTAGGGTCGGAGGCCGCGCCTAGCACCACAAAGACCGGCGCGAAGTGCTCAAATGTCGGGACGGCCAATTGCGCATGCGGCCCGGCGTGTTCGTAGCTGAGCAGATCGGCGAGTTTGTTTTGCTCGACTGCGTCGCGGAACCAGCGATCGAACTCAGCAGCCCACCGCTCCACTTGAGCCTGTGGGTCGGCGAAGTGGACCAGCCGCAGGTTGTGAACGATGCCGCCGCTGCCGAGTATCATTACGCCCTGCTGGCGCAGCGGAGCCAGAGCCTGGCCAATCTTGTAGGGTTCTTTCGGCGAACGCTGCAGAGGTACAGACATTGCCACGACGGGAATGTCCGCCTCGGGATACATCAGCCGCAGCGGGATCCGCGTGCCATGATCGAGTCCTCGATGAGCGGTTGTGGCCGCGTGGAATCCGTTTTCTTGCAGTAGTCCGACAATGTCAGATGCCAACTCCGGATCGCCCGGAGCGTTATAGGTCAACTCGTATAGAGGGGCAGGGAAGCCTCCGAAATCATGAATCGTAGTGTTGCGTTTGACGCCGGTGACGGAGATCGTTTCGTCGCTTCCCCAGTGGGCCGAGATAGCGACGATGGCGCATGGGCGAACACTGCGACCGAACTGCGCGAGCGCGTCCTGGTATGGCCCGGCCTCGAGTGCCACCATCGGGGAGCCGTGAGAGACGAAGACCGACGGCAGGCTGACCTGCTGAACCACTGGGGTCATATTGGAGTGGGCGGCCATTTCTTAAATCTATATCTGTTGCAACAGATGTTGTTACAACACATAAGTTGCAAAGAAATTCGGACCGTTGCCGGAACGATCGTCGTGACAAGGCTGGCTGTATTGTTATGTGCTGGTTAGAGGAGAGTCGAGCAGGCTTCAACAGGGCATAGAGATGGTCTTGAGTGCGGTTTTAGCCGCTGCGGGTGTTCATCAGAATTCGGTGACCAGATTACCTCCCGCCCGCGACCACCGCACCAGCCGGCTTCTCTCCCGCCTTGAACTCCGCCCACGGATTGCCCTTCATGTCGCGCATCACCGGCTTCTCCCAGTCGAAATCCGGATGCTCCCTCAGGAACGGCTCCACCAGAAAGTCGCCGCCGCAGGGAAATCCCGCGCGCGCCGCGAAAGTCATGTTCTTCGCCATGGAACTGTCGGCGGCCTGCGAGGTCACCGCGCCCTCCGGGCTGTACGGCGGATCATCCCACTCCGGCACCCCTCGCGGAGAGTTCACCGTATGCCCGCATAGCGTCCGCTCGTTGGGTTGCTCCTTCTTCTCGTAGCTGTCCCAGTGGTCGGCCAGAAACTTCTGCGCCATCGCGATATCGATCTGTCCTGTGTTCTGCTCCATCAGCTCATCCCAGCGCACATGCCGCGCATTCATCGAGCTGCCCATGTTGGTGGGATCGAAATTCGTTTCCTCTTTGATCAGCTTGGGATCGCTGGGAAAGTTCGACCCGACGAAATACCCGTCCTTCGTACGCCACAAGCGATGTATCTTGAGGCCGAGCTCGAAGCGCGCGATTTCGCCGGTCTTGTTGTCGGCCAACAGCCAGTCGTTCGCATAGCCGCCGTTGTTGCCATCGAGCATGATCTTCACGTAGCCGTCGATGGAGCTGGCGTATTGCAGCGCCTTGCGGGCGCGCGCAAACTCCGGCTTGCCGTTGGGATCGAACATCGAAAAGCCGGTGATGGTTGTCTCGGTCACCATCAGCCCCGACGAGTTGATGCCGAAGTCGTCATCGCTCACGATGATGCCGGGGAAGCCATCCTGAATAATGTGGTAGCCGTGCGTGGGCTCGATATCGAAGATGATCGTCCAGCGCGTGCCGGTAGGGAAGTCGGTCCAGTTGCTGTGCGCGATCACCGGCTTGTGGTCTTTCGTCATCGAGCCCGTGGCCACGAAGGCGCTGCAATTGCCCGGAGCCGTCAGCCGCGGTGCGTCGGCGCGCTTTTGCTGGCGATCGAGCCACGGAACGTAATAGTCAGGTATTTCTTCCATGGCATTGAGCGCCACCACGTCCCACAGGTCCATCTGAACGCCTCGTGCCTTCACTCCATCGGCGATGCCCTGCAGCTCCTCTTGATATTCGGGGTCGATCTTCGACCAAAGGATAGTTTTCGCGGTCTGGCGGTAGAACTCCCAATCGCGCTTGGTGCGACGCGTGTCGCGGAACTTGACAATGTTGAATCCGTCAGCGATCTCGGGAGCGAGCAGGTAACCGTGTTGATATCCGATGTCGGCCGGCGAGCCTTCAAGGTGCACATAAATCCAACGGCTGCGCTCGAAGCGGTAGGCGGGCTTCAGGCGCGCAGCATCGCTCTGGCCGCTCGCCTTAGCGTCGGCGCCAAACAACGCAATACTCGCCGATGCAACGAGAACTAACACAAACCCAATCCCCAGACGATGTTTCGACATTCGACGCCCCCAACCGATCGCGACTTTACCAAGCTCACAGCAGCTTAAACGCTTGTTTGCTCGGACTCAACCCGATTCGTGACTCATGGCAACCGATGAGGCGCAACGACGAACTTCCGAGAAGAAATCACCTTGGTTCTCCTCGAATACATCGGAAAATGCCGCTGGTTGCCGGTCACCAGATAATCGGCGCGCGCTGCATCGGCACACATTCTAGGAACTTGTCGTCGCAGGGGTCCGGTGTGATGCGCAATCGGCGTCTGGGAGCAACCGAATACGAGCGACTGCGAAGGATCTGCATCAACGGTTGCCGCAGACCTCGGCGGATCTTCAACCGCGGCCGCGAAACTACATCCTGATACTTAAGCAAGACAGGTGGGGACACGTATCATCGGGCTGGCTTCGTCATCGCCAGCAGTAGGACAGTACGCTGGATTCCATCAGGTTTGAGGGCTGCAGACACAACAATGTTGGTATCGATGACGAGCCGAAGTGGAATCATCTTCGGCGCATTCTTTTTGCACGTGGCGCCTGAATGACCGGATCAACTCGCCGGGAAGTAAGTCGGTCCGTGCCGTGCCTCTGCGATTCTTCACCGATCAAGCTGAGCACTCCTGGCTCTGGAGCTGCAAGTCAAGCGTGGTCGCGGATACTTAGTATCACGGCCTTCGGAGTGCCACGCTTCTCGATAACAAATGAACCCTTCTCATCTTCGACGCGCCGCAAGAGCTTGCCGAAATGCGCCCGGGCCCGCAAAGCAGAGACACAATCGTGCCCGCATCGCTCGATTTAGCCATTGAAAACTCTCCAGTTTAATCAAACGAACTGTACGGTTAACGCTTTGGCATGTCGACCTGCCAGTCAAGCAGTCGTAGTCCAGCGCTCCTCGAATTCTTGCCGGCCGGTGCAGTCGACGCCTAATGTCGGAGCATAATGTCTACGACATGCCAGTCCTGATCGGATTCGCGACGCTCATTGACCGCCTGGCAAAGCTCTACGGCGAGCCCGCTCCTCTGCCAGTGACCGAGCCCTTCGCGATGATCTTGTGGGAGAACGTGGCTTACCTTGCGAACGACGCCAAGCGTGCCGAAGCCTTTGATGAGCTACGAACCAAAGTGGGTCTCACGCCGGCCGCGATCCGCCAAGCCAAAGATGCTGTATTGCTCTCGATCGCCAGCAAGGGGATTGTGCCGGCAGGAACAGTCGACAAGCTGCGAGCCGCCTCCGCAATCGCACGCGACTCGTTCCACGACGACCTCGCGCCGATCCTCGACAAACCGCTGCCCGCAGCGAAGAAAGACTTGCGCAAATTCCCTGCGATCGGCGAGCCTGCCGCGGAGAAAATCCTTCTCTTTAATCAGCGCTTCCCAATACTCGCCATGGATTCGAATGCTTTGCGCGTACTGGTACGCATCGGCTACGCGCCCGAGCATCGCAACTACTCAACCACATACAAGAACATGCAGCGCGCCCTGGCACCGCAGTTGCCGAAGGATTCGAAAGCTCTCATCCGCGCTTATCAGCTTTTACGGCAGCACGGACAGGAACTGTGCAAACGCAACTCGCCGCTATGCGATCAATGTCCATTGCGGCCCGATTGCGCGTATTTCAGGGAAATCGCTGCCTCTGTCGTGCCGAGCTAGATTGCGTGTTAGAACAGGTAATCAAAATCCAGCAGATACTTACGGTCCCAGTTCCCGAAGAACTGACCGTATTGCGGATCGTCGGTATTCGAGTGCACCTGCAGCGGATTGAAATGATTCGTAAGGTTCTGCACGGTCAGCGTCAAGCGCACGGCGTGTTCCTGCCGTACCTGGAAGTCCTTCGCCACGGCTACGTCCGCCGAGAAGTAGCGCGGGTAGCGGTATTGCGGCCCTGTGGTCTGCACCCACTGCTGCAACACGTCCGTCGGCTGATAGGGGAAGCCGTTACGCAACTCAAGATGCGGATTCACCATGAACTTCTTCGGCAGCGAGTACGTTCCCCACAGCAGAAAGCGGTTGGGAATCTCGCTGGGCAGCGCCGCTACCAGCCCGCTGCGCACGACCGGAAACGGAAAGTTGCCCAGATAGTTCGACGCGCTGCTCAGATCGCCATAGGCATATTGCCGCACATAGGAGAAGTAGAACTGGCGGTTCACCTCGGCGCCGATACGCGAGGTGAACTCCAGTTGCCGCGTTTGCGCCGAGCCGCCTGACCCGAGCACCATCGCGTGCCGTCCGTCCACGACCTCGGGCTGCAGCGTAATCATGCCCTCTTCCCAGCTCTGCAGGAATTTCAATCGCAGCGTGAGCATTCGGCTGAGTATCCGCTCCCCTTCCAGGTTCCACGCAATGCTGTAGGGCGCAAAGTTGCCCGTCTTATCGCGGCGATCAATGAAAGGAAACTTGGACTGCACCGCCTGATCGGTCAGGTTGATGTAGTGGATAAGTGGACCGATAGGGAGGCCATCGGGTCCGTAGGTCGTGACGAGCTGCGAGGGATAGCTGTTGAACGCGTAGATATCCAGCGGCACCGAATCGTAAAAGATCCCCGTGCCGCCGCGCACCGTTGTTTTGCCGGAATCAGGAGACCAGACGAATCCGCTGCGCGGCGCTGTGCGCGTGGTTGAGGTGATCGTCTGCTCTTCGTAACGCACGCCCAGATCAAGGGCCAGATGAGGATTCACCACCCAGTGGTCCTGTACAAAAACCGCCGGCTCAAAATCCGTGAGATCGAACGGCCTGCCACCGACAAAGTTGATTCGTTGTAGCGTTTGTCCGGAAGTGTTCTGAATCAACACTGGCCGCGCATAAAACTGGCCTTCATTTTCGCTGTGTCCCAGAACCGAACCGATCTGAACTGTGTGATCACCGAAGAAGTGCAGCGGCTTAAGCGTGTAATTCTCAATCCATTCGTACCGGCTGGAGTTGCGCGCTTCCTGGCTGAAGTAGTTTCCCGAATTTCCGGTCGGCTGCAACACCATCCACTGGGAGTACTCCTGCGGCGTAACGTCGCTGCTCACATTGGTCTCGGCCAGCGTGCTTTGCAGCAGCCCGCCCCCTAGCGACCAGCGGTGCATGATGGTGGCTGTCGCTTCATGGAAGTTCGCATTCGGCGTCACGGGTTGCGGGTCGAAATAATTCAGTCCGACATAGTCGAGGGTATGAGGCGCCCAGTGCAGGCTGGCGGTCAGTGTTTGGTCTTTGTTGATGATCCAGTCTAGCTGCGTGAACGAATTGATCGCCTGCGATGTGGAGTAGTTATCCGGATACGGTAGGGTTCGTGCTTCGTATTTGTACAGCAGGTACTCCGCGCCTTCCAGGAAATACAACTTGTCCTTGATGATGGGGCCGCTGAGGTTGAACCGTGGGGTTGCGTCCTTCACGCCCTCGAGATGAGCGCTGCGGATTCGCCAGTCAGGGAAGGGATCGTTCAGGCTGAAGTCCCATTTGTCGCCGCCACGCCGGGTCTCGGCTGAAACCACGCCTGCGGTGAACCTACCGTATTGGGCAAGATACGGCATTACCGAAACCTCAACCGTCTGCACGCTGTCGATAGGGACGCTCAGCCCAAAATTGCCGGTTGCGGGATCGGTCACGTCGACAGAATTCACCAGCAGGGCGCTGTGATCTTCGCCCATGCCGGCGATCTTCACCGTGCCGTCCTGCCCGCGAACGATGCCAGGAATCAGCGGCAGTGCATCCGTCAGCGTCACCGGTCGCGTAGGTGAGACCTTCGCTTGGGCTGTCGGCAAACTCTGCTGCGAACCGCTTGCGTCCGTAACCGGATTGTCCGCCGTGCCCTTTACGTCAACCGATTGCTGGCTGAGGTCTACCGCAGTGAGCACCACGTCGACGGGCGGAGGCCCCGAGCTCTTCGTGGCATCCACAGTGGCTTGGGCATCGAGGTATCCCTTCTTCGTGATGATGAGAACATACGTGCCCTTGGCAGGCAACACCACGCTCGCTTTGCCGGAAGTGTCTGTCCCGACGGTCGTCACATCCTTGTCTTCGCTGGTGACCGTGATGCTGGCCTGTGCGACCGGCTGGTTCTTGTCGTCGACAACTGAAATGTCAACCTGGGCGGGGAATTCCGCGGCGGCTGTCGTGACCTCGATCAACGCGAACATGGCCGCCACGCCAACACAAGCTAGCAGCGTCGCGCTTCTCTGAAAGGCGGCGAGAGCCAGGCGAAATCGTGATGCCGTGAAGTCGAACATCCTCTACTTGAACCCAAAAAGGTTCGCCCGGATTCCGTTGCTTAAGGCTTCAGAAACCGGGAGCCGCAACCTGGTTTTGGCTGGCGTTGAATTGCCTTGGAAGCTGGGCGGCTCCAAAGTGTTGCGTCAAAACCTAGTCCTGCGGAGTACCTTAGCGCAGACGCCGTGCCCGACCGACCGTGCAGGACCTAAAAACCGGCCACGTGGGCATACTGAGTCCGGTTAAGCACTCCTTTATTCTACCTGGCCCGGTAGTCAATCGTCGCCATGTTTTCTGAGCCGTACGCCGCCCGCCTATTTGTGAAAAATTTGCAAAAGGATAGAATCAAACGCCAACGTTTACCGGGCGGAGGAATCAAACCTTTCAGTAAGGCCTAACGCCGATCGTGAATTCGGGTTAGGAAGCATCGGTTCGAAGGACGAATTCGACGGCTTGCGCTAGTAATTCATAGTCTGGTATGAGGATTTGCAGTTGAATCGCCGCATTACACGCGCTCTGGCCGTGACGTTGTTTGGGTTGATCTGTGCCTGCTCCGCGATTGCTCAAACCACAGCTCGAGTCGTACCGCAACCCGAGCTCGAAGGCGGCTTCCGTCAGATGTACAACCTGGACTTCACGGGCGCGCACGGAACCTTCGCGGTTTATCAGAAACTGAATCCGGACGATCCTCTCGGCTACGTTGCCGACGCTGCAGCATATCTCTTCGCGGAATTCAGTCGCCTGCAGATCCTTGAGTCCGATCTTTTCACCGACGATCACCGTTGGGACAACCGTTCCAGGCAGTCGCCCGATCCTGCCGTGAAGTCGGCCTTCGAAGCGCAGTTGGAGCGCAGCGACAAACTCGTCAAGGAGGTACTTGGAAAGACGCCGAACGATGCCAACGCTCTATTTGCCCGGGTCCTCGCCAATGGTTTGCGCGGCGACTACACAGCGATGATCGAGAAGCGCAACCTTGCCAGTCTCGGATACATGAAGACGTCCCGCATTACGGCACAGCAGTTGCTGGCCGTCGACCCCACCTGTTACGACGCTTTCCTTGCGGTCGGAGTCGAGAACTACATTCTGGGTTCCACGTCGGCACCGGTGCGTTGGATCCTTCGCGCAACGGGATCGCAAACTGACAAAACAGAAGGAATCGAGCGGCTGCGTCTTACCGCCCAGAAGGGCTACTACCTTGCCCCGTTCGCGCGCCTGTTGCTCGCAGTTGCGGCCCTTCGCAACAAGGACAAGACCACGGCTCGCACCTTGCTGGCCGGACTCGCCAACGAGTTCCCGCGTAATCAGCTCTACTCCAAAGAACTCGCGCGCATTCAATAGGTCCGTTGCCAAGGGTGCATTTCCCCAAGCTGTAGTGTGAAGCAGATTGGCGTAGTTCGTGCCGTGCGGCTGATGGCATGACAGGCAAGTGACCGGACCCAGCTTCGGTGATGTATTCGGTCCCGACACCGGATGCCCCTCCAGCGGATGATTCAGTGTTTCTGTTGGGTTGAGGTTGAGGTACTGCGAGCCCTTCCTCTGGGCAAAGGTCCGAGTTTGCCCCAGGGCGTCGTTACGGTCTGTTTCGCATCATTGACCTTGAGCCGCTAACGCGTGTGGCAGCCCATGCAGATGTCCTGCGGCGATGCCCACATATGCGCCGGAAAATCGCTCGCGGGCGGTGAATGGCACGCCATGCACAGTCCTTCGCGGCACGGGCCACGCAGCACTTCTCAGCAGTAGACAGCGCGTGAAAGCTGAGGCGCATTTGATCCACCGGCGCCGTGAACCTCACCCGCGCAACTCCGTTCTCTGTTTGGCACCGTGTGACACGTCGTGCAGCCCATCGACATAGCGGTGTGCATATGCTGGCCTTTCTGAAGATCGCTATGGCATTTCACACAGGCCGACGACGCGTTTGGGTCCAATGCGACTGGGTGCTGGTTATTCGTTGGGTGGGGCTCGGAGGCGCCGGCAGAGGTCGCCTGTGCAGAAGTGGCCAAGCTAAGCGCCGCGATGGGCAGTACGATGATCTTGTAGTTCGCAGCCGATCGATTCCTTAGTACCTGGTTTGCAATTTTCACACAAATCTGCTCAGAATAAAGGCGCGATGACCGGTCGATTCCCGGAACAGCCGACTCTAGTATCCCTTCTCCCGCTCTGGCCTGCGTAGCCAGGTCATCGACAAGTACGCGCCGATCCACGACCCGAGCGCTGCAAACCCCACGTACACCCAGTTCCGCGTGTAGCTGATCACGGCGAACGCCGACAGCAGGTACCACACGCTGCTCCAACTCGCCGCCGGCACGCGCTTGCGGGCTGCGACCGCCGCACTGAACATTACGTACACCGCGTCTGTCGCCGCCGTCGATAGGGTCACTCCTAGCGCCAGGATTGGATCGATTTGCACCAAAGTCGCACCTCTTCGAATTTGTGAATGCAGACAACATATCCGAATCGAGGTGCTCGTGACATCGAGTATTCATGCCGATTTGAGGGGGATGCAATCGCCCGTCAGCCTTACCTTCGCATACTCTCCCAGGCGCGCATTCCGTCGCACCGCCCGAATCGAAAGGAGTCAACCCAGGTCCAAGGAAGCAGCCCGGCACCACACCGACGCCGCCCATCATCCATGAGCAAGCCGCGCATCACCACCAAGAGGCGGCCAGGCATCGCCATGAGGGCAACCATGAGAATTCGCGTTCGCCGCAGTTAAGGCGGGCGGCGCAGTTCCCAACTGACCGGCCCGCCCTCGTTGTCAAGCATTTTTTCCCCGTTGCCTTCCTCATTGGTAGTTCTGCTCTTGGCCGCTAGAATGCTCCACGGCGTTTAATCCGCTTTCAAAGGAACGATCAATGCGTGGCTTCCCGACTTTGTTGGTTTCCACTCTCCTGATGGGCGTCGTTGCGGCCCAGTCTTCCCCACCTGCAGCTTGGGGTAACAACCCTGAGCTCGAATCGAAAATCGATGCCCTCGTAAAGCAAATGACGCTCGAAGAAAAGGTCGGCCAACTTGTTACGTATTCTGCTGGCGCACCCACCGGACCGGGCACCGGACGCAATGACTACAAGGAAATGATTGCCCGGGGTCAGCTTGGCTCACTCTTCAACATCACCGGAGCCGACCAGACCAACGCCATGCAGAAAATCGCGATAGAGAAGTCGCGCCTGCACATCCCATTGCTCTTCGGACTCGACATCATCCACGGATACCGCACCGAATTTCCGGTACCGCTCGGCGTGTCCGCTACGTGGGACCCGGCACTCGTTGAGCGCGCAGCACATGTCGCCGCCAAAGAGGCTAGTCGCGAAGGCGTCCGGTGGACCTACTCTCCCATGGTCGACATCGCCCGTGACGCGCGCTGGGGACGCATCATCGAGGGCGCCGGCGAAGATCCGTATCTCGGCTCAGCTTTGGCGGCGGCGTACGTACGCGGTTATCAGGGAGCAAAGCTCAGCGATCCTGACTCCATCGCCGCCTGCGCGAAACACTTTGTCGGCTACGGTGCTGCTGAAGGTGGCCGCGATTACAACACCACCGAAATTCCCAGCCGTTTGCTGCGCCAGGTTTATCTGCCACCCTTTCAGGCTGCCCTTGACGCAGGTGCGGCGACGTTCATGAGCGCGTTCAATTCGCTGAACGGGGTACCGGCAAGCGCTAACCCCGTCACCCTGTCGCAGATCCTGAAAAAGGAATGGTCCTTCAAGGGCTTCGTAACCAGCGACTGGAACTCCATCGGCGAGCTTATTCCCCAAGGCGTAGCCACCGATCATGCGATGGCGGCACAAAAAGCCATTCTCGCCGGCGTCGATATGGACATGGAGAGTAATGCCTACGGCCCACACCTGGTTGATTTAGTGAAGTCGGGCGCGGTGCCCGAGTCCGTCATCGACGAGTCCGTGGGGCGCGTGCTGCGCGTGAAGTTCGCGCTGGGCCTGTTCGATCACCCCTACACCGAGACAACGTCGCAAGATGGCATCGCTCCTGAAGACGCCGACCTCGCCCGGAAGGCAGCCGAAGAATCATTCGTCCTACTGAGGAACGATGGCGGCGTCCTTCCGATCAAAGCGAATGGCAAGACAGTCGCGTTGATCGGTCCTATGGCTGATGATGCCGGTCAGATGCTGGGTTCCTGGGGAGGGAAAAGTCAGGCTAAGGACGTGATCACCTTACGCACCGAGCTGATCAAACGGCTCGAGGCCGCTCAGGGGCATGTTATCTACGCCAAAGGAACCGAATTCCGGACGACGTCAGACAAAGGATTCGCCGATGCCGTAACCGCAGCTAGGCAGTCCGACATTGCGGTACTCGCCCTCGGTGAAGATGCGCCGTGGATGACCGGTGAAGCGGGTTCGCGAGCGCATCTCGACTTGCCCGGCAACCAGCAGGCACTGCTCGAAGCCGTCGCCGCTGCCGGCAAACCGGTCGTCCTTCTGATCTTCAGCGGGCGCCCACTGATCCTGAACTGGGCATCGCAGCATGTCCCCGCAATCATGGAGGTCTGGTACCCTGGCATTCAGGCTGGGCCCGCGCTCGCGAATGTACTGCTGGGCGACAGCGCTCCCAGCGGCCGCCTCACCACCAGCTTTCCCCGCGCTGTGGGTCAGGAGCCGCTCTACTATGACCACTTCAACACCGGCCGTCCTGCCGACGGTGTCGACCTCTCGCATCCGCCAACCAACGATAAAGAAAAATATGTCTCGCGCTACGTTGACGAGCAGAACTCGGCGCTCTACCCCTTCGGCTATGGCCTTACTTACAGCACCGTCAGCTATTCCCCGACGACCGTCAGCACGACAACCGCAAGCGCGAAGGACCTCAACGCGGGCTCGGCGAAGCTGACCGTCTCGGCCGAACTGCGCAACACTGGCAGCCGTCCGGCCGACGAAGTCGTGCAGCTCTACATCCGCCAGACTGGAACCAGCGTGGTGCGACCTGTGCGTGAACTCAAAGGCTTCCGTCGCATTACGCTTCCCCCCGGCCAGTCGCAGAGAGTCGAGTTCACGCTCGCGGCCGATGAGCTGCGCTTTTGGAATATCGACATGAAGAATGTCGTCGAACCCGCGCAGTTAACGGTCTGGATCGCACCCGACTCAACGCGAGGCACACCGGCGAAGGTGACCATCGGGCAGTGATGGCGGCGCCGTACCTGCACCACGCCAGAGCACGGTTATCAGTCATCGCCGTGCTCTTCCTGAATTGTCCTTCGGAGCGAGGAGGCGCCAGAAGACGCGGTTGAGTCGAAGAATCTGCGGTTCAGTCGATTCGCACGAGATACCGCACTAGCATCAGGAGAAGGATTGTGACACGACACGATGAAATTCCGGCGCCAGGCCAGGCATGGCAATTCTCAGCAGCATGTTCCAGTTTCCAGTTTCAAGTGGGTGCCCCATCCTTTTCCCCCTTTTGGGAAAGGGTGGGAGTGATCCGGCTGCTCGCGCTCAGTCTGCTGCTAGCGTCCTGCGCCATCGCGGCAGGCGCGCAAGCTCCACCTGCCAGCGATTCCTCGGCCGTCTCTCTTCCCGGCCTCTACGATCCCGTCGCTGATCCCAAAGCAACCGTCACCGTAGGTCACGCCCGCTTCACCGTGCTGACGCCGCAGCTCGTTCGCATGGAGTGGGCTGCCGACGGCAAGTTCGAAGACCACGCTTCGTTGGTGTTTCTTAATCGTAAGTTGCCAGT
>Ga0306926_10004691_pt1 | contig 14382 bp, 24 predicted proteins | sample flu12Cox44000178_FD_203759 | JGI IMG/M metagenome (GOLD analysis project Ga0306926, IMG submission 203759) | Lab enrichment of tropical soil microbial communities from Luquillo Experimental Forest, Puerto Rico - flux8day.12C.oxic.44.000.178 (v2)... | ecosystem: Environmental > Terrestrial >...
ATACGCCAACAACGAACAGTTGTCGCGAACGACGCTGTGAGTTTGCCGTTCGAGGCCGCTAAACATCATCAGCGACTGCCGGCGACCAGCTTGCTCTGCCGTCGTTATGTCCGTTAAGTGAGGCGAAGCGGTTGTAAATATTGCAGTGCGGTAATCTCGGCTTTTGACCCCAACCGGACGTTAGCCGGATCGTAATCCCGCAGTGCGGCATTCGATAGTGTGCTATCCTCCGATCACAAGCAATGGAGGCACTGCGCAGTGCGCCGGTCAGATTGCCGGCTGGCCGACTGAAGCTTTCGACCAGTCCCTCGGCGACCGGATCGGTCCCGGTGAAGAACACGATGGGGATGTCCGATGTCGCAGATTTGGCGTTGGCGATGGCAGAGGAGGTGCAGTTTTTTTTGCCGAGCGAACCTATGCAGGGGCTTGCGCGACTAATGTGATGGTGCCGCTGACAAGAAACGGCGGCGTCGCGGGTGGGGCTGCCGCCATTTCCGAAGCATCGTGGCGGCACCCTCACCCCTGCTTGCGCTTCAAAGTCCGTAGTTGTTACTGCAAAGAACTTTCAGTCCGAAGGGATTCAAGCAGTGCCTTCGGTCCAAGCATGTGCCCTTCAGGTGGATCAGACTTGATTACCACATCCGAATTACCCGCGAAGTCACTTGCCTGGACCCCCGGTGATCCAACCACAACAACTTTGCGGATGCGATCGCGCTCGGGTGTACTCAGTTGTGCCCAAATTAGCCGAGCGTTGTACCCGCCGCCTGAAAAGCCGTAGATTGCTTTTATGGATTGGTCCTCGTGAATGCGGTCTCTCGCAATCTGGACTTGTGCGCTGTTGAGACCTGGGGTACCAGCAACATCGAGTACTTCGCCTCGAAACCCAAGCTGCTGCGCGTACTCCAGCGCGGCTCGGTCATCAAGTTGGCCACGCGGCTTTTCTGAACTCGCTACGCCTCTCAGGATCAGCATCACTGGTTCAGCGGAAACTTGCTCTCTCACATGCCGCTCTGGTTGCGAAGAGCACCCCGCCATACTGAGTAGCATCGCAGATAAACCTGAGAGCCAAAGCAATTTAGAATGCATGTCGACCTTCTACTCCTTGAAGAAACGTGATTCGATCGGCGCAGAGTTCCTGGCAGCCGATCCTAAGGGCTAAAAGCGTTTTGGTGTCCGGGGCCAGTTTCATTCCCCCTCACCTTCGCACCTACAAATCGCACTCGATCAGAGACTCTCCAGAGAATCCGAGAACGGTAAGCGGAAAAGATGATTAACCTGTTGATGCGCCCGCAAGCGGGATGACCCACGACAAGCAGCCTGAACTCGAAAATCCCAGCTGTTGTATTATTGCAATACTCCGCAATGCTGAATGTGCCGCGACACAGGTTGTGTGAACTACCTCACATAGGCTTGCTTGCGCTGGCTGATAGCCTCCCTCTCCGTGATTCCCCACAAAGGGAACCGGAGGGGTTACATGCAAAAACGAACTGCAATCGCAGTTGCGATAACGAGCTTGTTTGCTCTGATACTCTGGGACTTCGGAATAAATGCAACGGATGCTGCTGGCGCGCGGCCGGAACCCGTGTATGCCGTCGCCACTGATCCGTACCTACCATTCCAGAATCTTGAACCCGTCTACTGACCTACGGCCCTTGATCCACGATGTGATCCCTGCATGGCGTCTTGAGAAGCGTAGCACGCAGCCGCGAGGGAGAGAGCCCCAGGCCAGAGGAGGGTCTGCCGGGGCTCTTGATTTTTGGTTCATCTGAGCGGCCGCATACCAGGGCCGGGCGGCATGGCCGGGACCGGCGCCAACGCCTCCCTTGCGGGCGGTCGGCCCGGCAGCACCACCACGCGCGTGCCCACCTGAACCCGGCGATGAAGGTCCATCACGTCCTCATTGGTTAGCCGGATGCATCCAGAGGAGACGAAAGTGCCGATGGTCGAGGGCTGATTAGTGCCGTGAATGCGATAGATTGTGTTACCGAGATAGAGCGCGCGGGCGCCGAGCGGATTAGTTTCGCCACCAGCCATGAAGCGCGGCAAATACGGCTGGCGCAAGATCATCTCTTCGGGCGGCGTCCAATCCGGCCACTCCAGCATCCTCGTGACCCGTTCCACACCGGACCAAGTAAAGCCCTCGCGGCCGACACCTACGCCGTAGCGCAATGCTTTACCGTTGCCGAGCACTAGGTAAAGGTAGGTGTTTGGCGTATCGATAATTATCGTGCCTGCCGGTTCCTTGGTGCGATAATCAACGACCGTGCGACGAAACTGGGGTGCCAATTCCTTCGCCGGTTTGGTCTCGGGCCGTACCTCGGGTGGCAATGCGGCCATATTGCCAGGGTCGCCGCGCGGTATTGACCCGGTTACATCCGCACCGACTGATGGCGAACCGACTTGACCGGGGCTGTTCCGCAACCGCGATCGCATCGCCTCTTCCCGAATTGCATCTTGTTTGAACGATCCAGGCGGGCCCGGCGGAACGGCGCCGCGGTAAGCATCCGGTACGGCTGGCCCGTCTTGCGGCTGCTGGTAACCGGGACCAGTGGGCGGCAGCGGTGCGGCATCGGCGCTTCCCTGCTGATACCGCCCACCGGGGGCGGGCTGATAAGCCGGTCCCACTCCGACCGGCGGCGGCAGCGCATCACCTCTCACGACAGGCGCATTGAGTGGCGGCAATTCCTCCGTGCTGACCGCAGGAGGAAGCGGCTGGCGCGGATAAGCCTGAGTGGGAGGATAGTATTGCGCCACGGCCTGGTTGAGGCCGATTAACAGCGTCGCGATTCCAGCCGCTGCGCGGAAAACCATTCACCCCTCCCCTTCGGATCTTGGTCAAGCTGTTGAGCAGAGGCGGAGGGGGGGGTGGGCCTCGGGTCCTTAACACCGGAGGCCCAGACCGACAGGATGCTCTCTCGCATCAGCCGCCCCTTCAGCTTCGAGCCGATAGGAAAGAAGGCCCAAGCACGCGCAGCAAGCGCGAACGTCGGTCGCGTAGCCGGGACGGAATGGTAAGTCAGTGCGGAGGTGTGCGACGTTTCGCATCGAGGGCGGAACGCCCGGGGAGCGGGTCCCCAAGGACCGCCATGTTCGGCGTCAACTCCGCCCTCCACGCCGCTTCCCGCTCAGCCCAAACCTCGTTCGGTGCCGTACGAGACAGCGCAGCCGTGTGCCTAAGCTCCGTCGGTTCAACACCCCACTGCTGAAATTTGGCCATCCGAATCCCCCTCCCGCTGCCGCCATTCCCAAGCATCCTGGCGAATTTGGGCTCGATTGTGCGAAAACCCAGGCTGGGAAAGAACGAAAGCTGGATCGTTTTTGGGCGAATGCGGTAGCCAGGTGCTTGAGTACATTGATCTGTCGATTGGCCAAACCGTTGGGTATCGTCGCATCACTTCGTAATCTTGGCCTTCCGGATTAATCCCCAATGAGGCGGCGAGAGTTCGTCACCTTGCTCGGCGGCGCAGCGACGGCGTGGCCGCTCGCGGCGCGCGCGCAGCAGGTGACGATGCCGGTGATCGGGCTCCTCGATTCTCGACCGCTTGACGCGATCACGGATCGGCTGCGCGGATTTCGCCAGGGCCTCAAAGACACTGGCTACGTCGATGGGGAGAACGTGGCGATCGTGTACCGCTTCGCTGAAAACCAAGATGACCGGTTGCCGACGCTGGCGGCGGAACTTGTTAGCCGCCACGTTGCCGTGATCGCCACCTCAGGTCTGCAGCCGACATTGGCGGCTAAGGCGGCAACCAAGACGATTCCCATTGTCTTTCTCGTCGGCGACGACCCGGTGCGGCTTGGCCTCGTCCCAAACCTCCCGCGACCGGGCGGCAACATCACGGGAATCAATGTTCTCAGTTCCGAGCTGGCGGGAAAGCGGCTGGAACTCCTGCGTGAGCTGGTACCGCAGGCTGCTCGCATCGCTGTGCTCGCCAATCCGGCCAATGGGGCGGCCACCGAGACTCAATTGAAAGATGTTGGCGCGGCTGCTCGTGCCATCGGAGTGCAAATTAAGATCCACAACGCCAACACCAGCGCTGAGATCGACGCTGCTTTTGAAACGATGAGCCGTGAGCGGGCCGATGCCGTGTTCGTCACGGCCAGCACGTTCCTCAATGGCAGGCGCGTCCAACTGGCCCAATTGGCGGCGTTCCACCGGCTACCCGCGTCCTATGGGGATCGTGACTACGTCGAAGCCGGTGGGCTGATGAGCTACGGAACCAGCACTGTGGATGGGTATCGCCAGGTTGGCATCTATACCGGTCGCATCCTCAACGGCGCTAAACCCACGGACTTGCCGGTCCTGCAATCGAGCAAGATTGAGCTAGTCATCAACGCCCAGACCGCCAGGATGCTCGGCCTCACGGTGCCCGACAAACTACTCGTGGCCGCCGACGACGTGATCGAGTAGGTTTCTTTTTGCTGCACCTGCTCACGTCCGGTTATGGCACCAACCGGAAGGCCCCGGAGTGCACGAGTTAATTCCGGTTACCGAGGTCTTGCGGAAATAGCGCGCTTGCCGGCTGGCCCGAGCTGGACCGCTGCCTGTGCACCCAAAGCCAGCATTAGGTCACCGCGGACGATGGCCTCGTTCGCGACGAGCATGGCTTGGGGAAAACGGGCGGCGAGATCTGCCTCCAGCTCGTCGCGATCGGCACCGATCACGACCGGGCCGCCTTGATCAGCTCAAGCTGGGTCAGCGCGGTCACGCCATCGTCGAGGCCGATCTCCTCGACGATCTTGCCGCCGATTACCTTCAGCACCGTCGTGCCGGTAAAGTGCATCTTCCGGCCACTCCCGGCCGGGAGGCCGCCGATCAGGAAGTCATTGAAGGCCGGACCCGTATGGGAGCCACCACCTTCCCACTGACCGACGACATAGTCGCCCTCCGCGATAAGATCCGCCGTGCCCCAGAAATTGAGGTCGGGGAATGCGGCACGGAAATTGGTCATGAACGCCTTGATGTCGTCGTGGCCGCGGCGGGGTTCATGCAACGAATATTTGAGCAGCATGTTAGACGCGGCGATCTCGTCGACGACTCCGAGATTGACGCGCTTGCCCCAGAATTCCGTAAACCAGCGGCCGACAACGGCCTTGTTATCTTCTTCCTTGCTCATTGGAATGGCTCCTCCTGATTTGTCTCGTCAAAATCACCGACGTCCGCCGATGATCCGAAACGACCACTTACACTTGAACTGAGTGAGCCACACTCCGTTTCTTGCCACTAAATCGAAAACAGAGGTCGTGCGACCACCGACCATGTCGGAACGAGATGCCCCATCGCGGCAGTCTTTCCGTGGGCGCGCGGAGGTGTGCTATCCTTTCTGTCGGAAGCACGGGAGGCATCGGGCAGTGAAACGGCGCGAGTTCATCACGCTGGTGGGCGGCGCCGCCGCTCCCCTTTGGCCGTTGGCGGCGCGTGCGCAGCAACCCGCGGTGCCAGTGATCGGATTCCTGCGGAGCACGTCGCTCGCCGACGCCACGCACCTCGTGACGGCGTTCCGTCAGGGCTTAAAGGAAGCGGATTTCGTCGAAGGTCAGAACGTCGGCATTGAATTTCGCTCGGCGGAAGATCGGGTGGATCGGTTGCCGGCTCTGGTCGCCGATCTGATTAGCCGCAAGGTCGCTGTGATGGTCGGGAACCACAATGCGGCCCTGGCCGCCAAGAGCGCAACTATAACGATTCCGATCGTCTTCGTGACTGGGGCTGACCCGGTCAGGGACGGTCTGATCGCCAGTCTCAACCGGCCGGGCGGCAATGTCACGGGCGTGAGCTTTCTCGGCATCGAGTTAGGGCCAAAGCGATTGGACCTGCTGCGGAAGCTCGTGCCCAATGTGGCTACGATCGCCATACTCGCTTATCCGGGCACTCCTGACACCGAGGCGGAGCGAAGACAGGTGAAAGCCGCGGCACATGCTATCGGGCAGCAGCTCATCGATCTCTACGTTAAGAGGGACCAGGACATCGAGGCTGCCTTCACAACGTTGGTCCAGCGTGGCGCTGGTGCGCTGCTCGTCGGTACCGGCGCGTTCACATATTCCCACCGGGAACGGATTGTCACCCTGGCGGCCCGGCATGCAGTTCCGGCGATATATAACTTGCGCGAGTACGTCGCGGCCGGCGGTCTGATGAGCTATGCAGCCAGCATCACCGATGCCTACCGCCAGGCAGGCATCTATACCGGGCGGATTCTTAAAGGTGAGAAGCCAGCCGATTTGCCGGTGACCGAGCCCACCAAATTTGAGCTGATCATCAACCTCAAGACAGCAAAGGCGCTCGGCCTCAAAATCCCGCCAACGTTGCTCGCCCTCGCCGACGAGGTGATCGAGTGAATCGCCGCCAATTGATCGCAGCGCTCAGCGGCGCGGCGGCGTGGCCGGTGACGGCGCGTGCGCAGCAGGCGGCGATGCCGGTAGTCGGCTTTGTTAGCGGCATGTCTTTCAGTGCGTCCGAGCGCCAAGCCGCTGCGTTCCGTAAAGGGCTCAGCGAAACGGGTTATCTCGAAGGCCAAAACGTGGCTGTGGACTACCACTGGCTCAACGGTCAGTACGATCAGTTGCCGTCACTTATGGCTGACCTCGTGCGCCGTCGTGTGGCCATCATCGCAACGCCCGGCAGCCAACCTGCTGCGATTGCGGCCAAGGCCGCAACAACGACAATTCCGATCATCTTTGGCGTTGCTATTGATCCGGTCAAGCTTGGGTTAGTTGCCAGCCTCGCCCGGCCGGGTGGTAATGCGACCGGCATCAATTTTTTTGTCGCGGATATCGCAGCCAAGCGGCTGGGCCTGCTGCACGATCTAGTCCCCAAGGCCGTTCGGATTGCATTGCTTGTCAATCCAGCAAATGCCTCAACTACCGAGGCTACCTTGCGAGACATACCGGATGCAGCGCGCGCCCTCGGACTGCAAATTCAGATGCTCAACGCCAGCACCAGCCGCGAGATCGAGGAGGCCTTCGCCACTCTCATGCGAGACCGAGCCGACGGTCTCTTTGTCGCGCCCGATTCGTTCTTCGAAAGCCGGCGCGTCCAATTTGCGACGCTTGCAGCGCGCCATGCGATTCCCGCCGCTTATACCGTTCGCGAGTATGTAGAGGCCGGTGGACTGATGAGCTATGGGACCGATCTTGCGGACACGTTCCGCCGAGTGGGCGTGTACACCGGTCAAATCCTCAAAGGCGCGAACCCTGCTGATTTGCCTGTCATCCAATCGACCAAATTCGAATTCGTCATTAACCTGCAAACGGCGAGAGCCCTCGGCATCGAGGTGCCCAACGCGCTGTTATTAGTCGCTGACGAGACGATCGAATGAGAAGGCGCGCGTTCATCACGCTGATTGGCGGCGCGGCAGCATGGCCGCTCGCAGCGCGCGCGCAGCACGCAGGCAAGCTGCTGACTATCGGCGTCCTGGGCTCCGACGCTCCGTCTTGGACTGCATGGACTGCCGCCTTTGCGGAGCGGCTGAGGCAGCTCGGCTGGATCGAGGGTCGCACCATTGCGATAGTGTATCGTTGGTCCGAGGGACGGCCCGAGCGCGTGGCCGAGGTCGCGAACGAGTTCGTGCGACAGAAGGTCGATATTATTGTCACATATGGAGGCGCGGTCGCCGCCTTCAAGCAGGCCACGCGGGACATACCTATCGTGTTTGCAATCGCGGTCGATCCGGTAGGCATCGGCCTCGTAGATAGCCTTTCGCGCCCAGGCGGCAACGTCACCGGATTGTCGCTTGAAGTGACCGACATTGCCAGCAAGCGACTCGAGTTCTTGCTTAATGTTGTTCCCAGTCTTCGCCGACTGGCAATTATGGGTGACGTAAGCTATCCGGCGTCTGCCTTGGAATTGGGCGAGGTACAGGCGACCGCCCGCAACCTTGGCCTCGCAGTCGCGCCATACAACATCCAGCGGGAGGGTGATATCGCGCCCATATTCCAGGCTCTAAAGTCCCAAGCGGACGCACTTTATGTCGTGGAAAATGCTCTGGTAGCTGCCAACATCAACCGTATCATCGCGCTCACGCTCAGCTCTCGGCTGCCCAGTATTTTCAATACTCCCGATTTTGTTCGAGTTGGCGGCCTCATGTCCTACGGACCGGACTACCAAGCTCTTTTTTCGCACGCCGGCGATTACGTTAATAGGATTCTACGCGGCGCAAAACCTAGCGACATCCCAGTCGAGCAACCGACCAAATTCGATCTTGTTGTCAATCAAAAGACTGCCAAGGTGATTGGCCTCGCTATTCCAGATAAAATAATCGCGCTGGCCAACGAGGTCATCGAATGAAACGCCGCGCCTTCATCACGCTGCTCGGCGGCACGGTCGCATGGCCGCTCGCTGCGCGTGCGCAGCAGGCCGAGCGCGTGCGACACATCGGCCTCCTCACGAACAAGGCTGCAGACGATACCCAGAGCCGTGCGGAAGCCTCGGCTTTTGAGGGTGCGCTGCAAGAACGTGGGTGGACGCTCGGGGGCAACTTGAAGATCGACTATCGTTGGGGTGCGGGCGATACCAGCCGTTACCCCGCATACGCAGCGGAACTTGTCGCGCAAGCGCCCGACTTGCTGCTGGCCGTCGGCGGAACGGTGGTTGGGGTATTTCAACAATTGACGCACGAGCTGCCAATCGTGTTCGTCGGGACCACCGATCCCGTCAGCCGCGGACTGGTCGCGAGCTTATCGCGGCCAGGCGGCAACGCTACAGGATTTCTGCTGTTTGAATTTGGCATCAGCGGGAAATGGCTGGAACTGCTGAAGGAAATCTCACCTCACGTGACACGTGCGGTAGTCATTCGTGATCCCAGCGTATTCTCCGGCGTCGGTGAATTGGCCGCCATTCAGGCTATGGCGCCCTCGCTCAGGGTAGATTTAAGCCCGGTTGACGCGCGCGATGTCGCTGGGATCGAACGTGCGCTGACGGATTTTGCCCGCCAACCCAACGGCGGCGTCATTGTTACGCTGGGTTGAGCCTCGATCAGGCATCGCGAACTAATCATCACTCTCGCAAACCAGCATCGACTACCCGCGATCTACTCCGATCGGTTCTTCGTCACCGGCGGCGGCCTTATCTCCTATGGGCCAGATGGGATTGACCAGTGGCGCCGCGCGGCCGGTTACGTCGATCGCATCCTCAAGGGCGAGAAGCCGGCCGACCTGCCGGTGCAGGCGCCGACAAAATACGAGCTGGTTATCAACCTCAAGACGGCCAGAGCCCTCGGCCTAACCGTGCCGCCGACGTTGCTCGCCCGCGCCGACGAGGTGATTGAGTGAGCGCGGGCGTGAAACGCCGTCAGTTCATCACGCTCCTCGGCGGTGCGGCGGCGTGGCCGCTTGGGGTGCGCGCGCAGCAGACGGCGATGCCGACGGTCAGGATACTCAGCGGCGCAGCGCCTGGAACGTTCACACCGTTTGAAGCGGGATTTTACTTGTTCACACACCTACCGATGCAAATCGACTACGCCAATTCAGCGTAGACCGCCTTCTCGAACCTGTCATAAAGCTCAAGTGCCTTGGCGTCAGCGAAGGGTACGAGCTGCATCAGGATTACGCCAGCGATGTGCTTTGTCGGGTCAATCCAGAAATAGGTATTGCCGAGACCGGCCCAGGCGAGGCTGCCGGCGCTCCTGCCGCCGGGCACGCGCTCGGTATTGATCATGAAACCCAGGCCCCATTTCTTGACCATGCCGGGGAAGAACTCGGCGTCGTTTGAATAGGCTGGCATCACCGTCTTGAGCAGCCGCACATTGAGTGCGCCCATTTGATTCTCGCGCATTGCGCGGATGGTCTCGGGCTTCAGCACCTGCCGGCCGCCGGTGGCCCGGCCCTCGTTGAGGAACATTATCTCGAAGGCGAGATAGTCGGCGGCCGTGCCATAAAGGCCACCGCCACCCATCTGAAACTCTGGTTCCTGCGGAATCTCGAAGGGCATCGGCGCGAGACTGCCATCGGTCTGTCGCGTATGCATGCCGACAAGCCGGCGGCGCTGGGCGTCGTCGAGTTTGAAGACGGTATCCTTCATGCCAAGCGGCTCGAACACGTTCTCGCGGAAGAAGGCGCCAAGCATCTGGCCGCTGACCCGCTCCACTACCTTGCCGACCCAGTCGATATTGATCCCGTAGTCCCACCGGGCGCCCGGCTCGAAAGTAAGCGGCATGGTGAGCGCCTTGTTCTCGCAGGAAATGATGCTCGGCGTACCAGTCTTCTCCTCGTAGCGCAGGAGGTTGGCATTCCAAATGTCGTAGCCGAAGCCCGCAGTGTGGGTCAGGAGATGTCGCAACGTGATCGGCCGTGCTGCCAGTCGGAGCTTCGGTTCACCGGCCTCATCGAAGCCTTCGAGCACCCACGGTGAGGCAAGCTCCGGCAGTACCTCGCTGATCGGTTGGTCGAGCTGAAGATCACCACGCTCAACCAGTTGCATCGCGGCGGTGGATGTTATCGCCTTCGTCATCGACGCAATCCAGAATACTGAATCAACGGTCATATCCGGGCCCGCCGGCAGCGCGCGTTTGCCCGCCGCACCCTGATAGGTCGGTCCCTCCCGCGTTGCCGCGAGGGCTACCACGCCCGGCAGGTCGCCCGCTTCGGTCGCGCTGCGAAGAATCTTGTCGATGTTCGGCAGTACAGTCATGGCCCAACCTCCCTGATTTAAGCGCCTCGCCTGGAAGACCCATTGCTGAGGTCCGCGATGGCCGGTCGGGCGCGTCTCACACGATCGGGCGGCAACATCACCGGTCTGTCAAGCCAGACATCCGACACTGCTGGCAAGAAACTCTCCCGGTAACCCTTCATATTCGCTGACTGGCCCCTGCCAATCCGATATGATGAAACCGACGCACACGCACGGCGCAGGTTGAATTGATGGATCAATAGATGCGTACACATCATCACACCCCATGGAGGTAGCAATGCCCACATTCCTTTGCTTCCTGAACTGGACCGACCAAGGCGCCAAGAATGCGAAAGACGCTAACAAACGATTTCAAGCCTCAAAAAGCTTGGCCGAAAAATTGGGCGGAAAGCTACAACACGCCTATGTGACGACCGGCCAATACGACGTTGTTCTGACCTTGGATATGCCTAATGGCGAGGCAATGGCGAAGTTCGCGAGCGCTATCTCCGGGTCAGGCAATGCGCGGACCACGACTGTGCGCGGCTACGCGCCTGATGAGTTCAGCAAGCTTGTTGCCGAAGCCCCGAAGTTCTAGCCAGAGGTTGGTATCAGCGGCTTCTCGTCCACGAGCCGGCTGCCCCGCGACTTAAAGACAGAACCCGCTGCCGCTGATCTTGCAGAAAGCGACGCGCGCAGGGAAGCGCCTATTCCTCATCTGTCCCGAGCACCTTGCCGTTCGAGTTGACTAGGTGCAATTGTTGGCAGGCGAGGCACCTGACCGCCTGATATGCGTCGTCACGGTTCTCGGAATCGTCTGCAAACCATTCGTGCGAATGAAGGCCCGTATTGGGGCAGAGGAACATCACGCTCGCCATGGTTCAGCATATAAAGGAACCAGCCCTGTTTTTGCGCTAACGCAAAAAGGTAGGGGTGAGCGGCGCGAGATGGCAACGCCAAAAACGGTTCTGATCGAGAAGGCTGTCGCCGTGATCGCATGATGCATGACGCGGGACCTCAGCGCCCTCGCCGGGGTGGATGGCGTCGGCAATGGCCCTGATAACAACGATGGGAAACGGGGCAGCTTAAGGAGCAGTCGGCGCTGGCGATTGTTAATGAAGCCGGCGTTCTAATCGTCATCGTCACGCCGATGGCGCCTGCGTTGCTTGCGCCTGGGCCGCTCCTCGTCGTCTTTGCGTACCTGCTTGATCGCTTCCAGCTCCTTGATCGTATAATGGTGCCTGCCGGTGACGACACCTCCCTCGTCGAGTTCGCGAGGCTCGTAGCTCCAAATGAGGTCCTCTTTCGGCAGCAGCTTATCGGCGCGGAACCAGCATTTGCGCCCATCGATTATGCGCCAGTGCCATTCAAGCGGCCCGGTGGCTTGCGGCTCGGGCGCAGCCGAGCAAAATGCGGCGGGCATGATCGCGAGCGGAGCAGCGAGGAAAGCAACCAAGATCATTAGCTATCAGTTTAAATCACGGAGCAGATGGCGCCAACGGTGACGATAAACGGACAACGCTGAAATTGGCGACGGCACTGGGATGGCCTCCGATACCAGAACGAACCCTTTGTCCGCGATAACCGCGAAAAAGCGCCCGCCAAATGGGGCTTTCGGGCGAGGGCTCGCTCGGGCTTTGGCTGAAGCGCGCCCCGTAGCTCCTCCATAGTCGGTACATCTGCGGGGAAATTTCGACTCTTTTACAGCAAACTGCGGCTCGAAAAATGCGCCAGGGCAAAAATCCCCGCCGGCAGCTCCAAAACGCCGGTTTTCATGCAGCTCGCGCGAGAAACATAGCCCGCTGACCCCACGGCTGAGCCGTGCTACCGTCTCCGCGCCCTCGCACGGGAGGGGCATATGAACATTCATTACGCCGGGCGATCCGGTGAAGCAGGGTTTGGTGACAAGCCTTAATCGGCCGGGCGGCAATCTCACCGGATTGACCATGATGAACACGTCGCTGACGGCTAAGCAAATTGAGCTGATGGACGAAACTTTACCAGCTGGGGCTGCGATTGCCATTCTGTCTGATCCGAATACGGAAGGCCAAGAACTCGAAAGCACCGCGCGACAGGCGGGGCAGGCACTCGGCCGTCGCATTCTCATCATCCCAACTGCAAGCGAGGATGACTTCGAAACGGCAGTAACCTCCATAGCCAGCCAGGGGAAGGTGGGCCTCGTGATCCCAGACCGGCCGCTGTTCGTGTCTCGTCACAACCAACTCGCCGCTTTGGTGGCGCGCCATTCGATTCCAGCCATCTTTCCTCCAGCGGACCTCGCGCCTCCGGCGGGTTGATGAGCTATGGTGCGAGTACTTTTGAGATGTTTCGTCGTGCTGGGGTGTTTGTCGGTAAAATTCTTCAGGGCGCCAAACCGGCCGAGATGCCGGTCGAGCAGCCAACGAGGATCACGCTAAAGATCAATCTAAAGGCTGCGAAATTACTCGGGCTGACAATTCCACCAGCGCTGCTTGTGCGCGCCGACGAGGTCATCGAATGAATCGGCGCAAGATCATCAACCTGCTCGGAAGCGCGGCGGCACTGCCGATCGCGGCGCGGGCATATTGGCGTGCTCACGAACCTTCCTGCTGATGATCCCGAAGCATAGTGGAGATGGTAGCATGTTAAAAACGCCGCTCTGTCATTTGCTCGGTATCGAGGTGCCGATCATTCTGGCGCCCATGGGCTCTTGCACGTCAGCGGAACTTGCCGCTGCCGCGTCAAATGCAGGCGGGCTTGGTAGCATCGGATCGCTTTTCCGAACCACTTCCGCCATCAAGCGTGACATAGACGAGATCAGAAGCCTGACAAGGCGGCCTTTTGCCATCAACCATATTCCGCAAACTCTCGACGCCGAGGTATTTCGCCATTCACTGGAGGCACGGCCCGCGGTGATGTCATTTGCGCTCGCCGATCCAGGTGATCTGGTGCGGCAAGCACAAGATGTCGGGTCCCTGGTGATGTTACAGGTCACTACCGTTGCGCAAGCAGCCCAAGCCGCAGAGCGTGGGGTCGATGTTGTCATCGCACAGGGTGGCGAGTCAGGTGGCTATTGTGGCGAGGTCAGTACGATGACACTCGTACCGCAAGTAGTTGACGCCGTGTCACCCATTCCCGTCGTTGCGGCCGGCGGCATCTTTGATGGGCGCGGTATTGCGGCCGCTCTGATGCTTGGCGCGGTTGGCGTCAATCTTGGCACGCGATTCATTGCCTCTACAGAATCCCCCGCCCCGATGGAGTGGAAGCGGGCGATTACTGAGGCCAAGTCAGAGGACTCGATAAAGGCTGATGTTCTCAACGACATCAGTCCGCTTCCAGGAACAGCCGGATTCGGCACCGTTCTACGTTCTCTTCCAACCGCTTTCTTGGATGAATGGAGTGCCAAGCGCGAAGAAGCACGTCGTGATCGCGATCGCTTGCGAAGTGAGATCGTCTCCACGACCCAGGCGGGTCGACCGCATGCCTGCTTGCTCACGGCGGGCCAGACTGCCGGAGGTATCCGCAACATCCTGCCGGTTGGCGAGATCATGCGGCAACTGATGGTCGAAACCGAAGCAGCCTTATCGATAGCGCCGAACTTCGGCGAGGCGGCTTCCCAGCGCCGCGAAGCTGGACGAGCGCAGGGTTAGGAGAGCGTCGCGCTATCGGTTTTGAAGAGCGAAATCTCAGTGTGATTTGGGTCAATAAACACGCTCGTTAGAATATCGAGGAGAATCCGCATGCCGACACCAATTGTGTTCGAGAACGTTGCACCCGTGGTGCCCGTGCGCGACTTGCAGGCG
>Ga0306926_10004695_pt1 | contig 14380 bp, 12 predicted proteins | sample flu12Cox44000178_FD_203759 | JGI IMG/M metagenome (GOLD analysis project Ga0306926, IMG submission 203759) | Lab enrichment of tropical soil microbial communities from Luquillo Experimental Forest, Puerto Rico - flux8day.12C.oxic.44.000.178 (v2)... | ecosystem: Environmental > Terrestrial >...
CCGCGACAAGCGCGGGCATGACGAGTCAAAGATTGCGCAGTTTGGTATTACAGGTGTTATGGCGCGCTCATCCGGGCTACGCCGGTTCGCCAGGTCAATATCTTGAGTGCCTGCAACCCATGTTGATTTGCAGGTTGCATATCGACGGCATGGTCGTGGTCCCATCCGGGTTGGTGATAGTTTGCATTGACCGGCCCTGCTGTTGGCGTGCCTCTCGCACCACCTTGTTCATGTCGAAGCAGGTGAGCCACTCCACGTAGCTCGGCAGATAAGCTCTCCGGTCGATGCAACCCTCACGGTCGGAAGCCTGAAAGGTCGACCAGTCCTTGACCATCTGGTCGTGCGCCTTGTTCTCGGTTTCCAGGCAAATCTTGATGTCGTTCTCGGTGGTGCTGCCGCCCATGAGGTTCACCATGACGCCAGCGGCGGCTCGGCAGGTCTCCTGAATGTCGATAGTGGGAACTTGCGCTCGCGCAGTCTCCGTAAACACTGCAAGAAAGCCGATCAATACGGCCGCAACCCCCAGCAAGCGCGCAATGGACCTTTGCAAGACCATGGTTCCACCCATTGGCAAACCGTGGTTCATGCGCGGACGCGGTTCACCAAGTATTTGTCGTGCTCCCATGCAAATCGGTTCAATGCCGCCGGGAGGAGGCGCAGGAGCCGCCGACCCTCGACGGTGAAATTGGAAGCTGCCACTATCGGCGCCACGCAGGGCCAAGAGGGCATCGGCAACAGCGCCCTTGGCGAGACGATGCGAAAATGCGCCTTTTGCAGCTACTTGCCCCCGGTTTTCTGGCGATAACGGCCGCGGCTGTTTGCGCGCATGCCGGTCATACCCAGGCGCCGGCGAATGAGTGTGCGCGGCTTTCCAATGGGTCGGATGATGCTGCTCCTCTTGCGGCCGAGCTTGCAGCTGCAGCCAAAAACGCGGAGCCTTCTCGGCTGGAGGAAGCATGTCGGGAAGCGCTGGCAGCCGATCCGGTCAATCCGAGTCTGATGTTCCAGCTGGGCAGGGCGCTTTCTCTGGCGAGCAAGCCGCTGGAGGCGATAAAGCGCTATCTGGATGCCGCCGATCGCGGGCATGCGGGCGCGATGAACGACCTCGGCGGGGTGTTCGAGTACGGCATCGGTGTCCCAAAAAACATGGCGACGGCGCTCGTGTGGTACGAACGTGCCGCCGAGATTGGGCATAGAGGCGCAATGGCCCATCTGGGTCAGCTCTATGAGGCTGGCAGCGATGTTGGGCAGGATTTTGCGAGCGCGAGGCAGTGGTACGCAAAGGCGGCCGCGCTCGGCCATGCGGTGTCGATGGACAGTCTCGCCAAGCTGCTGCGAGAGGGGCGGGGAGGTCCCGTGAATGCGTCCGCTGCCGCGGACTGGTACTCCAAGGCAGCCCGATTGGGCTTGCGCAGTGCCATGAACAGCCTCGGCGAGCTGAGCGAGCGTGGCATGGGCCTGCCGCAGGACGATCGGACGGCGAGGAGCTGGTACAAAAAGGCAGCCGATCTCGGCGATGCCGATGCCATGGGCAATCTCGGCGCACTGTTCGAAAACGGACGGGGCGGCCCCCGGGATCTGGAAACCGCAAGGCAATGGTATGTCAAAGGAGCCGCTCTCAACGGCAGACGCGCGATGCACAATCTCGCAGCCATGCTCGAGCATGGCCGCGGGGCGGCAAAGAACCTGGCGGAAGCTAAGCTCTGGTACGAGCGAGCCGCAGCGCTCGAATACCCACCTGCGCTCAACGAGCTCGGGCGGCTTTATCTTCTCGGTATTGGTGTTGCAAAAAACTATGAGCTTGCGAGGGCGTCATTTGAGCAAGCGGCGGATCTCGGCGACGCAAACGCGATGAACAACCTCGGAACCCTATATGTCTACGGGAGAGGGGTGCAAAGGGACATCGGGGTTGCGAGGATGTGGTTCGAGAAGGCCGTGAGCCTCGATAACGTGGAAGCGCAGCGCAATCTCAAACGCCTCGATGAGGCCGGTCTCGTGGGCGGCATGCAGATCGCAAAGCGGCGAGCGACCTGCATGCAGACCTGCGTCTCGCTGCAAAGATCATATGTGAATTCGGTTTGCGAGCCTTTTTCTGGGACGCTCGACGGCGATTCGCCTGAGCGCACGAGATGCATCGATGTCGGCTTCAGCCTGGCAAGGCGATGCAGAGATTCTTGTCGTGAATGGGCGCCAACGTTGTTGGCTCAGAACAGATGCTTAGCATGCTTTGAAGACTCGATTGCGTGCAGCAGCCGTGGAGGCAAGGCGGAGACTGAGCAGCCGAGAAATTGCCTCCTGGCGCATGCGGATTGCATGGCCAACTGCAGTGCAGAAACGATTCCGGTTTTTGGCATCTCGGAGTCAGAGACTGAAAGTCGTAATTAGTCGTATGCGCAATCTGTGGTTGCAGGAAATCGACCTGTTCTTCACCTGTAGAAACAGGCGAGACGGACTTCCAGCCGGCAGGCCCGAGGCGACCCTACCTGAACAACAGCGACTTGATGATGATCGGCACCACGTTGGTGAGCTCGATCGGATTGCCGATGTCGACGTAATCGAGCTCCTTGAGCTGCACGCCGTCGATTGCGATCACGTCCGCGCGTGGAGCGACTTCGTTCAAGATCACGCGGCCGAGGCTCTTGCCGACATCGCCGTCGATCAGCAGAGCCAGCGGCAGCTCCTCCTGCAACGTGCGGGGAAGCGCCGCGCAGATCCCGGTCGCCACAGCGTGCAGGCGCGCGTGTGAAGGATCGCCGCGCCAGGGGAATGACAGCGCGACCGGGCTTTCCCCTTCGACAAGATCAGCCCGCGCGAGCGCGGCGCGTATGTCGGCGGCCACAGCACCGGGCGCGATCTCCGCGTCGAGCGCGAAACGGCATGCCAGCACCGGCAGATTCTGCAGCGGCAGCTTGTGCGGATCGGCAATCAGGATGGTGTTGCCGCTGATCTGTACGGAGAATTGAGCGGCGCCGATCACGGTCGCACGAATGCCTTGGCCGGGATCCCACACCGGCGCCAGATCGCGACGGTGCGCGAGCGCGTGACGCAGCTCCTCTGCCAAATCCGGGCCGAGATCGCCGAAGCGTCGCGTCTCGCGCTTGAACAAATACTCGGCAACTCCGCCGGAGAACGTCACCGCGTCGATTGCCTTGTTGGCAAGCTCGGCCGGCCACGCCTGCGTGACCATGAGGCGGCGGGCGAGCTCGCCCGGCTCCCTCAGATCGATCAGCCCCATGATCATTCGCGCCATGCGCCCCGCGATGCGCTTGCGATCCGTTGATGCCAGCGCTTGTCCGAGCCGCAGCTCGATGCCGAGCTCGTTTGCGATCTCCTGCGCGGGAGCCTCGATGCGCGTCAGCCCTGCCTCCTCCTCCTCGACGATAAGGCGGCCACCGGTGGCAATGGCACAGGTCGCAAGCACGCGGCCATTCTCAATCAGCGCGAACTTCGTTGTGCCGCCGCCGATATCGACGTTGAGGAGGGTCGCATTGCGCCCGCGCGAGAGCGCAATCGCGCCCGAGCCATGCGCGGCCATCTGGCATTCCATGTGATGGCCGGCGGATGCGCAGACGAATTTTCCCGCCTCCTCCGCGAACAGCTCAGCGATGGCGCGCGCGTTGCGGCGCTTGAGCGCCTCGCCGGTGAGGATGACCGCGCCGCTGTCGATCTGCTCGCGCTCGATCCCGGAGTAGGCGTAGCAGCCGCCGATGAACCCGGCGAGCTCGTCCACGTTGATGGTGTAGTCGGGGCGATAGGGGGTGAGCAGGATGGGCGATTGCCATAGAATCTTGCGCTCCACCACGACGAAGCGGCTGGACAGCGCGGCCGCGAGCCTCTGCAGATGCACGCGCGCAAACATCAGATGCGAGGTCGAGGAGCCGATGTCGATGCCGACGGTGGTGAGCTCAACGTTATCCGCGGCCCACGCCACCTCGTTAACGGCGGCGTCCTCGGCGCTGACGTGAAGGTGCTCGAATTCCAGATCGTGCATGGGCCCTGCGCGAAGCTACCGGTTCAGGCGACGGCGCAGGGGCGCTCGTCGATGAACTTTCCCATCCCCGATTTAACTCCGTGCTTGCGCAGCTCCTCGAGGTAGATGGCATGAACGCGCGGATCCTGGTGCTCGTATTCGATCTGGCAGCCGCCGTCTTTCACGCTAACGTCCATGCCCATGAATACGCGTCGCTTGTCGGTCGTGAAGGGATAACGCAGGCTGCCGAAGGCGACTGCGAGATAGCGGGCAGGATCGCGAGCCGTGTTGAAATGCTGATGAAACATCTGGTCGGGCGGCGCAAATACCCAGCCGTGCCGCCAGTCAATGCGCACGAAGTCCTTGTCCCCTTCGTACCAGAGCAGCGAGAAGCCGTGTCCCGTCACCGCGAACACGTGAAAATCGGCTCCATGCCGATGTGCCTTCTTGTAGGTGCCGACCGGCATCTGTGACGTGTGCGCGTGCATGGTGCCGTCCGCCAGGATGAACATCATGTTGGAGCCGCCGGCGCCTCTCTGCTCCCATATTTTGAGCTCGAATCCGGCAAGATCGGGAACGAAGTTGGTCTCCCACATGTTGCGCCCGGGTCGCACGGGAATGAACTCGCCCTCGCCGCTGAAATATTTCGCCGCGCCCTGCCGCTCAGGGAAGTCGTACGCATTATCGAAGACAAAGGCTTCGCGGTGGAACAGATTGAGCATCAAGGCGAGATTGTTGGTTGAGGCAAGCCGCGCGCGCTCGCGCCCGCTCGAATTGAAGTGCTGATAGCGGGCATTGAGCGGCAGGGCGAACAGGCTCTTCGGTCCCCATTCGAAGCTGTGCTTGCGCCCGTCGCTCGTCTCGATGGTGGTGTTGCCGTGTCCGGATAAGACGTACACGACCTCCTCGAAGAGATGCTTCTGCGGCGCAGATTTGCCACCGGGAGCAAGGTCAAGCACGAATATGGAAACGAAGTCGCCGCGTCCCTTGAGATGCACGATGCCGCCCTCGGTGCAGAAGCGCGGCCACGGCGCCGTAGCCGCCGTCAAGAGATCGACGCCGAAGCCTTCGGTGATGGGAACCCCTTCATTCATTGCCCATGTGGCGTAAGGATCGAGCAGCATTTTCGGGTGCGGAATATCGATGATCGGCTTGTTCATGCGACACCTTGATCGATCGGGTGCAGCAGCGCGAGCGCTGTCGATGGAGGCAGTTTATTGGCGGGGGTCGAGGGTTGCAAATGTATCGGCCAGCTGGATTTTTGCGATGCAAGCTCGCATGCTGGAAGCTGCGCCGATGCCGGCGTGATGGGAATTGGATCCATGGCGAAGCTGCAGCTTTCCTTCGCGTGCGGGCTCTATGATCGCATGCAGCCACTCTACACCCGCGAGGTGAAGGTCGATGGCATCGACCTTAATTTCATCGCCATCGATCAGCCGCGACCCATCTTCGACCGCATGGCGGGTGGCGAGGAATTCGACGTCGCCGAATTTTCCAGCTCCGAGTTCGTTCAGCGATTTGCCAACAAGCAGTGTCCCTTCGTCGCCATACCGGTGTTTCCCTCGCGCGCATTTCGCCACGGTTTCATTGCCGTCCATCGCAAGGCGGACATCAGGCGCCCCAAGGATCTCGAAGGCAAGCGCGTGGGGGTGCCGCTGTTGACGATGACGGCGGTCATCTACATCAACGGCCTGCTGGCGCACGAGTACGGCGTCGATCTGCGCAGCATTCATTGGGTGCAGGGCGCCATGAACACGCCCGGCGCGCATGGCAGCCCGACCGTGCTGCCGCTGCTCAAGCCGACAGCGATCGAGCAGAATCGCTCCAATAAGTCGCTCAGCGATCTCATCGAGGAGCGCGCGGTCGATGCGACCCTGGGAACGAGCCTGCCGAACGCAGTGCGCAGCAATCCGGACATCCAGCGCCTGTTTCCAGATTATGTGGAGCTGGAAAAGGAGTACTATCGGCGCACCAGGATCTATCCCATCATGCATCTCGTCGCCATCCGCAAGCACATCTACGAGCGGCATCCGTTTGTGGCGACGTCGCTCTACAACGCCTTTTGCGAGGCCAAGAAGATCGCGCTCGAGAAGATGTTCAATCTGCGGGCGTTGCGGTACATGACGCCGTGGCTGATGCGCGACATCGACGAGATCCACGAGCTCTTCGACGGCGATCCCTGGCCCTACGGTGTGGATGCGAACCGGCCGACGCTGGAGGCGTTCGTCACCTACCTTCAGGAGCAATCACTGATTGCCGCGCCCGTTCCCGTCGATGATCTCTTCGTTCCCACGTTTTGAGTGATCAAGTCCAGCCAAATCCATCAATGGGACCGCAGCATGGGTACTCTCGATCGCGTCATCGCGGATCTTGTCATCGCCAACCGCATCCTCGCGCGCGAGGAGGTGGTGGATGCGTATGGTCATGTCAGCATGCGCAATCCCGACAATCCGCGGCATTTCTTTATCTCCCGCTCGCTTTCCCCGGAACTGGTCGAGCGTGACGACATCGTCGAGCTCGGCCTCGACGGCCAACCAGTACGCGATGAAAAGCGTGCGCTTTATCTTGAGCGCTTCATTCACGCTGCGATTTTCGAGGCGCGGCCCGAGATCAATTCAGTCGTGCACGCCCACGCCGAGGATATTCTCCCCTTCGGCATTGCCCAGGCGACGCCGCTGCGCCCGGCCATCCATTCCGGCAGCTTCATCGGATCGAACGTGCCAGTCTGGGACATTGCCGACAAGTTCGGTGACACCAATCTCCTGGTCACCAACATGGAGGAGGGCCGCGATCTCGCGCGCTGCCTGGCAAAGAGCAACGTAGCCTTGATGCGCGGACACGGCTTTGCGGCAGCCGGCCGCTCACTGATCGAGACCGTGCGCATGTCGGTCTATCTGCCGCGCAACGCGCGCGCGCTCCTGCGCGCCAAGCAGTTGGGCGGTGATATCAAATATCTCAGTCAGGGCGAGATCGATGCGCGCAACCGCGGCTATAGCCCCTATTCCCCCGAAACCTGGCGCGCATGGGAATATTGGGCCAACAAGGCCGGCTGCGGCCACATGCTGGAAAAGAGGTAGCACGACACAGCAGAAGGTCGAGACCGCAACGCAGCAGAAGAAGTGAGTCGGTGGTGATGAAGGACTGCAATTCAGGCAGCGATCTCGGTCCACCTACCCTGAAAGGGGGAGGTGGGGCCGCGTGCGTTGCGCGATTGAGAACCCCACGAGCCCGCGTATTCTTCCGGTCAAGGTATTGAAGTTCGTGGTTGAGGGAGGAGCGAGGATGGCTGTGCAGGCGCTTGAGAGCTACCTTTGCGGCCGCTGGATGCGCGGAGAGGGCGTCGAGACGAAGCTTTACGACCCGGTGAAGGGTGATGAGCTGGCGACGGTCTCCGCCCAGGGACTGGATCTTGCCGAAGCGCTGGCATTCGCCCGGCGAACCGGGCAGGCAGCGTTGCGTGAGTTGAGCTATGGCCAGCGCGCGCAGCTTGTCGGCGCGATAGCCGATGTGCTCACCGCAAATCGCGCTCGCTACGAGGAGATCGCGATTGCCAATTCCGGCAACACCAGGACGGATGCGGCGATCGACATCGACGGCGGCATCGGTACCCTGAAATATTATGCGCGGCTTGCCGGGAGCCTCGGAGAGGCGCGCATGCTGCTCGATGAAAAGCCGCTGCGGCTTGCAAAAGCGGAAAACTATCAGGCCATGCACCTCATGCTGCCGCGGCGCGGTGTGGCCGTCCACATCAACGCCTTCAACTTCCCAAGCTGGGGATTGTGGGAGAAGGCGGCGGTTTCTCTGATCGCCGGCATCCCGGTCCTGACCAAGCCCGCCTCCGCGACCGCGCTGCTCGCCCATGCCATGGTCAAGGACGTGATCGCGGCCAAGGTGTTGCCGGACGGAGCGCTCAACATCTTGTGCGGCGGTGCGGGCAGTCTTCTGGCTGCGCTGACGTCCGAGGATGTCATTGCATTCACCGGCTCCGCCGATACCGCTGTGCGCGTGCGCGGGCATGCCAATGTGGTGGAAAAAAGCGTACCGGTGAACATCGAGGCCGACAGCATCAACGCCGCGCTGCTCGCGCCGGCGACGCCGCCGGAAAACGCCGCCTATGATGCATTCCTGCGCGAGGTCGTGCGTGAGATGACAGTCAAGGCCGGGCAGAAATGCACGGCCATCCGCCGCATCTTGGTCCCGCACGAGCGCGCGGATGCGGTTGCAGATGCGCTCGCGGCCAAGCTCAACGCAACCAAGGTCGGCGACCCCCGCGAGCCCGATACCCGGATGGGACCTGTGGTCACGCGTGCACAGCAGGCGGCCGTGCTTTCCGCAATCGCGCGGCTGAAATCTGAAACGTCGCTCCTGTGCGGCGGTCCCGAAGCGCCGCCTCTCGACGGCATTGATCCGGAAAAATCGGCATTCGTTGCCCCGACCCTGCTGCGCGCGAAAGACGCCGCAGCCGCCGTGCACGAGGTCGAAATATTTGGTCCTGCCGCGACCATCGTGCCCTATCACAGCGAAGCCGAGGCTTGCGCACTGATCGCGCGCGGCGGCGGCTCGCTGGTCGCGTCCATCTACGGCGAGGACAAGGATTTTTTCACGCGCATGGTGACCGAGCTCGGCCCCGGTCACGGGCGCATCCTCGCTGTCGATCCGTCCATTGCGAGCGCCCATAGCGGCCACGGTATTGTCATGCCGCAGTGCAGTCACGGCGGTCCCGGCCGCGCCGGGGCTGGAGAAGAGCTCGGTGGGGTGTTCGGGCTGCGCTTCTATCACCAGCGCCTTGCCGTGCAGGGCTCGGGCGATCTGCTTGCTGCCTTGCAGGCGAAAGCAGCGAGCCTGCATTAGAGGTCTGTGGTGTCATCGTCACGGGAAAGAACCGCGCGCAGCTTCGTAGAACGCCATGGATTGTGGAGTGACGAGCAATTCGAGGCGGCAGCCAACGCCGAGAAGCTGATCGAGGAGCACGGGCTTGAAGTCGTGCGCCTGTCCTTTCCGGATCAGCACGGCATCTTGCGCGGCAAGACGGTGATGGCGAACGAAGCCGCGCAGATGATGCGCAATGGCTGCTCGATCACCACCACGCTGCTTGCGAAGGATACGGCGCACAAGACGGTGTTCCCGGTGTTTACCCCCGGCGGCGGCTTCGGCATGCCGGAGATGGAAGGCGCCGCCGATTTTCTGATGATCGCCGATCCCACCACGTTTCGCGTGTTGCCGTGGGCGGCGCGGACCGGCTGGGTCCTGTGCGACATGTATTTCGGCAAAGGGCGACCGGTGCCGTTTGCCACCCGTCAGCTCCATCGGCAGGCGCTGGCAAAGCTCGCCGACGCCGGCTTCGACTATCGCGCCGGCCTGGAGGTGGAATTCCACATCTTCAAGCTCGACAATCCTCGCTTGCAACCGGATGACGCGACTTGGCCGGGCGCGGCGCCCGAGGTGAGTTTGCTCCAGCAGGGCTATCAGTATCTCACCGAGACCCGCTTCGATCAGATGGAGGGCGTGCTGGCGACGATACGCCGCGACATCGTGGCGCTCGGGCTGCCGTTACGCTCCATTGAGCTCGAGCTCGGGCCAAGCCAATGCGAATTCACGTTCCATCCGCAGATGGGGCTTGAGCCCGCGGATTCGATGATTCTGTTTCGCAGCGCCGTGAAGCAGATCTGCCGCCGGCAAGGTTATCACGCAAGCTTCATGTGCCTTCCGAAGGTGGCCAATGTGATGTCGAGCGGCTGGCATTTGCATCAGTCGCTGATTGATCGGCGCTCGAAGCGCAATGCATTCGCGCCGGATGACGACAACGAGCTGCTGTCGAGCATCGGGCGCAATTTTCTCGCCGGTCTGCTTGCGCATGCGCGCGCGGCGGCGGCCTTCACCACGCCGACCGTCAATGGCTACAAGCGCTACCGCAGCTATTCGCTCGCGCCGGACCGCGCGATCTGGGGCCGCGACAATCGTGGCGTGATGATCCGGGTGCTCGGCGCAGCCAAGGAGAGCACGAAGCTCGAAAATCGGGTGGGCGAGCCCGCCGCCAATCCCTATCTCTATATGGCATCGCAGATCGTGACCGGCCTCGACGGAATCGAACGCACGCTCGATCCCGGTCCGCCGGCGGATGCGCCCTATGAAGCGCGCGCGCCTTATCTGCCGAAGAGCTTGGATGAGGCGCTGCGAGCGCTACGCGACGACAGCTGTCTTGCACGCGGGTTTGATCGTAGCTTCATCGATTATTACCTGCGCATCAAGGAGGCCGAGATTACGCGTTATCAATCGGAGGTCACGGAGTGGGAGCAGCGGGAATATTTCGAGCTGTTTTAGTTATCAATGACCTGGTCGCTTAACATCGGAACGATCGCGGGCACCGCCATCCGTGTGCACATCACCTTCCTTTTGTTCCTGGCCTGGATCTTTGCCGCGAGCTATGCCGAGGGTGGGCCCGCGGCGGCCTGGTCCGGACTTCTCTTCATGGTACTGCTGTTCGCATGTGTGCTTGCGCATGAATTTGGACACATCTTCACGGCGCGCGGCTTCGGCGTGCAGACGCCCGACGTCACGCTGCTCCCGATCGGCGGCGTGGCCCGCCTCGAGCGCATCCCGGAGGCTCCGCGCGAGGAATTTCTTATCGCCATTGCCGGCCCGCTGGTGAATGTGGCGATTGTTCTTGTCCTCGTTCTGCTCGCCGGCGCCCGTCTCGATTACGCCGATCTTGCGGCCGTGGACAGCACGCGCATTTCGCTCATCAACCGGCTTGCCTCGATCAACATCTTCCTTGCCCTGTTCAATATGATTCCCGCCTTCCCCATGGACGGCGGCCGCGTGCTGCGCGCGCTGCTCGCCTCGCGTCTGGGATTTGTGCGCGCGACCGAGATCGCCGCTGTGATCGGCCAGGGACTGGCTTTTGCGCTCGGCTTCATCGGTCTGCTTTACAACCCGATACTGCTCTTCATCGCCATATTCGTCTATCTGGCGGCCGCATCAGAAGCGCATTCGGTGGCGTTGCGGGCGATGTCGCGTGGCGTGCCGGTGAGCATGGCCATGATGACGCAATATGCGACGTTGACGCCGCAGGCGCATGTTGACGAAGCGGTGCAGACCCTTCTGCGCACCAATCAAAGCGAGTTTCCCGTTGTCGACAGTGCCGGCAAGCCGGTCGGGCTGCTTGGGCGTGGCGGCCTGATCCGGGCGCTCAAGGAGCTGGGCCCCGATGCCCGAGTTGCCGACGTCATGTCGGCCACGCTGCCGACTGTGAGCCATCGGCGTCCCCTCGACGAGGCATTCCGCACGCTGCAGGAGAAGTCAGCGCATGCCGTCGGTGTGGTCGATGCATCGGGCCGGCTTGTCGGCCTGATCACGTCGGAAACCATCGGGGAAATGCTCATGCTGCAGCAGGCCATGCCCAAGGGCGTGAAATGGGGCCCCTGGAGCTGGAGGCCTAAGGAATAGGCTCGATTGAAGCCGTGCAGAGGAGGCAATCATGATGAAGCTCTATGGATTTCCGCACTCGCCAAACACCTGGAAAGTGCGTGCGGTCGCTGCCCAACTCGGCTTGCCGCTCGAGCTGGAGCTTATCGACATTGCCAAGGGTCAATCGCGCACGCCGCAATATCTTGCGCTCAATCCCACCGGCCGCACGCCGACTTTGGTCGATGGCGACTTCGCCCTGTGGGAATCGACGGCCATCATGCAGTATCTCGCCGGCGGCTCGCGCAATTCGCTGTGGCCCGATGACCGGCGTGCTCGCGCCGATATCATGCGCTGGCAGAGTTGGGAGATGTCGCATTGGACGAAGGATGGCTGCCAGCCGCTGATCTTCCAGCGCCTAGTCAAGGCGTTGCTGAAGATGGGTGCGCCCGACCCAACAATCATTGCCGCCGCCACCGAGGCGTTCAACCGAGAAGCGCGGGTCCTTGATGATCATCTTGCGAAAGGTCCTTATTATCTGGTAGGCCGCGAGCTGACGCTCGCCGACTTCTCGGTTGCCGCGCCGCTGGTTTACGCCAAGCAGGCAGAATTGCCGCTGGCACCGTACGCGAGGATCGTGGACTGGTTCTCCCGCATCTGCGCGCTGCCCGCCTGGCGCGATAGCGCACCCGCGGTGCCGCTCGCCGCGGCGTAACCCGTATTTACAGCGGCGGCTCTATGCCGCCTTCTTTTCTGCAAGCGATGCTCGCCTCCTCCAGGTCAAGCTCGCGTTCAATGCGCCGGCGCGCCTCATCGGTGATTTGGCCCTCACGCAGCAGCTGATAGATGTACTCGCGCTCGGCAGCGATCAGATCCGACCTGAGCTCTGCCGCCGCCGAGGCGGCGTCGGCATCGAGTCCCTGCGACAGGATCTTGGGCAATCGCCCAAGACGATAGTCGTGGCGCGCGCGCAGAATCGCCAGCACTTCGGATGAAATCCGGCCTTCGGCAGCCATTTTCTCCAGCCTGCCCTGCGCAACCTTCAGCGCTTCGGTGCGGCCGTTGAGCTCGGCTTTCTGCTCGCGCTCACGCTCCTCCGCTGCGTGGCGTCCTAGACCGAGCCAACGCACGACGCGCGGCAAAAGAAGTCCCTGGCCGATGAGCGTAACAACGATAAGTCCGAAGGAGACAACGAGGATGAGATCGCGATCGGGAAACGGTGCCCCCGCTCTCGTCGTCAGTGGAATGGCGAGCGCCGCCGCCAGCGAGACGACCCCACGCACGCCGACGAACGCAAGAAAGAACTGCCATTGCCAGGGCGGCGCCGGATCCCGGCGCGCCAGCGCAGGGTTGATCCAGCGCGGCAGGTAGATGCTAGGAGAAACCCAAACAAACCGGGCAACGATGACGACGGCCGCGGTCAGCAGAATTGCGGCGGCTGCATCGGACAGTGTGGAGGTGTCGGTGCGGTCGAGCAGCGTTCGCAGCTGCATGCCAGTCGCCAGGAACACCAGTCCTTCGAGCAAATAGACGAGCAGGTCCCAGAAGAAGATTCCTTGTAGCCGTGTTGCCGCGGGAATGAGCAGCGGCCCGTTCCAGCTCACAAACAGGCCGGCTGCCACCGTCGCCAGAACGCCCGATCCACCGAGGTGGGCGGGGACCAGGAATGCCGCGTACGGCGTCATCAGAGACAGCGTGATTTCGACACGGGGATCGCGCGCCCATTTTCTCAGGCGCAGGCTGAGCCAACCGATGCCAATTCCATAGGCGATCTCGCCCACCACGATGAGGGCGAAAATCCCAGCCGCCTCGCCGAGGGAGAATAATCCGGTAGCTACCGCGGCGACCGCAAACCGGTAGAGAATGAGCGCGGTGGCATCATTGGCGAGACCTTCGCCTTCGAGCACCAGCACGAGCCGGCGCGGAACGCCCAGCCGCCGCACGATGGCGAGCGGCGCGACGGCATCGGGCGGGGCGACGATAGCGCCCAGCACGAAGCCCACCGCGAGCGGCATGCCCAGCAGCCAGTGCGCGGCCGCCGCCACCGCACAGGTGGTGAAGACAACGCAACCAAACGCCAGCAGGATGATGGGCCGCAGGTTGAAACGGAACTCGCGCCAGCTCATGGCAACCCCTGCCGAATAGATCAGCGGCGGCAGGATTCCCAGCAGCACCAGCTCTGGCGCGAGCGCGATCCGCGGCAGGCCGGGCGTCAGCGCAAGCACGATACCGGAAATGACGAGAAGAATAGACGGAGCGATGTTGAAGCGTCGCGCCAAAATGGCCACGACGACCAGCACCGCGAGCAGCAGCAGAAGTGTTTGAATGGTCACCGCCACGGCTGACACAATACACTATTCGGAGCTGGCAAAATGCTCTCCACGGCAAGGGAGGCCGAGTGCCAGAAGATGCTGAAGCAGAGCCGCAAAGAATGCGGCGACATAGAGCGTCGCGCCTGCAGGGAAGAGCGGTCGATCTAGGCTCAGTATAAGTGGGGAACGAGCCGCGCCGTGCGGTCCATGTAGTTGCGGTATTCCGGGAAAGCCCGCAACAATACACGCTCCTCATTCTTCATGCGCTGCATCTGACATGCGCATTGCAAGGCAAAAATCACCACCGCCCAGGGCGACAGGAATTGCAATGTCAGTCCGGCAAGCGCAATTCCTTCGCCCAGGTAGAGCGGATGGCGGACCAGCGCGTATGGCCCGCATGTGACCAAGCGCCGCGCTTCTGACATCATGCTGATGGAGCGACCGAGCTTGAGTGCGCTATACAGCGCGAAAGCGGTGCCGCTGACAATCAATAGCGTTGCTGTCAAATAGAGCCTGGCCGAAAGCTGGATTGACGGCAGCAGCACGATGCCCACGCCGAGATAGGTGCCGCCCAGGGCCATAATGCGTGGTATCAATCCCGGAGCTTTTGCCTTGGGCGTATGGCGGAATATCAAAAGAGCGATCAGCACGGTGATAAAGATCAACGATGCCGATTTGGCGGCGACACTTGAAA
>Ga0306926_10004706_pt1 | contig 14366 bp, 8 predicted proteins | sample flu12Cox44000178_FD_203759 | JGI IMG/M metagenome (GOLD analysis project Ga0306926, IMG submission 203759) | Lab enrichment of tropical soil microbial communities from Luquillo Experimental Forest, Puerto Rico - flux8day.12C.oxic.44.000.178 (v2)... | ecosystem: Environmental > Terrestrial > Soil...
GGTCGAGGCGGCCGGGGCCTGCCAGCTTGGGCTGGGCGAGGCGGCGTGGCCGGCGGGGGCGGTGCTGCGGGTGCGGATGGGACTGCACACCGGCGAAGCGCACGTGCATGAGGGCAACTACGTCGACCACGCGCCGATCAACCGGTGTGCCCGGGTGAAGGCCGCGGGGCACGGCGGGCAGGTGCTGCTCACCAAGACCACGCGTGATCTGGTCGAGGGCCGGCTGGGTGGCGGGTTCGGGCTGAAGCGGCTGGGCGAGTTCCGGCTACGTGATCTGGCCGAGCCGGAACCCATCTACCAGCTGACCCATGCCGGCCTGCGGGCCGAGTTCCCGCCCGTCCGTACGGTTGCCGAGCGTCCCGGGAATCTGCCGCTGCAGGTGAGCTCGTTCATCGGCCGGGAGCGGGAGCTGGACCAGACCGCGGCAGCGGTGGGCCAGGCGCGGATGGTGACGCTGACCGGGCCGGGCGGGGTGGGCAAGACCCGGTTGGCGCTGCAGGCCGCCGCCCGGGCGGCGCCACGATACACCGACGGCGCATGGCTGTGCGAGCTAGCCCCGGTCCGCGACCCCGCCGCCCTAGACGACGCGGTCGCCGCGGTGTTCTCCGTTACTCCCCGGGCCGGGCAGAGCACCTGCGAGGCCCTGGTGGATTTCTTGCGCAGCAAGCAACTATTGCTTGTCCTAGACAACTGCGAGCACCTCCTCGCAGCGGCGGCGGCGCTGGCCGCGGTCCTGGCGCGGTCGTGTGAGCGGCTGGTGATCCTCGCCACCAGCCGCGAGGGCCTGGGCATCGAGGGAGAACTTCTGATGCCGGTGCCGCCGCTGGGCGTGCCCGGCACCGACGCCGATCTGGCGGCGATCACGGATGCGGAGGCGGTGCGGCTCTTCGCTGAGCGCGCGGCCGCGGTCAAGCCCGGTTTCGCCGTGACCGCCCAGAACGCGGCCGCGCTGGCGGCGGTGGTCCGGCGCCTCGATGGGATCGCACTCGCGATCGAGCTCGCGGCGGCGCGGGCGCCCGCGATGACGGTGGCTGAGCTGGCGCGGCGACTCGAGCGGAGTTTCGCGGTGCTTGCAGCTGGCCGCCGGGGCGCGGTGGCACATCACCAGACGCTGCGGGCCACCATCGACTGGTCCTACCAGCTGCTCGCCGGGCCTGAACAAGCGCTACTGGCCCGGCTGACTGTGTTCGCCGGCGGGTGCACCCTCGAAGCGGCCGAGACGGTTTGCAGCGGGGACGGCATCGACCCGGACGCGGTGTTCGAGCTGCTGGCTGCCCTGGTGGCGCGGTCGCTGGTGGTGGCCGAGGCACACGGGCCAGAGACCCGTTACCGGCTGCTGGAGACGATCCGCCAGTACGGCGAGGAACGCCTGGGCCAGGCCGGGGAAACCGAGCGGTGGCGGGCCCGCCACGCCGGCTACTACACGGACCTTCTCCGAGTGGTGCGCGACCACGCCCACGACCCCAATCCGGAGGTGTTCTGGGCGGTCCGGCTCAGCGCCGAGCAGGACAACCTGCTCGCGGCGTGGTCGTGGGCGATCGGCACCGGCAACGTGGGCACCGCGTTTGCGATCCTGGCCGGCTTCGCGCCCTGTGAGGTCTGGAACACCTACCCGCTGCTGCTTCTCGGCGAAGCGGCCCTGGAGCTGCCCGGCGCGGCTGAGCATCCGGGCTACCCGCTGGCCCTCGCGGTCAGCGCACTGTTCGCATCCGCCCGCGCGGATGTCACCGGTGCGGAGGAGTTGTGCCGACGGGCGGCCGACGCCAATGCCCGCCGGGAAACCCCGGACTGGCGGGTTGAGGAGACCATCTGTGCCGCCCGCCAGAACATCGCCACCACTCGCGGCGCGTTCGCCGAGGCTGCGCGCCTCGCCGAGCAGGCGGCTAGTATCGCCCGGGCCGGCGGCGACCTCGCCGACGCCTCCGTCGAGCTCGCCGCCGCTGCGGCCGATTATGTGCTTGCCTTTGACGCGCCCAGAGGGGTCCCGCTGGCGAACGAAGCGCTCGCGCTGGCCCGCCAGGTCGGCGCCCCGGCCCTGATCGCGACCGCCTTGCTCGAGGTAGGCGCGGCCGTGGCCGGGACCGACCCCCGCCAGGCCCGCGCCAGCCTGCGCGAAAGCCGCCAGCTCAGCGCGGAGGTGGGCTATCAGAGCGCCCGCGACCTCGTCTGGGCGACCGGGGTCGCGCTTCTCCTCAACGACCGCACTACCACCCTTGAACTCGGCCGCGATGCCATCCGCGCCCTCCAGCCGGGCGGTGACCGCCTCCGGATGGGCCTCACCCTGCACATGATCGCGGCCACGCTGGCCGCCACCCGGCCCGAGGCCGCCGCGACCATCCTGGGTGCCGCCCAAGCCCACGTGATCGAAGCGGCGGCGAACGCTCAGCCGATCACCTCGACCGTGACGGCAGCGCTGGGCGGACAGCGCGCCCGGGCACTGCGCGCCCGCGGCGCGGACATGGACTGGGACCAGGCCATCGCCTACACCCTCACCCAGGCCACCCAGGCCCTCAGCGAACTCGAATCGAAGCCGCAGCCATGAGCGACCATGCGAAAACGAGCCGCCCACCCGCTCCCCGCCCCCATCACCGTGCAATAGTGTCGCAAAGATGCACGAAGTGACCGGCCTGCCAGCGAGAGAGCCATGGCGAAGGGCGACCTTACAACTATGCGCGGGATCTGTGGTGCGGCGGATCACCGGCGCTACGCTGGGCGCCTTTGTCAGGGCAAGAGGTAGCGACTCGGCTCGGGCTCGACTTCCAGATCGGGAAGTCTTTCGGACCGGCAAATCCCCGGCAGCGTTACATAAGTGAACTTAAAATCGAAATTGCAGATTAACTGGAGCGGGCGACGGGAATCGAACCTGCATGACCAGCTTGGAAGGCTGGTAACACACTATGAAAGGCCACGCCAGTTTGCGACTGCGACCAGCAGAAATAGTATTCCGACTCCGCTGCGTTCCCTCTTTGGGTAGAAAGTTGGGTAGAAAATCGCCGCTGCCTGGAATGTGTGGAAGCTGGTGCAGCGTAGTCCCGTTCTGTGAACCTGATGCTGCAACCGGTTGCCACGAAGATGCCTCCATGGCCATCACGAAGAGTGACTGCCGACCAGTTGGTGTTGCTTGGAGTTCACACCTAACGAATATTTCTCTTCAACGGAGATGCCGGCGACGGCGACTGTGAACGCAGATTTATCAGATATGCGTGGTGTGCCGGGCCAGCCGCCGCCCCTCAGGCTCCCTGAGGTTCGCGGGGGCTGGGCGCTGTGTTCTCGTTGCGCTTACTTATGCCGAAAGCTGCGGGGTGCAGCGCCGGCGTCCCACCCGGGGTAGGCAGGCCTGGCCGCGCCCGGACGAGGGCGGCCTAAGCTTTCGGTCAGAACTGCCGTCAGTGCCTGGCGGAGATAGCGATGAACCTGCGATGCGCTTTGCCGTGCCCGTTGCGGCCGATAGCCGCGCTGGGCGGTGCAGGTCAGGTCACGGGCTATGACGCTGACGTCGGTGTGAGTGGGCGCGGCTGCGTCGGTCACGGTGTACCGGCCTTGCCGGGCGTGCGGACGGCATAGGCCAGGGTGCGCACCCGGGTGTTCCCTGGAGGTGTCATCGCGGTGAGAATTGTTACCGTCATCCCTGCCGCAACCCTCAGGGAGGCCGCGATGAACACGGCGGAGGACCTCAGCAGCGGCGCGAGCGCGAGGAAGGTACAGCAGGCGCCGGGACCGTGGATCTACATCCTCGAAGGGTCGCTCGAGTACCAGGTCGAGGGCCATCCGCCGAGGATGTGCAATGTCGGTGACGCCCGGATCGTCCCTGGCCGGAGCGGTCCATCCGGTGCGGAATGTCTGCAGCGGCAACGCGGCCGAACTCAATGCGTATCTCGTCGAGAGAGGCGAGCCGCTCATCGCGCTGGCCGTGTGAGGGTCGTCGGCATGGCTGATTGTCGATCTGGTTTTCCGGCACGCCAGAAAGGACACAGATCATGAGTACCGGCACTGCTGCTATGAATGTGGATCCGGCGGTTCGGCCGTTTCATGTCGGTATTGCTGAGGAGGCGGTCGTCGACTTGCGGCGGCGGATCGCGGCGTGGCGGCCGCCCGAGCGGGAGCCTGTCGATGACCAGTCACAAGGCGTGCAGCTCGCGGCCGTGCAGGACCTCGCGAACTACTGGGCCACGGACTACGAGTGGCATCGATGCCAGGCGAAGCTGAACACGCTGCCGCAGTTCATCACCGAGATTGACGGACTGGACATCCACTTCATCCACGTCCGGTCGCCTCACCAGAACGCGCTACCGCTGATCGTTACCCACGGCTGGCCCGGCTCGATCATCGAGCAGCTGAAGATCATCGAGCCGCTCACCAATCCCACCGGACACGGCGGGAGTGCGTCTGACGCCTTCGATGTGGTCATTCCGTCGCTACCGGGATACGGGTTTTCCGGCAAGCCCGCCGCCACCGGCTGGGACCCCGATCGCATCGCACGTGCGTGGGCGGTGCTGATGCAACGGCTCGGATATACCCGCTACGTCGCGCAGGGCGGCGACTGGGGCACCGCGATCTCGGCCGCCATGGCGCGCCAGGCGCCCGATGGGCTGCTCGGCATCCACGTCAGCTTCGCGCAGATGGTCCCACCCTCCGTGCTCGGCCACATCCGCAACGGCGATCCCGCGCCGCCTGACCTGTCCGACGCCGAAAAGCGCGCGTATGAACAAGTGGCATTCGCGACCTATCACCGTGGATACGGCGTCATCCAGGGCATCCGCCCGCAGACGATCGGCTACAGCCTGGCCGACACACCCGTCGGCCTGGCGGCCTGGCTCCTTGACCACGACGCGACCACCTACCAGCACCTGGTCCAGCTCTTTGCCGGACAGCCCTACGGCGCCATCACGCGCGACGACTGGCTAGACAACACCTCGCTGTACTGGTTCAGCAACACCGCGACGTCCGCGGCGCGGCTGTACTGGCAGCAAGCCATAACCGGCCAGAACTTCAACGCCCCCGCCAACGTTTCCCTCCCGGCCGCGGTGACGGTGTTTCCGGAGGAGTACGTCACTGCGCCGCGCAGTTGGACCGGGCAGGCGTACCACAACCTGATCTACTTCAACGAAGCTGAACGAGGCGGCCACTTCGCCGCCTGGGAACAACCGCAACTGTTCTCCGAAGAGCTGCGCGCGGCGTTCCGCACATTGCGCTGAAGGAAGCGCCAGACCGAAGGCGGACCTCCGGGGGGTAAGGAGGGAACATGACTGATCTCACTATCCGGCCTTTCGAGGTCCACGTGCCGGACGAGGACCTGACCGACCTGCAGCGGCGCGTCGCGGCCACGCGCTGGCCCGGTAAGGAGCTGGTCGCAGACCAGTCGCAGGGCGTTCAGCTGGCGACGGTCCAGACCCTGGTGACCTACTGGGGTACCGGCTACGACTGGCGCAGGTGCGAGGCGCAGCTGAACGCGCTCCCGCAGTTCGTGACCGAGATCGACGGCCTCGGCATCCACTTCATTCATGTCATGTCGCGCTACGCGGACGCGTTGCCGCTGATCATCACCCACGGCTGGCCGGGCTCGGTGATTGAGATGCTTGGGGTCGTCGGCCCGCTGACGGACCCGGCCGCGCATGGCGGCTCCGCCGAGGATGCGTTCGATCTTGTCATCCCGTCGCTGCCTGGCTATGGCTTCTCGGCCGCGCCGACGTCAGCCGGCTGGGATCCTGGCCGTACCGCGCGTGGCTGGGCGGCGCTGATGCACCGTCTGGGCTATGCCCGCTACGTCGCCCAGGGGGGCGATATCGGCGCCGGCGTCACCGACGCGATGGCGATCCAGGCGCCGGACGGGCTGGCCGGGATTCATCTGAACTTCCTCCGCAGGCCTCCGCTGGAGGTGGCGGCAGCGCTTTTGGGCCGCGCGCCTGTCCCGCAGGGGTTCACCGATGCTGAACGCGCGGCGTTCGCCGCATTCGGGGCGCAGGCCCGGAAGGGCTACGCCGCCGAGCAGGGCCAGTCGCCGCAGACGATCGGCTACCCCCTGACCGATTCGCCGGCCGGCCTGGCCGCCTGGATGCTGGACCACGACGCCGACAGCTACCTGAAGATCTCCCGCGCCTTCGCCGGCGGGCCAACCTCCGGCGGCCTGACCTGCGACCACATCTTGGACAACATCACGCTGTACTGGCTGACCGGCACCGCGACCTCGGCCGCGCGGATGTACTGGGAGGGCGGGCGAAGTACCGCCGCGGCGGCCGGGCAGCCGCCGCCAGAGGTCTCGCTCCCGGTGGCCTTCACCGTGTTTCCCGGTGAGATCTTCCAAGCCCCCCGAACCTGGGTGGAAAAGGTCTACCCCAACCTCGTCTACTTCCACCAGGCCGACCGGGGCGGGCACTTCGCCGCCTGGGAGGAGCCGGAGCTCTTCGCCGAGGAGCTCCGGGCGGGCTTCCGCTCGCTCCGCTAGCTAGCCGCGTCTGACACCAGCGATCCGGAGGAACCTCGCGATGTCTGCCAGCCCGAGCCGATGGATGATCGGCGAGTTCCTGCTTCGGCGTCTGGAGGCCAGCCGAACCGGCCCAGTAAGGGCACTAGAAACGACAGCCGAGCACTGAACTCAGCGCACACTACGGAGGCGTGAGCATGTACCTTCGGCGGGCCGTCCCGGATCCGGAGTCGGCCAGGACTCTTTCACCTTCTCCAGAATGCGATGGCGGTGCACCAGGTGTCACAGCCAGACCCGGGTGCGGGCTGTCGTCAGCGCAGCGGCTTGAATGCGGCCCGGATCTCGGTGGCGAACAGTTCGGGCTCTTCCCAGGCGGCGAAGTGACCGCCCCTGTCGGCTTCGTGGAAGTAGCTGAGGGTGGGGTAGCCCAGCTCGACCCAGCTGCGCGGGGCGCGGAAGATCTCGCCAGGGAAGGTGGTGAAGCCGACCGGGAGCTTGACCGGCGGGGGAGCCTGCCCGGCGGCGAGGGCCTGGGCTCGTGCGCTCTCCCAGTATGACCGGGCTGCCGAGGCCCCGGTGCCGGTCAGCCAGTACAGCGTGATGTTGTCCAGGATGTGGTCCCGGGTGAGCCCTCCGGATGGCTGCCCGCCGGTGAAGGCGCGGGAGATCTTGTAGTAGGCGTCGGTGTCGTGGTCGAGCATCCAGGCCGCCAGCGCGGCGGGTGAATCTAGCAGGGCGTAGCCGATCGTCTGCGGCCGCGTGGCCTGCTCGAGGAAGTAGCCGAAGCCGGTCGCCCTGAATGTCTTGGTCTGCTCGAGCGCCGCGCGTTCTTGATCGGTTTCGGCCGGCATGGGCCCGCCGCCCAGCGCTGTCACGAGCAGGTTCATATGGATGCCGGCCAGCCCCTCGGGTGCCTGGCGGCCCATCGCGTCGGTGACGGCGGCGCCCTGGTCGCCGCCCTGGGCGACGTAGCGGGTGTAGCCGAGGCGGCGCATCAGCTCCGCCCACGCCTGCGCGACGCGGCCAGCGTACCAGCCGAGTTCGGTCGGCTCGGCGGAGAAGCCGTACCCGGGGATGGACGGCAGGACGAGGTGGAACGCGTCCCCGGCGGAGCCACCGTGCGCGGTCGGATCGGTCAGCGGGCCGACGGTCTCGAGCAGCTCGATGACCGAGCCGGGCCAGCCGTGCGTCATGATCAGCGGCAGCGCGTTCTCATGCCGCGACGTGACGTGGATGAAGTGGACGTTGACCCCGTCGATCTCGGTGGTGAACTGCGGCAGCGCGTTCAGTCTCGCCTCGCACGCGCGCCAGTCGTACTCGGTCGTCCAGTAGCGGGCGAGCTCCCGGCTCGTGGCCAGCTGCACGCCTTGTGACCGGTCGTCGACGAGCTCCTTGCTGGGCAGGCGCGTCGCGGCGATGCGGCGGCGAAGGTCGGCGATTGCTTCGTCGGGCATGTCGACCCTGAAGGGACGGATGTCAGTTTCGCTGGCCACAAGTCTCTACCTCCTAAATTGGCTAAATTGGCTGATGACGACCGGGCGGCCGGACCAGTCGGCCCCGGGCCAAGGCCGGGGGCGACGGCCTTCTTCCCGGCGCCTGGTTCCTGTCGTGCCTTCTGTGCTTCAAATGTGTGAGTGCCTGGTCTAGTGATCACGGCTCGGTGTTCAGCCGTGCGCCGCGGCCGTCCCGTCCCGGTACGGGGCCAGGAACGTCGTCAGCGCGGCGAGCAGCTGTTCGGGAGCCTGCTCGGCGACCCAGTGGGCGCAGCCGGGGATGACCAGGGTCTGCACGTCGTCCGCGGTGAGCTTCATCGTGTTACCGGGTCCTTCCCTGGAGCTTTCCGCGCCGCCGATCGCCAGCACGGGCAAGGTCAGCCGCCGGGTCTTGCGCTGCTCGTTCTGCGTGATGCTGGCAGGGATCGCGCGGTAGAACCCGAAGCTGCCCCGCAGGCGGTCGGGGTCCTTGAGGGTGTCGATGTAGTACCGGACCGTGTCATCGGGCAGCTTGCGCGTCCCGGCCGAGGCATCGAACTCCGCGCCGAAGAAAATGTCTTCCCGCCCGGTGACGAGCTGCTCGTTGATCTCGGGAAGCTGGTTGAAGGCCAGGTGCCACAGCATGGCGTTGAGCGGCGGGGGCAGGAACAGCGGCGGCGAGGGAGACACGCCCGGGATGGGGGCCTCGGAGACGACCAGGCGGTCGACCCGCTCGCGGTGATCGGCGGCCAGGGCGTAGGCGACCGGCATGCCGACGTCGGTCCCGTACAGGGCGAACCGCTGGTGGCCGAGGGCGTCCATCAGCGCGACCAGGTCGTTGGCGAGGGTAGCGGTGTCGTACCCGTCCGGGGGCTTGTCGGACAGCCCGATGCCGCGCTGGTCGACCGCGACGACCGAGAAGTCCCGGGCTAGCGCCGGCATGATCAGGCGGAACTGGTACCAGAACTGCGGCCAGCCGTGCACCAGCAGCAGCGGTGGGCCCTCGCCTCCGGTGACCGCGTGCAGCCGCAGCTCCCCGGTATCGACGTACCGGCTGGTGAACGTGCCGGTGAACCCGGCCGGCAGGTTCGGCGCCCCGGACACCGAGCCGGGGCCTTCAGGGCTGGACGGCGAGGTCATCACGATCCCCTTTCCCATGTGGTACTGCCTTTACGGTGGCGCCTCAAGGCACCCGTTCGCCGCGCGACATTCCCCGGGCCGTACCAAGGGCGCTAGGGCGAAGATGAGCTCACCGGGACCCCTGTTCCCCAGCCCTTGCGGGCCTTCGCGGCGGAACGCCGGACAGGCAATCCACCTCGGACCTCGTAGCTGCTGACGGCTCCGATCCGACCCCTGCGGACACCGGACGGCCACTTGCGGATCAAGGCACAGCAGAGGTCGGACTTACCGCCAGCATCTCTCCGCCTTGCGCTGCTGGCAACAGGTTGGTATGCCGAGGACGGCAACCGCAGCAACCCGGCCAGCGGGCAGCAACGGTGACAGCAGCGGCGGCCAGCCCCATCCGCTGGCATGCGCGCTGCTGCGGCCCGCCGCGCGCACGAGAAGGAAGGAGTGTCCTGTGCTCCCGGGTTCGGCGCTTGCGCCGCTCACGTGTGGTGGGTCGCCAGTGGCATGCCCGTGCCGAGGGGAATCGAGCCAGGCAACTTTAGTTGCGCCTGTCTGCGCAGGACCGTCGTACCTTCGATTCCGACGAATGACCTTCATGACGAGTGGCTGCCAGCCTGTTAGCGTTTGCGGCGGTCCGGTTGCCGAATCGGTACACCCATCGATGCGAACGTCTGGGCGCATTGCCGAACACAGACTGACTGCTATGAACGCGATGCCGTAGTCGTCTGGTTCTGCGGTGTTTCGCGGTAATGGCAGCCTGGACGGTGCCCGTTCGGCGGAGACTGGTCATTCATCCGGTTGGCCGGGGGCGGTCCGCCGGGGTGCCGGGGTCTCGTGATTCTGGTCCGCCCGCTTCGGGATTCTTGCCAACCGGTCGATGGCCGCGGTGCAGATGTCTGCCTTGGCGATGAACAGCTGGCCGTCGAGCCTGGCGCCGAATCGGGTGCGGTCGGTGCTGGAGGTGAGGATGACGACGGGCGGGATGGGCAGGGCACGTAGCTGGTCGGCGAGGCCGAATCCGGTGTCTGCTGGTGTCACGTCGATGATCGCCACGTCCGGGCGGTGGATGCGGGCGGCGGTGAGCGCCCGGCCGCTGGCCCGAAGGTCGGCTATGACATCGGTCCCTTCGGCCCGCAGCAGTGCGGTGTACGCGGCGCGGGTGATCTCGTGATCATCGATGATGATCACCCGTGTCGGCGATGCGCCGCCGGAGCTAGCAGTGCTGATTCGCATGACCTCCACGATCCCCGCGCGGGTCATCGGTCGCATCGGTGATCTCGCCGGTGTCGGCGTCCGGACGCGGGCCGGTGGTGGATGTTCAGGCGGAGCCGGGGCCGGGCAGGCCGTCGCGCACGAGCTGGGTGCGGGAGGTGATGCCCAGCTTGGTGAAGACCTTCCGGAGGTGGTAGTCGACGGTGCGCGGGCTGAGGTACAGCTGCGCTGCGATCTCCTTGTTGGCCAGGCCCTCGGTGACCAGCCTGGCGATCTGCAGTTCCTGCGGGGTCAGTTGCTCGACGGCGGCCGGGTCCCGCTTGCGCGCGGTTTCTCCGGTGGCTCGCAGCTCAGCCTCGGCCCGGCCAGCCCAGGGCGCCGCGCCTAGCGTGCGGAACAACTCCAGGGCAGCGCGCAAATGCGCGCGGGAGTCGATACGCCGCCGCTGGCGCCGCAGCCACTCGCCATACAGCAGCTCGGTCCGGGCCCGCTGCAGCGGCGGCAACCCTGGTGCCCGGGTGATCGCCTCGCCGAAGGCCTCATCCGGGTCACGCGCTCCGGTCAGCGCATCACAGCGTGCCAGCAGCGCCAGCCGCGGCTGGGCCGGGGCGGCCGCGACCAGCGCGCGGAAGGTCTCCAGCCGGACGGCCGCCTGATCGTCAAGACCAGCGCGGAGTCCGGCTTCCACGGCATCGGGCATGGCCTCCAGGGCGATGACGGGATTGCGGCCGGGGTACTCCGGGCCGGTGATGGCCAGCAGCCGGCCGGCTGCCTCGGCGGGTCGGCCCGCGGCCAGATCGATGAGCCCGAGTGTCCACTCGATGATGATGGCGGGGAACCACGAGCCGGGCTGCCGGGCCGCCGCGAATGCTTCGGCTGCGTGCCGGCGCGCGTCCTGCTCACGGCCCCACGTGCCCTCGACGGCGGCCATGGTTGCCAGATGCCCGCCTGAACCGTAGCCGAGGTCGAGCGAAAGCCGGTATCCCTCCTGCGCGGCGGCGTAGGCCAGGTCGAACTGGCTCAGCGACAGCAGTTCCGCGGCCTGCCGGCGCAAAGCCAGTGGCAGCAGGCTCAGCAGCCCGGTGCGGCGGGTCAGGTCCACCGCGCGGCTGGCATACGGCAGGCCGGCACCCAGCCCGTCGCGTATCGACGCGGCATCGGCCGCCCACAGCAACGCCCGAGGATCGGTCAGGGCAGCGGCGCGGTCAAGAGCATCAGCCAGCAGCACCCGGGCATCGTGGTGATCCCCGGCGTACAACCGCGCGAAGCCGCGCAGCGAGGTCAGCTTGAACGCATCGAGCTCGTCCGCGGCCGACAGGCGCGCGGACCGCTGGCCGATTTCGGTCACGGCCGCCATGTCGCCGGAAAACGAGGCTCCCTCGGCGGCTTCTGCCAGCATGTCGAGGGTCAGCGAAGGATCTGTGCAGGCGTCCGCGGCCGCGAGCAACATGGCGCAAGCCTCCGGCAGGCTGCCGGTGCGCGCTTCGATGATCCCAGCCAGATGCAGCAGGTGTGCCCGCGTCCGGTCATCAGCCAGCGGCAGCGCCCGCTCGGTGATGTCCCGGGCCCGGCCGGGTTGCCCGGCATCCCACGCGGCCTGGGCGGCCGCCGCGATCCGCCGCACCCGGCGGGCGTCATCAGTGCTCAGCTCCGCGGCCCGCAAGAACGCGGTGGCCGCGGAGGCATGCCCGGCCCGTAGCCGCGCGCGGCGGGCGGAGGCCTCCAGCGCGGCGGCGACCTCCTCATCACCGGTGAGGGTGGCCATTGCCTGGTGCCAGACCCGGCGGTCGGTGTTCTCCGCGCCGGACAGGGCCACCGCAAGCGCCGCATGCACTCGCTGGCGCTCGCCGAGGGTCGCTCCCTGATACACCGCCGAGCGGACCAACGGATGGCGGAAGGTGATCGTGGCGCCGGTGACCTGGATCAGGCCCGCGCGCTGCGCCGGATCCAGCGCGTCGGCGGGGAGCTTCAGCTCGGCCGCCGCCCGCAGCACGGCAGGCACCTCCCCGGTGTTGTCGGCAGCGGCGATCAGCAGCCCCATCTGCGCTGCCTCAGGGAGCTGCCCGGTCCGCTGCCGGAACACGCTCTCTAGCCGCGGGGTGAGCGGCATCGCCTCCGGCAGCGGGGCCAGGCCCTCCAGCTGCGCGGCCGTCAGGCCGGCCGGCAGCTCAAGCAGGGCCAGCGGATTGCCGTCCGCCTCGGCCAGCAGACGGTCACGCACGCCCGGCGCCAGATCGCGCCCGCTGGCAGCCAGGACCGACTCGGCGGACTGCCGGCTCAGCCCGGTCAGGGTCAGTTCCGGCAGCCCGGCCGCCTCGAACAAGCTGGCCTGGCCGTCGCGCACTCCAAACACGATCGCCATCGGCTCGGCCCGCAGCCGCCGGGCAGTGAACACCAGCGCATCGGCTGAGGGCCGGTCCACCCATTGCGCGTCGTCCACCAGGCACAGCACCGGGTGGTGGTCCGCGGCCGCGGCGAGCAGGCCAAGCACTGCTGCTGAGATCAGCAGCCGGTCGGCGGGCATGGACGGCGCCACGCCGAGCGCCCCGGCCAGCGCCCCGGATTGCGGGCCCGGCAACTCGCCCAGATAGCCCAGGACCGGCCGCAGCAGCTCATGCAGCCCCGCAAACGCCAGGTCGGACTCGGCCTGCACCCCGCCCGCGGACAGCACCATCAGCGGCGCCGCGCGCTGCCTGGCGTAGCCCAGCAACGCGGACTTGCCGATCCCCGGCTCGCCCCGCACCACCAGGGCCCCGCCGGCACCCGCGCACGCGTTCTCCAGCAAGCCGCCAATGACCGCGCACTCCCGCTCCCGCCCGGCCAGCCGCCCGGCCCCCTCCCGCTGCGGCCGCAGACCTGTCATAGCGCGCATGGTAACCGGCGTCGCGGCTGCCGCCCAGGGCCCGCCGCACCCGGCCGAACGATCACCCCTGCTACGCACCCAGCTGGAGCAGCGACGCGCGGCCGCCCTTGCCGGTGACTGGCGATCCCACCGGCGACCGGCTGGCGATTTCGCTGATGCCAGCCGGCCCCTGGCCGGGCGACCTTTGATGAGTACCGATACGAAGGCTTCACCGCCCGGCCCGAAAGGAAAGTCCAATGCACGTGACTATGAGCTCGCAACAGTCCATCAGCCCAGGCGCCGGGCCGCTCGCCCGCGCGGCGCGGCGCGGCCTGTGGGCCCTGCCGGTGTGGGCGACGCTGCTGTTTGTCAGCACGCTGAGCCACCAGCCCAACCCGAAGACGAACCTGGCGGGCTGGTCCAGGTATGTCACCACCCCCGATTTCCTGGCCAGCCACCTGATCGCCAGCATCCTGGGCGCCGCCATTGGGGCGCTGGGCCTGGTTGCGCTGGGGGCCGTGCTGGCCAGCCGGGGACGCCCACGCGCCGGGCTGTGGGTGATGGTAACCGGGGTGTTCGCGAACGTGCTGTCCGCCTCGGTCCTCGGCATCGCTGCCTTCGCCCAGCCTGCCATCGGCCGCGACGACCTGGGCGGTCACACCGCGCAGGCCGACCTGCTGGTCAAGACCGTGGTGAATGGAGGATGGCTGAACGTCACGGCCATCACCTCCGGCTTGCTGCTCATCGCCAGTGCCGTCATTGCCGGGGTGGCGGTCGCCCGGACCGGGTCGCTGCCGCGGGCCGCTGGGATCGGCTTCGCGATCTCGATGGCGCTGTTCGCGATCGGCGCCATCCAGGACAACTTCTTCGAGAGCATCGCCGGAGTCCTGATGATCGCCTCCACCGTGTGGATCGCGGTCGCCGCCGGGCGCCGCGGCGCACCAGCCCGGGTGGCCGCGGCCGGTGACACCATCCTCGCCGGGAGCCATCCGGAGGTCCGGCAAGACGCACCGGCCCGCGTGCGGTAACCCGCCAGACCAGCCACTCCGGCCAGCCGCGAACTCCACAGGAGGAACCCGCGCGAATAGTTCGCGCGGGTTCCTCCTGTTTGGCTGGCGCGGCCACCGCCGCGGGCCTGGGCCGGCATGGTGGCCGTCGCTGCCGCGTCCCGCGCGGCGGGCCTGTCACCGCCAATACTCGGACGCGGATCTTTATCGCGCACTTCAGCCCGTTCCAAGCCCTCCGCCTCAATCCCCAGCCGGACCCGAGGACAGGGTCCGCGTCCTCAGCG
>Ga0306926_10004707_pt1 | contig 14362 bp, 13 predicted proteins | sample flu12Cox44000178_FD_203759 | JGI IMG/M metagenome (GOLD analysis project Ga0306926, IMG submission 203759) | Lab enrichment of tropical soil microbial communities from Luquillo Experimental Forest, Puerto Rico - flux8day.12C.oxic.44.000.178 (v2)... | ecosystem: Environmental > Terrestrial >...
ATCCGGTCCCGAAAGCGGCGGAAAGTGGGTGACGCCGAGCCCCAGGATCTCTGCCATATCGTGCTCCTCCCAAAAGATCGTGCGGCGAGAATAGGCTTCGGGCGAACCCGGAACAAGCATGGATCGTCGGGGTCGCGCGCCTGCGCCCGTGCGATTCGGCGCAGGCTCGCACACCGACCTCGCCCGGAGACAGGCGCCGAGGGCGGAATCTGCCGTAAGCGGGCGCGATCGTTGCGCGGATCGGCTCGATCATGGCAAGAGACCGCACGAGGTTACAGCATCGACGAGGCATCGCGATGAAGCTCCGGGTGAGCCGTCGAATCATGTTCGCAGCACCATTCCTCGCCGCGACCGGTGCTGTCGAAGGACTGGCCGAAGCTGCGGAAGGCGACTTCTACGAGTTTCTCGCCGGCGTGCGGCGCGACGCCATTGGCCGCGGCATCCGGGCGTCGACAGTAGATCTCGCGTTTCGCAATGCGCAGTTCCTCCCCCATGTCATTGAGCTCGACCGCAAGCAGCCCGAGCGGACGATGACATTCACCCAATACATCGCCAAGGTGGTGACCCCGCAGCGCAAGGAGGACGCACGCCATCAATTGGCTGAAAATCGCGTTCTCCTCGACGCGATTTCGCGGCGCTACAATGTCGAACCCAGCATCATAGTCGCGTTGTGGGGGCTCGAGAGCGATTTTGGCAGGCTTCCCGGCAATATTCCGACGATCTCGGCGCTTGCCACCTTGACCTATGACGGGCGTCGCGGCGCCTATTTCCGCAGCGAGCTGATTGCGGCGCTGCGCATCCTCGATCAGGGGCACATTCAGGTCGAGGACATGACCGGCTCGTGGGCCGGGGCAATGGGCGGACCCCAGTTCATGCCGTCGAGCTTTCTCGAATATGCGGTCGATTACGACGGCGACGGGCGCCGCGACATCTGGAACAGCCGCGGCGACGTCTTGGCTTCGATCGCCAATTATATTCGCGGGCTCGGCTGGCGTGGTGGCCAGAGCTGGGGCCAGGACGTATTGCTGCCGAACGGTTTCAACCCGGGCTTCGCTGGGCTCAACGCAAAACGGCCGACAGGGGAGTGGAGCCGCTTGGGAGTTCGCAGCATCGATGCGGGTCCGCTCGCCGCGCGCGAGAGCGAGGCTTCGCTCGTCATGCCGGAGGGCGCCAGCGGCCCGGCCCTATTGGTCTATACAAATTTCCGGGCCATCATGAAATGGAACCCGTCGACCTATTTCGCGGTGTCGGTCGGATACCTTGCCGACAGCATGGCCCGGGGGTAAGTCCCGCAGGTTGTGGATGCGGCGCAATGGCGAGGACTGCAGCCGGCCCGCTATGGCCGGCGGTCATGATGGTTCTCGGGCTGGCCGGCTGCAGTACTCAGCAGCGCACCTATGAGGGCCAGTACCGCTCCGGGCGGCCGATGTGCAAGGTCGGGACTCCTTACCGGATCAATGGAGTGTGGTACTACCCGGCGGTCGACTACAATTATGATGAGACAGGGGTTGCATCGTGGTATGGCGAGCAGTTCGACCAGAAATACACCGCCAATGGCGAGATCTTCGATCTGAACGAGCTGACCGCGGCACATCACACCTTGCCGATGCCGAGCATTGTTAAGGTTACCAATCTCGACAACGGCCGCACGCTGCAACTGCGGATCAACGACCGGGGTCCTTTTGCGCGCGGCCGCATCATCGATGTGTCGCGCCGCGCCTCGCAACTCCTCGGCTTCGAGACCGGCGGTACCGCCCCGGTCCGCGTCAAGATCATGAAGGAAGAGAGCATCGAGGTTGCCGAGTGGCTAAACGAAACGGCGGCGACAGCCGGGTTCTGGTAGCCGAGGCGCCGAGCGTCGCGAAGGTCGCGGCAGCCTCATCGGTCGAGCCGACACCATCGGCTCCCCCGTCGGCTTCGATCAGTACCGTGTCGTCACCTCGCGTCGTCGCGGAGTTGCCACCATTGCCGGAGAAGGTGCGGTTGGTCCCAGTCACGTCGCCGGCTCATATCTTCATTCGGGCTGGAGCGTTTTCGGTGCGAAACAACGCGCAACGCGTGCAGTCGCGGATTGCGTCGTTGGGTAGCGTTCGGGTAATGACGGCCTCGGTCAAAGGCACTGAAATGTATCGGGTGCGGCTCGGGCCTCTGGCGAGCGCGGAGGCGGCGGATCAAGCGCACGCGCGCGTCGTCGACAGCGGCTATCCCGAATCGCGAATCATCATCGATTAAGCCTCGAGCGAGAAATGGGCGAGCAAAAAATGGGGATGCGGATGCCGCTGCGTGTGGTTGCCTATCTCACCGCCGCCGCGTGGCTCGCGGCGGGCCTCGCCGGTCAGCCAGCCGCGGCCGCCACGGTCAAACCCAAGCCGAAGGCGAGCTTGGCCGTCGAACCGCCGCCGACCAAACCGGGGATCGGGATCGAAACCCAGGCGAAGCATGCGTTGATTCTGGAGGTTGAGACCGGCGCGGTGCTGCTCGACAAAGGCGCCGACGAACGCATCCCGCCGGCGTCGATGAGCAAGATCATGACGGCCTACATCGTGTTCGACATGCTGAAGGAGGGTCGCGCTAAGCTGACCGACGAGCTTCCGGTCAGTGAGCAAGCTTGGCGGCTTCAGGGTTCGAAGATGTTCGTTCCCATCGGCGGCCGCATCTCGATCGATGATCTCATAAAGGGGGTCGTCATCCAGTCCGGCAACGATGCGTGCCTCGTTCTCGCCGAAGGCCTCGCCGGCAGCGAGGAGGCCTTCGTCGAGCTGATGAACCAGAAGGCCAGGGAGATCGGGCTGAACGACAGTCATTTTGCCAATGTCAGCGGTCTGCCCGATCCCGATCACTGGATGACAGCACGCGATCTCGCGACCTTGGCGATCCGTACAATCAAAGATTTCCCCGAATATTATCGTTATTACTCGGAAATGGAGTACGAATTCAACAGTATCAAACAAGGCAACCGCAATCCTCTTCTCTACAAGAGTGTCGGCGCGGACGGTTTGAAGACCGGCCACACCGAGGAGGCGGGATACAGCCTCACTGCTTCGGTAGCGCGCGACAATCGGCGCATCATCCTCGTGCTGAACGGCCTGCCGACCATGAAGGCGCGGGCCCAGGAAAGCGAAAGGCTGATCGAGTGGGCGTTTCGCGAATTTCACGATTATCGGCTGTTTGCCGCCGGCGACAAGGTCGATGACGGCGAAGTTTGGCTTGGCGCCGAAGCCAAGGTGCCGCTTACCGTAGGCAAAGACTTCGTTGTGATTCTGCCACGCAAGGCCCGCAAAGATATGAAGGTCACCATCGAATACGACCGTCCGATCCCGGCGCCGATCCAAAAAGGCGAGCCGGTCGGCAAGGTGGTTATGACCGCGCCGGACGTGACGCCGGCCGAAGCGCCGCTTATCGCCGCGGCGAGCGTCGAGCGGATGAATCCCTGGGGCCGCATTGCCACGCTCGCCTGCTATCTTGTCTGGGGTCAGCGGCGCTGAACCCGGTGTCTCGCGGCCGGTTTATTACGATCGAGGGCGGCGAGGGTGCCGGCAAGACGACCCAAGTGGGGCTTCTCATGGCGGCGCTCGGGCGCGCGCGGATCCCTGCAAGGGCGACGCGCGAGCCGGGAGGATCGCCGGGCGGCGAGGCGATCCGGCGGCTCCTTCTCGAAGGCGACAGTGAGCGATGGGATGCGGTCGGCGAGGTCCTTTTGCTCGTCGCCGCCCGGAGCGACCATGTGGCTCGGTTGATTGCGCCGTCACTTGCACAGGGGATTTGGGTGGTGTCCGATCGCTTCGCCGATTCGACGCTCGCCTATCAGGGCTATGGAAGGGGACTGGCGCTTGAAGATCTCGCCGCGCTGCATCGCTTCGCTCTGGGGAGTTTCGCCCCGGACCTGACCGTGATCCTCGATCTGTCGGCCGAGACCGGTCTTGCGCGAGCAGCGGCGCGAGCGAGTGTCGACGACCGATTTGAGCGCCTCGACCGAGCTTTCCACGAAAGGCTGCGCGAAGGCTTTCGGCAGATCGCCGCAGACGACAGTGCGCGCTGCGTGCTGATCGATGGGTCCAGCGATCCGCAGACAGTCCACCGCGCAGTACTCGACGCCATTCAGGGACGGTTGGGAGTTGCGCTGTAGCAGTACTGCGGATGGCACTAGACGTAGAGCAGCCTCCCGATGCAACGCCTACGGTTCCGGCGCCGCGGGCGAACCCGGATCTCGTCGGTCACGAGAGCGCAGAGCGCGAGCTGCGGTGCCTCCTCGAAGCCGGCCGGCTGCCGCACGCGATCCTGTTGAGCGGGCCGCGCGGCATCGGCAAGGCGACGCTCGCGTTCCGCTTCGCCCGCTTTCTCCTGGCGAACGGAGACCATCGGACCAAGGCGGTTGCCGAAAGCGGGCTGGCCATTGACCCAGAAAGCGGGGTGTTTCGCCGTGTCGCCGCGGGCGGGCATGCCGACCTCTTAACCGTCGCGCGGGCGTACGATCCGCGACGCCGCCGGCTGCGCGGCGAGATCGTGGTCGAGGATGCACGCGAGATCACCAGCTTTTTTCGACTGACCGCAGCGGAAGAAGGGTGGCGCATCGTCATCGTCGACGCAGCAGAGGATATGAACCGTAGCGCCGCGAACGCGCTTCTGAAGATTCTCGAAGAACCGCCGCAGCAGGCGTTGCTGCTGCTGGTCAGCCACAATCCGGGGCGGCTATTGCCGACAATCCGCTCGCGCTGCCGGCGGTTCCCGCTCTTTCCGTTGGCGCGCGCGCTGGTGACGCGACTGCTCCGGCGTTATCGTACCGAGCTCGCGCAACCCGAGGCCGAGGCGTTGGCGGAATTGTCCGACGGAAGCATTGGACGCGCGCTGGAGCTCGGCGAAGCCGGCGGGCTCGCGCTCTATCGGTCGGTGCTCGAGATGTTGTCGCAGAGCCCGCGGCTCGATGTCGTCCGACTGCATGCCTTCGCCGATCAACTCGCTCGCGCCGATGCGGAGGACGCCTATCGGGTCGGTGGGGAACTGCTGTTGCAGCTCCTCGCTCGGATGACGGCGAGTTCGGCGCGGCGTCAGCTCGGGGGAGAGGAGATCATCGGCGGCGAAGACGAGGCGATGCGGCGTCTCGCGGGCCGTGCCGACGCGTCGCGCTGGGCCGCATTGAGGGAGGAAATAGAGCGCGCCTTTGCGACCACGGACAAGCTCAACCTCGATCGCAAGCAAGCCATGCTCGGCGTTTTCTTTGCGATCGAGGAGCTGACGCGGTAAAGAGGCGCCGCCGCTTGCGGCTGTGGCGCGCCGTATGCGGCTGGACCGATATTTGCCAGGCGGCAGTAATCTAAGTTTTTCAATATCTTGCTGGGCAATCTTCAGGTGGCAAATAGAGATATTTCGTCGAGGTACGCTCCGGTGAGGGGCGAAGGCAGGCACCGATGCTCGTCGACAGTCACTGCCACCTAGATTTCTCGGATTTCGCGGCGGAGCGCGAAGCGATCATCGCGCGCGCCCGATCGGCCGGGGTCGAGACGATGCTGACGATCAGCACCCGGCTCGACCAGTTCGACGGAGTGCGTGCAATCGCCGAATCTTATGACGGAATTTGGTGTTCGGTCGGTGCGCATCCGCACGAGGCGAAGGATCACGCCGCGCTTGCTCCACAGCAGCTGGTCGCGCTGGCCGTTCATCCAAAGGTCGTCGGGATCGGCGAGACCGGGCTCGACTTCCACTATGATTTGAGCCCACGGGATATCCAAGAGCGCGTTTTCCGCGCCCATATCGGGGCGTCGCGCGAAACCGGTCTGCCGCTGATCATTCATGCTCGTGAGGCGGATCGCGAGGTCGCGCGGATCCTCGATGAAGAACGCCCACCACCGGGAGTGATGCATTGCTTCAGCAGCGGCCGCGTGCTCGCCGAAGCCGCGATTGCGCTCGGCTTCTACATCTCGATCTCCGGCATCGTGACATTCCGCAACGCTGCGGACTTGCGCGCCATCGTTCGCGACCTGCCGCTCGACCGGCTGCTGGTCGAGACCGATGCTCCCTTTCTCGCCCCGGTGCCCTATCGCGGCAAGCGCAACGAACCGGCCTTCATCGCAGCGACCGCAGCCGCAGTCGCGGAGTTGAAAGGGATCGAACTGGAACATTTGGCGGAGATGACGAGCGCCAACTTCTTTCGCCTGTTCGACAAGGCGAGCGCACCCGCCGGATGAGGGTGACTGTCCTGGGCTGCGGCCCCTCTACCGGCGTACCGGTGATCGGCGGAAATTGGGGCCGCTGCGATCCCAACGATCCCCGTAATCGTCGCCGCCGCGTATCGCTGCTGGTGGAAATCGGCAGGGTCGTCATTCTTATCGATACCTCCCCAGATCTGCGCGAGCAGCTACTCGATGCCGGTGCCACGCGGATCGACGCGGTGGTGATGACGCATGCACACGCCGACCATCTCCACGGGATCGACGACCTGCGGTCGGTCAACCGACTGATGCGGAGCGCCATCCCGCTCTATGGCGATGCGCAAACCTTGGCCGAAATCGCCAATCGCTTTGAGTACGTACTCAGACCGGTCGACGAGCCAGGACGCTTCTACAAGCCGACGCTGGTGCCGCAGGAGGTCGTCGGACCGTTTGAGATCCGCGGCATCTCTTTTCTGCCGTTCGCCCAGGATCACGGTTTCAGCACGACATTAGGTCTCCGGATCGGGGGATTTGCCTACTCGACCGATGTCACCGAACTCGACGACAGAGCGTTCGCCGCGATTGACGGTGTTGAGCTGTGGATCGTCGATTGCCTGCGCCGCGACCCGCACCCGACCCACTCCCATCTCGCAAAGACGCTGTCCTGGGTGACCCGTGCGAGTCCTCGGCGCGCGGTGCTGACCCACATGGATCAGAGCTTGGACTATCGCGAGCTCAGCGCCGAATTACCAAGCGGCGTCGAGCCCGGCTATGACGGGCTCGTCATCGAGCTGCCCGACCCCTGATCCGACCGGCACGAACGGGCGGATCGAGGAGCGGTAGACGCGATCCAGGTCGGCTTGTTCGGTCGATCTGAGGCTATATCTCGGGCTATATTGTACGGAATCGGCAAGCCGCGTGGGCCGACGGCAAACAGATCGCCCACGGCGTGGTGAGCCTCCTCGCCGACGCGGATGGAGATATCTCGGGTTCGACGGACCGGCCGCAAGACGAGCGGCTACGACGCATGTTCATCCGTACACCGGAGTTAATTTTCCATAATATATATTATGCGACATCTTGTTGTGGGAGCAATATAGAGATGACACCCCTCTGCAAGATAGAGGTGACACTCCCGCGGGTTGTGGGGTCCCGCGAGGTGCGCTGTGGCGGTGGTGTCGATGAGCAAGCAGGAGTTCGACCGTCTTGAGGTATTACTGCGGGTGCAGTCTGGCCGTTTGCGGATAGCTGACGCTTGCGAGTTAATCGGTTTACGACGGCGCCAGGTGTTTCGTCTGCTGCGCGGCCTCAAGCAGGACGGTGCCGCGAGCCTGGTTTCCAAGCATCGCGGCAAGCCTAGCAATCATCGGCTGCCGATCGAAGTTCGTGCCCTGGCGCTGTCGATTGTGCGCGAGCGGTATGCCGACTTTGGTCCGACCCTGGCGGCCGAGAAGCTGTCCGAGCTGCACGGCCTGGATCTGGGCGTCGAGACATTGCGGCAATGGATGATCGACGCCGGCCTTTGGGTTCGGCGGAAGGACCGGCTGAAGCGCATCCATCAACCCCGCGCTCGGCGCGATTGCTTGGGTGAGCTCGTGCAGATCGACGGCTCCGAGCACTGGTGGTTCGAGGACCGCGGGCCGCAATCCACCTTGCTCGTTTATGTTGACGATACCACCAGCCGCCTGATGCACCTGAAGTTCGCCGAGATGGAATCGACCTTCGACTACTTCCAGGCGACGCGCGAGTATCTCGAGGCCCATGGCAAGCCGATCGCCTTCTACAGCGACAAGCACGGCGTCTTTCGGGTCAATGGCATGGGCGCCGTCGAGGGCGACGGCATGACCCAGTTCGGGCGCTCGCTGCACGCGCTCAACATCGACATTCTGTGCGCCAACACGCCGCAAGCAAAGAGCCTCGTCGAGCGTGCCAACAAGACCTTGCAGGATCGCCTGGTCAAGGAATTGCGTCTTCAGGGGATCAGCACGATTGCCGCCGGCAACGAACTGCTGCCGGGGTTTCTGGCCGATTACAACACCCGCTTTGGCAAGGAGCCGCGCAACCCCAAGAACCTCCATCGGCCACTGTCGGCCGGCGACGACCTCACCGACGTCTTCGCCTGGCGCGAAGAGCGGACGGTTTCCAACAGCTTGACCTTGCAATACGACAAGGTCGTGTTCCTGCTCGAACCGAACGCGATCACCCGCGAGTTCCGCCGCAAGCGCGTCACCGTTGTCGATTATCCCGACGGCCGGCTGGCGATCCGCTACCGTGGGCTCGACCTGCCATACACCGCCTTCGACAAGCTGCGGCAGGTTTGGCAGGCCACCATCGTCGAGAACAAGCACCTCGGCGCCGTCCTCTCGCAGATCCGCGAGCGCCAGCTCGAACGCGCCGAGGCTCGCAGCCAATCCGCGCCACGCCGCCAGGGGCAGGTCGGACACATGTTCAAAGTCGGCTGAACCGGATCCGGTCGCCACATTGGCAAGCCGCCGCCGCACCAGCTTGACGGCATTGTCTCTCGGTTCCGATTCTCTGCAACGGACGAGACGCCGTAAAACCTGGCCCTACAGGCCCCCGCCTCCGGCGGCTGCAGGCTTGACGGCAGCTCGCCCGCTGCAGCCCGTTCCACCATCAGAGCAATGAATTACTGTCGTCCAGCTCGACACCCCCGTGGCGCTCTGCGACATTTCTATCGGTGAGAAATTTGGACTTTTCTATCGGTGAGAGACAGTTTGTGTAAGCGCCATATAGAGATGACGCCTCTCTATCAATTAGAGATGACACTGCCGCGGGAATTTCAGGGGGCTATTGGGGTGGCACGTTTGCTCGTTCGGTCAACAGCGCGCGGGCGGAAGGAGTGACATCTCTAAAATCGTTGACACACCCCTGCGGGCGCACGCGAAAATGTCCATATCGCCGGAGGATACCCCGGCGACCGAAAGATCTGTCGTCGGCTCAGCCTCCAGTCCCGCTGCATCATCCGGCGGCATGCGGCCAAAACGCCGATGGTAGCAACTGCATGATATCATTTCGCGACACACCCTTTATTGATGATCGGGAAACGGATGACTGCTTCCCTCGACCGGCTTCTCGCGATCATGGCTCAACTGCGCGACCCGGAGCGCGGTTGTCCATGGGATTGCGCGCAAGATTTTGCCACGATCGCACCTTACACAATCGAAGAAGCCTACGAGGTCGCCGACGCGATCGCGCGAGGCGACACCACGGCGCTGAAGCACGAGCTCGGTGATCTGCTGTTCCAGGTCGTCTTCCATGCCCGCGTGGCCGAGGAAGCCGGGCTGTTTGCCTTCGCCGACGTCGCCTCTGCGATCGCCGACAAGATGTTGCGCCGCCACCCCCACGTATTCGGTAGCGCCAACATCTCTTCTGTGACGGCGCAGAACGAGGCCTGGGAAGCGCACAAGGCGGCCGAACGGCAGGCCCGCGCCCGCCGAGCCGAGGAGCGGGAGAGTGTCCTGGAAGGTGTCGCCCTGGCGCTTCCGGCGCTGTTGCGGTCGATCAAAATCCAGCGGCGCGCGGCGCGTTTCGGCTTCGACTGGCGCGATGCAACGGAGGTTTTCGCGAAAATCGAAGAGGAGATCGCCGAGCTTAAATCAGAGCTCGCACGGAATGCCGATCCGGCAACATTAGAGGACGAGATGGGCGACATTCTCTTTGCCGTCGCCAATCTCGCGCGCAAGCTCGACATTGACCCCGAGGCAGCCTTGCGCCGGGCAACTGCGAAATTCGAGCGCCGCTTTCGACGTGTCGAAGCCCTCGCCGGAGAGCGCGCGACGGGGACCGATCTCGACGTGCTCGAAGCGCTGTGGCAGGAGGTGAAGCGCGAGGAGCGTTAATGCAGGCGCTGCTGGTGGCGCAGCCGCGCGATGTCGGCCTCAGAGAGCCGGACCGACAGGTGGGCCGCATCATTGTCGTCGCGCCGGCCGAGAACCTCGCCGTGCCGATAAATCCACGCCAAAGTCTTGCCGTCGGTCAGCGGGATGTCCAGTCGGACTGCGCGGATTTCGCTTTCGAGCCGGCGATCGATCAGCGCCAACAACGCCTCGCAGCCTTCCCCGGTGACGGCCGACAACGCAACGCTTTGCCAATTGCGCAGCGAATGGTTCTCGAGGCTCATCCGGGTGGCGGGGTCAACGAGATCGAGCTTGTTCATCGCTTCGATCAGCCCGCCTTCGACGGGTTCGCCGAGCCCGAGGTCGCCGAGTACGCTGAGCACGTCTCTGCGCTGGTGCTCGCTGTCGGCGTGATTGATGTCGCGCACATGGACGACGATGTCGGCTTCGGTGACTTCTTCTAGGGTCGCTCGAAAGGCCGCTACGAGATGAGTCGGCAGATCCGAGATGAAGCCCACCGTGTCCGACAGGATCACGGTGCGGCCCGACGGCAAGGCGAGACGCCGCATGGTCGGGTCGAGGGTGGCGAACAGCATATCGCCGGCGACCACCGAGGATTTGGTCAACCGGTTGAACAGGGTCGATTTTCCCGCATTGGTGTAGCCAACCAGCGCCACCACCGGATACGGCACTCGGCGCCTCGCCTCGCGGTGTAGCGCCCGCGTCCGCTTGACTCCGTCGAGTTCGTGCTTGAGCCGAGCGATCCGTTCGCCGATCAGCCGGCGGTCGATCTCGAGCTGGCTCTCGCCGGGTCCGCCGAGAAAACCAAAACCGCCGCGCTGGCGTTCGAGATGAGTCCACGACCGAACTAGCCGCGAGCGCTGGTAGGAAAGCGCGGCCAACTCGACCTGCAAGCGACCCTCATAGGTACGCGCCCGCTCGCCAAAAATTTCGAGGATCAGACCGGTGCGGTCGATAACCTTCGTCTGCCAGCGCCTTTCGAGATTGCGCTGTTGCACCGGGCTCAGCGCGCCATCGAGGACAACCACGCCAATCGCGTTATCGCTGATCAGTTCGCCGAGGTTTTCCAAGGTCCCGCGCCCAAGGAGGTAGCCCGGCCGAGGACGAGAGACCCGGGCGATCTGGGCACCGACGACGTCGAGGCGGATCGCACGCGCGAGACCGATCGCTTCCTCCAGTCGAGCCTCGATCAGACGGCCCGCTGTCGCTGGCGGCTGTCGGCCGGGGACCGATTTCAGTGCCGGATGCACTACGAGTGCGCGACCGGTCGAGGCACTGTTCGCGCTGGCAGCTGTGTCTGCGCGGCTCAGGATTCCGCGATCTCCTTGCCCGGATCGAACAGCTGAATCGGTTGTCCCGGCATCACCGTAGAAATCGCGTGCTTGTATACGAGCTGAGAATGCGCGTCGCGCCGCAACAACACGCAAAAGTTATCAAACCAAGTGATGATCCCCTGCAATTTTACCCCGTTGACGAGGAAGATAGTGACCGGTGTCTTGTTCTTCCGGACATGGTTCAGAAATACGTCTTGGACGTTTTGTGACTTTTCCGGCGTCATGGGTATCCCCCATCGCTTCTTGGAGCCGAGCGGGCCGGCTCGTGCCAAATGAACCAATACTCGGAAGAAGCTGCCGAGTTTCGGATTGGAAGATGGGCGCGCCGCGATAAATCACAAGCCCTGGACAAAGCGAAACAGGCTGGGGCAATCGGAAAACACAAAGCGCGGCGGGCACCCGCCGAACTCTCGCTCCGACATTCCGCTTCCGAGGAGGACCGGAACGCAGCCGCTATTGCGGGCGCATTCCATGTCAAGCCCGGTGTCGCCGACGAACCAGACCGTCTCGCCCGGATCGAGGCCGCTCTGCTCCAGTGCTAGCCGGACCGGGGCAGCATCGGGTTTGTCCAAAGGCGCGTCGCCTGCCCCGACGACGCTGCCGAACCACGCCGACCATCCAATGTGATCCGTCTCGCGCCGCAACAAGGAACCGGTCTTGTTGCTGACAACTCCAAGAAAAATCTTCTCTTCCGACAGCCTCTCGAGCAATTCAGCGCGACCGGGCAGCGCGGTCAGCCGTTCAAGGTGGATCGCGTGGAACCGGGCCAGATAGATGTCGCGCGCCTCTTCCCAGCGCTCACCGAAGATACGAGGAAAGGCTTCGCGCAGGCTAAGTCGGACGCGCTCGCGGGTTTCCCCGATTGTCCATAGCGGCCTGTCCATTGCCGCCATCAAGTAGTTGAGCGCCTCGTGGATCGTCGCCCAGCTGTCGACCAGCGTGTTGTCCCAATCGAACAGGATCGCCCGCGGCCGATGAAAACGAGGGGGCGTCGCCGACGTGAGCCTCATGCTGCCGACGCCGCCGTCGCCGCGGGCGAGAGATCGCACTCGCGCAGCTTTCGGCTCAGCTGCTTTGGCGCCCTGCTTCCCATCAGGTCGTCATCTTGGCGTCTAGATTGCTGAGTATCACGGATTGCATAATGAGAAGATCCGCATGTATTTGCGCTCGCAAGTCTGCTTCGGATTGAGCCGTCACGAAAGCGTCAGAGATTCCCGGTTCACTATAGGCGGAAGACGGAGGCTGGCTCGCAAGTGTAGGAATTACAACGCTAATCGGCGTCGAACGTGGCCGGACTACGGTTTTTTTCCCGGATATTCCCGGTTAAACCGGGAAAAAACCCGCTGCGTGACCGGACCCCCAACTCCGCTCACGCTCCGATCTTCAGCGGCCGATCATTACCGAAGACGCCGAGGGATTTCAACTTGCGATGTAAAGCCGAGCGCTCCATGCCGACGAACGCCGCAGTGCGGGAAATGTTGCCGCCGAAACGCGTCACTTGTGCGATCAGGTATTCGCGTTCGAAAACCTCGCGCGCATCACGCAGCGGCAGGGTCATGATTTCGCTGCCTTTGTCCCATTTGACAACGGTTGGGGCAATCGCGGTTATTTCGTTAGGGAGCATATCGGCGCGCACCGGCTCGCGTGCATCGCCTGGGGCCATGATCAACAGCCAATCGACTACGTTACGTAACTGGCGCACATTGCCGGGCCAAGTATAGGCTTGCAACGCCGCCATCGCATCCTCGCCGAATTGGCGTGGAGTCAGCCGCGCCGCCTCCGATGCCCGCGCCATGAAATGGCGCGCCATCATCGGAATATCCTCGCGCCGATCGCGCAACGGCGGAACCTTGATCGGCACCACGCTCAACCGATAATACAAATCCTCGCGGAAGCGGCCGGCGCCGATCTCACTACCAAGCTCGCGATTCGATGAAGCAACGACGCGGACATCGACCTCGACGCGACTCGACCCCCCTACCCGCTCAAATGTCTGCTCCTGCAGGACGCGCACGATCTTGCCCTGGGTTTCGAGCGGCATATCGGCCACCTCGTCCAGGAATAGCGTGCCGCCATGCGCACGCTCGAAGGTACCGACCTTGCGCGCCGCCCCGTCGCTCCGAAATTCGGTCCCGAATAGCTCGATCTCGAGCCGGTCAGGCCGCATCGTCGCGCAGTTGACCGGAACAAATGGACCCTTGGAACGCCGCGAATGCAAATGCAGCAGTCGCCCGACGACTTCCTTTCCAGCACCGGGCGGTCCCGTGATCAGCACCCGACTGCCCGTCGGCGCCACTCGCTCGATCTGTTGCCGAAGCTGGCTGGCCGCCGATGATACGCCGACGAGATCGATATCGCCCCCCGCCCGCAGCTTCAGCTCCTCATTCTCGCGCCTGAGCTGTGCTGCTTCGATCGCACGCTCGACGACCAGCAAAAGTCGATCGGACTTGAACGGTTTTTCCAAGAAATCATAGGCGCCGATTTTGATCGCTTCGACTGCCGTCTCGATCGTGCCATGTCCGCTGATCATGACGACAGGGACCGACGGCATGTCGGCGCGAAGCTGTCTGAGGATCTCGATCCCCTCAAGTCCTCCCTCTTGAAGCCAGATGTCGAGGATGACGAGCGTTGGCTGCCGGGCCTGGATTGCTGCGAGGGCCTGAGAGGTGTCGGCAGCTTCCCGGGTGGCGTAGCCCTCATCCTTGAGCACGCCCCCGATCAGCATGCGGATGTCTATTTCGTCATCGACGATCAGGATGTCATGCGCCATGACCGGCCGTGCTCAACTCCCTCAGCTGTTCGGCGCTGTCCGGACGATCCGGCATGCGGGTTTCAGCCGCGAATATCAGCTTTACCCGTGTCCCGTCCGGTTCCCCATCTTCCAGTACGAGCTCTCCTTGGTGATCTTCCATGATCTTCTTGACTATGGCGAGACCCAAACCGGTCCCCTTTGCGCGCGTCGTGACATAAGGCTCGGTCAATCGCTCGCGGCCCTGTTGCGGTA
>Ga0306926_10004710_pt1 | contig 14360 bp, 11 predicted proteins | sample flu12Cox44000178_FD_203759 | JGI IMG/M metagenome (GOLD analysis project Ga0306926, IMG submission 203759) | Lab enrichment of tropical soil microbial communities from Luquillo Experimental Forest, Puerto Rico - flux8day.12C.oxic.44.000.178 (v2)... | ecosystem: Environmental > Terrestrial >...
AGCAGATCATCATAATCAAGCACATGCTGCCGCTGCTTTGCCTCGACATAAGCGTCGAACAGCTTGCGCAGCTCCGTTTCCCAGTCCGCGCACCACGGAAAGGACGACCCAAGCACCTCGTGTAGCGGTATTTCGGCATTCACGGCGCGCGAGTAGATCGCAAGGCAGGTGCCTTTAGTCGGGAAGCGCTTTTCCGTCTTTGAGAATCCGAGATCGTGGCGAAAGAGATTCATCAGATCGGCGGAATCCTCGCGATCATGAATCGTGAAGGCCCGATCCAGGCCAATCGCTTCGGCATATTCGCGCAAGAGGCGCGCAGCAACGGCGTGGAATGTTCCCGCCCAGGAGATTGCGTCAGTTACCGCCGCGGCCTGCCCGCGCATGACGCTCGCCGCAATGCGCTCAACCCGTCGCGTCATCTCCGCAGCAGCGCGGCGCGTGAAGGTCAGCAGCATGATACGGCGAGGATCAGCGCGATTCACGATGAGATGCGCGACTCGATGGGCAAGCGTGTTCGTCTTGCCTGAGCCTGCGCCCGCGATGATCAAAAGAGGTCCCGCCTCGTGTAAAGACGATCCACCGTGCTCGACCGCGCGACGTTGCTGCGGGTTGAGCTTTTCCAGATAGGAAATACTCATTGCTTTAGCTGCACCCCGAATCAGGAAGTAGTCTACTCGGCTCAGTTACTGGTCGCCAGATTCAGAAAACTCTCTTCGCTTTGCCTGACCGTCGGCGGAGTAATGTATTTGCCTTTTGGTGTTTGGACCGTCCATCCGGTGGCATCGGAATCGAAGTGCCAAGAAAGAATACAAGCTTCCACCCACGCTTGGGACAACCGCCCTCGTGGTTTAGGCACCATTCAGATAAGCTTGGAATAGTCGCTCGAGCTGCACGCGCTTGTAGCCTTTGCGGCGGGAGTGCTCGGGCCCGACGTCGACCGGGAAGACCTTGTGCGGTTTGAGCAGTCGGGCGAGCGCGTTCTGGGTGATGGGCTTCCTATGTCTGCCCTTGCCCCATTCGACCCATGGACCGCCCTCGATCCGAGCCAGCTCGTCGACGAGCCGCTTCGAGGAAATCTCCTCAAGGTCACCGGTGATGTCCCGGATCGCCGCGAGTGTCTTCTCGAAGAGCGCCCGCTGCTCTGGCGGCTCGTGAATTGGGGCGGGCTTCACCTTTGGAGCCGACACGGAACTATCGTCCCGGTAGTCGGCGCTGACGGGGTTGTAGTCCTCGCTGCACCCCTTGCTCACGAGCTGTCGCGCCGCCGCTCGCGCCTGACCCTCCGTCCACTCGGTGATCCTTTTTCCGTAGAGCGGCCAGATGCGAGGGTCCCTGGCCAGAACGAGCTGTCGGATTTCGTCTTGCGACATCGTCATCGCGATGTTGAATGCGGGTCGCAGGTCGCGCGGAAAATGTCGCTCGCGTAAACCGGTCCCCTTCACTGCCGGGCCAAGACTGGGGCGCCGCAGTAATGCCATCGTGACGTCCTCAAGAAGCGTGCACACGGTCTCGCCAGTTCTCATGTCTCAATGTCCTTTCCCGACACATTGTCCATTCCAGCCTCTACCGGCCCGAGGCTATGTACGAAGCGCTACCGCGAGGCTGCCTTTAGGGAGCGGTGCAAAATCCATGATCCGCCATGGAAGGGATCGGACTTGCGTTCAGTAAGCGCGGATTTCCGGGTCAATGTCCGCACCCGGCCGAAGCCGACATAAGCCCAAAAAATGCGACTTCTCGTTCTGACCCCGACAACGCCTGTTGTCCGGGAGAATCACGTCGACGACGTAGTCAGTGCTCGACGGGCTGGTGCTGCTCATGCCGAGGTTTGCCAAGGCGCCAAATAACCTTTGCGGGTCAGAACGTGCGCGAGATGAGGGTTGCCACTGGAAGCTCTTGATTTTGCTGGCGGCCGAGGCTTCTCGCGAAACAGGCAGTCCGTCGACATCAGGTCGTAATCTCTCGTGGGTCCGGCAATCAGGCTTTCACATACGGTACCTTGAGATTTGATTTGCGCTCGAGCCAGTCCGGCACCGGAAGCCCTTTTTCCCGCAGGAACTGCGGATTGAACATCTTCGACTGGTAGCGGGTGCCATAGTCGGCGAGAATGGTGACGATGACGTGGCCCGGTCCCATGTCCCTGGCGAGCCGGATGGCGCCGGCGACGTTGATGCCGGTCGAGCCTCCCATGCAAAGGCCTTCGTGCTCGAGGAGCTCGAAGACCAGCGGCAGCGCCTCCTCGTCGGGGATCAGGTAGGGGCGGTCGACCTTGATGTCCTCGATCAGGGCGGTCACACGGCCAAGCCCGATGCCTTCGGTGATGGAGCCGCCTTCCGAGGACTTGGCTTGGCCATGCGCAAACAGATTGTACATGGCGGCCCCTCTGGGATCGGCGACGCCGATCACGATGTCCTTCTTCCTGCTGCGCAGATAGGTCGACACGCCGGCGAGGGTCCCACCGGTTCCGACGGAGCAGACAAAGCCGTCGACCTTGCCGTTCGTCTGCTCCCAGATCTCCGGGCCGGTCGAGACGAAGTGTGCCTTGCGGTTATCCAGGTTGTTCCACTGATCGGCGAACAGGACGCCGTTGCGCTCGCTCTTGCGCAGGTCGTCGGCGAGCCGCCTGCCGATGTGCTGGTAGTTGTCCGGATTGCTGTAGGGGAGCGCCGGCACCTCCACCAGCTCGGCGCCGCATAGCCGCAGCGTATCCTTCTTCTCGCGGCTTTGGGTCTCGGGAATGACGATCAGGGTACGGTAGCCGCGCGCATTCGCCACCAGCGCGAGCCCGATGCCGGTGTTGCCCGCGGTGCTCTCGACCACCAGCCCGCCGGGCATGATCTCGCCGCGCTTCTCGGCCTCCAGGATCATCTGGCGCGCGGCGCGGTCCTTAACCGACTGGCCCGGATTCATGAACTCGGCCTTGCCGAGAATGGTGCAGCCGGTCTGTTCCGAGGCGCGCTTGAGCTTGATCACGGGCGTATTGCCGATCGCCTCGACTATTCCCTCGCACGATTGCATCTGGCTGCCGCTGACCGGTTTTTCCACGGGCGTCATGCGGGGCAGGGTCGCTGCCCGGCATCACTCGCCAGCATGAGCAAATTCGTTGATTTTCGTCAAATGCCGCGCGCGGGCGAAACGTTCTCGAAACCATGCTGGTCGGGTGGCACGGCGTTTCGAAAAGGCATTCACGCTTCCTTTGCTGCCACGGCCTTATCAATCGCACCGGGGAACCTCAACGGGTGAAGTTCGCGCTCTTTCCGGGGTAGCAAGATGAGCCTCGACGTCAATACGCTGTTCATGGTCACCATCTATGTCGAGGCCATTCTCGGGCTGCTGCTGCTCTTCGCCTGGGCGCAGAACACGCAAATCTCGGCGGTCGCCTGGTGGGGCTTCGCGCATCTCCTGCGGGCGGGCTCGGTCACGCTGTTCGGCATGTACGGCAACGTGAGCGATGCAATCACGATCGATCTCGCCAATGCTGTGCTGCTGTTGAGCTTTGCCGTCACCTGGAGCGGCGCGCGCGTATTCGACGGAAGGCCGCCGCGGCCCATGTACATTGCGGCAGGTCCGATCGCCTGGGTCATTGTTGCTCACCTGCCAAGCTTCAGCGGTGAGCTCACGATAAGGCTGCTGCTCTCTTCGGGCATCATCGCCTGCTATATCTGGCTCACCGCCTACGAGTTCTGGCGCGGCCGCGGTGAGCCGCTGGTCTCGCGCTGGCCGGCCATCTTCATGCTGTTCGCCCATGGCGCGCTGTTCCTGCTGCGCACGCCGCTCGCCCTAATGCTGCCGTGGTCGCCGGACACCGACGTCATCGACAGCGTATGGCTCGCGGTGCTCAGCTTCGAGGCCCTGCTGTTCACCATCGCGATCGCATTCATTCTGCTGGCGATGGCCAAGGAGCGGACTGAGTACCGGCAGCGCACCGCCGCCATGGTCGATCCGTTGACCGGGCTGGCCAATCGCCGCTCCTTTCTGCAGGACGGCAACAACCTGATGAGGCAGCACGCTTCCGATCCATGCCCCACCGCCGGCCTGCTGATCGATCTCGATCACTTCAAGTCGATCAATGACCGCTTCGGGCACGCCATCGGCGACCGGGTGCTGCAGGTCTTCGCGGAGGCGGTCAGGGCGAATTTGCGCTCCTGCGACCTGATCGGGCGCCTGGGCGGGGAGGAGTTCGCCGCCGTGCTTTACAATATCGGCTGCGACAAGGCATTGGCAGTGGCCGAGCGCATTCGCATGCGGTTTGCAGAAGCGGCCGTCGAAGTGGACGGGCGTCCGGTTGAGGCAACGGTGAGCATCGGCGTGGTGATCAATCAGGACGGGCCGCTCGACGTTCCCGAGCTGCTCGCGCAGGCCGATCAGGCGCTCTATCACGCCAAGGAGCGCGGCAGGAACCGGGTCGAGGTGGCGACCCTCGACCTCCTGCTGCGTGGCAGGGACCGCCTCGGCAAGCGGGCGATCGCCGTCCCCGCGCAGACCGCGGTGTAGCCGTGGATCGCGCTCCCTGCAAAGCCCGAAACGCAGGGGCGAGGCATAGCGCGTCCGCCCGACGTCGGCTCTAATTCGCCGGCGCGGCGCGGCAAGCACGTCCTCATTCCGCCTTCCATGGAATGATCACGCGCTCAAGCTCGTTGAGCCCGAGCGTGATCATAAAGCCGATGATCGCGATTGCGAACAATCCGACATACATCTCTTCCACTGCGAACGTGCTCCACGCCGTCCAGATCAGATAGCCGAGCCCGCTTTTTGCTCCCACCATCTCGGCCACCGCGATCAGCACCAGCCCGATGCCGATGCCGAGCTTGAGACCGGTCATGATCACCGGCAGCGCGCCGGGCAGCGCGATGGTCCAGAACGTGTTCCAGCGGCTTGCCTTGTAGTTGCGCCCGACGTCCAGATAGATCTTGTTGATCTCGAGCACGCCGGTCGTGGTGTTGATCACCATTGGAAAGAACACGCCGACGGCGACCATGAAGATCTTGGATGCCTCGCCGAGGCCGAAGATGAGCAAGGCGAGCGGCAGAATGGCGCTCTTCGGCACCGGATAGGTCGCGGCAATCAGCGGGTCGAACAGCGCCCGGATCGGACGGTTGAGCCCCATGGCGATGCCAAGGATGAGGGCGGGTAGGGCGCCCAGGACGGTTCCGTAGGCAAGCCGCTGCAGGCTGATTGCGGTGTGGGTGACGAGCTCTCCGCTGCGCAGCATGTCGATCAGGGTTGCCATCACGCTCGACGGGGCGGGGAAGAAGCGGGTGTCGATGAGATGCAGGCGCGCGCACAGCTCCCACACCAGCAGCAGCGCCAGCGGCGAGGCCACGTTGAGCAGCCGGTCGCGCGCTCGCGCCGACATGCGCGTGGGCGCCCGCGCTGCGTTCGCAATGGTCTGCACGCTCATGATCTAATCTCCTCTTCCCGGCGCCGCGCGCGCTGCACCTCCTCGCGCAGGCTCGTCCAGATATGGGCGATCAGCTCGCCGTATTCCGGCGCCTTCTGCAGCTCGCTGATGTTGCGCGGCCGCGCCAGCGGGACCGGCACGAATGTCTTCACCTGCCCCGGTTGCGCCGTCATCACCATGATGCGGTCGCCGAGAAACACCGCCTCGTCCACGGAATGGGTGATGAAGACTACGGTCTTCTTGTGCTCCTCCCAGATGCGCAGCAGCTCCTCCTGCAGCAGCAGCTTGTTCTGGGCGTCCAGCGCGGAGAACGGCTCGTCCATCAGCAGGATCTCCGGATCGTTGGCGAAGGCGCGCGCGATCGATACGCGCTGGCGCATGCCGCCGGAGAGCTGGTGGGGATAGTAGTCGGCAAAGCGCGTCAATCCGGTGCGCGCGAGATAATGGGCGACCACCTCCCTGATGGTGGCGGTGCTCACGCCGCGCATTCTGAGGCCGTAGGCTGCGTTGCTCCACACCGTCATCCACGGAAAGATGGAGTCGCCCTGGAAGATCATCGAGTTCACCGGGCGCTGCGAATTCGGCGTCGCGATCTCGATGGTGCCGGACGTGATGGTGTCGAGGCCGGCAAGAACGCGCAGCAGCGTGGTCTTGCCGCATCCGCTCGGGCCCACGATCATGAAGAACTCGCCCTGCGCGATCTCGAACGATACCCCGTCGATGGCGACCAGCTCGCCGAATGTCTTGTGCAGGTCGTGGACGCGAATTGCCGGCCGCCGGGAGAGCGGCTCCGCGGCTGTTATCTCGGCGAGCGGGCGGGTCATGACGCAGCGGTTTCCAATTTGCCGAGCAACGGCGCGCTTCACAACTCATTTAATTCGCGCTTGTTACGGTTCCGCCGGAGGCGGTCCTGATCTAGAATCGCGCGTGCGCCTGCAGCCCGATAGCAGGGGACATGAAGCGAAGCACCGAGCGCATCCTCACGACCCATGTCGGCAGCCTGGTCCGGCCGCAGGCTTTGCAGCAGTTCCTGCGCGCCCAGCAGGCGGGCGAGCCGTTCGAGGAGGCGGATTATGGTCGCTGCCTTGCCCAGTCGGTTGCCGAGGTGGTCCGCCGGCAGGCCGCGGCCGGCATCGACGTGATCAGCGACGGCGAGTTCGGGAAATCCATCAGCTGGTCGCAATACGCGCTCGAGCGCCTGAGCGGCTTCCAGCGCCGGCCGGTTGAGCCTTCCGCCAATCCGTTCACGCGTGGCGCCGACCGGCAAAGATTTCCCGAGTTCTATGCCGAGCTCGATGCGCACGACGGTCTCGCCACGACCAGGGACTCGGTCTGCGTGGGGCCAATCGCCTACACCGGCCAGGGTGCGCTCTCCCGCGACATCGAGAATTTCAAGGCTGCGCTTGCGGGCGTGGAGATCGAGGAGGCATTTTTGCCCGTTGCCGCGCCGGCAAGCGTCATTCCGGACCGCAAGAACGAATATTACAAATCCGACGAGGATTGCCTCCTTGCCATCGCCGAGGCGATGCGCACCGAGTACCGGATGATCGTGGAGGCAGGCTTCCTGCTCCAGCTTGACGATGCGCGCGCAGCCGTCACCTATGACCGCATGGTGCCGCCCGCGGGCATGCAGGATTATCGCAAATGGGTCGCGCGCCACATGGAGGTGCTCAACCACGCCATCGCAGGCCTGCCGGCGGAGCGCATGCGCTATCACGTCTGCTGGGGGAGCTGGCCGGGGCCGCACACGACCGACGTTCCGCTCAGGGACATCGTCGATCTGATCCTGTCGGTGAACGTGGGCGCCTATGTGATCGAAGGTGCCAATCCGCGCCACGAGCACGAGTGGAAGGTCTGGCAGGAGGTGAAGCTGCCGCGCGACAGGGTGCTCATTCCCGGCGTCATCAGCCACGCCACCAATGTGGTCGAGCATCCCGAGCTTGTCGCCGAGCGCATCACGCGCCTTGCCCGCCTGATCGGGCGCGACAACGTCATCGCCGGCACCGACTGCGGGTTCGCGCAGGGGCCGTTCCATCGCCGCGTCCACCCGACCATCATGTGGGCGAAGCTCGAGGCGCTCGCGCAAGGCGCGCGGTTTGCCACCCGCGAGCTGTGGGGGTGATGGACTGTAGCCCGCATTGAGCGAAGCGAAATGCGGGGTCCCTCACGGATTTCGCGCACAGGCAGCGCGTTCGCGGCGCGCGCGCGGCAGCGCGCTCAATCCGGGGTACGACGGATAGGGATGTTGCGTCATTCGGCCGAACGGCGGAAAATGGGTTAAACACAACGCATCGCGGCGAATTGGATGCGGGTCGAGGAGGAAGCCATGTTTGCAGCCACGCGATTCCAGCTCATCCTCTTCAGCCTGGCGCAGCTTCTCAGATACACGGCTTGGCGGCATCCGGTATTCCGCGCGCGCCTCAAGGAACGCAACCTGGTGGCGCAGATCAGGGCGCGCGACGAGGAGATCGGCCGCTGGTTCGCGATTCGCGACGGACGCGTCGCTTCAGGCGCCGGTGCGCGCCCCGATGCCGACGTGACCCTGGCGTTCAAGAACGCTGCGCTCGGCGTCAGTCTGCTGATGCCGCCAATCAATTGGCTCGATCAGATCAACGCGCAGAAGGATTTCAAGCTTACCGTCGAGGGCCCCGAGGACCTCACCAACTGGTTCGCGCAGACCATCATGATGAGCCAGTCCGTGGGATTCAAGATCGGCACCCGGCTTGCCGACGGCACGATGCGCTATTGCAACATGACCAATGGCGGCCCGGTCTTCGTCCATGTCAAGGACGGCAGGATCGTGCGCATGACGCCGATCGATTTCTCCGATGACGATCCGCCGCCGTGGACCATTGAGGCGCGCGGCATGAAGTTCACGCCGCCGCGCAAGACCACGCTGGCGCCGCACGGCCAGAACGCCAAGTCGATCATCTATTCGCCGGACCGGCTGCTCTATCCGATGAAGCGGGTGGACTTCGATCCGAACGGTGAGCGCAATCCGCACAACCGCGGCAAGTCAGGCTATGTGCGAATCTCCTGGCAGGAGGCGCTCGATCTGGTTGCGGGCGAGATCAAGCGGCTCAAGCGCGCCCATGGTCCGGGCGTCATGGCGGTGTCGCACGGCTCGCATCACACCTGGGGCAACATCGGCTATTACCTCTCCGCGCTGTTCCGCTTTCGCAACGCCGTCGGCTACACGCAAATCCATCACAATCCCGACAGCTGGGAAGGCTGGTACTGGGGCGCGGTGCACCACTGGGGCTACACGCTGCGCGTCGGACAGTCCGAGACCTACGGCACGGTCGAGGACTGCCTGCAAAACTGCGACATGATCGTGTTCTGGGCGGCGGATCCGGAGTCCACATCCGGCTCATACGGCGCGCAGGAGGGAACGGTGCGCCGGCAGTGGCTCAAGAATCCCAGGCTCGGCATCAAGGTCGTGCATGTCGATCCCTACTACAACGCATCCGCGCAATTCCTGCCCGGCAAATGGCTGGCGCCGCGGCCGACCACCTCGGTCGCGATGGCCATGGCCATCGCCTATGTCTGGATCAAGGAGGGCCTCTACGACAAGGATTACGTCGCCAGCCACACCATCGGCTTCGACAAATGGAAGGCGTATCTCACCGGCGAAGAGGACGGGATCGCAAAGACGCCGGAATGGCAGGAGCAGGAGACCGGCGTGCCGGCGAAGGACGTGCGGGCGCTGGCGCGCGAGTGGGGGAGCAAGCGCGTCTATCTTGCGCCGGGAGGCTGGGGCAACGGACACGGCGGCGCCTGCCGCAACCAGACCGGCATCCAGTGGGCGCGCGTCATGGTGTGCCTCACCGCCATGCAGGGGCTCGGCAAGCCCGGCGTCAACATGGGCAACCTGCAATGGGGCTGCCCGCTCGACTTCCAGTTCTACTTCCCGGGCTATTCCGAAGGCGGAATGTCGGGCGACTTGGAAGGCACCGCGCTGCCGGTCTCGCTTTACCAGCGCATGCCGCAGCTCCCAAGCATGGGCACGCCTTTTCAGCGCATCCCGCGGCTGCGCACGCCGGAGGCGATCGCCGACGGCAAGGCCGAGGGCTATCCCTGGATCGGAAAATCGATCGAGCACCAGTTCGCGAAATTCGCCTATCCGGCGCCCGGACACGCGCCGGTGCGCATGATGTACAAATACGGCGGCTCCATCCTCTCCACCATGAACAACACCAACCGCTGGGTGAGGATGTATCAGTCGCCCAATCTCGAGTTCGTGGTCAATCAGTCCATCTGGTTCGAAGGCGAGGCGAAGTTCGCCGATGTCATTCTGCCGGCGTGCACCAATTTCGAGCGCGTCGACATCAGCGAATGGGCCGGGCTCGGCGGCTACGGCCATCACGGCCAGCAGCAGCTCAACCACCGCGTCATCATTTTCCAGGCGCCGGCAATCGCGCCCTTGGGCGAGTCGAGATCCGACTTCTGGATCTTCAACGAAATCTGCAAGCGGCTCGGGCTTGCCAACTATTTCTCCGAAGGCGTGAACGAGATCGACTGGGTCAAGCGCCTCTATCTCGCCTCCGACATGCCGAAGGCGATCTCGTGGCGCAAGTTCATCAGGCGCGGCTACTACGCGGTGCCGGCCGAGAAGGAAAAGCTGCGCGCGCCGGTCTCGTTCCGCTGGTTCTTCGAGAACCGCAAGAAGGACGTGCCGGAGGCGCAGCCGCTTCCCTCCGATTACGCCGGGGAGTACCTGCGCGGCCTGCAGACGCAATCCGGCAAGCTCGAGTTCGAGTGCAGCAGCCTCAAGCGGTTCAACGATCCTGAGCGGCCCCCGATCGTCAAATACGAGCCGTCATGGGAAGGGCCGCATTCCGGCGAGATGTACCGGCGCTACCCGCTGCAGATGCTCACGCCGCATTCGAAATATTCGTTCCACACCCAGGGTGACGGCAAGGACTCGTTCCTGCTCAACATCGAGGACCATCGGGTCAAGGTCGACGGCTACTACTACTGGATCATGCGGCTCAACGCGCAGGATGCGGCCGAGCGCGGCATCAGGAAGCACGATCTGGTGAAGGTCTATAACGACCGCGGTGCGGTGATCTGCGCCGCGCTGCCGACGCAGCGCCTGCCGCGCGGCGTCTGTCACGGCTACGAATCCTCGGCCGTGTACGATCCGATGGGCGAGCCCGGCAAGTCCGTCGACCGCGGAGGGTGCCTCAACCTGCTTACCCCCGAGCGCACGCAGACGAAGACCACCCATTCCATCGCCGGGGCCAACTCGCTGGTGCAGGTCGAAATCTGGGACGGCCGTGGCGAGCACATGTCGGAGACGTTTGCGCGCATGCAAAAGGACAAGGCGGTGCGCGAGACGCTCACGGCGCCCGCGCTGGTGCCGGCGAAGTGACCGCGACAGCGGTCATCATCGGGCCGCCGCGAAGCGGCGAGACCCGATGATCCTGATGTAAGGAAAATCGAAGAGAGTGCGCCATGCAGAAATGGAACATGATCATCGACGTGGCGGAATGCACGAACTGCCAATTGTGCGCGCTCGCCGCCATGGACGAATACGTGGGCAACGACTGGCCGGGCTATGCCGCGCCCATGCCCAGGCATGGCCACAAGTGGATCAACATCCTGCAGAAGGAGCGCGGGCAGCTGCCGATGATCGACATCGCCTACGTTCCGACCATGTGCAACCACTGCGACAATGCGCCCTGCCAGGCCAAGGGCGGCGACGCGGTGAAGAAGCGCGAGGACGGCATCGTGCTCATCGATCCGCAGAAGGCAAAGGGGCGCAAGGACCTGGTCGAGGCCTGCCCTTACGGGCACATCTGGTGGAACGAGGAGCTTGCGCTTCCGCAGATCTGGCCGTTCGATGCCCACCTCCTCGATCAGGGGTGGCAGCAGACGCGCGGGCAGCAGTCCTGCCCGACCGGGGCCATGCGCGCGCTCAAGGTGGAGGACGAGGAGATGGCGCGCATGGCGCGCAATGAGGGCCTCGAAGTGATGAAAGGCGAGTTGGGTACCCGGCCGCGCGTGTACTACCGCAACCTCTGGCGCTACTCCAAATGCTTCATCGGAGGCACGCTGGCGGCGGAGGCAAACGGCGTCGTCGATTGCGTCGAGGGGGCGCGCATTACCCTTCGCAAGGACGGGCGCACCGTCGCCGAGACGACGAGCGACAACTACGGCGACTTCAAGTTCGACCGGCTCGACGAAAATTCCGGCACCTATCTCGTCGAGATTTCGGCCGCGGGGCGGGGCGCCAGGACCGTCGAGGCAAGCCTCGGGGCGAGCATCAATCTCGGCGAGATCCGCATCTAAGTGAGTTCCGTCCCGCTCGTCTTCCCGCAGCTCGGCCCTCTTTATCAGGCGCTCTCGCCCTGGGCCGAGATGGCCCTGCGCATTGTGGTGGGGCTTGCGCTGGTGCCGCACGGGCTGCGCAACACGTTCGGCATGTTCCCGGCAACCGGCGTGCGTTCGCACAATCTCGACGAGCTCGCGCAGCAGCTCGAGGAGGACGGCTATCGCCCGGGGCGCTTGTGGGCGCCCGCCATCTCGGTGACGCAGCTTGTGCTTGGCCCGATGCTGGCGCTGGGGCTGCTGACGCGCGCGGTTGCGCTTCCCATCGTCATCTTTCTCATCGTGTCGAATTACGAGCGCTGGCGGGTCGGCGGCTATTTCTGGAACAGAACCGGTCTCGAATACACGCTGATGTGGACTGTAGCCGCGTTCTATTTCCTGGTGCGCGGGGGCGGCACGCTCTCGCTCGATCATCTGCTCATCGGGAGCGAGCTGTAAGCCCACATCCAGCGCTGTCATGCCCGCGTATGCGGGCATCCAGTACCGGTGGGCAAAGGTTGTTTATCCTCGGCGTATCGATCATTGGCCGATCGATCACCCGGCGGTGGTTACTGGATCGCCCGCTTGAAGCGGGCGATGACATCTGAGAATGGGAGTGGCTATGGAGACCTTGCGAGCTTTCGTTCTCCTGGGGGCGATGCTCGCGCTCGTCGCCCCTGCCCGCGCGCAGGACTATCCGAGCCGCCTGATCAAGCTGCTGCAAGGCTTTCCGCCTGGCGGCAATGTCGAGTTTGTCGCCCGCCTGCTGGCGCACGAGATGTCGAAGACGCTGGGCCAGACCGTCATTGTCGAGGCCAAGCCCGGGCAGGCCGGGAGCCTTGCCGCCGAGGCGGTCGCAGGCGCGGAGCCCGACGGCTATACGCTCCTGGTCGTGTCCGGCGCGCACCCTGCGGCCGCCGCCGTCTACAAGCGGCTCAAATATGATCCGGTCGACGGCCTGGCCTGGATCTCCACCGCGAGCTTCTATCCCTTCATTATTTGCGTGCGCCGGGATTCGCGGCTCAAATCCTTGACCGATCTCATGGCGAGCGCGCGCGCCGCGCCGGGCAAGGTGAGTTCCGGTACGGCCGGGAACGGCTCCATCTCCCACATGACGACGGAGCTGCTCGCCCGGCTGACTGCCGTGCAGTTCCTTTCGGTCCCGTATCGCGGCGAGGCGCCCGCGGTGACCGGCCTGCTCATCGGCGACGTCGACTTCGTGGTGGCGACCGCCGCCCTTGCCATTCCACATGTGCGTTCCGGCGCGGTGCGCGCGCTTTCCGTCACCGGCACTGCCCGATGGAGGGATCTTCCGGAGATTCCGACCGTCGCCGAGCAGGGCCTGCAGGACTTTGAGGTGATCTCCTGGACCGGCATGGCCGCCCCGGCAGCAACGCCCAGGCGGATCATCGGTCGCCTGCATGGGGCGATTGCGGAACGCGATCGCCGCGCTGGACGTTCGCGGCACGCTCGAGGCCGCAGGCAGCGAGGCGCGCGCGACGACGCCGGCCGAGATGCGCGCTCTGGTGGAACGCCAGCTGGGAATGTGGAGCAAGGTCGCCAAGGATGCCCGCATCGAGCTCGAGTGAACAGGGATCAGGTGTCAGCTCTCGGGGATCAGGAATCAGGAGGAGCGGGAGGGAAGACAGAGCGGCTCAGGAGGGGTAAGCTTGCTGATCCCTGACAACTGATCGCTGAGAGAGCCATGAACATCCATGCCAAAGCATCGACCGAGGCCGCTGTTTCGTCCGCGGAGTGGCAAGCGCGCGTCGATCTTGCCGCGGTCTATCGGCTGGTCGCCCACTACGGCTGGGACGACCTCATCTACAACCATTGCTCCATGCGGGTGCCGGAGGAGCCCCGGCTGTTCCTGATGAAGCACCATGAGCTGCTTTGGACCGAGGTCACCGCCTCGAACCTGGTCAAAGTCGACATGGATGCCGATCTCGATGAGCGCGCCGGCGTCAATCGTCCGGGGTTCACGTTGCACGGTGGCGTCCTGCGCGGGCGCGCGGACGTCAGTTGCGCCGTGCATGTCCATACCCGCACCGGGATGGCGATCGCCGGGCTCGAAGGGGGCCTGCGCATGGTATCGCAGGAGGCCGTGCGTTTCTTCGGCTGTATCGGCTACCACGCCTATGAGGGCATCACCGAGGATTTCGGCGAGCGCGAACGGCTCATTGCCGATCTGGGCAACAATCGCGCAATGATCCTGCACAATCACGGCGTGCTCACGGTCGGCAAGACCGCGCGTGACGCATTCGTCCTGATGAAGCACCTCCTGGAGGCCGCGGAAATCCAGCTGGCCATGCAGGCGACCGGCGCCGGGATGATCGAGATCTCGCCTGAGGTCTGTCGCAAGACGCTTGCGCAGTATGAGCGGCACGACAGCGGCCGCGGCTCCGCCGACTGGCCCGCCTATCTCCGCATGCTCGACCGCATCGATCCGGGCTATCGGACCTGATCCATCGAAAACCGCAAGGAGTTCCCATCATGCTCGACGTCACCAAGAAGCCGGCGCCCGCCCCGGCGTCGATCCCCTTCGATGCCGACCGGCTCGACCGCCTGATGGACGAGGCCGGCATCGACGTGCTTTGCGCAAGCTCGAAGCACAATGTGCAATATCTGCTCGGCGGCCATCGCGCCTTCT
>Ga0306926_10004712_pt1 | contig 14358 bp, 15 predicted proteins | sample flu12Cox44000178_FD_203759 | JGI IMG/M metagenome (GOLD analysis project Ga0306926, IMG submission 203759) | Lab enrichment of tropical soil microbial communities from Luquillo Experimental Forest, Puerto Rico - flux8day.12C.oxic.44.000.178 (v2)... | ecosystem: Environmental > Terrestrial >...
GCCGGAGCACGACAAATCCAACCAGCGTCGCCACCAGATGGCCGCCCACCAGAGCACGGGGCTGGGCCGGCTCGGCATCCGGTGAGCCCAGCACCAGCACGATGGAGGTTGCGAAGGGAATGAGGACCAGCGGATAGTGGGACGCCAGAGAAGACCATTCCATGCCGCCAATGGCAAAGGTTGCGCCAAGCCCCGCTGCAGCCCCCTGCGCGATATTGGAGAGGTCGATGCGGCGTTGCGCCTCCTTCAGAACCTCTCGCCAGTCCGGAACCATCGGTCTCCCCAAAAACGAAAAAGCGGCAAACGCCCCCTACCGCTCCTTCTACGACATCATGGAAAGAAAAATTACTTCAGGTTGCTCATGGCGGTAAGGTCAGCCGAGAGCTTGACAATGCCGGCTGTGCCGCACCAGTCGGAGCCGAATCCGTTTGGATTGATAGGGGTCACATTGCCTGGAATGTTTGCATTGAAAGCGCTGGTGAGCGAGGCGCAGTCGCCTTTGCTCAGGTTCGTATCCGAATAGCGCAAATCCAGCGTGAACACCTTGTAGGTAAAGCTGATTCCGACATTCCAGGTGTTGTAGCTTGGATAGGGAATCCCGACAGGTGCCGCGGTAATGCGATAAAATGCGTCCGTTGTTCCGAACCACTGACGGCCGAACTCACCGGACAGGTACGCGCCGATCCCGGTAGATCCGAACCATGGCTTCGGTGCCGTCATCCGTGCCGTCACGGAAGCGTAATTGCCCCAGGCTCCTGAATTCAAAAAGCTGGGCGTGTAAAATTCATTGGCACCGACGGCGAAGCTGTCATTGATGGTCCAGTTGGCCTTCCCGTAAATCTCAAAGAAGCTGAGGTTTTGCTTGATCTGGGTGAAATCGGGACCCAGCGCCAAAGGCGATCCGGGCGGGCAAACGGGAACGCCGCCGGGAAAGCTTTCCTGGCACTGTCCACCCGGATAAAGGTAGCCCCAGACGCCGACATCAAGGGCGAATGCGCCAAAGGTCGGTCGAATGCCGCCGTAGACGTCAACCTCAGCGGCTGCGTGGTTGGCAAAGGAAATGCTTTCCGCTGCGGTGCCTATGTAGAACTGCAGATCCTTGTTGATATTGTAACGCGGCTCAAAATAGGCCGCGACCGATGGCTTGTGGTTGGACTGGGTGATACCGCGGAAGATGTAGTCGTTCATGACCGCCCCGCCGAACGCGATATCCCAGGGATCGAACGGCGCTGCCGCCGGCGCCTTGATGGGCAAATCCGCAGCGAAAACCGAACCTGTCATCGCCCACAGAGCGGCGAATACAGCCATCTTTTTCATCGGTAGTCCCATCGCTGTCGCCCCGGCGTCGGAACGCCAGGAAGGCAGCCAATCAAAGCGGGCGGCAATCTGTTGCGGGATATTTCGATTATGAGGCAAAAAAAGCGATCACATACTATTTTTCACACGCATTCTGGAATCATGGCCTGCGACTGTTGCACACTGACAACAGCTTTTCATGGGGCGGGGCCGTTGCTGCTCGGCCCCCTCACCCGCGAATCGGTCGGCCCAACGGCAAAAGGCCGCAGCGAGCGCGCGCTGCGGCCTTCGATCGAGGCGGATGGGCCCGAAAGAAGCTTCCTTTTATTGGCTTTCTTCCCCGCCAGAGGAAGGCGAATGTTCCCAAGACGGCGCGGGACTTGATGCAGCCGGACTGGGCATTGCCCAGCTTGATTCCGACGGAGCCGGAGCGGGCGCCTCTGCGGGCTTGGGAGCGGCCTTTCTCGGAGCAGCCTTCTTTGCGCTGGCCTTCTTGGCCGATTTTTTGGGAGCGGCCTTCTTTGCGGATTTCTTGGCCTTTTTCGCCGATTTCTTTGCGGACTTCTTGGCGGATTTTTTGACAGATTTCTTGGCTGATCTCTTTTTCGCCGTCATTACCTTTTTGCTCTTAGCCTTCTTGCCTTTTTTCTTTCTGCCTTTAGCCATCGTGATCCTCCTGTTGAGCCGTGTCTATCGAGCGCTTAAGGTCGTCTGCTTCCACTAACGCCAATCGATCAGTTCGATTCTGGCCGGGGACCCCCTGTCGCCCAATCGAGAAGCTCAATCGTGTGCACCACAGGAACTGACGTGCCGCCGGCAATCTGCACCATGCATCCAATATTGCCCGCAGCAATCATATCCGGCTTGACCATCGCGATATTGGCGACCTTTCGATCGCGCAATTTGTTCGCAATGTCAGGCTGGAGAATGTTGTAGGTCCCCGCCGAACCGCAACACAAATGGCTCTCGGGCACATCTTTCACCACGAATCCGTTCTTGGAAAGCAATTCTTTCGGGGCTTGCGTGATTTTCTGCCCGTGTTGTAGCGAACAGGCCGCGTGATAGGCGACGATAATTTCGCCGATATGCTGTGCCGGCTTCAGATCGAGGCCGCTGACATATTCGGTGATGTCCTTGGCCAGCGCGGAGACCTTTGCGGCACCGGCCGCAAAACCGGGGTCCTCGCGCAGCATGAAACCGTAGTCCTTGATCACGGTGCCGCAGCCCGATGTCGTAACCAGGATTGCATCAAGGCCGCCTCGTTCGGCCTGGGTCAGCCAGGCCGTGATGTTGGCGCGGGCGCGCGCCAGCGCATCGTCGTCCCGTCCGAGGTGATGGGTTAGCGCACCGCAGCATTGCTCATCTTGGACCAGGACCACCTCGACGCCATGACGCGTCAAGAGGTTGATGGCGGCCTGATTGATCCGCGGCGCCAAGACCTGCTGCGCGCATCCCTGCAGCAGGGCAACCCGTGCGCGCCGCTCGCCGGAGGCCGGGAACACGCTGCCAGCGGCAGCCCCCGGCGACGGCAGGCGAGTCGGTGCCAACGCCAGCATCGCGCTTATTCGCCGCATCAAACCCGGCGAGGCTGATGGTTGCGTCGGGGCTGGCAACAGGGCCAGCAACGGCCGGCCTAGTCGCGCCAGCGTCATGCTGAAGCGAAACCAGGCGGGCCGCGGCAGCACCAGCGCAAGCGCTGAGCGCAACAGCCGTTCGGGCAGCGGCCGCCTGTATTCCCGTTCGATTCTGACCCGCGCCTGATCGACCAGGTGCATGTAGTTCACGCCCGACGGACAGGTGGTCATGCAGGCGAGACAGGAGAGGCAGCGATCGATGTGCTTGACGACTTCCTGGGTAGGCGGCTGATCCTTCTCCAGCATCTCCTTCATGAGATAGATTCTGCCGCGCGGGCTATCGAGCTCGTCGCCGAGCAGCACATAGGTCGGACAGGTCGCGGTGCAGAACCCGCAATGCACGCATTTGCGCAGGATCTTGTCGGCTTCGGCGATATCGGGATCGGCGAGCTGAGCGAGGCTGAATTCGGTCTTCATGACACCGACTCCCGCCTCATGCGCCCGCGATTGAGGATGCCCTTCGGATCAAAGCTCTTGCGGACCCGTTCACTGAGCGCAGCGACGCCGCTTTTTGGCGAATGGAACACGTCCACGTTGTGCCTCACTTCTTCGGACGCCCGCAGCAGCATGGCATGACCGCCGACCGCGTCGGCTCGCGTGCGCACCAGGATCGCCTGGGCGTCCGGTTTGGGAGGCAGCGCCGCCCAGATCAGGCCGCCGCCCCAATCGTAGATCACGTCGCCGCCGGTTTCGCGCGCCAGCCGTTCGCCGAGTGCGCCGCCGGCGGCGGGCGGACAGACGATGCGCCACACCGGCCACGCGCCGAGCGCGCCTTTGACCGCGAACGGCTCGACATCGCGAACGGAAGCCCAGATCGCGGCCGAGGTTCCGTCTTCGACCATCTCGGCGGTTCCGAACGGCGTGAGCGCCCTCGCAAGTGCGGCCGCGCGATGGGCCGCCGACGCCGTGATGCCTTCCAGGCGGAGCAGCGTGACCGCGTTTTGCGGCGAACCGAGTTGGCCAAGCGCGCCCGTGGCGCTGCGGAATGCCGATTTCGGAACATGCGCCGCACCGGAGACGTCGAACGGCGAGCCCAGCGCCGCCGTCATCGCCTTGTTCGCCGTGAGGTCGTCAAGCCCGCGCAATACCACGGTGCGCTCGCTCTCCGGTCTTGGCATGACCTTCAGCGTCAATTCGGTCATGACCGCGAGCGTGCCCCATGATCCCGCCAGCAGCTTGCAAACATCATAGCCGGTGACGTTCTTCACCACCTTCCCGCCAGTCTTGAAACTGTCGCCGAATCCGGACACCGCGTGCGCACCGAGCAGGTGGTCGCGTCCACTTCCCGCCTGGATGCGGCGCGGCCCCGCAAGGCCGGAGGCGATCATGCCGCCAATGGTTCCGCCAGTGGGAGCTCCGAGCAGCGGCGCTGTATCGACCGGCTCAAATGCAAACTGCTGATTTTTGGAATCGATCAGCGATTTGACGTCAGCGAGCGGCGCACCGGCTTCAACCGTGATGATGAGTTCGTTCGGCTCATAGGATTTGACGGCATTGAGCGCCGAAAGATCGAGCACTGCGTTGGTCGCCATCGGCTGACCGATCAGCCGCTTCGAGCCGTGGCCGATGATTTCGAGCGGCTGCTCGCCGGCAATTGCCGCGCGCACTGCCTGCTCGATGTCCCTTGCGTCACGTACTTTCAGAATATCCACGCTCACTCCGCATTCGGTGCATTCCCTCCCCCCTTGTGGGGGAGGGCCAGGAAGGGCCGTGATGCAGAAATGACGGAGTTCATGGGAACCCCCACCCCAACCCTCCCCCACAAGGGGGGAGGAGCACACCGCACTCGAACGCGAAGCTGGTCAATCTCATTGCTAGAATCTCGGGAGGTCTGGAAAGGTGAGCTTGCCGTCATGCACGTGCATCCGGCCGAGTTCGGCGCAGCGGTGCAGCGTCGGAAATACCTTGCCCGGGTTGAGCAAGCCTTGCGCGTCGAAAGCGCATTTCACCCGCTGCTGCTGGTTCAAATCGATCTCGGAAAACATCTCGCCCATCAAATCGCGCTTTTCGATGCCCACGCCGTGTTCGCCGGTGAGGACGCCGCCGAGTTCAACGCAGGCCCGCAGGATGTCCGCGCCGAAGGCTTCTGCCCGTTCCATCTCGCCGGGTTGATTGGCGTCGTAAAGGATCAGCGGATGCAGATTGCCGTCGCCTGCATGAAACACGTTGGCGACGCGCAGATCATATTTTTGCGACAGTTCGCGAATTCTCGTCAGGGCCTTCGGCAGCGCGCCGCGGGGAATGGTCCCGTCCATGCAGAGATAGTCGGGCGAAATCCGTCCCACCGCTGGAAACGCCGCCTTGCGCCCGGCCCAGAACAGGTTGCGTTCGGCTTCCGAATTGGAGATTTGACAGAAGGTCGAGCCACACGATTGCGCAATCGCCTCCACGCGCTTGATCAATTCATCGACTTCGACGCCGGGACCGTCGAGTTCGATGATGAGAAGCGCTTCGACATCGAGCGGGTAGCCGGCATTGACGAACGCTTCGGCCGCGTGGATCGCGGGCTTGTCCATCATTTCCATGCCACCCGGAATGATGCCGGCGCCGATGATCCGCGCCACGCATTCGCCCGCCGCTTCGACCTCGGCGAAGCCCACCATCAGCGCGCGGGCTGTCTCCGGTTTTTGCAGGATTCGCACCGTGATCTCGGTAATGACACCGAGCAAACCTTCCGAACCGGTGATGATTCCCATCAGATCGTAACCGCTGCTCTCGGCGCATTTGCCGCCGATGCGAAGGATCTCGCCGGTCATCAGCACGATCTCGCAGCCGAGCACGTTGTTGGTCGTCATACCGTATTTCAGGGAATGCACGCCGCCGGAGTTTTCAGCGACGTTGCCGCCGATCGAACAGGCGATCTGCGACGACGGGTCGGGCGCATAGTAGAAACCGGCGTGCGCAACCGCCTGGCTGACGGCAAGATTGGTCACGCCCGGCTCGGTCACGACCGCGCGGTTGTCGAAATCGATCTCGCGTATGCGGTTGAATTTACCCAAGCCCAGCAGCACCGCGTCCGCAAGCGGCAACGCGCCGCCGGAAAGCGAGGTGCCGGACCCGCGCGGCACCACCTTGATGCCTTGCTCGAAGCAGTATTTGAGAACCCGAGAGACCTGTTCAGTGGTGTCAGGGAGCACCACCACCATCGGCGGCTGCCGATAGGCCATCAGGCCATCGGATTCGTAGGGAAGCATTTCGGCGGCGCTGTCGATCACGCCTTCACCTGGCACGATCGCGCGCAACGCTTTGACGATGGCGCTGCGGCGATCCAACACCGCCTGATCCGGCGTGGGCATCATGATCGCCATGTGAGTTCCTCCCCGCGGGCAAAGAAGGTCCGCGACATTGCCGATTTATGAAGAAGAATCAAGCACGTCTGAAGCGGTTTGGATAGGCCGTAGGCGGTGGGTGCGAAGTTGGCCAAGCCGCCGGCGATTGGCGACCCTTGTCCATCAGGCACGCCCTATGCCACAAACGTCCTTAGTGAAGGGTCACATGTGCAACCCCGAAGCAACGAAGGGCAGATAATGAAGAAATTTGCATTGAGTGCGCTGGTCATCATCGCGTCGTCGGCAGCCGCGACCGCTGCTTTGGCGCAGGACGCCGAAGCCGGCAAGGCATCGTTCAACAAGTGCCTCGCCTGTCACGCGATCGGAGAGGGCGCCAAGAACAAGGTCGGACCGGAGCTCAACGGGATCGACGGCCGCAAGTCCGGCACCGCGGCCGACTATAACTACTCCGACGCCAACAAGAATTCCGGCATCACCTGGAACGAGGCCCAGTTCAAGGAATACATCAAGGACCCGAAGGCGAAGATCCCCGGCACCAAGATGGTCTTTGCCGGGATCAAGAACGAGAAAGAGGTCAACGATCTCTGGGCCTATATTTCGCAATTCGACAAGGACGGCAAGATCAAGGGCAAGTGAGCCGTAGATAGCGCGGGAGGGCCACGACGGGTGGGCCCCTCCTCCGTGCCATTCAACCCCTCAGCGCGACCGGCAAAGCCAAACCGTGCGCCCTCCGGCGCGCGGATCCTCGACAACATGGTCGATCGTCTCGAAACCTGACCGGTTGATGAGGCTTCGGTACTCCCCCGACGCCAGACTGGCATGATACAGCGGATCGCCGCGGTAATCACCAATTGCCTCTCCGTGTTGCGGCCCGGTGTTGAACATCAACCTGGCACCGGGTGATGCATGCACCGCGAACACCGCAAACATCGCGCGCTGACCAGCGTGATCAAGGTGAAAGAAACTGTCCCAGGCCAGGATGCCGGCAAAGCGGCTGTCCAGTGATAGCTCGCGCATATCACCCACGATCCACTCCTGATCGGGCAGACGCCGCCGGCAAAGGGATATCATGGTTGGCGACGAATCGACGCCGGTCACTTTCAGCCCATGCGCATGCAGGTGGGCCGCAACAGGAAAACCCGACCCGCAGCCAAGGTCGAGGACGCTCTCGCCCGGCGCCAAAGCTTCGGCAAAACGGTCGTGCCAGACCTTGTCGTTCCACGGGCTATTTTGGCGATCGCCGGCCCAGGCGATCGCGTGTTTTTCATAGTGGCGGATGATACGGCGTGCCGGATGCGTCATGCGATGACCTGGATGGCTAGTCCTGAATAATTTGGTTTGAAGCCGATGCGTTCTCGATTGAGCAATCGAACTAGTTGGCCGCAGCAGCGGTTCTGCCCGCTTGCTTTTCGATCATGGCGTCGATCTCGCGTACAATGATGTCGGGCGCGACGTTCTGGATCATGTGCCCGACGCCCTCCAGCACGACCAGCTTTGCGCCACGCACGGCGGAGGCGAATGGGCGGGAGTGAATGTTCATCGAGACGGTCTTGTCGACATCGCCTGAAATCACAATCGTCGGCACTTCGATTTCCGCATAACGTGGCGCCTGCTGCGCCACGGCCGCCTTCAGCGTCACGAGGTCGCGGGCGTTGGCGAGGAATTCGCGTGGACGCAGCAACAGGGGCGTCGCGGTCTCGCGGACAAAATCATCTGGCATGATTTGCGGCAGGAACACGTTGCGGGCGCCCGGCGCGGCGAGGAACAGGCCGAGCGGCAGCGTGATCGTATAGGCAAGCAGAGGTCCGATGAGCGGCGTGGTGACGAGCTCGTTGTACCAGCCGACGCCACCCCGCCATGGATAGGCGACCGGCGCCAGCATCACCAGACCTGCGATACGCTCTGGAAAATCGAGCGCCATCCGCGCACCCAGCGCGCCAGCCCACGAATGCACCACCAGGATCGCTCGCCCGACGTCAAGTTTCGCGAGCGCCTCCTCGATCATCCGGCCCTGGGCCTGCGGCGTCGAATCCTCCTCGCGGGCGCGCGAGCTCCAGCCGTGACCGGGCCGGTCGATCAGGATCACGCGATGCTTTTCGGCCAGCCTGTCGCCGAGCGGTCTGCGCATGGCCTCGAGATTCGAGCTCGCCCCATGGATCAGCACCACCGGCTGGCCGCCGCGCGGCCCGATATCGACGACGTTGAGCCTGGCGCCCGTAACCTCGATCATCACGCCTCGCGCGGGATAGATACGCTGCAGCGCGATGACACCGCCCCATGTGACCAACGCCAGCACCAACAGCGCCGCCGCGAATATGACAGGTATCATCAAGAGAATCCGGATCGGTCGAGGCACAGACACAGTTACGGCGGAGAAGCAATCGGGTTTCGTCTGGCCTGCGATCTCGAGAGTTTTCCACCGTGCGGAACGCGGACCGCCGCGTACTTCATACAGCCGTCATGGCCGGCTTTCTATAAGCGCGGGTGGAACTCTTGCGATCCGCCCTCAAAGTCTCGACCGCTTTGCCTATCCTTGCAATTCACAGCAACACCTTTGTCATAAAAGAATTGTCCCATCGCAACATTGGAGGGTTCGATGACTCCCAGACTGAATGAATCGGCCATCGACGAGATCGTTGCCAGGTGCAACGGCGACATTCGGGGAGCGTTGCAAGCGCTTCTTTTGATCAACGAGCAGCTGGAAGCCGAGCTTCAACAGCTCCAGGCGGTGGTGGCGCATGGCGGCCTGAGGGCACACGGCAGCGACCTATTGCACTAAAGCGCGATTGCCGGGCACCGATCCCGCTTGGGCTGAAAGCCGGTGAAGTCGCAGCAACTCGGCTAGATGTCGCGGCCTTCCACCTTCTCGCTGAGGGTCTTGACCAGCTCGGGGATCTTTTCGAGGTGAGGGTTGATGGCGAGCGCCTTGCGGAATGCATCGAGCGCGCGTTTGTCGTCACCGAGATCCTGCATGATCATTCCGAGCCCCGCCAACGCGCCGAAATGGCGCGGTTCGCGGATCAGCACCTGCTCGATGTCGTGCAGTGAACGGCCGTAGTCGTTCTTGAGATAATACAACGTCGCACGCCGGTTCCATCCTTCGACGTAGTCGGGGCGCAGCTTGACCACGGCATCGAGAAGCTTCAGCGCGACATCGGACTGCTGGGCATCCATCGCCGCCTTGGCGCGCATCATCAGCAAGGCCGCGGTGTCGCTCGGCGTCTGCAGCCAGATCGCCCAGATCCGGGCCTCGACATGTTTGGCGCTGACCTCGTCGGGCGCGGCCTTCAGCGCGCCGAACAGGAAATCGAGACCGCGGGTCTTGTCGGCGCCGACCTTCGGCAACTTGCCAGGTGCTTCCGGCAACCTCTTTTGCTGCTTTGGCAGATTGGTCGGCGGATCCTGTGCAAGCGCAAAAACGGGCGCCGCGGCGATCATCGCGCTGGCGAGAATGGCAATCCGGCAGCCCCGGTAGCAAGGGAATCTCGAAACCATCGTCAAAGTCTAGACGCACGAATTGCCGCTTGCAAAGCAAGCCTGGCGTCAAACGCCCGTGATGGGGAACAACCGCAGGGGCCGAAAGGTGCCTTCGGCGTGGCCCAGTCGGCCTGGAAGCGATCGGTTCCGACCAATCAGCCCTGGCGCGCCTTGAACCGACGCTGCACCTTGTTGATCACATAGACCCGGCCCTTGCGGCGCACCAGACGGTTGTTGCGGTGGCGACCGCGCAACGATTTCAGCGAGTTACGGACTTTCATGAGACAATCCTGATGCTTTGAAAGGCCGCGTCCGGCACGATCGTTCGGGAAAGCCAAAATGGCAAATGATCTTTCGCCGCCGGCGGCCGCGCCGCCCGGGACGCGCGGTTTCTAAGCCATTGAGCCTGCAAATGTCAATCCAAACAGGCCCTTTTTAGAGCCGCGTCGCCAGACGTCCAGGCGACAACTACCTTTTTCAAGCCCTGTCTGTGCCGGCCATATAGTTATAGGCTATAACCAATTTCAAGACCGTCTTTCCCGGGACCAGTAATGCCCAAGCTGAAGCTCCCCAATGTCGAAGACGTCGTGGCGATCGACATCCACACCCACGCCGAAGAACCCTGCGGCTTGCATGGCGACGACGGGTACGACGATTTCCAGGCGCAGATGGCCGAGTATTTCAAGTCCCCCAACAAGCATCCGCCGACAGTGCCGGAGACCGCGGCCTACTACCGCGCCAAGAAAATCGTGGCGGTGATCTTCCCGGTCGACGCCGAACGCGAGACCGGCTTCCGCCGCTATAACAACGAGGAGATGCTCGAGGTCGCCGCGCAAAATTCCGACGTGCTGATCCCCTTCGTCAGCATCGATCCTCACAAGGGCAAGCTCGGCGTTCGCCAGGCGAAAAGGCTGATCGAGGAATTCGGCGTCAAGGGGTTCAAATTCCATCCAACCATGCAGGGATTTTATCCCAACGACCGCCTGGCCTACCCACTCTACGAGGCGATCAGCGACGGCGGCGCGATTGCACTGTTCCACACCGGCCAGACCGGAGTTGGAAGCGGCATGCGTGGCGGCATGGGGATGCGGCTGAAATATTCCAATCCGATGAACATGGACGATGTTGCAGCGGATTTTCCCGACCTCAAGATCATCCTCGCCCACCCATCCTTCCCCTGGCAGGAGGAGGCGCTTTCGGTCGCGACCCACAAACCGAATGTCTATATCGACCTCTCCGGATGGTCGCCGAAATATTTTCCGCCGATTCTGGTGCGCTACATCAATTCGATCCTGCAGGACAAAATGCTGTTCGGCTCGGACTGGCCGGTGATCACGCCCGACCGCTGGCTGTCGGACTTTGCCAAACTCGACATCCGCGAGGAGATCAGACCGAAAGTGCTGAAGACCAATGCACGCAGGCTGCTCAATATTTGATTTTCGGCCCTATGTGGAGCGATGCACGGCTTGCGGTGGACTCTTGCTCTGCGGCTACGCCGATCAGGATACCATCCGCGGGGCCAGCGTGGTCCCCGCATTGACCAGACTGTCCGCCAGATAATGGGCGAGTTCGCCGACGACGCGGGAATTGCTGCGGCCGAATGAATAGGCCAGTTCGATGGTCGGAAGTTGCGGCAGACGCAAGCCGTGACGGACCACGCGCAGCGGCGGCGCGACCAGCGCCCGCGCCAGCACCGTGATCCCCATTCCTTCGACGGCGGCCGATTTCAGGCATTCAAAGCTCGGGCTGACGAAACTGAGATGCCACGGTTGCTTGCAATCCCTCAGCGCGGCGATGGCACAATTGCGATAGGCGCAGCCTTCCGGAAACAGGATCAGCGGCACGGAGTCGGCGGCATCGGCGGAGTAGTTCGGGCCGCTCACCCACACCAGTTGCTCGCGCAGCGCGATTGTGCCGTTCCTTGCGCCGGTCGGCTGCTTGAAGAACGCCAGATCAAATTCGCCGCGGGCGCTGCGCTTCATGAGGTTTTCCGACTGGTTGGCTTCGACTTCGAGTCCCACCATCGGATGCCTGTTCTTGAATCGCGCCAGCCATGAGGTGAAGTCGCGGCCGAGGAAGTCGAGCGGTACGCCGAGCCGGACAAAGCCGCTCAGCACATCGTCGGACATCGAGGCATAGGCCTCGTCGTTGAGCTGAAGGATGCGGCGCGCATATTGCACGAGCTTGCTGCCTTCCGACGTCAGGTTGATCACGCGGCCTTTGCGTCGGCTCAACAGGCTCTTGCCGATCTGGGCCTCGAGCTTGGCGATCTGCTGACTGACGGTCGACTGCGAACGGCCGATGCTCTCGGCGGCGCGCGAGACGCTCATGGTGTCGGCGACCACCATGAACGAACGAAGACAGTCGATATCGAAATTCATGGCCCGCTCCATCATCGTCAAACCCGATATTGAACATCACGATTATTCATTTTGTCACCTCAAATTTCGCAGATAAGGAAGCCGGGCTCGGAAAAAGCGCTCTGGCGGGCAACGCTTCCGGCCAACCCGCCGCCAGTAGCGGGGCCAAATCAAGACCGCGAGGGAGGGGACCATGGCTCACAACGGGGCACCGCTTGAGGCTGCGCACGCCTCGGTCAAGCTGCTGATCGCCGAAAAGCTCAGGTTTCTGGTGCCGATGACCATCATCTTCATGGTCAGCTACATCGGCCTGACTGCGCTTGCCGGCTTCGCCAGGGATTTGATAGGGACGAGAGTCCTCGGCTCGGTCAATCTCGGATTCGCGTTGATCGCATTCAACTATCTGCTGTCGTGGCTATTGGCGATCGTCTACGGGCGTATTGCCGCGGACAGGTTCGACCCGCTTGCAGCAAAGGCCGCAATCGAAACCTCCGATCGGGGACGATGAAATGACCCTTACGCTTGGCATTTTCATCGTCATCCTCCTGATCACGCTTGGCATTACCTATTGGGCGGCAAAGCGCACCTCGACGACGGCCGATTTCTATGCCGCCGACAGCCAGTTGACGGCCGCCCAAAATGGTTTTGCGCTCGCCGGCGACTGGTGCAGCGCCGCCGCCTTTCTCGGCTTCACCGGATTGACGGCGCTTTACGGCATGGACGGTGCGTTTTATGCGCTCGGACCGCTGGTGGCTTTCTGCACCGTGCTGTTCCTGATTGCCGAGCCGATGCGAAATACGGGAAAGTATACGCTTGGCGATATCATCCGCAGCCGCATGCAGACGCGGACCTCGCTTCTGGCGGCAATCGCCGGAACCGTGGTCGTCAACTTCGCCTATCTGATGCCGCAAATGGCCGGCGCGGGCGTGCTGGTGCGCCTGCTCACCGGAATCTCCTATGATTGGGCGGTGATCTTTGTCGGTGTCAGCATGATCATCTACGTCGCCTTCGGCGGCATGCTGGCGACCACCTGGGTTCAGATCGTCAAGGCCGTACTGATGCTGAGCGCGGGCGCGATCATCCTGGTCATGATCCTGTCGATGATCCATTTCAATCCGCTCACGCTATTTGCGGACGCCGAACAGAAATACACCGCCAAATACCTGCTGCCGGGCAACTACCTGAAGAATCCGTTCGACCAGATATCGCTCGGACTGGGTTACACGCTCGGCCTTGCCGGCTTGCCGCACGTCATGACGCGGTTCTACACCGTCCCGGATGCCAAGACCGCGCGGCGATCGGTGGTGTGGGTGATGTTTCTGGCCGGCGCCTTTTTCGCAGGCACAACCCTGTTCGGGCTCGCCGCTGCGAACCTGGTCGGACAGGACGTCATCCGCGCGGCCGACAAGGGCGGCAACCTGACGCTCCCGCTCCTGGCGCAGTATCTGGGGGGCGGCAAAGGCAGCCTCGGCGGCGACTTGATGCTCGGCTTTGTCGCGGCGGTTGCAGTGGCAACCATCCTTGCGGTGGTGTCCGCGCTCACGCTCTCGACCTCAGGCGCGATTGCGCACGATTTCTACGTCAACTGGGTCAAAGGCGGTCAGGTGGAAGGCAGACAGGAGGTCTGGTTGGCCCGCGTGACCGCGGTCGTGATCGGTGTACTGGCGATTGCACTCGGTATTCTCGCACAAGGCGTCAATGTTGCGGTGCTCGTCATTCTGGCGATCTGCGTCGCCGCCAGCGCCAACTTTCCGGTATTGATCCTTTCGCTGTTCTGGCGGCGATTCAACACCGGCGGCGTGGTCGGCGGAATGGCGGTCGGGCTGGCATCTTCGGTCGTATTGGCGATGATCGGGCCGGCGATGCGCGGCGCTGACGCATTATGGCCGCTGGTCAATCCGACCGTGGTATCGCTGCCCCTGGGCTTTTTGGGCGCCATTCTCGGGACGTTCATAGCGGGACGCGATACCGAAAACGAGCAGCGCTTTGACGCCTTCCTGCTGCAGGTCCATACCGGGGTCGCACCAAAATAGGTGCGCCACCTCGGCGAAGCCAATTCATTCTGTTTGTTAATGAGAGAGTATTCCCCGTGACGATCCAGGCTGTTGTGTTCGATGCCTATGGCACGCTTTACGATATCCAGTCGGTGGCGGCCGTCACCGAGGAGGCATTTCCCGGATATGGCGAGATCATCACCCAGATCTGGCGCATCAAGCAGCTCGAATACACCTGGTTTCGCTCGCTGATGCGCCGCTATGAGGATTTCTCGGTCATCACCAGGGATTCCCTCGCTTATACCAT
>Ga0306926_10004713_pt1 | contig 14358 bp, 31 predicted proteins | sample flu12Cox44000178_FD_203759 | JGI IMG/M metagenome (GOLD analysis project Ga0306926, IMG submission 203759) | Lab enrichment of tropical soil microbial communities from Luquillo Experimental Forest, Puerto Rico - flux8day.12C.oxic.44.000.178 (v2)... | ecosystem: Environmental > Terrestrial >...
CGGGCTCGCTCCCCTTCTCGCCCCGGGAATGCACGTGGCCTGGGCGACCAAGGGGTTCGAGCAGGGGAGCGGCAAGCTCCCGCACCAGGTCGCGCGTGAGGTGCTCGGCGCCGAGCGACGTATCGCGGTGCTCTCGGGACCGACCTTTGCGCGCGAGGTCGGCGCCGGACTGCCGACCGCCATGACGATCGCATCGCCCGATGCCACGTACGCACAGACACTCGCCCACGAGTTGTCTTCGGAGAACTTCCGCGCCTACACCTCGACCGACATCCTCGGGGTGGAGATCGGCGGCGCGGTGAAGAACGCGCTGGCGGTGGGGGCCGGGCTCTCGGACGGACTCGGCTTTGGAGCCAACACGCGCGTCGCGCTCATCACCCGCGGACTGAAGGAGATGACCCGGCTCGGCGTGGCGCTCGGCGCGCGCGTCGAGACCTTCATGGGACTCGCGGGCCTCGGCGATCTGGTGCTCACGTGTACGGACGACCAGTCCCGCAACCGCCGCTTCGGGCTGCTGCTTGCCGCGAGTCGTACTCCGGAAGCGGCGCTCGCCGAGATCGGCCAGGCGGTAGAGGGTTATGCCGCAGCACGCGCCATCGAGACTGTGGCGGCGCGCGCCGGCGTAGAAATGCCCCTCTGCACCATGGTGTATCGCGTGCTGTTCGAGAAGCTGCCGGCGAGAGATGCGGTGCGGGCGCTGATGCGGCGTCCGATCAAGCCCGAAGCCGAGTAGGCAGGCTCCGGGGTCATCCTTCGCGCCGCGCGCTGAGGTCGCGCGCTTTCTGCTCGTACTCCTCGAGTGAGAAAGCGACGAGCTCGGTAAGGCCGAGCGAGGTCAGCAGGCTGCCGGCCATGCGCGAGGCGAAGCTATCGCCCGACCAGGTGAGCACGGGGAGTCCCGCGGACAGTGCGTCGTTGACGGTCTCGCCGCCATTGAATGGAAAGGTGTCGAGAAACAGATCCGCGTGCACGTAGCGAGCGAGATAGGCTTCGTAAGGAATGACATCGGCGAACAGAAGTCGCGATGGATCGATCCCGCGCGCTCCGGCCTCGCGGCGCAGATTGTCCTGGGCCTCGCGCCAGAAGAAGCTTTGGCAAGCCCGTCAGGTTGCTCTCGAATAACCGCAGCTCGATGAACGGCGCGCGAAACAAAGCCAACGAACGTCCAAGCGCCGAGCGCGCGAGAAATTCATCGCGCGAGTGCCGCGTTGCGCACACGAACCGGAACTTCTCAGGCGGTGATGACACGCTTCACCTCACGAAGAAACACAAAATGCGCGCGCCACATCGAACGAGGTACCGGCCACGCGCGGCCTCAAAAGCGCTCACGCAGCTCGCCGACCGTAGCGGCCTTGGGAAGCGCTGGCGGCGTGCCCGCGCCGGGCTGAGCACCGCTCGCCGGGGACCCCGGCGTCGGGCCGAGCCTTCTGACCTTCCAGCCCGCGAGCTTCATCGCATCGGGCAGCTCGAGCGGTGATGTCGCGGTGGCGACGCTGCCCGCAAGCTCGATGGTGCGGGCACCTTCCGCATCGGAATAGGTGAAGGAGAGCTGATAGGCCGCCGGAGCATCGGCCTGGGGCACTGTGACCGAGCCGGTCACTGTCCACGGTGCACCGTACTTGGCGGAGGTGCTGGCGGTCGTAATCTGTATCGGCTTGCCCTTCTCGGCGAAACGTACGTTCTGGGGCGGTCCCGGAGCGGGTCGGCCTCCCGGCAGCGCCGCGGTGAGGAGCACGATCACGAGCTGAGAGTTCAATGCCGCGGCGTCGAGTGCCTCGATCTCCCTGCCGGCGTTGCCGGCGTTTGCGGTAAAGCCCTGTGTGAGCATCCAGCGCCCCGCGATCAGCAGGATCGTGCCCGCGCTGCGGGTGCCGTCGTCACGCAGCTCCACCGCTATGCGTGCATCACCATTCGGGGCGATCTCGAAATGGGTGCTCAGGCTTCCGGGCCGCCCGGGCTCGGTCCGCGACACCCGGATGTCGTCCGGCGTCCAGGCGGCGGATCCCGCGGCGAGGAGAGCGCCCGTGGGCGCCGCCGTGATGAGGGCGAGCACGGCGAGCCGCCGCACGTCGCCCGCAGCGGCGCGATTGAAAGCCTCCACGCACACCTCAACAAGCTGCCGGGGTCTCATCATTCCGTACCTCAAACTGCGTACCAGCGCTCGATGAGCACACGCCACTGACCGAGAACGCTCACCACGACCACCTGGCCGAAGGTCCGCGAGGTCCCGACGGCCACGAGTAGCGTAGCGCGCGTCGGTGCGGAGAGAACTTCGAGCTTGAGAAAGTCGTCGCGCTCGCAGGGAGCGCTCGGTGGATCCCGTGCGGCGCAGTCATCGGCGGGCCGCTCGCCGTAAGGCCGCAGACTGAGGGTGGGATAGCGCGGCCGGAGAGTGTCGAGGAGCACGGGACCCACCGCGCTCTTCACGTACACCACTGCACCGCGCGGGAATTGCCGCAGCGGCCGCTCGGCGGCGGCCACCAACGCACTCACCATGTCATCGGCCAGGATCACACCCGGCGCGGCGCGAAACGCCACGGCGAGTGCAATGAGCGCGGCCGCACCACCCGCGAGGAACGCGATCACGGCAAGTGCGATGGGGCGCGCGCTCGTACGCGTCGGCCTCGCGGCGAATCTCGAGCTCAAAGCGTGCTGCTCAGTCGCTCTCACCGGGCTGTTCAGTCGCTCTCAAAGCGCGGCAGGGCATCGTGAATCTCCCACCAGTTGCACTTCGATCCGGTGTAATAACTCGCCGCGGGGGAAACGCCGAGCGGCTCGTTGATGGTACCTACGCGGATTCTGAGCACCTCCGGTCTCGCCACGCGGTGGCTGTAGATCGGTGAGCCGCAGCGGCCACAAACGACCCGTTTCTCACCCGGCGACGACTCGTATTCAGCGAGCCGCTCGCGTCCGGCACTGAGGTGAAACGCTGCCCGAGCGACCGGCGCGTTCGTCGCGAGCGGCCCGCCGGACGCCTTGCGGCACATCTGGCAGTAGCAGACTTCGATCGGGCCGAGCTCGGCGGTGAGCTCGTACCGCACCGCGCCGCAGAGGCAGCTCCCGGTGTAGCGGGGAGGCGTCGGGCTCATGGCTCGCCCAGGGCGACGAACTGACCGCTGAACCTTGCTGCAACGCGCCCCTGGTGCTCGAGCACCGCCAAGACCGTGATCCTCGCCTTACCTCGGCGCGCCAACATGTCAGTGAAGGGCTTCCAGGCGTCGGGCTGCTCCAGCATCGAGCGCGCCGTGAATGGCCCGTCGATCGGATGCTGGTATTCCATGACGTTGCGTTGAATTACCAGGCGATCGGCGCGGCCCTCGGACTGCAGCCGAACGTGTAACAGCGCCCAGCTGGCGAGCATCGCCACGGCTGATGCGCTGCCACCGAATACCGTCAGCCGGTGATTGAGGTTTGGCTCGAGCGGGGCCTGCAGGGTGATGGCGTCGTGCTCGACCGCCACCACTGAGACTCCCATCGCCTTCGACAGGGGAATGCGCGCGTGGATGTACTGCGCAAGCTCGGGTGGCTGCACGGGCTCTCCTTAGTCACACGCCTGCGAGCTGTCCGCGGTTCGTGCCGGCGCCCGCAGGCCGCCTCATCCAAAGAAGCAGGAATCCCTGTCATCCCGGACCAGGGCGACGAACTCCTCGATCGTGGCAACGTCCGGGGTGGGTTTGTAGCTGTGCCACTTCATGTCCTGACGCAGCCAGAAAACGCGCCAGCGGCGCACCGTGCGTACATAGGTTGCCTTGGCCACGGGAAGCTCGATTCTCTCGCCGGGTGAACCACCGCACGCCTGCCGCATCTCGAAGATCTCGACGCTCTGACCCGACACCCGATACGCGAGGTCGACCTGCTGGCGCAGGTGGTGCGGCGGACGGCGCCCTTCAACGAAGGCACCTACCGTCCTGCGTACGCGTGCCCTCTCGAGCTCAGTGAGCGCCACAGCGGTCCTCGGCACAACGTCGTGGCCAGCCGGGATTCCACCACCGGCGGTGACCAGAGACAAGTTACTGGGTGCCCTCGACAATGCGCAAATCGCGGTCGGCGCCGTTGCCGAGCGCACGCAGCGCGTGCTGGTAGGCGGCACTGTCGTGCGCGGCGGTCGCTTGCGCGACGCTGTCGAATTCAAGGATGACGATGCGCTCGTTAACTCCACCTTCGTAAACTCGCGCCGGCAGCCCACGTGCCAGGAAGCGGCCACCCGCTGCTTCAAGCGCGGGACCCGCCAGCCGCGCATACGCAGCTAAAGCCTCCCGATCGCGTATCGAACGGTATGCGGAAATCCAATATGCCTTGGCCATGGCTCTTTCCTTTAGCGGTGCGCCTCCATCACCTCGAGGCGATTGCCGAACGGATCCTCGACGAAGAAGCGGCGTTGACCCTGAATCTGATCATCGGGTCGCGGAACGTAGCCGGCGTCCCGACAGCGGGCGGCGACCGCATCCAGATCGTCCACGTCAAAGGCGACATGGGCCTTCCTGGCGGGGCGAAACTCCGGATCGACCCCGAGGTGCAGCTGCGCTTCGCCGAGCTCAAACCAGGCTCCACCCCTTGAGGCCAATGCCGGCGGCTTCGGTATCTCGCGCAGGCCGAGCACATCGCCATAGAAACGGCGCGCCTCATCCTCGAGACCGCGCGGCATCGCCACCTGTACGTGATTGATGCGCAGAACGTTCACGGACTCTTGCAACGATTGTCAGGTGGCGCATCGCCGGTTGAGCCACAGACCGGGCACACCTGTTGCTCGTGAAGCCACTCCAGCCACCGTACAGCGCGTTGTTTGGTGGCACGCCAGACCCAGTGAGCACCACAAACAGGACATTTGACGGCACCGAAATAGATGAACACACCGGCGGCGGCGACGAGGGCCGATACACCCGAGTAGACGGCAAAGTATCCACCGGCAACTCCGTGCAGAAGCCATCGCGGCACTGCGTGGATGACCAGTGACGACACCACACCGATGTTCGCGACGTGCAGCTTCCACGTCTGGTGCGTTCGGTCGATCAGCGGACCGTAGATACTCACCGTCCACCACGATAGTCAGAAGACATCAGGACTCCGTCCTCCGCGAAGAACATATAGCCACTCGGTGCGCCGAGAAACCGGTGCCACCAGGACAGCAGGCCGACCCGGTTGATGGTCAGATGAGGCATACCACCGCGATTTCTGAACGCGTAGGAGCTGGAAGACCACTCCGATCCGACAAGTTCCACGGCGCGAACCTCCGCTTCAACGGGATCATGGGCACGGACTTGCACGATTCGCAGGAACCCAACGGCCAGAGCGGCATCGATTGGCACGACGATACCCCGACCCTGGACGGTTACCTCGTATCTCGGCACATTCAGCCGTCTAAGGCGAGCTGCGATGTTTCACTCTCGGGGCTCAGAATACAACGGGGCGGATGACGGTCAGACGACACGCCACTGCCTGCGCTCGATCGCGTAAAGGCTCACCTCATGCCCCCTGACGACGAGATTCTGCTCGTAACGCTCACCGAGGCGTTCGGCCAAGCTGATCGATCTCAGATTCAGCGGCGCGATCAGGCTGATCGCGCGCGACCAGCCGAGCGTATCGAACGCGAACCGCAGAGCCGCAGTTGCAGCCTCGAAGGCGTAACCCCGTCCCCAGAAAGGGCGCGAGAGAGCCCAGCCGACTTCGCGCTCCGGCCAGCCTTCCGGATAGTGAAGACCGACGCGGCCCACGAAGGCGCGGGTCCCGAGCTCCTCGACCACCCACATCCCATATCCACGCGGGCTCACGAAGACGCAGACGCGATGTGTGGAGCGAGGGCACTGCTTGCATTCAGGATCCCCAGCAACGATCGTTATACGGCGCCCTCACGGTCCCAGGCTTCGAGCCTGACCGCGACCCCGGCACGCAACGTGTTGTGAATCTCGGCCACTGCGTCGGTCTCGCGAAGTAGCCGCGCCACCTCGGCGTCGGAGCCAGTGGAGACAACTCGCGCGCGATAACGGATGTTCCTGGCGGCGAGGCCGATACCCTCAAAATCAGCGTGCGCTTCGACCTCGACGGACTCAACGGCCACCGCGAGTCGTGCCGCTTCGCGGTACAGGTCGTTGCAATAACAAGTCGCCAGCGCGAGCATCAAAAGCTCACCGCCATTGACGCCGGAGCCGGCGCCGCTGTCGCGGCGCGGGATGTCGAAGCTCCTGACCGTCTCTCCCGTCGCCACGCTGACGTCGTGAGAGTCGCCGGCTTTCCTGACGCTGGCCGAGATGTGCATTGTCTGTCTCCAGCAGAGCCCGGTAGCGCTGCGCTCCCGCTACATCCCCATGATGGTTTGTGTAATCCGGCAGAGTAAATACTCGAGCACTACCGCGAAAACCGCGGCTACCAGCAGGCGATTTCGCAGCACGGACTCGAGAGCTGCACTTGCGGCAGCAGTCTTTGGAGACGCGCCGGCAACTCCCGGGCCAATGAGGAAACTAAAGAACCAGAAGATGGCGGCCGCCGCGATCACCAAACCCATGGCGAGGGTGATGACCAGGAACAGCCTGGGTCGCTTGATGGTGATTGGCCACAAATAGCGATATGCGACCGGAACTGCCAGGACGGGCACGAGAATCACTACCGGCGCGGCGAAGAAGAGGAGCACGGACTATCCGCGCCTCGGGAGCTCGCCGTAAATCCGTTGATGCTTCAAACCGGTCGAGGCGTCCGGGAGGACCTGCGACTGTGCACCACCCTCATCCAAAACCAGACCTCGCAGCCGATGCCGGCACCGAGCACCATGACGCCGCCGCCTCCAAACCCCACAGTCTCCAGTACAAAGGCTGCGCCCAGGAGCGACGCACTGATCAGGTGATATTTCATATCGCCTCCATACTGTCGGGATATTCAGTCTGGGCCGACCGGTGTCGAGAGGTCAAATGACCCATGGCTCACGTATCGCTCAGTCGATGATCTCGAAGTGCCTGACCCGCTGGTCGTATTCGATCATCATGTCCGCGGCCGCAGCGGGTACCACCGCCGCTTCGGGATCCGTGCCGGAAAACCTGGCAATCGCCTCCATCGAGTTCCACCTGGTGACGATCAGGAATTCAACTCCCTGCCCGAATGGGCGAGAAAGGATTGAAGCGTCAATGAACCCCGGGATCGTTCGCAGCGCCGGAAAAGTCTCCGAGCGGAGGTGCTCGATGTAGTCCTGCGCCCTGTGCGGCTGCGCCAGTCCACGCCACTGCCTCGAGATCATGTTGCGCTCCTCATATCCAGCCATAGCTCATAACAGACACTCGTCGGGTCACGGGCGGCGGCGCGCTCCCGGATGCGCTTGAATACAGAGGTCGCACGTCTGCAGCCGCTTCGCCAAGCAGTGACAATGCCACCTCGCCCTGTGGATCGATGTTGGCGATGCGCAAGTTCATGCAGAGAGCTTCGCCACCTGAACGCCGCGCAACCATGATGCCCAACTTCGCCGCCTGATGATTGTCAGGGCGCGAGCTGCTTGAACATGACCAGCGCATCGACATAGCCGAGCTTCAGATGGTTGAACGCGCCCGGGAGTCGGCCGACGACTGAGAATCCCAGCCGCTCCCAAAGCCTGATGGCACGTACGTTTGTCGAGACGACGAAATTGAACTGCATCGATTTGAATCCCATGGTCAGCGCCTGTGCCTGGGAGTGCTCGCACATCCGCGCGGCGATGCCCCGTCCTTGCGCCGAGAAGGCCACAATGTAGCCGCAATTACATACATGGGCACCCAAACCGGGCTGATTGGGCTTGATGAAGTAGGTGCCGAGGATTACCCCTTCCGAGTCGCAGGCCACGAAGGTCTTTGCGGGTACCTCAACCCAAGCCTTCAACATCTCCTCCTCGTTACTGTGCGGCGAGAAGGTATACGTGTCGCCGGCGCGGATGGTCTCCTGCAGGATTGGCCAAATTCTCGGCCAGTCCGACTTCACGTACGCACGAATCTCGAACACGGCTCAAATGTTAACGCGAGCGCCCACGATCCCGAGGGATCGTCACGCATCACGCAGCGCTCGACGAAAGTACACCACGCGCTCGGTTTCCTCGAATCCCATTGCGCGGTGAGCCGCGTGTGCGGTGCCGTTGTCAATCAGTGCGTCCGATGCGAGCTCAGTGCAACCTTCATCCAAAGCCCAGTTCACAACAGATTCGACGAGAGCTCGCGCGACGCCCTGACGCCGCGCATCCGGCACGACATAAAGACCCTCTACAAATGCTACCGGCGAGCTGCTGGTGCCGTTCACGTAGTCCACGCGTTTCGACGCCTCGACAAAGCCCAAACCCGATGCGCCGGACGCGAGGGCGAGTCGAACGTAGTGACAGCGAGCGATAGCGTCCGCCATTCCTGACAAGTGTTCGGCTTCCGGTACCTCCGGCCATAAAGCCGAGCGCAGCGCCAACCACACGCTGTCAGTACTGCCCCTCGGCGGCGTGATCTGCATCAGGCCTAATGCCCGCGGAGACCTGCAAGCAGTCGCGCCGCCCAGACTGCGATTCCGCCCCCGATGACGAATAGAGCCAGATTGCTGCCCACGAACCAGGCATCCGACAGGGAGTGCCCCTCGATGAACAGCCGCAGCAGATGTGCAATCCCGACGATGCCGAAGATGGCGCCGGTCAGGATGAGATATGCCTTCATTCGACCGATTCCTGCCAGAGTGCCGGGTCAAGTCGTCATTCGCCTGACGAGCTGTACCTGGTCATCTTCCAATGCGGCTTCATCCGGGTAGTGAGTCAAGCCACCAAAGGTTGTGTCTATCAAGACCCCGTCGTGCAGGTGCGTCCACTGCTCCTTCGTGTTCGGATGAAGAAAGACACCGTCTTCGATGCAGGCAACGACTATCCCCTCGTGCCTCACGTCGACGGTGACGACGTCTCCGACATGAATAGGCTGGCCGTCGTGGTAGCGCATGCGTAACCTCTACCGGCACAGGCGACACGGTGCCACAATGGCGCCCCCGTGCTTTCATCTCATTGTAGACCCGAAGCAGTACACGCGGGGCGTACCATACTTAGCGCTCGCGGAACACGGCTTCCATGTTGTTGCCATCCGGATCGAGTACGAATGCTGCGTAGTATCCAGGTGGATAGCCAGCGGCGCTATCTCGAAACCCAGGGCGACCATTATCGGTTCCGCCGGACCTCAACGCGGCAGCATGAAACGCGTCGACCTCGGCGCGGCTCCTGGCCGCGAAGGCCGTGTGCTGCTTCACGCCATGGGGATGAAAACGGTCGATCCAGAAGACCGGGTGGCTCACGCCATACCCGATCCCATCGGCTCCCGTTTCCTCCGGAAGCTGCATGACTCGGCGGAGGCCAAGCGCGCCCAAAGCCGCGTCGTAAAAGGCTGAAGAACGACCGACGTCTGCAACTCCGATGCCTGTGTGGTCGATCATCTCACTTCTCCGCTAAGCAGACCGCTCCGGCGATCGTGACGCACCACGCCACATTCCCGTTCATTGCCCAACCACACGCATCGTAACGGCGGAAATAGACACGCTCGGGTTGCCGTTCAGGTGTGCCAGTTCCGGCAGCCGGGCCGCAATGTCCGGATCGCTCCCTGACAGAATTATCCAAACCCGCTGCCGTGAGTTGGCGTACTTGTCCAACTGTCCCGAAAGCGGCCCGTCGTAGCGTCTGCCGTCAATTACATAGTGGTCCGGAAACACGTTGACGCGGATTGTCTGGACACCAGCGTGCGGTTTCGAGCATCCCGCAACCGCGGTGAGTAGGAGTAGCGACAGGCTGCCGGCCACGGATACTGAGCTACGCATACGGTTCCCTCGATCGATTTGTCAGGCCTCAGCAATCGCGGCGATCGACACTCTGAGCCCAGGCACCTTTACCGGCAACTTGGCACCCTGTCGCGCATGAGCGCCCCTTCGTGCGACGCGACGGTTGGCTGGCGGTTCACAGGGCCCTCCAGCGATTGCTGGACGTCAGGCGCAAAGCGGACGCCAAACCCGGCGGTGGCGCAACCAGGGCGACACCGATCAGGCGTCCGAAGTTGTCCAGCTGCAAAGAAGCATAGCGCGGCCGTGAGAATGCGATCACCTGGCCAAGTTTCTGGCCGATCACGTTTCGTTCGACAGCGTTCAGTTTCTGCGGCGGCTCCAGGGTGATTGAACCCGTATTGGCCTCCGAATCGAAACCGACCGTCTTCACGGTACAGGCTTCCAACTCGCGCGCGAGGTCGGCGCGACCCGTGGCGCGCAGCTCCGAGGTCAAAACAAAGGCGAGTTGAGGGAAGACGCTGGCGAAAGACTGCATGCTTGACGATCGTCAGATCTCGTACCGCATACCTTCAGTCGACCTCGCCTTGAAAGTGTACCTTCGCGAGCCACAGCAACGAGAAGACGAAACAACCAACGCTAAGTCCGAGCATCACGACGATCAGCTGGCGGAGGCGAAAATCCCACCGTCGGTCATCCAGGTAGGCCGAAACCGCTGCCATCAGGTAAACGTAGCCAACGACCGTCAGGGGTAGCAGCGCCAACACGAGAACCGTGCCGTACTTCAGGCGCGGGCGCAGGAGCACGAACCAGCAGATCTCCGCAACGACGATTGCGCCGAGCCACAGGCGCCACCTTCGAAGTGCTGGAGTGACCGGAGTGAGGAGCATATCGAGATCTACCGGTGAAGTTGTCAGGGGGTCACGTACTGCCTTGCAAGAACCTCACGCCTTTCTCCCTCACGAAGCAGGGTCTCCAGGTACTCCATCGCACCGGCACGGCGTACCGTCACCACGTAGCTTCTCTCGGAGCCCGGGACCGCAGACACGATGCCACACGCGGAGATAGTGCTGAGCCAGCCCGCCACCGTGACTGGCGGGACATCAGTACCAAAGGTGAAATGTACGACTGACGCCACGCTGCTACCTGGAAGTGAAGTCGAGTGCCACCCGGAAGCACCGAGCAAGTGCCGCGCGTGCTTTCCAGAAGCGTCGCCAAATATCTCCCGGTTCAGCCGAGCGATGCAAGAGCGGAAGCACTGAAGTAACCTCGAGTGCCGAAGCTGTGACCGCAAAGCTAAATGGCACGATCCCCTGCTTCGACAACGGCGTTTTCGAGGAAGCGTATCAAATTGCGCGCCTCGTTTTCCGATAGCGTCACGGGAAGCATCTGATAACTGGCGAAGCTTGTCGCGACGAATTCAAGCCCTACGGCCTTGTCTGGGCCGCCGTCTAAAACGTGAACTTTCACCACGGCCTTCACGATCCTCCCGCTGGATGCCCGAGCCTCGCCAATGGTGCGCTCGATCGAAGCGCCGAACATTGCGGCTTTGATACCGCCGAATCTGAGGAATTTGAGAGCGAACGAGCCGACGATGAGGGCAAAGAGGGCGACGAACAGGATCGTGAATGTATCCATTGACGCGGCCACCGACCTTTCACCGTACCCTCTGAGGATTGTTACGGGTCACTCGACTGCTGAGCTCCGCGATGCGCGCCGTGACAGCCTTGCCCGCAATGTGGAGCTCAGCGACGGCGATGGGTAACTTGAAGCGCCGCGGACCGGCACTGCCCGGATTGACATAGAGAACGCCGCTACGTCTTTCGATGAGTGGCTGATGTGAGTGGCCAGATACGACTACGCTGACTCCCGCCGCTTGCGGCTCGACGTCCAGCCGCGCGAGGTCGTGTACCACGTACACGACCACTTCTCCGAACCGGATAAGCTGTGTCTGCGGCAAGACCTCGGCCCACGAACCTCGGTCGTTGTTGCCTCGAACTGCCGTTATGGGTGCGATTGCCGAAAGCTCCCGCAGAACGTTGTGAGCGCCAATATCACCCGCGTGGATGATACGGTTGCAGCCGCGTAAGAACGCACTGGCCTCAGGCCTGAGGAGACCGTGAGTGTCAGAGATGAGGCCAACGCGGAGCACGAGCGGTCACGCCTGACGGGTGCGCCCAACGCCCGACGGGCGCCGTGGACCAACGACTGTCAGGCGGCAGATAGCGCGCTGATGGTGACATAGTATCCGTCCGGATCTCGAAGCGAGAACTCCTTCGTGCCAGTGTTCGGATTGACGTGAGGCTCCTCTTCCAGCCGTTCAACGAGAGCGCGTGCCCGTTGCTCGTGGGCACCCCACTGGTGAAGGCAGAGCAAGACCGTTCCATCTGAATCGAGGAGTTGCCCGAAGTAATCATGGGCGGGACGCGTTTCCAGCTGACGGAACAGGGCCTGGCGCCACTTGAAGCTGCCCGGCACGTCACTCACCCCAATGATCGTCCACGTACGCTTCATGGGGGTGCCCTCCGCGTGTCTGCAACGATTGTCAGAGGCCAGGCATGCCCGTGCAACGGCTGTCGAGAATTACCGAATCAGGTCCTGACCGCTGCCGCTGAACACCTTTTGAACGCCGCCATGGTCCGCGCAGCTGTGCGCATCGACTCTACCGCGGAAGAACGTTCCATCGCGGCACTGCGCCGTCGCTCCGACGGCGCTCCATTGAAGGTCGTCTTGCGGCGCAGGCTTCGAGGACGGGTTGGGACTCGTCGGGGCGGAAGCGCGTGGTGGGGTGTTCGGCAGCGCTTGCGCCTCGATGCGGACCGCTCCGCTCAATGCCAGAGCACACAACGTAATCAGAGGAGCCCGCTGGAGGTGTGTCGGACGCATGGCACGCTCCCATGTGAACGTTCACGAGAGTTTACGCTCGAAGAGCGTCATTCGCCGTGGAAGTCTCCGGACACTTTTGGGCCAAAGGGGTACCGCCGAATCAGATCGACGGCCGGCCCGATATCCCAAGCTATCGCGATACCGGTATTCAGTTGCACCTTGTCGCCGCTGTCCTCGAAGCGGTACCACTTGCCATCGGCAAAGACCAGGCGATTGCGCCTACGGTCATCGGTCGTAAGCTCATCGGTACGTACCTCCTTCTTGTGCAGAACAGGAGATTCGTCCGGCTGAAAGGCGACTACCACGCCGGCGACATTCAAAGCCGGTCCATTCTTGCCAGTGGTTCGATAGGTCAGTGGCGAGCCGGAAGATCCCGGATTGGTGTAGGCATCCAGCAGAATACGTCCCGTCTTCTTATCAGCGACTCGTTCAAGTTGAGCTACCGTCGCCTTCCCGACCAAGCCGGTTGGCGCAAACCGTAGTCCATACGGGAAACCAATGAAATATGCATCCTGGCCAACTCCGAGTCCGCTCGAGTCCGGCTCGAGTGGCAAGTCGACTGTTAGTTGCGCGGCCGGGATCAGGACAGCGACATCGACAGGATCGTCGCACTTGTACACGATTACCTGGAGTGGGGACCAGCCGGACTTCTTCTGGACCTCAATTGCCACACGCATTGCGTTGTCGATGCCGGCGACGACATGCTTCGCGGTGATCAGGTACTGGCGTCCGTCCACATCGATTGTGAAGGCGGTGCCATATGCGGTCGGAACTCTGATGAGCAGCGTGCGGCAAAGCACCTTGTCCGGGACCTGCCCGTAGCACCCCAACGAGATCGCCAGCGCAAACAGCGCGACGATCGTCCATCTTGCACCCGATCTGCTGCCTTGGCGGACGCACCGGCCGTTCACGGACCCCTCCAACGCTTGTTAGCCCTCACGCAACCTCACTCACGAACTTGCGGATTGCCTCGGCCGCTGGCGCCGGCCTAGACTGCAGTAAAAAATGAGGACCTTGAATATCTTCGACGCGTGCATTCGACGCTCGGCGGGAGAAGAGCGTCGCGGCCGACTTCGGAACGAGCCTGTCTTCAGTCGCGCGCAAGTAGAGACCTGGCAGTGCCAGGTGTTGCAGTTTCGCCAGCACGTCAACACCTGCGATCGCAGCCAGGCGCGTCACCAATACTCGAGGCGAGACACGACGCAGAGTTTGAGCGTGCATCTGACGAAGGCGCGGAGTGACGAATCGGCCCATGAGAAAGTACGTAGTGACCGTGTCTGGCACGAGTTGCGGCGGCACGAACGCCAGCAGCGGCCGCAGCAACTTCAAGACTGGACGTGGCGATCGGACAAAAGAGCAGCAGAGTATGTAGCCGCGCAGGCCTGGCGGCGCTTGGGCCGCGAGCGAAATCGCTATCGGTCCGGAAAAAGATTCACCGAGCACTACGAAAGGCCGAACGCTGGGCAATGCAGCACGAGCTATGGCCTCGTGCGCCGGGTAGTCGAGTGGTTGGTCCGGATAGCGGACGGTGATTGTGGGAACATCCGGGCCCAACGCTTCGACGAGCGGAGCGAACAGGTCACCGGTGCCATCCAGCCCTGGCAGAAGAACCAATGTTGGCACCATGCGTGACTGCTAACGGTGAGGTTGGGGGGGCAGACGCGGCGATCAAGCGCCAGCTGTACACGATCCCCTGCAGCGATCGTTAGATTTGCGTCCCAAGCTGATCAAGATGGGAGC
>Ga0306926_10004715_pt1 | contig 14356 bp, 12 predicted proteins | sample flu12Cox44000178_FD_203759 | JGI IMG/M metagenome (GOLD analysis project Ga0306926, IMG submission 203759) | Lab enrichment of tropical soil microbial communities from Luquillo Experimental Forest, Puerto Rico - flux8day.12C.oxic.44.000.178 (v2)... | ecosystem: Environmental > Terrestrial >...
CGCGGGCTCCAGCGGGGGGCGAGCCGCGGGCCGCCGAGCGTCCTGCCGATCACATAAGCGCCGATATCGGTCGCCCACACGACAGCGAGGACCCACAGCAGCGTCGCGCGGCCGTCTGGGCCGCCGCGCGCGAGCCATAGCAGGCAAATGCAAGGAAGCGTCACCCAGAGCGTGCCAAAGGCGGTCCATTCTGGATGAAGATCTGGTCGCCCTTGAGCGGACCAGAAGACGATCCCGGCACCAAAGAGGGCGAATCCGATAGCCAACCCGAGGGTGGTGAGGGTGGCCGTCGCAATCGTCGCGAGAACGACCCCCACGAGTAAGAGTCCGGTCGCCCCAAAACGCCCCCGACGACACAGCCGTCCCCATTCCCAAGCCATTACCGCGCCGGCTAGTGCGGTCAGCAGCGGAAGCCAAGGCGACCCGAACCAAATCGCCGCGATCGGCAACGGAGCAAGTGCAATTGCTGACAGCACGCGCGGCCGCAGCGAGCTGTATTCAGCGCGAGCCAACAGATGCACCATACCGGCGTTCCCGCCCGCAGAATTCATCGATCGCCAGCTCCAAGTCGCGCCTTGAGAAATCGGGCCACAGTGTCTTGGTAAACACCAGCTCGGAATAGGCGCATTGCCAGAGCAGGAAATTGCTGATGCGCTGCTCCCCACTGGTACGGATTAACAAGTCCGGGTCCGGAATATCGGCGGTGAAGAGGTGGCGGGCGATGCAGTCCTCGTCGACGTCCTCGGCGGCCAGCGTCCCGCACGCTGCCTGTGCCGCTATTGCCCGCACTGCCGCAACGATTTCGGCGCGTCCGCCATAGGACAGCGCGATCGTCAAGGTAATTCGGGAATTGTCGCGCGTCACGGTTTCGGCGTGCTCTATCAGACTGACGATGTCCGGCGCGAGATAAGCAAGTTGCCCGATGACCTTCAGGCGAACGGCATTGCGATGCAATTCGGCGATCTCACCGCACAAATAATGGCGCAGCAACGCCATCAAATCCTGGATCTCCGCGGACGGCCGCTTCCAGTTCTCGGATGAGAACCCGAAAAGCGTCAGGTAGCGAACCCCCAGCTCGGCCGCAGCGATTACGGTGCGGCGCGCGGCTTCGGCACCACGGCGATGCCCGGCGATTCGCGGCATGCCGCGAGCCTTCGCCCAGCGGCCGTTGCCGTCCATGATGATCGCGACGTGCCGCGGCAGCGCCCGCGGCATGGCGAAGGCGCTCATCCGACCTGCCATTAAACCTGCAGGATCTCCCTGTCCTTTTGGGCCAGCACTTCATCGATGCGTCTGATGTAGTCGTCGGTCAGATGTTGGATCTCTTGCTGCTGCTTGCGCTGTTGGTCTTGCGAGATCTCGGCCTCCTTCTCCCGCCGCTTGAGCACCTCGATACCATCACGGCGCACGTTGCGGACCGCGACGCGCGCCTGCTCGGCGTATCTTGCCGACACCCGTGTCAGCTCGCGCCTTCGCTCCTCGTTCAAATCAGGAATAGGAACGCGGATCGTCTGACCTTCGGTTTGCGGATTGAGCCCCAGCCCTGCTTCCCGGATCGCCTTGTCCACGGCTTTGACGATGGCGCGGTCCCAGACCTGGACGGTGATCATGCGCGGCTCCGGCACGCTGATATTGGCGACTTGGTTGAGCGGTGAGGTGCCGCCATAGGCGGGGACGGTAACCGGTTCGAGCAGGCTCGCCGACGCGCGGCCGGTTCGCAACCCTCCGAATTCCTTGCGCAACACTTCGAGAGCGCCGTCCATGCGGCGCTGGAGATCCTTGAGGAGCACGTCTTCCGGCATGGCCTGTCTTTCCTGGGAATGCTCAGCCTGGTTGACCGATGATCGTATATCGCCCGCAGCCGCGGAGGACCTTGGCGAAACCGCCATTCTCAAATATCGAGAACACGAGGATCGGGATGCCGTTCTCGCGTGCGAGCGAAATTGCCGAGGCATCCATCACCTGCAGATCGCGCGACAACACGTCGAGATAGTCGAGCCGGTCAAACCGCACTGCACCTGGCACCTGGTTAGGATCGGCGTCATAGACGCCATCGACCTTGGTCGCCTTTAGCAACGCGTCGCAGCCCATTTCCGAAGCCCGCAACGCTGCCGCAGTATCGGTCGTAAAGAACGGGTTGCCGGTTCCCGCGGCAAAGATGACGACCCGCTTTTTTTCCAGGTGGCGCAACGCCCGGCGGCGAATATAAGGTTCACAAATTGCCTGCATCGATATTGCGGACTGGACCCGCGTCGTCACCCCACGCTGCTCCAGCTCGTTTTGTATTGCGAGCGAGTTAATGACCGTCGCCAGCATGCCGATATAGTCGCCTGAAGCGCGTTCCATCCCGACAGAGCTAGCCGATATGCCGCGGAAGATGTTGCCACCGCCGATGACCAGGCACAGCTCGACACCGAGCGCGTGCACAGATTGGATCTCGTCGGCGACGCGCGCGACCATCTCGGGATCGAGGCCGTACTCCCGTGTCCCCATCAATGCTTCGCCGGAGACCTTTAGCAGAACACGGCGATATTTGAGAGCGGCTGACATGAGGCCCACGCAGATCCGCCCGGATGGTCCAGGCTCGCGATCAGGTCGAGGATACACCAAACCGGACGTTCCGTAGCACCTTTCGACAGCCTGTGTGCATAACGGCAAAAGACTGCCGCAACACTCGGCGCCTAGCGTATTGGCCGAGGCTTAAGATTCCGCTCAAGCCTCGGGGCTGCCGTCGCCGCGGCCGCCGTCAACTCTTGAGCTGAGCCGCCACCTCGGCCGCGAAATCGGGGCGGTGCCGATCGATCCCTTCGCCGAGGGCAACGCGCGCGAAGCCGGTCACCCGAATCGGCGCCCCCCCGGCGGCCTTCGCCGCTTGCTCGACCACCAGAGATATCTTGGTCTTTTGGTCGACGACAAAAATTTGCTCGAGCAGGACGACCTCCTCGTAGAACTTGCGCAATCGGCCGTCCACCATCTTCTCGATGATCTCCTCGGACCTGCCGGTTGCATGCGCCTGCGCGCGCAATACCTCGCGCTCGCGGTCCAGCGCCGATTTCGGCACCGAGGCGATATCGAGATAGAGCGGACTGGCTGCCGCGATATGCATCGCCAATTGCTTGCCGAGCCCCGCCAACTCGTCGGGAGAGACCGTCGAGGTCAGGGCAACGATCACGCCGATCTTGCCGATCCCGGGTCCGAGCGTGTTGTGAACATAGGAGAACACGCCCCCCTGCCCGGCCGACAACCGCTTCAGCCGTCGCAGCACCAGGTTTTCGCCGATCGTCGAGATCAGATGGGTCAGCTCGGTCTCGACCGGGCGCCCGGTAGCCGGGTAATCAGCCTCTTTTAGAGAGGCGATCTCGCCGTCTCCGTCGAGTGCCAGCTCGCCGACAGCCCGAACAAAGCTCTGGAATTCGTTGTTGCGAGCCACGAAGTCGGTCTCGGAGTTGACCTCGATAACGGCGCCGACAGCGCCACGCGTTGCAACCCCGACGAGGCCTTCAGCGGCGACCCGTCCAGCCTTGCTCGCGGCCGCCGCCAAACCCTTCATCCTCAGCCAGTCGACGGCCGCCTCGATATCGCCCCCGGTTTCACCGAGCGCTCTCTTGCAATCCATCATGCCTACGCCGGTCTTATCGCGCAGCTCCTTGACCAGCGCCGCGGTCACTTCCGCCATTTGCATCAAACTCCCGTCTAAGCTCCGTCGACCGCTGCTTCGGCCTCGCTCGGCGACGCGCCATCGAGAACGCCTTCGACTTCAACCTCGCCGTGGACCTCCTCGGGAAGATCCTCCGGCAGCGTGACATCGGGAACCTCCGCCCGGGCGCCGATATCAACCCCCGAGGCGGCGAGCTCGGCCTGCAATCCATCGAGCACGGACCCCGCCACCAGATCGCAGTAGAGCTGAATAGCCCGCATCGCATCGTCGTTTCCCGGGATCGGGTACGCGACGCCGTCAGGCGACGAATTCGAATCGAGAACCGCCACGACCGGGATGCGAAGGGTATTGGCTTCGCTGACCGCGATCGCCTCCTTGTTGGTGTCGATGACGAAGAGGATGTCGGGGAGCCCTCCCATCTCCTTGATCCCGCCGAGAGCGCGCTCGTATTTGTCGCGCCGCCGTGTCAGCTCGAGCAGCTCGCGCTTGGTCAGCCCGCTTTGCTCCTGCGCGATCCGTTCCTCGACTTCGCGCAGCCGGCGGATCGACTGGGAAATGGTCTTGAAGTTGGTCAACATACCGCCGAGCCAGCGGTGGTTGACGTGATATTGGCCGCAGCGCTTGGCGGCCTCGGCGATCGGCTCCTGCGCCTGGCGTTTGGTGCCGACCAGTAGCACGCGGCCGCCGCCAGCGACGACGTCGCGGATCGCCTGCAGGCCCTGATGTAGCATCGGCTCGGTCTGTTCGAGGTCGATGATGTGAATCCCGTTGCGGACGCCAAAAATGTAGGGCGCCATCTTGGGGTTCCAGCGCCGGGTGTGGTGGCCGAAATGGACGCCGGCTTCGAGCAGCTGGCGCATGCTAACGGCTGGGATGGTCATTGTCTGTCCTTTATCCGGTTGGGCCGCCGCAGGGAAAAATCGGTGCTCCGAGAGTCTCAGAAGCACCAACACCGGAGCGGCCGCTGCGGGATGGCAGCAGCCGCGGCCCTGCGTGAGGTATCGCGAGGTTACTTACGGTGCGCGGACCCTGAAGACAAGCCTGGACGGTCGTCACGATCCCCGACAGTTCACCTGCGGTAGTGTCGCCCTCCTTGCGTTGGGTGGCGCCGAATGTCACCTCTTCGCCGATGAACGGATGGTCTATCGGTGCGATCCTCACAACGGCGGTGGTGTCGGTCGCCGGATATGCCGAACATCCGGTTGCCGCGGCCGGCGGTTGCGGGACAATCCGGTTGGGCGAAACAACGGTCGCGACCCTGCGCAATGCACCGATCGTGACCTTGTCGGCCAACGGTGTACCGGTGACCTTGGTTATCGATACCGGTGCCCAAGGGACGATCTTGACACCGGCTGTCGCCCGGCGGATCGGCGCGCAACGCCCGCGGATCGAATTTCAGCGGCAGCTGCGCGGGATCGCCGGCACACTGCCGACGGACGAGGTGGAGCTGCACAGCTTTACAGTCGGCGGAGTGGCTATCCCGTGGCGCCGGGTTCGCGTTGCTCCGGTCAATGTGGCGAGCGTGTTCTCGGGGCCGCTCGACGGCGTGTTGGGGGCCGACTCGCTGAGCAGCTTCGACGTCGATCTCGACCTGCCGGGTCACCACATGGTCCTTTACGAAAGGCAAAGCTGTCCGGGTGCCATGCCCGCCTGGGCTGAACCCTACGCCACAATCAGCGCCGGACGATCATTAGTCGACCACCTGTTTTTTCCGGTCCAGCTCGATGGGCACAGGATCGATGCGTTCGTCGATACCGGCTCGCAGTTCACCGTGCTGTCGACCCGCATAGCGCTCGCCATCGGGGTGACCGCGGGAACACTGGAGCGCGATCGCGAGGCCACGGTGCTCGGTGCAGCGGCCGAACGGCTAGCGGCTCGCGTCCACCGGTTTTCTCGATTGGAAATCGGAACCGAAGTACTCCGCAATCCCGAGATAATCGTGACCGATGTCAGGCTCAGCGATGCCGACCTTGTGCTCGGGATCGATTTCCTTAGAGCGAGACGGATCTGGTTCTCCTACGGCTCACGGCAAATCTTCATAATGCGCCGCTCCTAGCCTGCTGTGGCGTCCGGAACCCCGCCCGAATCGACGCTTGTCGTCTGGAGTGCTAGGATGTCCGGCAATGCACATCGTTGGCCTCATCGGATCGATTGCGAGCATTCGTCGTAAGTTGCGGGCGGTCGCTGCGATCATCGCCGATCCCGCTGCCACCGAGCACGAAAAGGCCAACGCACAGGCGCTGAGGGCGCGTCTGGAGCGCCGCCTCAGAGAGGTCGGTGCCCCCGCCGGGGACTGGACGGATAACGCCTTTCGGCTCGGCAGATGGGCAAAAGAGCTGAGGCAAGCCTCCTCCCCTGCATCACCCAAGGGTGATTGGACGGACAACGCCCACCGGCTCGGTAAAGCGCTGCGTCAAGGCTATAAGCGGTGGTTGTCGGAGTAAATATCGCTCGCCGACAGCGCTCGATGACCGACCATCAAAGGAAGCTGTCATGTCGCTGAGCAGGGAGTTCGCTGCATTTGTCGCCAAGCTGACATACGAGGACCTACCGCCGGAGGTTGTCGACCGGGCCAAGGGCGTTACGCTGCAGGCGCTGAGCTCGGCGCTCGTCGCTCACGACATGCCGGCGAGCCGCCAAGCTTTGGCGCTGATGCAGGAGGAAGAAGCCGGCGGTGGTGGGGCTGCGACCGTGCTGTGCCGCGGCGCGAAGCTGACCAAGGGCGGGGCTGCCTTTGTCAACGCAGAGACGATTTTTGCCGGCGGCAAGTGGGACACCTTCCGCATGCTGACCCATCCCGGCATCGCCATCCTGCCGTCGGCGTTGGTGGGGGCGGAAGTTACCGCCGCAACCGGCAAGGAATTCCTGACTGCGGTTGCGGCTGCGTACGAGGTCATGGAGCGCATGGCCTCGGAGTTCATTCCGACCGTCATGTCGTGTGGCTTTCATGCGGGCCCGGTATTCGGGATCTTTGGTGCCGCGATCGCCGCCGCCAAATTGCAGCGCCTCGACGAGAACCTGACCCACAGCGCCATCGCGCAATGCGTCAACCTGGCGGCCGGCAACCTCGAAGGCGCGCGCAGCGGCGGGCGCTCATTGCGCGAAGGCGGTGCGGTGCGCAACGCCTTGCTCGCGGTGGCCTTGGCCAAGCATGGCACCCCGGGTGGTGAGACGACATTGGAGGGCGAGGCCGGCTTCTACCACGCCTATGCTGGCAACAACCGCGGCCAATTGCGCTACTGCTTTACCGGGGCGAACCATGCCGACCTCGGCGGGATTACACGAGGCCTCGGCCGGGACTGGATGTTTCTCGAGACGCTGTACCGGATCTACTCGACCGCCGGGTACAACATCGCCCATGTCGACGTCACCGCCCGCTTGTGCGAGGAGCACGGCATCGCCGCCGCCGACATCGACCGCATCGAGGCAGTGGTCAACTGGCTCGAGACCGAGTATCCGAGCCCAGCATTCCCGAGCCGCGGCATCGAGAACCCGCCACAGGTCGGCAGCACTCAGTATTTTACCGCCTGGGGTGCGGCCGAGCGCGGCTACCCGCTGCTGCGCGGCTCGCAGCCCGGGCCCGGCGAAACCGACCCGCCGGCAGTGCTCGAGCTGATGCACCGGGTCACTCTGATCCCGGCCGTACGCCGCACGCTGTTCGGTCCGCGCATCACGGTGTTCACCACGGACGGCCGCAGCTTTACGAAGGAAGGCACCGGCCGCGAGTTCATCTGGAATTTCGAGGAACAAGCCCGGCGGATTCGGCCGATTACCTCGGGCCTCGCGATCAGTGACAAGCAATTTGGCGAGCTGATCGACACCTGCCGGCATCTCGACCGCATCGACCGGGCGGCCGACAAGCTCATTTCGCTGACGATTCCCGCCTGAAGTCGGAGACCAAAAAGCTGCCCACCTGGTATAGGCAGCGCCGTTCACTCCTCCGGCATTCCGGCCTTACGCAACCCGGCGAAATAAGTGGTCTCGAACAAGGCGTGAGCTTTCGGCACTCCGAAATAACCGACTGCCCTTAGGCGGGCGAGGTTCGAAAAACGATCATCGCGGCTCAGCCTCCGGGCTTCAGCGAGTTCGGCCGCGGCGCGTTCGGTGTCTCCTTTCAGGGCATAGGCGGAGGCGAGCCAGGCGTGAAGAGACGGGAACCCCAGATTGGCGCTGTGCGCCTTCTTGAGCCAAACGATTGCATCGTCGGTGCGCGATTGCAACAGATGCACCTGACCAAGCGAGAAATAATAGAAGCCGATGGAAGGATTGCTGGGATTGAGACGGATGGCTTGCTCCATCAGCGGGATCGCGTCGTCTAGCGAACCGGTCTGGACCCTGCACCTGCCGACATTGAAGAGACCGCCCACGGAGTTGCGATCGAGGGCGATCACTGTCTGGTATTCGGGAAGGGCCTCCTCGCATCGATGCTGCGCGCGCAGTATCTGGCCCTTCACGAAATGTGCGAGCGCATAGCGGGGCGATGCCGCCAAGGCTTCGTCGACCAGCCCTTCCGCGCGTGCGAGGTCGGCTGTGACTGAGTCGGAAATTTCAACGAGCACGCGATCCACGAGCGCCCACGCCAAACGCGTTTTTGGCTCGACTGCCGAAGGGTCGAGAGCCAGCGCGCGCTCGAACAGGCTGATTGCATCGGCATAGTTCTCGCGCGCTGCCCCTTTTTCGAATGCGGCCCGTCCCCGCAGAATATAATCCAAGGCGTCGGGATCAGCCGTTGGGCGGGCAGCTTCAGCGCGGATCAGCTCGAGGCTTAGGGTGTTCGCAATCCGACCCGTGACCTCGTTCTGCAGGGCTAGGAGGTCCCCCGTGTCGTGGTCGAACCGCTCAGCCCACAAATGCGTGTCGGTTTCGGCATCGATCAGCTGGACGTTGACGCGGACCTGGTTGCCCGACCGCTGGACGCTCCCTTCCAGGACATAGCGCACGCCCAAATCGCGCCCGATCTGCTTTGTGTCGATCGCCTTGTTCCGGTAGGTAAACGCGGTGTTGCGCGAGATCACGAAACTGTGCGCAATTCGCGACAGATCGGTCGTCACATCCTCGGTGATCCCATCGGCGAAGTATTGCTGCTCAAGGTCACTGCTGAGGTTGGCGAAGGGCAGCACGACGATCGACAGACGCGGCGCGACGAGCGGCCGCGCGATGGACATGGCGGCCGACGCGCCCGCCGCCGCGGTCGGTGCCGGAGAAGATCTGGGCGCCGGCCAAAGCCACCAGACGCTGACGGCGATGAAGAGCAGTGCTACAGCGGTCGCCGCTACCGCAACGAACACGGAGAACCTGCGGCGCGGCACCTCGAATCGCACACTCCGCGCCGGCAAATCGGCAACGGCATCGGGGCGCAATGCGTAGACCCGGACGGGCCGCGCGATGTTTTTGACGCTCTGCTCACCCATATCGTCGAGCGCATAGGGCAGCTTGTCCCGGACCTGATCGCGCACCGTCCCGGACACGCAGATCCCGCCGGGCTCGGCGAGCGCTTCGAGGCGCGCCGCGACATTGACGCCGTCGCCGAAAATGTCGCCGTCCTCGACGATGACGTCGCCGAGGTTGACGCCGATGCGGAACCTGATGCGCCGCTCGTCGCTGACCATCGGCTCACGGTCGATCATCCCGCGCTGCACTTCGGCGGCACAACGGACCGCATCGACCACGCTCGGAAATTCCGCGAGGAGCCCGTCACCGGTGTTTTTTACGATGCGGCCGGAATGCTCGCCGATCTTCGGCTCGAACAGCTGACGGAAATGCGCTTTGAGGCGCTCGTGCGTTCCCCCCTCGTCCACTCCCATCAGTCGCGAGTAACCCGCCACATCGGCGGCGAGGATCGCAGCGAGACGGCGGGTGGCGGCGGTCGTGGTGGCCATTGCTCGGGCGGCAACAATTCGCGACCGAGTTTAACCTGTTTTCGGGCGGGAGCGCTATTTCCGGCGCGCGCGAGCGTGCGTGGTGGGTTAGCATCAAAAAGATGCTGCGGACACTACTGGACCCCTCGACGATCGCGGCCCGTACCGCCGCCGGCTTTTGGGGCGACGAAACAATCTATCGCCTTGCAGCTCGGCGGGCGCGGACAACGCCCGACGCCTTTGTGGTGCGCGACCGTCATCGGCGGCTGACTTACCGCGCGGTCGTGGAGGCGGCTGACCGGCTCGCCGCCGGCCTGGCTGGCCATGGCGTCCAGCCCGGAGAACGCGTCGCCGTGTGGCTGCCGAGCCGTGTGGAAACGGCCGTCGCGCTGATCGCCTGCTCGCGCAACGGCTATGTCTGCTGTCCGTCGCTGCACCGCGACCACACCGTCGGCGAAGTCGTTGCCCTGATCGACCGCATGCGTGCCGCCGCGCTGATCGCCGAGCCCGGCTACGGCGCCGAGCCCGGCTACGGCGCCGACCCCGATCGCTATAACCTCTTCGCAGAGCTGGAAGGTCGCGACTTCTTGCACTGGATGTATCAGGTGGGCTCGGCCGACGAAGTTACCGTGCCCTTCGACGAAATCACCGGTTCTGCCACACAGACACCCGCAAGCAACGACCCGAACCAGGTCATGTACCTGCCCTTCACCTCCGGCACGACCGGTGAGCCGAAAGGCGTGATGCACAGCGACAACACCCTGCTCGCCACCGCGCGTATGATGGCGCGCGACTGGGCGCTCGACCGCAAGGTGCTCTATACCCTCAGTCCGCTGAGCCACAATCTCGGCCTCGGCGCGCTGATCACTGCGCTCGCGGGCGGCGGCGAGCTGGTCGTGCACGACCTGCCGCGCGGTTCGAGCCTGCTCGACCGGCTCGAGGAGACCGGCGCCAATTTTCTGTTCGGCGTGCCGACTCACGCGATCGATCTGTTGAGCGAAATGCGCGCCCGCGGCGTGCGCCGGCCGGCTGCAGTTCGCGGCTTTCGTATTTCCGGGGCGGCAGCACCGCCGCAAGTCATAAGCGACCTGATGCATCGCGGCGTCGTGCCGCAAAGCGGATACGGCATGACCGAAACCTGCTCGCACCAATATACGCTGCCCGACGATCCGCCCGAGCGCATCGTAGAAACCTGCGGTCGGGCCTGCGAAGGGTTTGAGGTCCGTATCTGGCGCCAGGACGATCCTGACGTCGAGGCTGCGTCCGGTGAGATCGGCCAGATCGGCAGCCGCGGCGCCAGCCTGATGCTCGGCTATTTCGACGACCCGGCGGCCACCGCGGCGGCGTTCAACGCGCATGGCTGGTTCATGACCGGTGATCTCGGCTGGACGGACCCGCAAGGCTATCTGCGGGTCGTCGGCCGCCGTAAAGACATCATTATCCGCGGCGGCCGCAACATTTATCCGGCGCGGATCGAGACGCTGGCGTTGCGCTATGCCGCTGTCGAGAAGGCGGCGGCTTTCCCGGTCGCCGACCCGCGGCTTGGCGAGCGCGTGTGTCTCGCCGTGGTGGCGCACGACGGCATGACGGTCGAGCCGGAGAGGATTCTGCGACATCTGGATAACGCCGGCCTGTCGAAATATGACATGCCGGAATTCATCCTGCCGCTCGCGGAAATGCCGCTGACCGCGACCGGCAAAATACGCAAAGGCGAGCTCATGCGCAGGGTCGAGGAAGGTGTCCTGCGGCCTGTGCCGGTGCGCTTTGGATCTGTGCGGCGCTGATCTGATGCACGCTATAATTGTCGACGAATTCGGCCCTCCCGAGCGGCTGCGCGTTGCCGAGGTGCCGCCGCCGCGGCCGGGACCCGGCGAGGTGCTGGTCGAGGTGCATATGGCGCCGGTCAACTATGTCGATCTGCTGGTGGTGGGCGGCACCTATCAGTCCTTGCCGGCGCGCCCTTTCATTCCGGGAAAGGGACCGGCCGGCGTCGTAGCGGCAGTCGGGGCCGGTGTGGCCGCACCGCGGGTCGGCGACCGCGTGCTGGCGATGGCCGAAGAAGGCGGCTATGCCGAGCTCGTCGCGCTCCGCGCCGACCAGTGCTACCGCCTGCCGCCGCGCATGTCCTTTCCCGAGGCCGCGTCGCTGAGCCTGGTCTACGACACCGCCTGGTTCGCGTTGCGCGAACGCGGGCGGATGGCGCCCGGCGAGACCGTGCTGGTGCTCGGTGCGTCGGGGGGCGTCGGCCACGCCGCCGTGCAGCTCGGCCGCGCCCTCGGCGCACGCGTGCTGGCCGGCATCTCGCACGCCGAGAGGGCTGCGGCGGTGCGCGCGGCCGGTGCCGAGGCGGTGATCGACCTGTCGTCGGAGAACCTGCGCGAGACGTTGCGCGAACAGGTCTGGGCGGCGACCGACGGGCGCGGCGCCGATGTCATTCTCGATCCGCTCGGCGGCGATGTGCTCGCGGCGGCTCTCAGGGCGCTCGCGTGGTGCGGCCGGCTGGTGGTGATCGGCTTCGCCACCGGGCACATTCCAACCGTCAAGGCCAATTACCTCTTGCTCAAGAATATCGAGGTCAGCGGGTTGCAGGTCAGCGATTACCGCAAGCGGCGCCCCACACAGATGGCGGCCTGCTTTGGCGAAATCTTCGAGCTCTACGAGCAAGGCCGGATCAATCCCGCGCCAGCCCAGGTGTTCCCGCTCGACCGGGCCGGGGAGGCGCTCGCTGCGGTTCGCGATCGGCGTGTCGCCGGACGCGCCGTGCTGCGCTTACGCGAGGATTGAACCCGAACAACCTTGACTTGCCCGGCGCTCCCGTGCACCCATTCCGCCAGGATTTCTGGGTGGATCAGGAGGCGGTCATGGCGTCACCAAAAAAGCTGTCGCACATCGTGCTGCAGACCAATCGCCGTCGCGAGATGATCGATTGGTACTGTACGGTGCTCGGAGCCGAGATTCTCTACGAGGCCGAGCGCATCTCGTTCATCAGCTATGATAACGAGCACCATCGGGTGGCCTTTCTCGACCCCGGGCCGCTGACCGAGCGGCAGCCCGACGCAGCCGGGCTAAATCACGTCGCCTTCACCATGGGCAGCCTCGATGACCTGACCGAGAATTATCTGCGGCTCAAGGAGCTCGGCATTTGCCCGCATCGCTGCGTCAATCACGGTGTGACGACGTCGATGTATTACCACGACCCCGACAACAACCAGGTCGAGCTGCTGATCGACAATTTTGCCACCGACGTGGCCGGCAAGGCCTATATGCGCGGGCGCTCCAAGACCGACAAGAATCCGGTCGGGGTGGTCTATGAGCCCGACGAGCTGGTCGCCCAGGTCCGGGCCGGCCTGCGGATCGAGGAGCTGGCTTCGATCAACGCGTAGCGGCTGCACCGGTCGTTGTTGTTTTTCGTTCCCTGAGGGGTGTGCAAATTCGGTTGATGTCGACGTGCGAATTCGTTGATCTCAGGGGCACAAATTTGCACCGTAAGCTCTTGAAGTAAGGCGTGGTTCCTGGGACGGGACCACGATCTTGCCGGGGCGCAGGCGCGATATTCGTTGTTTTTCCGCGGGCGTCCCCAGAGCTCAGATGTCGTGAACGTCGATGATGCCGGGCAGCGACTTGACCGCAGCCCGCGTCCGCAGGTCGACCTTGAAGCCGCCGGGGATGGCGATTTCGACCTCGCGTGAAGGTAGGTCGAGAACGACCGTGACCCGGCCGCGGCCGCCTGCCTCGCGGGTGATCACGCTCTTGAGGCTCGAAAGCGCGCGCGCCTCGCCGAGGTACACCCGCAAGCCGGCCGCGGCGTCGGCGACGACAGTGTCGAGGAGCTCGATCTTCTGTGCGATAAGGCGCGGGGTCTCCTCGCCGCTGCGCACATCCACCGTGACGACGAGCGGCTGACCCGAATCGAGCAGCCCGCGCACCTCGCTCAGCATCTCGGAGAACAGCGTCACCTCGAAAAGTCCGCTCGGATCGGATATCTGGACAAAGGCAAACCGGTTGCCGCGCGCCGAGGTGCGCTCCTTTTTGCCGACGACGATGCCGGCGAGCTTGAAGCGAGCCGCGTCGCTTGCCGCCAGCCCTGCCGGAAGATCGGCGAAGCGGATGACGCCGACACGTTCGAGGCTTTTGCCGTAGGGGTCGAGCGGATGGCTCGACAGGTAGAAGCCGATCGCGGAGAACTCGTACTGCAGCTTCTCTACCGGCGGCCAATCGGCGGCCACCGGCAAGGCGGGGCGCGGGGCGAAGCTCGGATCGAGCTTGCCGAAGAGGCTCTCCTGGCGGCTCTCTCGCTCCTCAGCCGCGAGGCTCGCTTGGCGCAACAGCGACTCGGCCGCGGCAAGGGTTTGCGCCCGGTTCGGGTTCAGGCAGTCGAACGCGCCGGCCTTGGCGAGATTTTCGAATTGCCGGCGGTTGAAGCTCTTGGCGTCGAGGCGGCGGGAGAAATCGAAAAGGTCCTCGAAGCGGCCGCCCGCCGCACGCTCGGCGACGAGCTCGCTCATCGCCTGACCGCCGACCCCCTTGATCGCGGCGAGCGCATAGCGAATGGCAGCCTTGCCCCCACCCTGCCCTCCCCTTGCCGCCCTTGGGCTACGCTCGCGACGGTCCATCAGCGCTAAATCCGGGGGTGACCCGGGGATTGCGGGGGCGGGAAGCGCGGGGGCTTCGGGCTCGACCGCGAACGTCACCTCGGAGCGGTTGATGTCCGGCGGCAGCAGCTTGATGTCGAGCCGGTCCAATTCCTGCCGGAAAACATTGAGCTTATCGGTGTTGCCGAGGTCCAAGGTCATCAGCGCGGCGAGGAACTCGACCGGGTAGTTGGCTTTCAGATAGGCGG
>Ga0306926_10004716_pt1 | contig 14355 bp, 11 predicted proteins | sample flu12Cox44000178_FD_203759 | JGI IMG/M metagenome (GOLD analysis project Ga0306926, IMG submission 203759) | Lab enrichment of tropical soil microbial communities from Luquillo Experimental Forest, Puerto Rico - flux8day.12C.oxic.44.000.178 (v2)... | ecosystem: Environmental > Terrestrial >...
GGGCTTCTTGACCTCTGGACGGGCGCCGCGGCGAGGCGCCGTTCCCGGCTCCTCTTCCTCCTCGACCGGAACCGCGACCTTGCCTGCCGCAGCCAGCGCCGCCACCTTCGCAGCTGCCGCCTTACCTGCTCGCTCGGCCACCTCACGGCGCGAGTCTTCCTCCTTGCGCCGTTGCGCCTCCTCTTCGGATCGCTTGCGAGCCTCCTCTTCGGTTCGGCGGCGCTTCTCTTCCTCTTCGACCTTTCTGCGGGCTTCTTCCTCGGCCCGCTGACGCGCTTCGTGAACGGCTCGCTCTTCCTCCTGCCGACGCCGATCCGCCTCGGCGAGAGCGGCCAGCCGACGCGCTTCCTCGTCGGCCTTAAAGGCATCCTGCACGGCGCGGGTGCGTCCCGCCCGTTCCTCCGCGGTCAGCGAGCGGGCAATCACGACCGGGCGGCGCGCCGGCTCTGCCGCTGCCGGCCTCGGCGCCGATTGCTCGCGTGCGACCGCCGGCGACGCCTCGGTCCGACCGGCCTCGGGCAGCCCCGGGCTGATCACGCGTTTCTTGCGCACCTCAACGGTGACAGTTTTCGAGCGCCCGTGCGAGAAGCTCTGGCGCACCTGCGCCGTCTCGACGGGTTTGCGGAGCTCCAGCCGGCCCCCGCTACGGCCGAGCGTCAGCGGCCGCTTCTGCTCTTGTTCCGTCGTGTTCTGCTCTTGCTCGTTCGCGTCGCTCATCTCGTTCCAATACCGTCATCGTACTGCACCCGCCGCGATGCGGCGGGTTCCGCCCCTCGGTCGACTAGCGCTCCCGGGCGAAACCCGGCGATCTTTTCCGCATCGGCGAGCAACCGGCCGCTCAGCCGGCCACCACCGAGTGCCACGTGTACCACATGATCACGCCCGAATACCCCGCCCATCTCTGCCGCAGTCAGCACGGCTGCAAGCGGCAGGTCACGCCGGAGTGCCCGAATTTTGTTTCGTCCGCCCTCGGCTCCGTCTAGCGCCGAGAGCAGCAACGCAACCTTTCCGGCGCGGGCAGCCTCGCCAACCTTCTCGAAACCGGCAAAGGCAAGACCGGCGCGGCGGGCGAGCCCGATTGCATCGCAGCAGCGCCGCGCAAGCAGAGCTTCGACGCGGTCGGCGAGCCCTGGCGGCAGGGCGACAGGCCGGCGCGCCGCGCGCGCAAAAAGCCGCTTGGCCATCGCCCACTCAAGTGTGTCGCGGCGAGGCGTCAACCATAAACCTCTGCCCGGCAGATTGCCGCCCACGTCGGGCACGATCTCTCCACCCGGCCCAACGACAAAGCGCAACAAGCGCGCACGGTCGGCGATTTCACCAGTCGCGATGCAGCGACGGTGTGGGTCGGTCTTCGCGAGCCCCTCATCGCCCCGAACGACATCGCCTCGAGCGGCCGCGGCGTTTTCGATGCTACCCGTCGCGCCTACTCCTGCGCGCTCGCTTCGGCCGACGTTGCTTCATCCGCGTACCAATGTGCCCTGGCCCGCATGATCAGGTCGTTGGCTACCTCGAGATCGAGCTTGGCGCCGCCCTTTTCGGATTTTTCGAGGAGTTCAACGAGTTCGTCGCCGGCGAGGTCGGCGAAATCATCGAGGGTCTTTATCCCGCCTTCACCGAGAGCGACCAGCATGCCCGGGGTCAATTGCTCGAATTCGGCAAGCGCATCGCTGACACCGAGTTCTCGACGCCGCTCCTCATACTCCCGGTCCCGGCGTTCCAGGGAGACACGGGCACGCTCTTGCAACTCCGCAGCGACGTCGGCGTCAAACCCTTCAATATCTGCAAGGTCTTCCAGCGCCACATAGGCTACCTCTTCGAGCGAGGTAAACCCTTCGGTAACCAGCAGATGGGCGATCACATCATCGATGTCGAGGGCGTCGATAAACATCTGACTGCGGCTGCGGAACTCTTCCGTTCGCCGCTCGGACTCTTCGGCCTCGGTCAGAATGTCGATGTCCCATCCGGTAAGCTGCGAGGCAAGGCGGACGTTCTGCCCGCGCCGACCAATCGCCAGGCTCAGCTGATCGTCGGGCACCACAACTTCGATACGGCGCTGCTCCTCGTCCATCACCACTTTGGCGACCTCCGCCGGCGCGAGCGCATTGACGACGAAGGTCGCCGGATCGGGTGACCATGGAATGATATCGATCTTTTCGCCCTGCAATTCGCCGACGACCGCCTGGACGCGGCTACCTCGCATGCCGACGCAGGCGCCGACCGGATCGATGCCGCTGTCGCGCGAGATGACCGCGATTTTGGCGCGGCTGCCGGGATCGCGCGCCACCGCCTTAATCTCAATAATTCCGTCGTAGATCTCCGGCACTTCCTGGGAAAACAGCTTTGCCATGAACTGCGGGTGGGTTCGCGACAAAAAGATCTGCGGACCGCGCGGCTCCTGGCGGACATCGTATACAAAGGACCGCACCCGCTCTCCTTGGCGGAAGCTTTCGCGCGGCAGCAGCTCGTCGCGCCGCAGCATCGCCTCTGCCCGACCGAGATCGACGACGACGTTGCCGAATTCGACCCGTTTGGCAAGCCCGTTGACGATCTCGCCGACCCGATCCTTGAATTCAAGGAATTGCCGCTGACGCTCGGCATCACGGACCTTTTGGACGATCACCTGTTTTGCCGTCTGCGCCGCGATGCGGCCAAAGTCGATCGGCGGCAGCGGATCGGTAATGAAGTCACCGATCTCGGCCTCGGGGTTCAACCGCTGAGCATCTGTCAGCGGAATCTGCGTCGCTTCGTTTTCGATGACATCGGCCACCTCGCGAAAGCGAAGCAGCCGGATCTCGCCGTTTTGCCGGTCGATCTCGGCGCGAATATCGTACTCTTGGCCGTATTTGGAGCGGCCCGCCTTTTGAATCGCCTGCTCCATCGCGTCCAGAACTTCGTCGCGATCGATCCCCTTGTCGCGCGCCACGGTATCGGCGACCTGTAGCAGTTCTGGGCGAGCATAAGTAACGGTGCTATCCATCGTGTTCTCGGATTGCTGCGTCAGCAGGTTCGGGTTGGGGACTGGTTGAGTGGCGGGGAGCGCGGGGTTTGCGGGGTGCCGCGTTGATAAGGTCATCGGTGAGGACGAGCTTTGCTCGAACCACCTCGGCGAGCGGCAATGTCATTTCGCCCGTTTCCGTGGCCAGACGCACATCGCCGGCCGAGATCCCTAGCAGACGCCCGCGGAAACGCTTGCGCCCCTCGATTGGACGCGCGAGCTCGACCCTTGCCTCGAACCCACTGAACCGATCGTAATCCTGCGCGCGGACCAACGGGCGATCGATGCCCGGCGAGCTGATCTCGAGCATATAAGCACCGGCGATCGGATCGGCGACGTCGAGAATGGCGGAGACCAAGTGGCTGATCTGGGCGCAGTCGTCGACCGTCATCGCCTCATCATCGAGCCGCTCGGCCATCACCTGCAGCGTTGGCCGTCGCCCGCCGATGATAACCACCCGCACGAGACGATAGCCCATCGCCTCAAGCGAAGGCTCGATTTCGTGCGCGATGCGGTTGGTGTCGACCAAGAACCCGACGCCTCCTAAACCTGCAGTCACCCGGCGGATCGGCGTGGCCGAGCGGGCAAAGCGTACGGTGCCTCCCCGAAGACCGCTGGCCAAAACAAAAGGTGGGCTGTCAGCCCACCCGCGATGTGGTCCGCAAGTCGGACCCTATCAGCATTCACGATATAGTAAAGCGGTCCAACGCTGCAAGAGTTTTGCGGCCGTTTGATCTGCCGGCTAGCAGACGAGTTATCCAGCAATCTTTGGACCCAGGGGCGCGAGGCACTATAATTTTGGCGGCTGCCGACTGGGTGAAACGTGGCCCTGGCGACAGCTCCTAGGCCTGCAGTATGACGGATACCGGCTCGCCACTCACATTTGCGTATGGTGAGCCAGTTCTTCCTCAACGAGCCGCAAAAAATCTTCGGCCGACCACAAGAGGTGGTCATGTCCAACCCGCAGACCGCCCCGTACGGGTCTTGGTCGTCGCCGATTACTTCCGACCTGATCGTCGCTTCCACGATCGGGCTCAGCGGCATTCTGCTCGACGGGACGGACGTCTACTGGCTGGAGGCGCGACCCCGGGAGGGCGGGCGATCAGTCATCGTCCGGTGCACAGCGGACGGCAGCCCGGCCGACCTTACCCCGCGTATTGCCGGCACGGGTGAAAAGGCTTTCAGCGTGCGAAGCCGCGTCCATGAGTATGGCGGCGGCTCGTACCTCGTAAGCAGCGGCGTCATTTATTTCTGCAACGACGCCGACCAGCGTCTTTACCGCCAGGAGCCGGAGGCAATGCCGGTCCCAATCACGCCCGAGGCCACCCGGCCGAGAGGGCTGCGTTATGCGGACGGTGTCGTGGACACGCGGCGCACTCGGATGATTTGGGTCCGCGAGGACCATACGACCGTAGCATTAGAGCCCGTCAATACCCTTGTCGAAATCCCGCTCGACGGATCCCGGCCGCAGCGGGTACTGCAGTCGGGACGGGACTTTTATGCAGCCCCGCGTCTGAGCGCGGATGGCGGCAAGCTTGCGTGGCTCGAATGGAACCACCCGAATATGCCGTGGATTGGATGCGAGTTGTGGGTGGCCGAGTGTGCCGCCGATGGCTCGATCGAGAATAAGCGGCTGATCGCCGGTGGGGACGACGAGTCGATCTTCCAACCAGAATGGTCGCCCGACGGCACCCTATATTTCGTCTCCGATCGCGCTCAGGCTTCGCTTGACGGCAGGTGGTGGAACCTGTTCCGGGTCCGCGGCGACGCCTTGGACACTCCTGCGCCGATCGACCCAATTTATCCGCTGGCGGGGGAATTCGGCAGAGCACAGTGGCAGTTCCGGCTGTCCACCTTCGCGTTCACCTCACCCAGCCAGCTCGTCTGCACGTATGTGCAGGACGGGGTTCACCGGATGAGCGCGGTTGACCTCGCCACGCTCGAAGCCCGGCTCTTAGCCACTGAATACGAGGACATCTCCTCCGTGCGTGCGACCGCGGACCGGGTCTATTTCTGCGGCGGCTCGCCGACCAGCCCGACCGCAATCGTTGAACTGCATCCCGGCTCCGGCCGGTCCACGATCTTAAAGCTTTCGACCACCCAGGATGTCGAAGCCTATCGCGGATACCTCTCCGTCGCGGAGCCAGTGACGTTCGACACGGACGAAGGTCTGAGGTCACATGGTTTGTTTTATCCGCCGGCGAACGCTGATTTCACGGTTCCCGCCCACCAGCTTCCGCCGCTCCTCGTGCACTGTCACGGCGGGCCGACCTCGGCCGCATCGCCGACCCTCAGCTGGGGAACGCAATATTGGACGAGCCGCGGCTTCGCTGTTCTCGATGTCAATTATGGCGGCAGCACCGGCTATGGCCGCGAATACCGGCTTCGGCTGCAAGGAAAATGGGGGGTGGTCGATGTTGCCGATTGCGTAAATGGCGCGCGCTATCTCGCAGAAACGGGACGGGTGGATCCGGAGCGATGGGCAATCAGCGGCGCCAGCGCAGGCGGCTACACGACGCTCGCGGTGCTCACGTTCCGCAAGGAATTCAAGACTGGCGCGAGCTACTATGGCATCAGCGATCTGGAGGCGTTGACAAAGGACACTCATAAATTCGAGTCGCGCTATCTCGATGGTCTGATCGGACCGTACCCGCGGCGGAAAGATCTTTATATCGCCCGATCGCCGGTCCACAGCGCCCGGCTGCTCGCGGTGCCGGTCGCTTTTTTCCAGGGGGCGGAAGACAGGGTCGTGCCGCCGCAGCAAGCCGAGGCGATGGTCAAAGAGCTGCGCCGGCGGCGGATCCCCTTTCTTTATTTATTATTTGACGGCGAGCAGCACGGGTTCCGTCGCGCCGAGAACATCAAACGGGCGCTTGACGCCGAACTCTACTTTTACGCAACTTTCCTGACAGATCAGAAGGTGGAATTCGGTCTCTAGCAAACGGTCTCGAATAGCTCGTCCAGTGTCCGGCCGAGGCGCTCGAGATCGCCATTCCGCGATAGCCGGTGGTCACCATCCTTGATCAGCGTGACCTGGACGTCCCGGCTCGTAAGGCGCTCGACCAGCGAAAGGCTCGTCTGCCAGGGCACCGAGGCATCGCTCATGCCGTGCAGAAGTCGTACGGGACAATCGACTGCAATTGCCCCACGCATCAGCAGATGAAGTTTGCCTTCGTCGAAGAGGCCCAGTCGAAAGGTGTAGCCTGCCGGATCATACTCGGAGCGCAACGTGATGGCCCCGAACTCGCGCAATTCGTGCTGCTGGGCCGGAGCGAGCCGCGACCAAACGAGGTCCTCGGTAAAATCCGGCGCCGCCGCGATGCCGACGAGCCCTCCGACCCGCGACGGCCGGGCGAGCGCAGCGAGCAACATGATCCAGCCGCCCATGCTCGACCCAACCAGCAGCTGCGGGCCTTCGGTCAACGAATCGAGAACTGCGATCGCGTCTTGCACCCAGCGGCCGATCGTTCCCAGCTCGGCGTCGCCGCTCGATGCGCCGTGGCCGAAATAGTCGAAGCGAAGATAGGCCTGTCCGCGACGCCGGCAGTAATCCTCGAGATAGAGGGCCTTGGCGCCGGTCATGTCGGAACGGAGGCCGCCGAGAAACATGACGGCCGGGCCCGACCCGGCAAGCCGGTGGTAGGCGATTGTTGCACCATCCTGGCGTGTTAGATTGGCGTGCGAAGTCATTGAGCTTACGGCAAAGCGGAATGAGTTTCGACGATAGCACTGCGCCCGGAGCGCCAACAGAGCGTGCTCCGGTAGCGCTGCAGGTCTTGCCTAGCCTCATCTCCGGCGGCGCCGAGCGCGGCACTGTCGAACTAGCGGGCACCCTGGTCGAGGCAGGTTGGACCGCCTATGTCGCCTCGAGCGGCGGTCCATTGGAACGTGACATTGCCCGAGCGGGCGCGACGCATCTGACCCTGCCCCTCGCCTCGAAGAACCCGCTGGTGATGCGCCGCAACGCCACGAAGCTGGCGCGCCTGATCCGACAGCTCGCCATCGACATCGTGCATGCTCGCAGTCGTGCGCCGGCCTGGAGTGCGTGGGCGGCCGCTCACGCCACCGGGCGCCCCTTCGTGACCACATTTCACAGTGCCTATGGAGCGGGCACAGCGCTGAAGCTGCGATACAATTCCGTGATGGCGCGAGGTGATCGGGTCATTGCAATATCCGATTTCGTCGCCGACCACGCTGTCGGCGTCTATGGGATCGGCCGCGACAGGCTGAGAACGATACCCCGCGGCGTCGATCTGGCAATCTTCGATCCCAGCCACGTCGGCGCGCAGCGAATCGTTGAGCTTGCGCGCCAATGGCGCCTTCCCGATGGGCTGCCGGTCGTTATGCTTCCCGCCCGGCTGACGCGGTGGAAGGGTGGGCTGGATTTCATCGCTGCGGTCGCAAAGCTCGGGCGGCGCGACATCTGCTGTGTTCTCGTCGGTGCCGAGCAGCGGCCCGGTTTCCGTCGCGAACTCGAAAGCGCGATGCGGGAACAAGGGCTCGCTGACTTCTTCCGTATCGTCGAAGAGTGCCGGGATATGCCCGCCGCGTACATGCTGGCCGATGTGGTGGTCTCGGCGTCGCGCGATCCCGAGGGGTTCGGTCGCATTATCGCCGAGGCCCAGGCAATGGGCCGACCGGTGGTCGCCACAGATCACGGTGGCGCTCGCGAGACTATCGTGCCCGGTATCACCGGTTGGCTCGTGCCACCGCGCGACCCCGCTGCCCTTGCCGCGGCGATTAGCGAAGCTCTGTCGCTGGCAACGGATGAACGCCAAAAGCTCGCGCGCCGGGCGAGGGCGCATATCGCAGCCGAATTCACCCGCGAAGCAATGTGCGCGCGCACGATTGCCGTCTATGAAGAGCTGTTGTTTGGGCGGTCGGCTGAGATCGACGCGGCAGCCCAGTGATGCAGCAGCGGCTCGCGGATCTTGATGGCCAAAGAGGTTTGCTCGGCCCAGGTCTTAGAAACCGCGGAGCAAATGTTATGTATCAACGATGAGTGAAGACAAAATCGTTCATGCACCGCCGGGACGCGATCAGGTGCGGATCGTCGTGACCCTGCCGGACGGCAAATACCTCGAATTTGCCGGTCCGGTCACCGGCGCCGAGATTGCGGCTGCGATCGGCCCTGGTTTGGCGAGGGCGGCAATCGCAGTTGGGGTAAACGGTCGGCCGCGCGACCTCGCAACCCTAATAGCTCGCGACGCCGCAGTTGTGATCCTTACTAACGACACGCCGGAAGGGCTCGAGATCCTGCGGCATGATGCGGCGCATGTCATGGCGGAGGCCGTCAAGGAGCTCTATCCGGAAACCCAGGTGACTTTCGGGCCGGCCACGGAAACCGGGTTTTATTACGATTTTGCCCGCGGCGAGCCGTTCACGCCGGAGGATCTCGAAAAGATTGAAGGGCGCATGCGTGATATCGTCAAACGAGACGAAAAGATCGCACGCGAAGTGTGGGACCGGGCCGCGGCGATCTCCTATTTTCGCGACATCGGGGAGACCTATAAGGCCGAATACATTAGCGAGATCCCGGAAGGCGAGGAAATCAGCCTCTACCGCCAAGGCAATTTTGTTGATCTCTGCGTTGGACCGCACTTACCCTCGACGGGCTATCTCGGCCAGGCATTCAAGCTGATGAACGTCGCCGGCGCTTATTGGCGTGGCGATCCGAAGAATCCCCAGCTGCAGCGGATCTACGGCACTGCCTTCGCAAGCCAGAAGGAACTCGACGAATACCTCTTCCAACTCGAAGAAGCAGAACGCCGCGACCATCGGCGGCTCGGCCGCGAGCTCGATCTTTTCCATCTGGGTGAGGAGGCGGTCGGCAGCGTTTTCTGGCATCCCAAGGGCTGGACCCTCTACCGGACGATTGAAGCTTACCTGCGCGGCCGACTCGATGCTGCCGGCTATCAGGAGGTGCGGGGGCCGCTGCTCCTCGATCGCAGCCTGTGGGAAGCGTCCGGCCATTGGGAGAACTTCCGAGAGAACATGTTCATTGCCGAAAGCCGCGACGACCGGGTGCTCGCCGTCAAGCCGATGAACTGCCCGGGGCATGCACTGATCTTCAGTAACCGGCTCAGAAGCTACCGCGAATTGCCGCTGCGGCTGGCCGAATTCGGCAGCTGCCACCGGAACGAGCCATCGGGTGCGCTGCATGGGCTAATGCGGGTGCGGGGCTTCATTCAGGATGACGCGCATATCTTCTGCACCGAAGACCAGGTCACCGGGGAAGCGATCGCCTGCTGTAAGTTGCTGTTGTCGATCTACCGCGGCTTCGGTTTCGAGGATGTCGAGATCAAATTCGCTGACCGCCCGCCGGTGCGGGTCGGCAGCGATGCGGTCTGGGACCGTGCCGAGCACGATTTGAAAGCGGCCGTCGAGGGAGCCGGCCTCGGCTATACCCTCAACCCGGGCGAGGGAGCGTTCTACGGGCCGAAGCTCGAATTCCGCCTCCGCGACGCGCTCGGCCGGCAATGGCAATGCGGCACGGTTCAACTCGACTTTAACATGCCGGGGCGGCTTGGGGCCGTCTATGTCGGCGAGGATGGCGCGCGCCATACGCCCGTCATGCTGCACCGCGCGATCCTCGGCTCGATGGAGCGATTCATCGCGATTTTGATCGAGCATTACGCCGGCCGCTTCCCGCTTTGGCTGGCGCCAGTGCAGATCGTCGTGGCCTCGATCACCTCGGAGGCGACAGAATACGCCGAGGAGGTCGCACAGGAATGCGCGGCGGCCGGGCTCAGGGCGGAACTCGACGCCGGTAATGAGAAGATCAACTACAAGGTGCGCGAGCACAGCCTCGCGAAGGTTCCAGTCATGCTGGTTGTCGGGCGGCGCGAGGCGGCAAACCGATCGGTTGCGCTGCGTCGGCTCGGCGGCAAGGAACAGGAAGTCCTTGCGCTCGGCGAGGCCGTCGCTAGATTGAAGCACGAAGCGGCGGTATCGTCATCTTCCTGACTGTCCCGCCGGCCTCGCGGACCAAACCCTTCAACCGTCAAGAGGAGATTTACATACCCAGACCACCAATGAACCTAACTCCCACCCGCGAGGGACCCCGGATCAATGACGAGATCGGTGTCCCGCGCGTACGCCTCGTGGACGAGAGGGGCCAGATGGTGGGTGTTGTCGGGCGCAGTGACGCGCTTACGATGGCCGCGAATGTCGGTCTCGATCTCGTCGAAATAGCGCCCAACGCCGATCCCCCAGTCTGTAAAATCCTCGATTTCGGCAAATACAAATACGAAGAGCAGAAAAAAAAGAATGAGGCGCGAAAGAAGCAGAAAATCATAGAGGTCAAAGAGATTAAACTGCGCCCCAGCATTGATGATCATGATTACGAGGTCAAACGGCGCAGCATGACGAAGTTCATCGAAGAAGGCGACAAGGTCAAAGTAACCATGCGGTTCCGCGGGCGTGAGCTGGCGCACCAGGAATTGGGGATGGACGTGCTGATGCGAGTCAGAGGTGACCTCGACGAAATCGCCAAGGTAGAACAAATGCCGAGGATGGAAGGCCGGCAAATGACCATGGTCATGTCGCCAAAATAGTCCGGGCGATGCCGGCGAGGGGCCTCCGCCGGTCGATCAACCATCGGGGAGGGAGCGGTGCTAGCCTGGTTTGGTGAACTGAACGCAAAAGAGCGTCGGACGATGGGCGCCTGCTTTGGCGGCTGGGCGCTCGATGCGTTCGACGTGCAGATGTACAGCTTCGTCATCCCGACGGTGATCGCGCTTTGGGGTCTGTCGCGCGGCGAAGCCGGGCTCATTGGCACCGTGACATTGCTGATCTCATCACTAGGAGGCTGGTTTTCCGGCACGCTCGCCGACCGGTTCGGCCGGGTGCGCATGCTGCAGATCACGATCCTGTGGTATTCGGTGTTCACGTTCCTGTGCGCTTTCGCGCAGAATTTCGAGCAGCTCTTCGTCTTAAGAGCATTGCACGGGCTCGGCTTTGGCGGCGAGTGGGCGGCCGGCGCCGTATTGATGGGCGAGGTAATCCGCGACAAATACCGCGGCCGCGCCGTCGGGATCGTCCAGACCGGCTGGGCCATCGGCTGGGGCGTCTCGGCCCTCGTCTACACCGGGCTTTACGCCTTTTTAGCTGAAGCGATCGCGTGGCGGGTTCTATTCGCGATCGGCCTTTTGCCGGCAGTTCTGGTTTTCTGGATCCGTCGGCATATCGACGAGCCCGAAATCTTCCGGTCTCGGCGGAGCACCCTCCCAGCAGTGGGTCTCGGTCACCTGTTCGCGGCCTTTCGGCAGCCACATCTATGGACCACGGTCAAAGTCACCTTGATGGTCGCCGGCGCCCAGGGTGGCGGCTATGCCCTCGGCCTTTGGATGCCGACCTACCTGCGCACGGTGCGCGGGTTGTCCGCTACGACCACCGGAGGGTTTCTCCTCGTTCAGATCCTGGGAGCGCTCTTAGGTTTCCTGCTGGGCTCTTATCTGAGCGACGCGATCGGCCGGAAATCGACCTTCATGTGGTCGGCGGTGGGCTCCCTCGTGATGATCCTCATCTACATGTTTGTACCGATGGGCAACACGGGGCTTTTGCTTGTCGGCGTCCCGCTGTTCACGATCTTCCTGATGAAATTCCCGCCGATGGGCCCGTTCATGACGGAGCTCTATCCGACGGGAGTGCGCGGCACAGCCCAAGGCTTCTGCTACAATGGAGGACGGGCCCTCGGGTCGTTTCTTCCGACCCTGGTGGGGTTTGTCAGCGAGAGCTTGCCGCTCGGCACGACGATCGCGCTCTTCAGCGCCTTTGCCTCGGCCATCATGATCGTCGCTCTGCTGCTGTTGCCCGAAACCCGCGGCCGCAGCCTCGCGAGCCTCGATATCGGCTCGGGGGGTGCGCCCTCGGCCGCCGCAGCGGAGAGCTGATCAGCCGGGCCGAGGGTCGAGATCCAGCATCAACCGGGAATTCTGCACCGCGGCGCCGGAGGCTCCTTTGCCGAGATTGTCGAGACGCGCAACGAGCACGGCTTGGCGGCGTGCCTCGTTGGACCAGATGTGGAGCTCGAGCCGGTTGCTTCCATTGAGCGCTTCCGGTTCGAGCTTGTCCTGCCCGTTGCCGGCCATGACCTTCACGTGTTCGCAGCCCTCGTAAAAGGCGCGGAGCGCCTCGCGCAGATCGGCGCCGGTCGGCTTTCCGGGCAGGTCGTCGAGGTAGAGCGGCACTGAAACGAGCATGCCTTGGCGGAAATGCCCGACCGAAGGCACAAAGATCGGCCGCCGCGACAGCCCCGCAAAGCGCTCGATCTCCGGCACGTGCTTATGTTCCAAACCGAGTGCGTAAAGCTCGAAAACCGGGCCGCCGTCGCGATCATGCGTCTCGATCATCGCTCTACCACCGCCCGAATAACCGCTGATCGCGTTTATCGTGATCGGGTAATCGGCCGGGAGAAGCCCAGCTTCGACGAGGGGACGCAACAAGCCGATCGCTCCGGTCGGATAGCAGCCGGGATTACTGACCTTGGACGAGCCCGCAATCTTCCCTGGCTGATCAGGCGCCATTTCCGGAAAGCCGTAGATCCATTCTGGATCGACTCGATGCGCGGTGCTGGCATCGAGCAATTTCGGCGCAGCGCCGTCGAGCGCCGCGGCAAGCCCGACCGCCTCCCGCGCAGCATCGTCAGGCAGGCACAGCACGACGAGGTCGCATTCTGCCATCATGTCCTGCCGCGCCGAGGGATCCTTACGCTGCGCCGTGGGCAGGCTGCGTAGCGCGATACCGGGTATCGTTTCGAGGCGTTGGCGGATGCCGAGCCCCGTCGTGCCGGCTTCGCCGTCGATGAACACGCTCGGTTGATTGCTCGCCATTGGGATGCCCCCGCGTTATCGTGCGTTTGACCCGGGTTTCAGTGGAGTTGCTGGTTATGACGGAAAATTACGCCCTCTTGCAATGCCTCGCCGGTGTTCGAGTGCTGGACCTGACGCAGTTCGAGGCAGGGCCCTCTTGCACCGAGGCGCTGGCCTGGCTCGGCGCCGAGGTCGTCAAGGTCGAGAACCCTGGCGGCGGCGAGCCCGGCCGGACGTCTTTCGCCGGCCCTCCCGGAAGCCCCGACTCGTTCTATTTTTTCGAGTTCAACGCCAACAAGAAATCGGTCACGGTCAACCTCAAATCCGAGCGCGGTCTGGCGCTGGTCAAGGACATGGCCAAAAAGGCCGATGTGATGATCGAAAACATGGCGCCCGGCACGATCGAGCGGCTGGGGCTCGGGTATGACGCGGTCCGCGCACTCAACCCCGGCATCATCTATGCGCAGGTCAAAGGCTTCGGCGAGGGCAGCCCTTACGAGAAGAACCTCGCTTTCGACATGATCGCGCAGGCTTCCGGCGGCACGATGAGCATCACCGGCGAGCCGGATGGGCCGCCGATCAGGCCCGGCGTTTCGCTCGGCGACACCGGCACTGGCATGACGATGGCGATCAGCATCCTCGGCGCGCTCTACGAGCGCCGCGCCACCGGCAAGGGCAGGCGGCTCCAGGTGGCGATGCAGGACGCGATGCTGCACTATATCCGCTTTGCGTTTCAGACGCAGGCGGTTCTCGGCCGCGCGGCCCCCCGTAACAGCAACCGGAGCAACACCGCACCGTCGGGAATCTTCCCCTGCTCGCCGGGCGGGCCCAATGACTGGATCTATGTCTTCGCCCGCCAGAAGGACCATTGGCATCGATTGCTCAAGATCCTCGGCCGCGAGGAGCTGATCGGCGACCCACGCTACGAGACCGCGCAGGCTCGCGGCGAGCGGATCGAAGAGGTCAACGCGATGGTCGCCGACTGGACAAAGCGGCGCGACAAGCATGAGGCGATGCGGCTGATCGGCGGCGCCGGGGTGCCGGCGGGTGCGGTGCTCGACACGATGGAGCTGATGAACGAGCCGAGCTTTACCGAACGCGGCATTCTGCAGACGGCACGGCACCCGACCGGTCCGTTCAAGATGCCCTCTTGGCCCGTTCGCTTCGACGGCAAGCCGCCAAAACTCGAGCCCGCCCCGTTGCTGGGTCAGCACACGACGCAAGTCTTCGGCGACTGGCTCGGCATGAGCGCGGGCGATGTCGAGGCATTGCGCAAGGACGGGGTGATCTGACGGTCAGACCACCTGACAACGAGAGGAGGTAACTCAGATGGCGGAATTGAGCGGTAACGAAATAGTCGCCCGCTGCCTGAAAGCGCAGGGCGTCAAGGACATCTTCTACATCATGGGCGGGCCGATGCTCGACGTCGAGTCGGAGTGCATCAAGGAAGGCATCCGGTTGATCGACACGCGCCACGAGCAGGGCGCGGCCTATATGGCGCAGGCCTACTCGCGGGTGACCCAGGGGCCGGGCGTGTGCATCGGGGCA
>Ga0306926_10004718_pt1 | contig 14354 bp, 11 predicted proteins | sample flu12Cox44000178_FD_203759 | JGI IMG/M metagenome (GOLD analysis project Ga0306926, IMG submission 203759) | Lab enrichment of tropical soil microbial communities from Luquillo Experimental Forest, Puerto Rico - flux8day.12C.oxic.44.000.178 (v2)... | ecosystem: Environmental > Terrestrial >...
GGGTGATGTCCTACATCTACATCGGCACGTTCGGCTCGTTCATCGGCTACTCGGCGGCGTTCCCGCTGTTGTTGAAGACGCAGTTCCCGCAGGTTACCGTGGCCATCGCCTTCCTCGGTCCGCTCGTCGGCTCGCTTGTGCGACCGATCGGTGGCTGGCTCGCTGACAGGCTGGGCGGCGCCCAGGTGACGTTCTGGAACTTCCTGGTCATGGCCGCCGCCACGGTCGGCGTCATGTACTTCATCGACATCAAGAGCTTCGCGGGCTTCCTCGCGATGTTCCTCATCCTGTTCGTCGCTACCGGCGTCGGCAACGGCTCGACCTACCGGATGATCCCGTCGATCTTCCGCGAAGAGAAGCTCAGGACCTCGCGGATCACCGACGGCACGGCCCGCTTGCAGGCGATCAAGGACGCCAGCATCGAAAGTGCGGCTGCTCTGGGATTCATCGGCGCCATCGGTGCGTGCGGCGGCTATCTGATCCCGCGCGGCTTCGGGGCCTCGATCGCGATGACCGGTGGGCCGCACTTGGCGCTGGCGGTGTTCCTCGCCTTCTACATCACCTGCATCGTGGCAACGTGGTGGTACTACATGCGCAAGAGCTTCATGGTCCAGCTCGCCCCGAGCCTCGCCGAAGCGCGGGTGTGAACCTAGGAAACCCATGACCGAGTTCACCGACCAGCAGAAACGCTGGCTGGAGGGCTTCACCAGCGGGCTTGCCGCGCGTAAAGCGGCGAGCCCAAACGTGGCGTCGGCGGCCTCTCAGCCGATTGGGCCCGATGCCTTGCAATACGCCGCCCAGGACCGCGCGATTGCGGCAGGCGGCAAGCTCACTGCCGAGGAAAAGGCCAAGCGCCAGCGCCATCCGCTCGACCGCTGGGACGAAGTGGTGGGCCGTGCCGGGGCCGGCCAGTTCCCCAAGGGCGTCGACGTCCTCCTGACCAAGTGGCACGGCCTGTTCTATGTCGCGCCGGCGCAGGACTCTTTCATGTGCCGATTGCGCATCCCCAACGGCATCTTGAGCAGCGACCAGATGCGTGGCCTGGCCGACGCCGCCTGCTCCTTCGGCGGCGGCTATGCCGACGTCACCACTCGCGCCAACCTGCAGATCCGCGAGATCCCGGCGCGTCATGCCGTCGACATGCTGATGGCCGTCCAGGGACTCGGCCTCACGTCGCGCGGTTCGGGCGCCGACAACATCCGCAACATCACCGGCAGCCCGACCGCCGGCGTCGACCCGCAAGAACTGATCGACACGCGGCCGCTTTGCGAGGCGATGCATCACTACATCCTCAATCATCGCGAGATGTACGGCCTGCCGCGTAAGTTCAACATCGCCTTCGACGGCGGCGGCAAGGTGCCGGTGCTGGAGGACACCAACGACATCGGCTTCGTGGCAGCGCGCGCGCCGGACGGCATCTACTTCCGACTTCAATTGGGCGGCATCACCGGCCACCACGACTTCGCCCACGAGACCGGCGTGCTGCTGAAGCCCGAGGAGTGCGTGAAGGTGGCGGGCGCCGTGGTGCGTGCCTTTATTGCTCACGGCGATCGCACCAACCGCCAGAAAGCGCGGCTGAAGTACGTGCTCGACCGCATGGGGCGTGACGCGTTCCTGAAAGAGATCGAAAAGGAATATGGTGCGCCGCTGCGTCGCGCTGCGGGTATCGAGCTCGCGCCTCGGCCGATGGCCGACAAGCACGGCCATATCGGCGTGCATGTCCAGAAGCAGACCGGTCTCAGCTATCTCGGTATCGTGCTGCCGGTCGGCCGCATCACCTCGGAGCAGATGCGTGGCCTGGCGGAAATCTCCGAGCGTTTCGGCAGCGGCACCTTGCGGCTCACGGTGTGGCAGAACCTCCTGATCTCGGACGTCGCGGACAAGGATGTCGGCGTGTGCATCGCGGCGCTGCAGGCGATGGGCATCGGTGTGGAAGCGAGCGCCATCCGCCGCGGCCTGATCGCCTGCACCGGCAATGCCGGCTGCAAGTTCTCGGCTTCCAACACCAAGGGCCATGCGCTGAGGCTGGCCGATTATCTCGAGGCGCGGCTGGCCGTCGACCTGCCGATCAACATCCACCTCACCGGCTGCCACCATTCCTGCGCCCAACACTATGTCGGCGACATCGGCCTGTTGGCCTGCAAGGTCGAGCAGGGCGAGGACAGCGTCGAGGGCTATCACGTCTATATCGGCGGTGGCGCGGCCTCGACCGCCGAGCAGGCGATGGCCCGCGAATATGCCCGCAGCGTGCCGTTCAACGAGGTGCCGCCGTTGATCGAGAAGTTGCTGCGAACCTGGCTGCGTCATCGCGCTGGGCCGACCGAGGCTTTCTTCGATTTTTGCCGGCGCAGCGAAATCCAGGCCTTGGCCGCATGACCGCGATTCGCACCACCTGCCCGTACTGCGGTGTCGGTTGCGGCGTCGTGGCGAAGCCCGATGGTCGCGGTGGCGCCGAGATCGCCGGCGATGCGGAGCATCCGGCCAATCGCGGCCGCCTCTGCTCCAAGGGTGCAGCGCTGGGCGAGACCTTATTTCTCGAGGATCGCCTGCTGCATCCCGAGATCGACGGCCGGCGGGTCTCGTGGGACGCCGCGCTCGACACGATGGCCGACGGCTTTCGCCAGGTCATCGAGAGGCATGGGCCGGATGCCGTGGCCTTCTACGTCTCGGGCCAGCTCCTGACGGAGGACTATTACGCCGCCAACAAGCTGATCAAGGGCTTCCTCGGCACCGCCAACATCGACACCAATTCGCGGCTCTGCATGGCCTCGTCGGTGGCCGGCCACAAGCGCGCCTTCGGCAGCGACACGGTGCCCGGACTATACGAGGACTTCGAGCGGGCCGACCTGGTCGTGCTGGTCGGCAGCAATCTCGCCTGGTGTCATCCGGTGCTGTTCCAGCGCCTCGAAGCGGCCAAGCGCGAGCGGCCGGCGATGAAGATCGTGGTGGTCGATCCGCGCCGCACCGAGACCTGCGGCATCGCCGACCTGAACCTGGCGCTCAAGCCCGGCAGCGACGTGGCGCTGTTCAATGGTTTGCTAGCCGAGCTCAGCCGCCGGGGCGTGGTGGCAAAGAATTTCGTCGAACGGCACACCAACGGCCTCGACGCTGCGCTGGCGGCGGCAGAGACGAGCAATCTCGCGGAGTGCGATCTGCCGGCGGCCGATCTTGCAACCTTCTTCGACTGGTTCGCCGCGACCGAACGCACCGTCACGCTCTATTCGCAAGGCGTCAATCAATCGAGCGCCGGCGTCGACAAGGTCAATGCGATCATCAACTGCCATCTGCTGACCGGACGCATCGGCCGGCCGGGGATGGGACCGTTCTCCATCACCGGCCAGCCCAACGCCATGGGCGGCCGCGAAGTGGGCGCGCTCGCCAACACGCTCGCCGCGCACATGGACTTCGCGCCGGCCGATGTCGATCGTGTCCGCCGCTTCTGGCGTGCGCCGCGCATCGCCGGCAAGCCCGGCCTCAAGGCGGTCGAGCTGTTCGATGCGCTGGGCCGCGGCGAGATCAAGGCAATCTGGATCATGGCGACCAATCCTGTCGCCAGCCTGCCCAACGCCGATGCGGTGCGCGCCGCGCTCAAGGCGTGCGAGCTGTCGGTCGTGTCGGAGGCGGTGCGCGCCAGCGACACGGTCGATGCCTGCCGCATCCGCCTGCCGGCGCTGGCCTGGGCGGAGAAGGACGGCACGGTCACCAACTCCGAGCGCGGCATCTCGCGCCAGCGGCCGTTCCTGCCGCCACCCGGCGAGGCGCGCCAGGATTGGCGCATCATCTCAGGCGTTGCCGAGCGCCTGGGCTTCGGCCTGGCCTTTGCCTGGCCGAGCGTCGCTGACATCTTTCGCGAGCACGCCGCCCTCTCGGCCTTCGAGAACGACGGCACGCGCGACTTCGACATCGGCGCCCGTGCCGCGATCAGCGACGAGACCTATCGCACGCTCGCGCCGTTCGTCTGGCCGAACGGCGGCCGTTTCTTTGGCGACGGCCGCTTCTACCATGGCGATCGCCGCGCGCGCTTCGTGGCGACGGCGCCGCGGGCACCGGTCCATGCGCCCAGCCACGCACGGCCGCTGCGCCTCAACACCGGGCGGGTGCGCGATCAGTGGCACACCATGACGCGGACCGGGAAATCGGCGCGGCTGGCCGGCCATCGGCCCGAGCCGACAGTGGAGCTTCATCCGCGCGATGCTGCTTTGCGTGGCATCGGCGATGGCGACATCGTCGCGATCGAGAGCAACTGGGGCCGCGCCGTGCTGCGGGCACATCTGTCGGAAACGGTGCGCGCCGGCGAGGCCTTCGCGCCGATGCATTGGACCGCGCAGGTCTCGCGCGCCGGCCGCGTCAATGCGGCGGTCAACCCTGCCGTCGATCCGCTCTCGGGCCAGCCCGAGCTCAAGCATACTCCAGTCGAAATCAGTGCATTTGCCATGGGCTGGCATGGCACGATTCTCGCTCGCCGCGCGGTGATGTTGCCGCAAATCGCCTATTGGACGCGCATCAAGGGCAATGGCCACCACGCTTACATCGTGGCCGGCGACCAGCCGATTGCTGCAGCGCGGCAAGCGTTGTCGGCGGCATTGCGCGCCAGCAATCCAGGTCCGTGGATCGACGGCGAGGCCGGCCAGAACGCTGAGATCGGCGTTGTGATCGACGACAGCCGCCTCGAAGCGGTCATGGTGCTCGGCGAGACGCGCGATGAGGGCGCGCGCGACCGGCTGGCGCCGTTCATGGCCATCGAGCGACTGACTGTCGACGAGCGCAACGCCTTGTTACAGGGCGGTGACAGCGCCGATCGTGGCGGTGAGATATGCGCCTGCTTCGGCGTGTCGTGCGCCGCCGTCGAAAGCGCCATTGCCGAAGGCGCGACCACCCTCGATGCGGTGGGCGCCGCGACACAGGCCGGTACCAATTGCGGCTCCTGCCGGCCCGAGATCCGCCAGCTCTTGCGCGCCGCCCGTGTGAGGAAGGCGGCATGATCAAGACCTTCCCGCTCTTCATGACCCTGCAGGACCGGCACGCGCTGGTCGTCGGCGGCGGCGAGACCGCGGCCCGCAAGGTCGAGCTGCTGCTGTCCGCCGGCGCGCAGGTGTCGTTGATCGCCGAGACCGTCACCGGCGAGATCGCGCAGCTGATCGCCGACGGCCGCATCTCCTGGGCCGGACGCGCATTCGACGAAGCTGACCTGGCCGGCATGTCGCTGGCCTTCGTTGCCACGGACGACGAGCGCTTGCGGGCGAGTGTGTCGGCTGCGGCGCAGGCCCGCTCCGCGCCGGTTAACGTCGTCGACCAGCCGGCGCTGTCGAGCTTCATCATGCCGTCGATCGTCGACCGCTCGCCGATCACCATCGCCATCTCGACCGGCGGCACGGCGCCGGCACTGGCGCGCATGCTCAAGGCCGAGATCGAGCGCGCACTGCCCGCCGCCATCGGCCGGGTGGCGCGCTTTGCCGAGATCTTCCGCGAGCAGGTGCGGCGCACGGTCAGTGATCCGGCCAAGCGTCGCCGGTTCTGGGATCGCGTGCTGCAGGGGCGGGTCGGCGAGCTCGCGCTGGCAGGCGATGAGATCGCCGCGCGGCGCGAACTCATACGGCTGCTCGATGGCACGCGGACTCAATCTTCTAAGGCGTCCGGCATCGTCCATCTTGTCGGCGCGGGGCCGGGCGATCCCGACCTGCTTACGCTCAAGGCGCATCGCCTGCTGCAGAAGGCCGACGTGGTGGTCTACGACCGGCTGGTGTCGCCCGAGGTGCTGGCCTTGGCGCGCCGCGACGCCGAGCGCCTCTATGTCGGCAAGCGCCGCGCCCATCACTGCGTGCCGCAAGCTGAGATCAACGATCGCCTCATCGCGCTGGCGCGCGACGGCAAGAGCGTGGTGCGCCTGAAAGGCGGTGACCCGTTCGTGTTCGGCCGCGGCGGCGAGGAGATCGAGGCGATGACCGCGGCCGGCGTGGCCGTCGAGGTCGTGCCCGGCATCACCGCGGCGCTGGGCTGCGCGGCGAGCGCCGGCATTCCGCTCACCCATCGCGACCATGCGCAGGCTTGCGTGTTCGTCACCGGGCACACCAAGGACGGCGAGGTCGATCTCGACTGGCCGATGCTGGCGCGGCCGCGTCAGACCGTCGTCATCTACATGGGCAGCGAAACTTTATCGGCGATCGCGCGGCAGTTGCTGCAGCACGGCCTCGCAGCAAGCACGCCCGTGGCGCTGATCGAGAACGGCACCACCGATCGCGAGCGCCGCGTCGTTGGCACCTTGGCGACCATCGAGCGACAAGTCCTGCGTGCGCAACTCGGTGGTCCCACTCTCTTTGTGATAGGTGAAGTGGTCGGCCTAGCTCTTTCACGTGACAGGGAATTTCAGTTTGAGTCGCGAATCGGACTCTGATACAACGATGTGACATAAATACAACAGAGCCAGGCAGGGGAGATGCGAAGCTTTGTGGTGAGTATGGCGGCCGTGCTGGCCTTTGCCGGCGCGAGCTTTGCCCAAACACAAACGCCTGACGTGCTTCGCGGCACGTCAAGTAATCCCAAGAAAGTCCAAGCCAAGCCCGCGGTCCACAAGACCACGACGCCACAGACCTTGCGCGGTTCGCGCTATGGCGGCTTTGCGCCGGCGCCGGTCCAGCCGATCGTGCCGCCGACGCTCGACCTCAACAGCCCGCGCAGCCTGTCGCTGCTCAACGTCAACTCGCAGGAGACGCTCACCGTCACCTACTGGTCGGACGGCGCCTATCACCGCGACGCGCTGAACAAGCTCAACGCCTTCCTGCGCGACACCCAGACCAACGCGCAGACCGAGATGGATCCGCTGCTGTTCGACGTGCTGTGGCACACCATGAACATCTGCGGCTATGGCGGCACCATCGAAGTGCTGTCGGCCTACCGCTCGCCCACCACCAACGCCTGGCTGGCGAGCGTCAGCCGCGGCGTGGCGCGCGACAGCCAGCACATGAACGGCAACGCCATGGACATCCGCTTCCCCGGGGTTCCGGTGTTCAAGATCCGGCAGGCGGCACGCTCGCTGCAGATGGGCGGCGTCGGCTTCTATCCGCGGTCGGGCTTCGTCCACCTCGACACCGGTCCCATCCGCTACTGGTAGATCATGGCGCTCCTCGAGGTCATCGAGGGCGACATCACGCGGCTCGACGTCGACGCCATCGTCAACGCGGCCAATGAGACGCTGCTGGGCGGCGGCGGCGTCGACGGCGCCATCCATCGCGCCGCGGGTCCGGAACTGCTGGCCGAATGCCGCACGCTCGGCGGCTGCGACACCGGCGATGCCAAGATCACCAAGGGCTACAAGCTGATCGCGCGGCATGTGATCCACACCGTCGGACCGGTGTGGCACGGCGGTAACGCCGACGAGCCCGCGCTGCTGGAAAGCTGCTACAGCCGCTGCCTCACCATCGCCCAGCAGCACGGGCTGAAGAGCATCGCCTTTCCGGCGATTTCAACCGGCGTCTACGGCTATCCCAAGGAGCCCGCCGCCGAGATCGCGGTACGCACCGTCAAGGCGCAAGCCTGGATCGACCAGGTGATCTTCTGCTGCTTCGACAAGGCGACGGCGGATCTCTATCGCCGCCTCATTGGCCAAAGCGCTTCGCCGTCTTGAGGTAGTCGAGCTCCTCGGCTGTGCTGGCGCGGTCCAGCACATCGTTGCGGTGCGGGAAGCGGCCGTACTTGGCGACGATGTCGCGATGCTCGACGGCGTATTTCACATAGTCGTCGTTGCCGGTGCTGGCGAACAGGCTGCAGCAGAAGTCCTGGTCGCCGAGGTCCTCGCTGTGCTGGAACGGCATATAGAAGAAGGTCCGCATCTCGACCGGGTAGACCAGCGGATAGCCGCGGGCGATCGCCAGCCGGGCCGTCTCGCGCGCCTTGCCGTCGCCTGAGAAGGCGCGCGCCGTCTTGCGCCAGACGTGGCGGCTGAACTGGTCGCACAACAAGGTGAGCGCCAGCGCCCCGTCGGGCGACTGGCGCCAATGATCAAGCTCGCCCACGACCGCGAGTTCGACCAGTACGCCGAAGCGGGCCTTGATCTCGTCGTCGAGCAGGGTCGTGCTCTGCCACCAGATGTCGCGTGCCTTGCCGTGATGGGGATGGCCGAGCGGCAGGAACCAGAAATCGAGGATGTCGCGGATCGAGGCGGTATCGCTCACGGCATGTCTTTCTTGCCATAGACCAGGCGCACGCCGGCCTCGGCCGGAATGGGCGGCATGGTGGCGTCCCACTTCTCCCAAGCTGCGCGCATCTCGGCCAGCCGCTCGGGATGGCGCTTGGCGAGGTTGGCGCGCTCGCGTTCGTCGGCGACGACGTCGAACAGGTACTCGTGCTCGTTGACCTTGAGATACTTCCAGCGCCCCGACAGCATGGCGCGCTGCTCGTTGTGCTTCATGCGCCAGAACAACGGGCGATCGGTGATAGCGCGCGGATCGCTGAGCTGTTTCACCAGCGACAGTCCGTCGCTCGGATAGTCGGGATGGGCCGACGTGCCGGCGGCCTCGAAGAAGGTCGGCACCCAGTCCATGGTGATGGCGAGCTGGTCGGTCGTCGTGCCGGCGGGCGTGCGCGCCGGCCAGCGCACCACGTAGGGCACACGGATGCCGCCTTCCATCAGGTCCATCTTGCCGCCGACCAGCGGCCAGTTGTCGGAGAAGCGCTCGCCGCCATTATCGCTGGTGAACACCACGATGGTGTCGCGCGCGATGCCGCCGTCATCGAGCGCGCCGAGCACGCGGCCGATGCCTTCGTCCATGTGATGGATCATCCGCCGGTAGGCATGGATGTTGCCGCCGTCGAGGTGATAGATCGGATGGGCCTTGCCGAACGACTTGGCAAGCTCGCCGTCCTCGCGGGTCTCCCACGGCCAGTGCGGCGCGGTGTAGTGCAGGCTGAGCAGGAACGGCTGCTTGGCCTGGGCGCAACGCGACACGAACCCGACGGCACGGTCCGACAACAGATCGGTGAGATAGCCGTCGCGGCTCACCTCGCCGTCATTCTCGAACAGGTCGTGCACGCCGAAACTGTCCTGGTGCGTGAAGTAATCGACGCCGCCCGACAGCGGCCCGAAATGCTCGTGGTAACCGCTCTTCAGCGGGCTGAAGGCCGGCGGAAACCCGAGATGCCACTTGCCGATCAGGGCGGTGCGGTAGCCGGCCTCGGCGAGGCGCGAGGCGATGGTCGGATGGCTGGTCGGCAGGCCGATCACCTTGTCGCCGCGCATGGCGCTGCCGATCGGCTCCTCGGCGGCGCCGCGAATGCGGTACTGGTAGCGCCCGGTCGCCAGTGCGAAGCGGGTCGGCGAGCACACCGCCGAATTGGCGTAGCCGCGCGTGAAGCGCAGCCCCTCGGTTGCCATGCGATCGATGTTGGGTGAGGTCGGCGCGCGGCCGCCGTAGCAGCCGAGGTCGGCGTAACCGAGATCGTCGGCCAGGATGAAGATGAAGTTGGTCGGCATGTCGGCGGGCAGACTAGGCCAGAGTCGCGGCCGCGCGCTACTTGTGCTAGTGTGAAGCACATCTCATCCGGAGAATGTCGGTGATCCTGATCCTCGAAGACTTCTGAGCTGATCTGCGGCGGCGAACGCCGTGGCGCGCACCACACGGGCGCGTTTTCAGTCTCACAATTCGAGGTTTCCATGCTCTCCGGGCGAGTGGTTCACACCACCCTGTCGTCGCGCGCGGTTGCCGACTTCGCGACGCAATTCTTCAGGTTCGCAGCGCCTCCGACGGCTCGGCTGCATAACAGGGGCTACAACGACGTTTATGAGATCGTCGGACCGCCGAGATTCTTTCTGCGGATCGGACGACAGGGTCGACGCAGCCTCGCCGACTCCGAGACGGAGGCCGAGGCGCTCCTCCGGGCGAGTGCGGCAGGAGCTCCCGTGGCTGTTGCCGAGCGTGGCCGTAATGGACAATTCGCGCAGCGCTTCGCCACGCCTGAAGGCGAACGAGCGGCGTTGCTGTTTCAAGTCGCGCCGGGCACGGAAGCCCAGGAACGTCCCGACCACGCCTATGCCCAGGGTGTGGCCTTGGCGCAAATCCATGCCGTGGCGCTAGGCGCCAGCACAACAAGACGCATGCGTCGACTGGACGCCGAGAGCCTGATCCAGCTGCCGGCCAAACGAGCCCTGGCCGAGATGAGCGAACGTCCCGCGCTGGCAGCTGAACTCGCACGCGTGGCGGAAGGAACGATGCGTCACGTCGAGCGGCTGCAAGCCGGATTGACCCTTGGCTTCTGCCATGGCGATTTCCACGGTTACAACGCTGCGATCGAAAACCAGACGGCGACGGTGTTCGATTTCGACGAGGGCGGCATCGGATGGATCGCCTACGATCTCGCGACCTTTCTCTGGGCGCGCTTGCTGTCGGAGTCGCGGCGTCCGATGTGGCGGTACTTCGTGTCCGGCTACCGCTCGCGCGGGCGGCTCGCGCCTGCCGATTGGCAGGCGCTTGAGGCGCTCCTGATGGCGCGCGAGCTGTGGTCCATCGGCGGATGGGCGGAGGGCGCCACGCACTGGGGACGGCAGTGGTTCGGTTCGCCTGGCATCAAGGACCGCATCGAATCGCTTGCCCAGCGGATCGACAGGATGTGCGATCGCCTCCTCTAGAGCCGGATGAGTCTGTCAAGTTTCTTGGGCGAGGGGGTGGGGCCCAAACTGGTAAAAAGTGGCTTAAACCCTTATGGCATCGGCACCGGACGATTCCCATCAGGTGGTAAACTCGTGGGAAAAGCTTGAAAGATCGTTGCGCAGCGCGTGCTTACTGTTGGCCAGCATGCCGACGCGTTGCAGGTTGGCCCGCTCGATCTTCTCCTGCTCGCGCGCCGCCTTGTCGTAGGCCGCGGTGTCGAGATAGAGCGTCGGCATGTTGTAGGTCGCCATCACGGCCTGCGTCGCCGGGTCGTATAGCGCGTCCTTCATGGCGTCGTGGATCTTCTTCACGACCGCGGGCTCCATGCCCTTGGGCCCGCACACGCCGTAGGGCGAGTTCACCACCAGGTCGATGCCCGCCTCCTGCAGGGTGCGCGCGTCGGGGAACATCTTCATGCGCTGCGAGCCCCACACCACGAGCAGCCGGAACTTGCCGCTCTGCACCAGCGAGATCCAGCCGCTGGCATCGGCCACGGCGTCGATCTGGCTGCCGAGCAGGCCGCTGTAGAGATCGCCGCCGCCCTTGTAGGGCACGTGCGTGAGCTCGATGCCGAGTCGTTGCTGGATGTCGACCATTACCAGGTTCTGGATCGAGGCCTGGCCGAAGGTGCCGTAGGTGAGCTTGCCGGGCTGCGCCTTGGCCGTGGCGACGAACTCCTCGAGCGTGTTCCACGGGCTGTCCGAGCGCACCACAATGCCATGCACCGAGCCCGAGAGCTGGATGATGAAGGTGAAGTCGGTCAGCGGATCGTAGGCCGGCTTGTCGGCCATCATGGCGGCCCGGAAGGTGCCGGTGTGGATCTGGCCCAGCGTATAGCCGTCGGGCTTGGCATCCTTCAGCGCCACGGCGCTGAGCGACGCATTGGCGCCCGGCTTGTTGTCAGGCACCACCGATTGGCCGAGCCGCTTGCCGGTCTGCTCGGCCATCACCCGCAGGAAGGCGTCAGCCGAGGCGCCGGGCGGCCAGGGAATGACCAGCCGGATCGAGCGGCTGGGGAAGTCGCCTTGCGCGCGGGCAATCCCGGGCGCGGCGAGCGCCGACAGGAGCAGCGTGCGGCGGCGCATCAGCCCAGCTCGGCGGCGGCGATCAGCCACGGCTCGTTCTTGGCGTCGTCGGCCCAGGCCTTCATCGGCGCGTAGTTCAGGATCGCCGTGCAATAGGCCTCGGCGTCCGAATCGAGCTTCACGCCGTAGGTGCGGAAGCGGGTCGCCACCGGCGCAAACATCGCATCGGCGGCGCTGATGGTGCCGAACAGGAAGCCCTCGTCCTTGTTGGCGGCGGCGCCGGCGAAGCGCTTGCGGCAGTCGCGCCACAGGCCGGTGATGCGTTCGATGTCGGCGCGCACCGCCGGGGTCATTCCCTTGCCCGGATACGAGGCGCGGATGTTCATCGGCATGTTGGTGCGCAGGTCGAGGAAGCCCGCATGCATCTCGGCCGGTCTCGGGCTTGAGGTCGTTCAGGTACTCCGCGATCGCGATCGATTCCCAGATCGCGAGGCCACGATGCAGCAGGACCGGCACGCGGCCTGACGGCGAGTGCTTGCGGATCGTGGCTTGAGTCTCGGGCAGGTCGAGGGGAACGATGATCTCCCCGAACTCGATGCCCGCGATCCTGGCCATCAGCCAGCCGCGCAGCGACCACGACGAATAGTTCTTGTTGCCGATCACCAGGGTGAAGTCGGCCATGCATCCTCCCTAACGCACACGGCTTGCCAGCCACGGACTTTGGCCGGCAATGTTAGCCGTTAGAGCATAGTCCGTCCGGCTGTAACCAGCCGGACGGACTATGCCTGTGATCGAGGCGCCTACCACAGCGCGTTTCCAATCAAGCGGAACCGCCAAGCGGTTCCGCTTGATTGGAAACCGCTCGACCCTACAGTTTGGTGAACATGCCCATGCCGCTGCCGTTCGTCGACCGTTCTTCTTCTGCCCTGCCGGTGCAGTTTGTCCCTCAGCCTAAATGGCGAAGCTGGCTGAAAGAGCAAAGCGCCGCGCGCCGCGGCTGGCTGGAATCGCTCGGCATCCGCGGCGCGGCCGGCGATTTCGCAGTGCTGCCCGGGCGTGATGGCAAGGCGGCCGGTGCAGTGCTTGTGCTGCCGGCGACCCCGAGCCTTTGGGATTTCGGCGCGCTGGCGACGAAATTGCCGGCCGGCATCTGGAAGCTCGGCGACGCGGGCGCAGTCTCGCCGACCGATGCTGCCGTCGCGATCGGCCTCGGCACCTGGCGCTTCGAGCGCTATCGCTCGAAGAAAGGCAGGCAAGGCCCGAGGATCGTGTGGCCATCGGGCGCCGACAAGGCACGCGTCACCGCGATCGTCGAATCGATCTGCCTCGCGCGCGATCTCATCACCACGCCGTCGTCCGACATGGGCCCGGCCGAGCTGGCGGCGGCGGTGCAGGCGCTCGCCAAGACTCACAAGGCCAAGGTGAGCGTCATCGTGGGCGACGATCTCCTCAAGAAGAACTACCCCATGGTCCATGCCGTCGGCCGCGCCTCGAGCCGCGCGCCGCGGCTGATCGACCTGACCTGGGGCAAGGCGTCCGATCCCAAGGTCACCCTGGTCGGCAAGGGCGTCTGCTTCGACACCGGCGGCCTCGATCTCAAGCCCGCGTCCGGCATGCTCAACATGAAGAAGGACATGGGCGGGGCCGCCACCATGCTGGCCGTCGCCGGCATGATCATGGGCACGGGGCTGCCGGTGCGGCTGCGGCTCCTCATCCCGGCGGTCGAGAACAGCGTGGCGGGCAACGCCTTCCGGCCGCTCGACGTGGTGCCGACGCGCAAGGGCATCACTGTCGAGATCGGCAATACCGATGCCGAGGGCCGGCTGATTCTGTGCGATGCCCTGCACGAGGGCGCGTCGGAGAAGCCCACGGTGATGATCGATTGCGCGACGCTCACCGGCGCGGCACGCGTGGCGCTGGGCACCGACCTGCCGGCACTGTTCTGCAATGACGACACGCTGGCCGACCAGCTCATCGCCTCGGGCAAGCTGGTCGCCGAGCCGGTGTGGCGCATGCCGCTGTTCAAGGGCTATCGCCGCCTGCTCGACAGCAAGGTCGCCGACATCAACAACGCGCCGGGCGTCGCCTTCGGCGGCGCCATTACCGCCGCACTCTATCTGCAGGAGTTCGTGCCCGACGACGTGCCGTGGGCGCATTTCGACATGATGGCGTGGAACAACACCGCGAAACCCGGCCGGCCGGAGGGTGGCGAAGCCCAGGCCGCCCGCGCTATCTTCGGCGCCATTGAAAAGAGGGTGAATGCATGACCTACACGCTCGAACAGCTCTCCGGCGACATCAAGGCCGCGCTCAAGGCCGATCCCGGCAAGGGCGGCAAGGACGCCGTCTGCAAGCTCGTGTCGAAGGTGTGCCTCGACAAGGATTTCATCGCCAAGCACCTGACGCCGGAAAACTGCAAGCCGCGCCGGGTGCTGTACGAGGATCCCGAGCTCGGCTTCTGCGTCTGCGGTCACGTCTACATGAAGCCGGCGCACGGCGAGCCGCACGACCACGGCTCGAGCTGGGCGATCTACGGCCTCGCCGAAGGCGACACCGAGATGACCGACTGGAAGATCGTCAAGAAGGGCGACGGAGCCAGCCCGACTCTGGTCGAGCCCGAACGGGTCTACGTGCTGCGCCCGGGCGACGCGCATTTCTACGACGTGCACGTCATCCACTCGCCCAAGCGC
>Ga0306926_10004722_pt1 | contig 14350 bp, 11 predicted proteins | sample flu12Cox44000178_FD_203759 | JGI IMG/M metagenome (GOLD analysis project Ga0306926, IMG submission 203759) | Lab enrichment of tropical soil microbial communities from Luquillo Experimental Forest, Puerto Rico - flux8day.12C.oxic.44.000.178 (v2)... | ecosystem: Environmental > Terrestrial >...
GATACTTCTCAGTGTCAGGTCAGCGTGGGACATGGCAGGCCGCTCCCGTTGATTCATCGCCGAGGTCATTTCGAGCCGGCCGATACCGAAGTAAATCCACTAATCGGAGTTGACTGCAACGCCTGCCGGTCTCGCACCGGACCCAAACCTGGAAGAAGAGGTAGTCTTGCGGCCGGCCGGCCCGCGCGGTCGGAGGTACTTTCCATGAGCTCGCAACCCTGCGCATGAAACCTGAGCGCTTGCGCTGGTCACGACCAAGCATCTCAGCAAAGGTCCGTGAAGCCATCGCGAAACTTTGAACCTTTGGCGATCTGGAAAGACCTAGTGGAGTGGATTTCAGCGAATGTCAAATCCCTAACTCCACTGGAAATTTTTGTTTTCTGGTGGTCTTTTGATTCCAACATTCGCAAAGATGCCTGCCAAGGGATGCGAATGCTGGAATCGGACCACTAGAGACGCTGCCGCCGCTGATCATAACAACAAATTCATACCCAAAAGCCGCCGTCACGATTTCAACCGACGCGTCCATCCTTTTGAGGCCGCCGATGGACTATCGAGCGTTCACGAACGATAGCCTCACCATGATGTACGAGAGCATTCGTGGTGCACTCGCCTCAGACGATGTTCAAAAGGCATCCGGAGACAAGCCTCGGTTCGCGGTGAGGGAAACCTCAGACTGGCGCAAGCACGCCGGAAACCTGGAAGCCGAGATGCTGCGGCGCGGCATGCCATTTGAGATTATCGATTGGTCCGAAGCCCAGGGGCAATTGCCTCTGTAGTCGCTGGTTTGGTCAGTGTCTGAAATGTTCAGTTTCCAAGATGAAGCGGAGTGAGGTTCGGACTTCCACTTCTGGCCCCAGCCGCCCCAACTCATGCAGGTGGGATGCGAGCTGTCTTACGGCATTCCATAGACATGCGTCGCAATGTGCATGGCCAGCGTCCCGAGCAGAAAGCCTCCGAAAACTTGCAAGGCCGGGTGACCACGTGTCGGGCCGTAGAAGTAATACCCGATAACGAACAAAAATATCCAGGCGACAAGGATGCCGATGACGCATATGTCAAACCGTGATCTGAAAAAGTGCGAGATGCTGTTTTGCGGCGTCCCATAGAGACGCGTCGCGAAGTACATGGCCAGCATCCCGGGAAGAAAGCCTGCGAAAGCATGCAAAGCCGGACGGCCGGGCGTCGGGCCGTAGAACAAATACCCGATCGCGAAGATCGATATCCACGTAACCAGGACAGCGATCACGTAATGGCCAAGCCGTGACCCAAAAAACTGCGACATAGGGCTCATTGCAAGCTCCTTTCCTGTCAGCAGCCGGAATTTCGCCTCGACTCCGCCGGATCTTTCAGGTCGGTTTTGCAGCATCTCCACGCAGCTTGGAGTTCCACGGTGCCGAAGGTGATGTATCATCCTTTCCTGATCCTACAAGCCAGAGAGCGACGGTTAAAATGTCCGATCCTTCTGCTCACTCGGAATTGGAGAAGCGGTCAACCGGGACGACAGTCTCTACGCCCCTGAAATTCTCGGCATTGCGACTTGCACTCGCCTTCGTCATTGCCGGTGTATCTGATGTAGTTGGTGCTTTCACGAGCTTGGCGCCGCCGATCGGGTGGGCGGTCGATGCCGTGACTGCCGCGCTGTTGTTCGTCACGCTGGGCTGGCAATGGCTGCTTTTGCCGGGGTTGGTCCTGGAGGCGATACCTGGCGTCGGGGTACTTCCATTCTGGCTGCTGGTGGTTGGAGCAATTGCTGTCCTGGGCACGCCTCGGCCGAAGATTGGACAGCATTGAGGCGTCGCAGCTCGGGGCAACGTTTTGACGCGTCAGCATCCGGAAGGCAAAGTCGCGTGACGAGCACACGACCTAATAGGTCGTCGCGAGATATTCGACGATCTTGGCGACGTCGGCTTCCGCGATCGGCGCCCCGTACACCTTGATCATCTTGTTGACTTCGGCCCTCCAGAATTCCTCCTTGAATCTCGGCCCGCGCGGCTGGGTCGCGATGTAGTCCGCCGAATGACAGGCGGAGCAATTATTCACGACGACGTCGAGATTCGGCCCCGGTTTGAAGGCCGCGGTTTCCGGCGGAAGCTCGTAGGAGATGGGCGAAGCACTCGCGGGAGCAAGACCCAAAAACACGATTGTCGCAACCATCGGGAGATTGGAAGATCTCATCAGCTTCTCCTCAGCCGGCCGTGACGCGAATGGTTTCGACGACATTGCGCATATATCCGGCCGGATTCCATCTCGGCTCCATTGGCTGCGTCTCGCCGGCATTGCTGGTCGCGCGTACTCTTAAGTCATAAGTGCCGGCGGCCAATTTCACCGGCAGCGTCCACTGGCGAAACGAATATTTGCCGAGATCCTTGCCGAGCCTCGCGGGCGTCCAGCTCCTGCCGTCATCGGTCGAGACCGCGACCTCCTTGATGCCTCTGCCGCCGTCAAAGGCAATTCCCTTCAGCGTCATCTTGCCCGCTCTCACTTTTGCATTATTGGTCAGGCTGGTGACGAATGAGCGCACGGTGAAGCGGTTGATGGGGACCGTGGCTTTCGGAGCGGTGCCGGGCTCGACGCACCTGCAATCATTGTCCGGAATCCGGTAGGCGCTTTTCATCCAGAAGCCGTCGAACTCGCTGTTGATCACGGCGATCTCGTTGAGATGCTTGACCCAATAGGTGCCGTAATAGCCGGGCACAACCAGGCGCAGCGGGAAGCCGTTGAGGAACGGGAGTTCGTCGCCGTTCATCCCGTAGGCCAGCATCACCTCGCCGTCGCGGGCGTGATCGATATCGAGCGCCTTGACGAAATCGGGCGTGGCGTCCATCACCGGCTTGTCCATGCCGTTAAGCGTGATCTGTCTGGCGCCGGCTCGCACGCCGGCCATGTCGAGCACGGTTTTCAGCGGCACGCCGCGCCATCGCGCGTTGCCCATCGCGCCATTGCCGAGTTGACCGCCGGCGACGCGCGGCTCGAATAATCCGCGGCTGTTGCCCGAACATTGGTTGACCGCGACCAGTTCGACCGCCGCAAGTTTCCTGATTTCCTTCAGCGACAACTGGAGCGGACGGTCGACGTTGCCCTTGATCTGCAGCGTGAATCGATCCGGGTCGACCCGATAGGGGATATCGGCCAGATGATAGCGGACAAAGAAGGCGTTGTTGGGCGTGATCGCACCGTCGTTGAAAATGGAGAAGGGCGTCTCCAACTGCGGCGGCCGGCTGGTCAAACCGATCATCGGCCGTTTCTGCGGGTATTTCACCAGCCGCCGCCCGCCATTGTCGAATGGCAACGTCACGGTGGTTTCATCGAGTGCCAGGGCTCGCGACCGGGGAAGAACCGCTCCAAGCGCTGCCAGGCAAGCGCGTTTGATCATCTCCCGTCGGTCCAGCATGGCATTTCCCTCACCCAGGTTTTTTTTGCAAGATCGATCGCCACGGGGTCGGTTGCGAATCTTGCGCCTGTTCCGATCATACAGATGGGTAGTTCCGGACAAAAGGCGCAACCCAGCGAGGGTCATGATGTCGTGGCTCGAGCTGCCGTCTTGGCCGGCGGATCGATCTGCGCCAACAACGTTTTCGTGCTCGCCACGACGCGCACCGTCATCGGCTCCTTGCGGCCGCGGATTTCCACCTGCTGCCGCGGCAGGGCATCGGCCGCAAGACCGGCAGTGATGAGGACTTCTTCCGACACGACAGCCTCGCAACCAAGGCTCTTGGTCATGTCCTGCAGACGGGCTGCGACATTGACGGCGTCGCCGAGAGCGGTGAAAACCATGTGATCGCGGTAGCCGATGTCGCCGACGATCACCTCGCCCGAGTGAATGCCGATGCCGAAACGGATCGGCTCGCGCAAATCGTGCTTCAGGAAGCGGTTCAACTCTTCGATATTGGCGCCGATCATGGCGGCCGCTTTCAGTGCCTGGCGGCAGGCCACTTGCCGGCTGCCCGAAAGACCAAACAATGCCAATTGTCCGTCGCCCAGAAACTGGTTGGGCTGGCCGCCGCATTCGATGACGGCCTGCGAAACCGCGCCGAGAAAACGGTTGACGACAAAGACCGTATCGAACGGAAGGCGGTTCTCGGCCAGTCTGGTCGAGCCGCGCATGTCCACGAACATGCTGACGAGGTAGCGCTCCTCGCCGATATGCGAAGGGCCCGACGCGCCCGTTGACGCGGTGTGCGGGGTGAAAATCTGGAAGAAGGAAAGGTCGGTCTCGGGCCTGAGCTGGCAGGCAAGACGGATCGCGGGGTCGGAACCTGCGCCAACGCGGTTGAGCACGAAGGCTTCGCGATTGGAGGGCGCGGGAAGCGAACTGTGGTCGCCGATCACACGAATCCGGCAGGTCGAGCAGCGGGCGCGGCCGCCGCACACGCTGGCATGCGGGACCTGATGGCGAAGGCTCGCCTCGAGGACGGACAGGCCCTTCGGCACCCGTATGGTGCGGCCATTGCCGTAGGACAGGCTGATCATGCCGCCGCGGCGCTCGTTGAGCGCACGCGCCCCCCGTGCCACAAGGACGAGCGCGACCAGGCCGAGATAGCCGATCAGGAAATGACCCGTGACGTGATCCAGGGTTTGCTGTTGGGCCGGTGTGCCCACGATGGTTTGCGAGAGATTGGCAGTCCGCCACTCCGCGCTGGCGCTTTCGGAAATGACGGTCCGCCCGGCCTGGTAGAGGCCAAGGGTTGCCAGCGTCGGCACCAGCACGGCTGCGGCAAGTAGAAACGGAGAGGCGGGTTTGAAAAACGGCTTCATCCGCAGCCAGAAATAAAGGCCGATGCTGCCGTGGATCCAGGCGATGACCAGAACCGAAAGCGTCAGCCACATTTTATAGGGCCATACGACCCAATATCCGTGAAGCACTTGCGGATAGAGCTTTGTCTGTCCGAACAGCGTATGGCCGAGCCGGACGCCGACCACATGCGCGACGATCAGCGCCGGGATGCTCAGACCCAGCACCAGTTGCAGCGGTTCCATCGCCTTCCAGCGAAATTGCCGACGCTCGTAAAGCGCCCAGATCCCGAGACCGCCATGAACCAGAACCGCCGTGTAGAACAGGATCGCAACGGGCAGGAACTGCCAGAACAGGATGTGGTAGTGGACGCCGATGGCAAGCGCATCCAGCGAGATGTTGCCGAGCGCATGGTTGAGAAAGTGGCTGACGAGGTAAGCAAACAGCACCAACCCGCAGGCAAAACGGACCTGGCGGATGCTGATGCCGCGGATGAATTTATCGAACCTGGCCCGGCTGCGTTCGGTCATGCATTTCCGTTTCGAGATAAAGACCCGCCAGCGCGGTGTTTAATTCCCTCCAGCACGGCGAATGGTGTCAATACGTTGACACGTCCAGGGGAGTCGGGGAGAAAGCACCGTGACGATTGCACCTCCCGATAGCTCCCACAAGCCGGAAAATCCCACGTTCCGGCAATTGCTTGCCGTCGCCGCGCTGATCGCGGCAATGACTGCATTGCGCTGCGCCTATGCCGGCCTGACCGACCTGCGGACGGACGAGGCCTACTACTGGACGTGGTCGAAAGAAAGCGTGCTTTGCTTCCTCGATCATCCGCCGATGATCGCGTGGTTCATTCGCCTCGGCACCGCGATCTTCGGCGATACCAATTTCGCCGTCAGGTTCGCCGGCCTTCTGGCGATGCCCGTGACCCAATTGCTGGTTGCCGATATCGTGCGTCGCGTCACCCATGATTGGCGCGCGATGGTTTTGGCGGTGCTGATGATGGAGGCCGCGCTCTACTATGGCCTGCTGATGGCCAAGGTCTCGCCCGACATCGCGTTGATCCCGTTTGCGACCGCGATGGTGTGGGCGCTGGTGCGGCTGGCCGAGAGCAACGATGAGCGCTGGTGGCTGGTGGCAGGAATGTTCGCCGGGCTTTCGATGTTGTCGAAATTCACCGTCGCCTTGCTGTTGCCGGCCATATTGGCCTTCATGTTTGTGCCGCGATGGCGCGGCCGTTGGCTATCGAGCCCCTATCCGTACCTTTCGGCGCTGATCGCCTTCGTTCTGTTCCTGCCGGTTTTGATCTGGAACATGCAGCACGATTGGGCATCGTTTCGCTTCCAGTTTGTGCGGGCGGCGGCGACGCATGAATGGTCGCTACGCACGCTAGGCGAATTCTTTGGCCTTCAGTTCGGTCTGGTCGGATTCGTGCTGTTTCCCGCGGTCCTGATCGGGGTCGCGTTGACGGCCTGGCGGGGATATCGCCAACTGGACGCTGTTCTCATTCTGCTGTCGACCGCGGTGATCTTTCCCTTCCTTTATTTTCTCTGGAAATCGCTGGGTTTGCGGGTAGGCGACACCTGGCCGGCCTTCATCTGGCCGTTTGGATTTGCTGCGGCCGCCATCAATCTTTCGATGATGCGCAGGGAGAACTGGGGGGAATCGCTGATCCGCTCGTCGCTCTGGTGGGCGAGGGTTGCGATCGGCACGGGCATCGCCTTCGTCGTTGCCGTATTTCTCTATTACGTCGCCACGCCCTGGAATTTCATCGGCAGGACCGATCCGGTCGGCGGCGAGGCCGGGTATCGAGCGGTGATGGAGCGGGTCGAGGCGCAGTTGCAAAAGACCGGAGCGACCTGGATCGCCGCCACCGACTATCGCACCTACGCGATGCTGCGCTGGTTTCTGCGCGACCGCGTTCCCGTGATCCAGATCAACGAGCGCGGCCGCTATCTCGGCTTTCGCGAGCCCGACATGAATCTGGTCAGGGACCATACCGGACTTTACGTGGCGCTCGAGCCGTACGAGACCCCCGGCATCCCGCTGTGGGCGTCCGTGCCGGCCAAGCGCGAGCCGCTCGAGCGGGTCGACCGGGTCTGGCGCGGGATCGTGATGGACACTTACGCGCTGCAAAAATTCACCGGCTGGACGCCGGAGCTTTCACCGCCTCCGGATTCGCCGCTCTTTAATTGGCGTGTGCTGGCGATGAACTACTTCTCCCCTTGGGGGAGAGGGTTGGGGTGAGGGGGCACGGACGATCGATGGAGCTGAACCCTCACCGCTATCGCATCTAACGATGTGACATCGCCAAAGCTTTGCTTCGGCGTCCTCCAGGAACGGCCGCGAAAGAGCGGCCTATGCCTCTCCCGCAACGGGAGAAGTGAAGAAATGAACTCACTCCTCACTCTCGCGCTTACGCAACAGGTCCTTGGCAAGATCGGTGAGCGATGGCCGCGGCAACGCGGTGAAGGGCAGCGGGCGGGTAACGTCGATCGCCGCCAGTCCGAGCCGTGCGGTGAGCAGGCCATTGAGAACGCCTTCGCCGAGTCGCTGCGACAATTTTGCTGCGAGCCCATGGCCGAGCATTTGCTGGACCAGGCTGTCGCTCGCCGCCATACCGCCGGTGATCGCGACATGGGAGACGACGTGGCGCATCAGCTGGATCATGCCGAGCGCGCCGGGGCGCCCCCCGTAAAGCCGCGCCAGCTGCCGGATCAGCCGCAGCGCGGCCGCGAACACGAACAGCACGTCGATGAGCGCGCGCGGACTGACCGCGGTGACGATCGAGACGCGCTGTGCGGCGAGCGAAACCAGCCGTCGCGCCTCCGAATCTAGCGGCGTCATCAATTCGCGTTCAGCTAGGCGGATCATGTCGGCGCCGTCGATGATGTCGTCGGCATGGCCCTGCAGTGCGGCGCGGGCGCGCGCCAGATGCGGATTCTGCTGCACGATCTTGAGGAGGTCGCGCACCACGGCGCGGCTTTCGGTACGGTCGTCGCTGGCGAGCACGGCAGCGGCACGCAGGTGCAGCTTTTCGATCGTGGCTAGGCGAATGAGGCCGAAGGTTTCGCGCGCAACCACCACGATAAACGCGACAACGGCCGCAAAAGTGAGCGCCAATCCGAGAAGGCCGAGGCCTTCGCTCCGGACAAATAGATCCTCGATCAGATGCGTCACCGCAAGGCCAAGGCCGAGCGCGGCGAGGCCCGCGACCGCAATGGCGAACAGCGCTCCCCAGCGAAATCCTCTCTTTATCGGAACGATCGGCGCCTCGAGCGTGACCGGCAGCAGCGCCGGATCGCTTTCCGGCGCGATCTGAACGGTGCCGGGCGCCGGGCGTCCGGCATGGTCGGAATCCACCACGACCACGCTCGCGTCGTCGAGCTTGAAGGTCGCCGGCCGCCGGTGATGGGTGCGCTCGCTCATTGCAGCCTGTCTCCGATCAAGAACTGCAGCGCCCGGTCAAGGCGGATGTGAGGCAACACCGGACCTTCCGGGCCGTCATTTTCGAGGCGAGGGGGCCGAAAGCGAAGAAAGCGATAATCGGCCTTCTCGGCGCTTGCGCTCAAGAGCCCGCGAAAGGCCTCCGCGCCGTTGAAAAGTGCCTCGGGATCGTCGGGGAGATCGCCCGGAAAGGTCGCAACTTCGGTGTGGCCGTCGAAGATCTCACTGCCCGCACTCTCACCCGACGATGGCGTTCCGAGGATCGAGGGCAGCTTTTCGCGGCCGCGTGCGACCTGCGCCTCTCGCGTCGCACGGACCGCGGAGAGCGCGACGACGTCGATTTCGGCGCCGGTTTCCTCCGCCTTCGCGACCGCTTTTGAGACTGAACGCCGCAGCACAGCCTCGAGCCGGTCGTGGCTCGAATGATGCAGGTGATCGGCCTTGGTCGCGGCGAACAGGATGCGGTCGATCCTTGGCCGGAACAGAGCGCTGAAGAGCGTTCCGCGGCCGACCCTGAAGCAATCCAGGATGCCACCGAGCGCTGCTTCGAGATCGACAAGGGCTTCCGGTCCGGAGTTGAACGCCGAGAGCGCGTCGACCAGGACCACCTGGCGATCGAGCCTGGCAAAATGTTCCCGGAAGAACGGGCGCACGACGACGTCCTTGTAGGCCTCGTATCGCCTGCGCATCATCGCCCACAGCGATCCGTCGGGCGCTGCGCCAGGCGCCGGTAAATCGAGTGGGGCGAAGGTCAGCGCCGGCGAGCCGGCAAGATTGCCCGGCATCAGGAAACGGCCGGGCGGCAGCAGGCTCATGGCGAAGCGCTCGTCGCGGCAGGCCCGCAGATAATCGGTGAACAGTCGTGCAGCGGCAAGCGCTGCCTGCTCGTCGGCAGGCGCTTCGGCGCCGAGACTTGCAAGATACGCGTGCCAGGTTCTTGCCAGCGGCGCGCGGGCGCTGCCGCGCGACAACGCAAGACTTTCATTCGACCATTGCTCGTAAGACTTGTGGAGCAGCGGCAAATCAAGCAGCCATTCCCCGGGATAGTCGACGATGTCGACGGTGAGATTGCGCTCCGCGCCGTTCTGCCGCTGATAGTCGATCACAAGCCGCAGCTCGCTGATATCGACGGTAGAGTGCGGCCATTGCCGCTCCTCGATCAGGGTGCGGACGTGGTTCTCATAGTCGAAGCGCGGCACCGCATCGTCCGGCTGCGGTTCGAGCCGGGCGCGGGCGATCCGCCCCGTGGCGAACGGCTCGAAAACCGGAAAGCGGCCGCCGCGGGTCAGCCCGTGAACGAGCGCCGTGATGAAGACGGTTTTCCCGGCGCGCGACAGCCCTGTGACGCCGAGCCGCACCGTCGGGGTAAACAGGCCTTCGCCGAAATCCTTCAACGCCCGCGCGGACAGGCGCGCTTCCTCGACGATATCGGAAAACTGCAGGGCCATGCGGGCGTGAGTAACTCGATTTTTACCGAAGGCAATGACAGGAGAGCCGAAGGGAAGGTGGCGATGGCTTGATCGAAATCAAGTTTTTCATATTTCAGACGTGATCTTGTCGGAAGGGTTTTTCGACGTGTCTTAGGGGTTCGTTGACCTCCCCGATTGTACCATTTGTTGCGTTTGTTGCAGTTTGTCGGGCCGTCATGAGTGTGTTCAGGCTAAAGCAGATCGCTTCGAATTCGGCGCATGCGGCGGCCGGCGCCATCCGCTGGAATTATGACCGGGCCGAACTGATTGCCGACGGTATCGTGCACGGGATCGGCGTCTTCAGCGGACTGATCGCCGCAACCGTCCTGATCGTGCTTGCGGGCGTGTTCGCATCCGCCTACCAGGTCGCCCTCGTATCGGTCTATGCGGCCGGGCTGCTCACGATGCTCGGGTTTTCCGCCGCCTACAATCTCTGGCCGGTATCGCACCGCAAATGGTGGCTGCGCCGCTTCGACCATGCCGCAATCTACGTCCTGATCGCCGCAACCTATACGCCGATTTTCGCGAAGATGCCGGACCGTGCCTTTGCCATGTCGCTTCTGGCCGGCGTCTGGGGCGTGGCGGCAGTCGGCATCCTGTTGAAACTGTTTTTCCCGGGGCGTTTCGACCGCGTGTCGGTCGGTCTCTACCTCGGAATGGGGTGGAGCGGGGCGATCGCCTACGACACCTGCTTGTCCTCGCTGCCGCAACTGGCGTTCTGGTTTCTCATCGCCGGTGGCCTGCTCTACAGTTTCGGGGTAATCTTTCACGCATGGCAGCGGCTTCGCTTTCAGAACGCGATCTGGCATTGTTTCGTGCTCTTGGGCGCGGCGTGCCACTACGCCGCCGTGCTCAATCTCGTATTAGTGGAGTGGATTTGACATTCGCTCTCCACCTGGCCCCCGGGCTCGAAAAGCGAATGCCAAATCCTAAACTCCACTATAATATTGTAACTGCTAGTGGTCCTTTGATTCTAACAATCGCAAAGGTGTCTGCCGCAACGGGAAGCGAATGTTAGAATCGGACCACCAGGCCTGATACTCATTTCAAAATCACAGGTGCCGCCATGCAGGTGAGTGGCAAGGTCGTAGTCGTCACCGGCGGCGCCAATGGCATTGGCCGCGCGCTCTGCGAGGCCTTTCATCGCGCAGGCGCCGCCAAGGTGGTGGTCGCCGACAAGGAAGCCGCCGGTGCCAGGGCCGTGGCTGGCCTGATCGACGGCGCGGCGTTCAAGTGCGACGTCGCGCAGGAAAAGGACGTTCTCCATGTGATCGAGGCAACCGAGCGTCTGTTCGGCCCGATCGCCTTGTTCTGTTCCAATGCCGGGATCGGCGGCGGCTTCGACCCGCTCTCGGAAAATGCGGGCGGCGATTCCGACGAACCTTTTGCGCGAAGCTGGGCCATTCATGTGATGGGGCATGTCTACGCCGCGCGGCACCTGGTCCCGCGCTTCAAGGCGCGCGGCGGCGGCTATTTCCTCAACACGATTTCCGCAGCGGGCCTGCTCTCTCAGGTCGGCAGCCCTGCTTATTCGACCACCAAACATGCCGCGGTCGGTTTTGCGGAGAATCTTGCGATCTCGCACAAGGCGCACGGCATCAAGGTCTCGATCCTGTGCCCGCAGGGGGTCGACACCAATATGCTGCGCTCGATCCCGAGGGGTCCGCAATCCGGCGATGGCGATCTTTCGCCGGAGCAGGTGGCCAAAGACGCGCTTGCGGGCATCGAGCAGGAGACGTTTCTGATTCTGCCACACCCGCAGGTGCTCGGCTACATGCGCAAGAAAACCGAGAATTATGACCGCTGGATCTCGGGCATGGCCAGGATCCAGGCCAAGATGCGGGAAGAGCACGGGAAGTGACCGAAAGTCATTCCGGGGCGATGCGATAACATCGAACTATGATGTGCTCTTGCACATCAGAGAATCTCGATATTCGGGGTCTGGTGCTGACGCATCACCCCGGAATGACGGCGCCTTGGGCAGCGGTACTCAGCTTGACTTCCGACGGGCCAACTCGTCGCGAACAAGCTTCGCAATTTCCTCTCGAAGCGCGCCACATGCGAGCTTGCGTTCCAGGTTGCCAATATAGTGATCTTCAAAAGGCCGGGCACTCGCCATTCGGGCCCGAACCGCTGCTGTGGTCTGGCCACGCTTTCGCTTCCGGAATGCGGCCGATGTGGCTTCGGATGTCATGGCGCAATTTCTCTTTATGCTGTGCGTATCCGGGAGAGATGGCAATGCCAATGCCTGAGTCAAACGCGCGGACGCGACAGAAGTCAATCCTTCCGTTCGTAAAGCAGCGGCACCGCGGAATCCACCATCACCTCGACGAGACTCGCGCCCTTGTGTGAGAGCGCGCGCTTGAGCGTCGTCGCAAGGTTCGACGATTTTGCGACACGCGCCGCCTCGCAGCCCAGGCCTTCCGCGATTTTCACGAAATCGATATCCGGCAAGTCGAGGCCGGGCACGCCACGGACCTGCATCACCCGACTGAACGAGCGCATCGCGCCGTAGCCGGAATTGTTGAGTACCACGATCATGAGCGGCAGCTTGCGCTGCGCTGCTGTCCACAGCGCCTGGATCGAATACATCGCCGAGCCGTCGCCGATCAGGCACACGGTCCTGACGTTGGCGCGGCCGAGCGAGATGCCGACGGCGGCGGGAAGGGCGTAGCCGAGGCCGCCGCTCGCCATGGTGTAAAAACTGTCCTGTCCGCGCATCGGCATGAATTGCTGCATCGCCGGACGATGCGAGGGGGCTTCCTCCACCAGCACGGCGTCTTCAGGCATGGCAGCCGAGAGCGCGTGCAGCGCATATTCGGCGGAAATCGGATCGGCCGGGGCGGGGGCTGGCGGCAATACACGGCCCTTTGGGAAAGCGCGTTTGCTCTCGGTCATCATCTCGATCAAATCCACAAGTGCCGGCTTCATGCTGGCGATGATGCTGGTGCCGACCGGCGTCGCCGAAGCCGCATCGCCGTCATCGGTGATCTGGAACAGGTTTGTAACGCCTTCGAAGATCGAGGCGTGGCCTTCGACGTGAAAGGTGAAGACCGGCGCGCCGATCACCACGACGAGATCATGATCTCGCAAGGCATCCGACAGTTGCCCGGGCGAGGCCTGGAGAAATCCGGCAAATAGCGGATGGGTTTCCGGAAAACTGCAGCGCGCCGAGAAAGGACTGGCCCAAACGGCTGCACGCGTCTTCTCGGCGAGCCGCACCGTCAACGCGACGGCTTGCGCGCGATCGATGGCGGGGCCGACGACAAAGGCGGGATGCTTGCTTGCCTCAAGCGCTTGCGCCAATCCCCGCAGGGCACCCTGATCAGGGAAAACTTCGCGGCTCACGCTGCGGGTTTTGACCGCTTGCGTTAAATGCGTCCAGTCGTCGATCGGCACCGAAACGAAGGTCGGCCCGCATGGCGGCTGCATCGCGACGTAATAAGCGCGGGCGATTGCCGCCGGAACGTCCTCCGCGCGCGACGGCTCGATCGAGAATTTTACGTATGGCCGCGGAAATTCCGAGGCACGCTCGGCATAGAGAAAGGGCTGCAACGGCAAAATCGAGCGCGCCTGCTGGCCCGCAATGATGACGAGCGGCGTCTGGTTGCGATGCGCGGTGAAGATGTTGCCGAGCGCGTTGCCAAGGCCAGCCGCCGAATGCAGGTTGACGAAGCCCGCGTTGCGCGTGGCTTGGGCGTAGCCGTCAGCCATGCCGACTACCGAGGCCTCCTGCAGGGCGAGCACGTAATCGATGTCGTCGGGCCAGTCGCTCAAGAACGGCAATTCGGTCGAGCCGGGATTGCCGAACACCTTGCGAATGCCGAACGCACGCAACAGGTCGAGGGTAGCGTCCTTGACGGTGAGGGATTTGTTGATGGTGCCGGATTTGCGGGGCGATGCCATTTGAACTTGAGCTCGATTACATATTCTGTCATTGCGAGGAGCAAAGCGACGAAGCAATCCAGACTATTTCCGCGGCGAGATTTCTGGATTGCTTCGCTTCGCTCGCGACGACGAAATCACCACGTCGCGGTGCCCTTCATGGTGGGCTGGCCTTCCGAGTTCGCCGTCCACAATTCCATGCCGGCCTCGGTCATGTTGGCGTTGACGGAGAACTCCGAGCCCTCGAACAGAGGCTGCACGCCGCGATAGGCAAATTTCTTCGGCGCCGCACCGCCGCGCAGTTTGGCGGAAAATTCCACCAGCAGCGCCGCCTGCATCGGACCGTGAAAGATCAGTCCCGGATAGCCTTCGACCCTGGTGACATAATCGCGGTCGTAATGGATGCGGTGGCCGTTGAAGGTCAGCGCCGAATAACGGAACAGCAGCACGGTATCGGCCATGTGGGTTTCGCGGTGCTGCGACAAGGGCGGCGGCGTGGCCGCCTTTGCCGGCGCTGACGGCGTCGTCGAGACATCGCGATAGACGATGTCCTGACGTTCACGAATGGCCGTGCCGCGGGGCGTCGTGACCAGGTGATCGACCGAGACGAAACAGAGCTGGCCTGTCGAGCCCTCCTTCATCGTCACCTCGGCGATGCGCGAGGTCCTCGTCACCTCATCGCCGACGCGCAACGCATCGAAAAATTCAAGTTCGCCACCGGCCCACATCCGTCGGGGCAGCGGCACCGGCGGCAGGAAGCCGCCGCGGGCGGGATGCCCGTCGCCTCCAAGCTCGGACATCGGAACAACCGGCG
>Ga0306926_10004724_pt1 | contig 14347 bp, 12 predicted proteins | sample flu12Cox44000178_FD_203759 | JGI IMG/M metagenome (GOLD analysis project Ga0306926, IMG submission 203759) | Lab enrichment of tropical soil microbial communities from Luquillo Experimental Forest, Puerto Rico - flux8day.12C.oxic.44.000.178 (v2)... | ecosystem: Environmental > Terrestrial >...
TCGCGCGACAGTGCCGCGATGCGATCCGCAAACTGCGGCGTGAAGTAGCGGGACCAAAAGCGTTGCGCGTCAGACAGCGTCCACTTCGGTGCGAGCGCGCGGAACGCGGCAAACTCTGCGGCCGCGTTCTCTTTGCGGCCGGCCAGCGCGTAGGACAGGCCGAGCCAAAAACGGACCGCGGGGGCGCTCGGCCACTGCGGCGGGCCGTTTTCAAGCAGACTAATGGCCTCGTCGACCCGTCCCAACCGATCATAGACCTGAGCCAGAAAGACGGCACTCTGCGACGAAGCCGGATCGACCTCGCGCGTCCGCTCGAACCATCGCGCAGCATTAGCATAATTTCCGGCAAACGCCTCGATGCGTCCGCGGAATGAAAGCCCGAACGGATTCTTCGGTTGCGCGGCGATCTCGCCTTCGATCTCCGCGATCGCCTCTTTGTAATGTCCGGTGGCGCTCAGCGTCACTGCGTGAAAGCCCGATTCCCAGATATAGGGGTGGGGGTTCAGCCGTAGGGCAGTCGCGAACTCTGCCGCCGCCTCGTCGAAATGCCCGAGCAGAAAGAGGACAAGCCCGAGCGTCCAGTGGCTAGGGTCGTCGTTGGGCGCCAGCCCTACGGATTTGCGCGCATCCGTGAGCGCCGCCTCAGGGTCGTATTCTGGCAAGTCGGGAAGCAATTCCAGCCGAGCGCGCAAGCAATATGGGCCCGCGAACTCCGGGTCGAGCTGGAGGACCTTATCATTCAGCTGCCGGGCACGGCCGAGCGCCGCGATCCGATCTTGTGCCCAGCCCAGATCGGCTTGATCGAAATACATGAAGGCCAAGAGCTGCCACGCTGATACGTAATTCCGGTCCAGATCGATCGCCCGTTGCGCGAGCTTCTGCGCCGCGCTCATGTCGGCGGGGTTGAAGCGAAAATAGGCTTGGCTCGCTTTTACGAGGCTCTCCCAGGCTTCGAGGTTGTGCGTGCCATGATAGCTGCGGGCGAACGCCCCGCCGCTCAGCTGCGCGTCGAGCGCACCGGCGATCTGCAAAGTGAGGTCGTCCTCGAGCGCGAACAGGTCGGTCAGGTTGCGGTCGTATTTTTGCGACAGCACATGATTGTCATTTACGGCGTCGATTAGCTGCGCTGTGACGCGGATGCGGTCGCCCGATTTCTGCACACTGCCTTCCAGCACATAGCGGACGCCGAGATCTTTTGCTACCGCCCGATGAGCCGCCGCCGTGCCGCGATAGATCTGGGTCGCGTTGCGCGCGATTACGAACAGGCCGGGGTGCTGCGCTAGCGCGTCGAGCAAGTTGTCGGTCAGCCCGTCGGCGAGATAGTCCTGCGCCGGATCGCCGCTCAAATTGACGAACGGAAGCACGGCGATCGATGGCCTGTTGGGCAGCGCCGGCGGCGTGGCGGATGTTCCAGCGGCACTCGGCGTCGGATGAGGCGGGTATAGGCGCCACACTGCAGCGGCCCCGGTGACGAGGAGCACCAGGGCGGTACCGGCTGCGATCGCCCGGCGCGGCGTCCACCTTCGCCGGCCCGGTGCCGCCGCGGCGGCGACCCGCACCCCGGCTTCGGTCACTACCCGATAGGCTCGCACCGGCCGCGTGATGTTCTTGACCTGCTGCTCGCCCATGTCCTCGAATGCGAGGTCGAGTTTGTCGCGCACCTGGTCGCGCACCATCCGGCTGACGCAGATGCCGCCCGGCTGCGCCAGGGCTTCGAGCCGTGCCGCGACATTGACGCCGTCACCGAATATGTCGCTCTCGTCGATGATGATGTCGCCGAGATTGATGCCGACGCGGAATTCGATGCGGCGGTCGGGCGGCACATCGGCGTTTCGCTTGGCCATCCCGCGCTGGAACTCGGCGGCGCAGCGCACCGCGTCGACGACGCTGGCAAACTCCGCCAGCAGGCCGTCGCCGGTGGTCTTGACGATGCGGCCGCGGTGCTCGTCGATCCTGGGATCGACGAGCTCGCGCCGGTGCGCCTTCAACCGGGCGAGCGTCTCCTCCTCGTCGGCCTCCATCAGCCGGCTGTAGCCGGCGACGTCTGCCGCCAGAATGGCCGTCAGGCGTCGCTCGACCTGAGAGTTAGCCAAGCGTGCCACTCCCCGTGATTTGAGCCGAGTAGATCACACGGAGGAAGCTCTTGGCGAGTTTGATCTGCCGGACCGCCGCGCGACCTCATTTGTACCGCGGTCCTACCGGTCGGCGCCTTCTCGCGGAGGGCCGCCTTCGCAGCCGCGCCAATTTGCAGTCAGCAGCGCTCTCCGCGTAGGTGATTGATCGGTCCCCCTGAAGATAGAACCCATTGTAGAATCGCGATAATTTCGGATCATCCTCCACTCGACCTGACCCGGCTAAAGCGTGGGCAACCGCACCGCAATTTTGCGGTCTAAAAAGACTTACGGATAGTCGGGTTTCAGACCGCAAAATTGCGGCGCGGTGTCCAGATGTTCCGCGACCAGGTCAAGTGCTGACAATCGCCAGATTATCACGATTTTACAATAATTTCTGTCTTCAGCACGACCGATCAACCACCTACGCGAAGCGCGCTACTGACACCAAATTGGCGCGGCTGTGAAGGCACCGCGAGACCAGATCGAACGCAGCAAGCAGCGGAACGCGCGGCGCGCCGCACCGCGCTCACGGCCAAGGCGGCGCCCGGTCAGCAGCAAGGAGTGATCCTCATGCAATATGCCGAAACAGCGGCCAGATTGGCTCAGTACCGCAAACAGATTGCCGAGCTGCGTACAAAGATGCGCGAGCTCCAGCAAGCGGCCCAACCCCAAGAGATGCCCGACGACGAATTTGCTACTGCAGAGGGCAAAGTCCGTTTGTCCGAGCTCTTCGGGGAGAAGGGCTACCTGTTTGTGATCCACAATATGGGGGCTGGTTGCCGCTATTGCACATTGTGGGCAGATGGCTTCAATGGAATCCTGCCGCACATAGAAAATCGCGCGGCCTTTGTCGTCGCCTCGCCGGACGAGCCGGCCGCGCAGCAGAAGTTCAAGACCGCGCGCGGCTGGCGCTTCCGCGTGGTGTCCTATAAGGACCCCGGCTTCGCCCGCGATATGGGCTATCGCACCGATGAGGGCTGGCTGCCCGGCGTCTCGGTGTTTCGCAAACAAGGACAAAATATCTGCCGCGCGTCCGATACCGGCTTCCAGCCAGGCGACGATTTCTGCGCGATCTGGCACTTTTTCGATCTTCTGCCCGAAGGTGCGGGCGGCTGGCAGCCGCAATACCAATACCATTGAACTAGGAGGTAACAATGGAGAACCACAAGGTAGTCTCACACGACGACTGGCTCGCCGCACGCCGGCAGCTGCTTGCCGATGAGAAGGAGTTTACGCGCCTCCGTGACCAGCTGAGCCAGCGGCGTCGGGAGCTGCCCTGGGAGCCGGTCGAGAAGGATTATGTTTTCGACGGACCCGGTGGCCGGGAGACGCTGGCGCAGTTGTTCGACGGCAGGCATCAACTGGCCGTCTACCATTTGATGCTCGGCCCCGACTGGGAGGAAGCGTGTAAAAGCTGTTCCTTCTGGGCCGATAATTTCAACGGCATCGACGTGCATCTGAACCAGCGCGACGTGACGTTTCTCGCCATTTCGCGCGCACCGCTGCCGCGGATCGAAGCCTTCAAGAAGCGCATGGGATGGACCTTCAAATGGGTCTCTTCCTTCGGCAGCGACTTCAACTACGATTATCAGGTCTCTGTCCGGCCCGAACAATTGGCGTCCGGAGAAGCCGTCTACAACTATGCTCCAAGCACGATGACAATAGAGGAGCGCCCGGGAATCAGCGTCTTCTACAAGGATGACAACGGAAGGGTTTTTCACACCTACTCATGCTACGCACGCGGCCTCGACATGCTGAACGGCGCCTATCATTGGCTCGATCTGGTGCCAAAGGGCCGCGAGGAGACCGGACCTCATAGGATGTCCTGGGTCCGCCTGCACGACGAATACGAGAGATGATCGCGCCTTAGCGCGGGGTCTGCACCAAACGGTTGGCGACGATTTCGCTGCCCTTTGTCACCAGGGCATCCTGTGCGATAATTCGCTGGTGAACTGATTCCGGGATAGGCTCGATCGTATCGAGGATCGAGCTGCGCGTTTCGGTGAGCGCAAACTGTACCGAATCTGTTGGCACACTATGTTTGTGAGAGATCCCGCCCATGGCGATGATGATCACCGGCGTCTCGGTGCCGCAGTCGGCGCGAAAGGAACCCTCGTCGGCGTTTTGCACTGGTATGGGTCGGGCGCGAGACGATCAGCCGGACGCACGCCGCGGCGGCGTTCCCGAGCGTCATTGGCGGCCGGTATAGGGCGCTGTCACCGCCACTCCGCCGATCGCGCGGGCCGCCGCCGCGGACCGTTGAACAGGTCACCTCGCCCATCAGCCTGCGAATAACTCGGGTTCTTTACCTTGAGCCGCTGCACCCGCGGCTCATATGGATCCGTAAGGCGCTTGGCGGTGATCCCCTCCAGGTGGTTCGAACCCATTAATTCGAACAGTTCGCAGCCTCGGCCGGTGACGGATAGCGCCTCGGAGACGATCGGTGACTTCGCGGGCAAAATCGCTTGCAGCCGCTTCCGGCGCTCGCAGAGCGGCAAAGAGCGTAGGTCGGCACCGCCGGCGGCTGCTCGCGCACCGGCGACGTCATATGTCCCGGCCATATTGGCCAAAATTTGGATATTATGCCCTAAGATATTGATATTAAGTAATATTAAATAGGACGTTGAGCTGTGACAAGGCGGCGCTTTCCAGTGCATCGGTCGAAGAACTGCTCGGCCTTGCAGAAGCATGGGACGCGTGGGGTGACGATCCCGGTGCGTTCTTTGCCTTCGCGTGGTGCCGCGTCCTGGCTTGGCCGTAGCGCATTTGCACGGCGTTTCAACAAAAGCCGCCGGAAAGTCTGCTCTCTATGAGAGCCGGCCATCGCTCCATCGCTCTCCAACCATCTAGACAATCGCTGATGCCCCCCTTAACCGCCGTTGCGGTTGGCCGGCATTTTTGGCTTGATGTTTTTCTCCAGAAAGCTCCTCATTGCGCGGGGTCACGGGGGCGAGCCTACGAGAGATGCTGCCGGGCCACTCCCACTTTCTACGCCACCCAGCTCCGTGGCCGTGCGCGGTGCTCGAAAATCCATTCGCGTCGGCTACGAGTCGGCAGGACCGGCGCAAAAGCCGTCGGCTGTCGATGAGGTGCCGTCGCCTGCGCTCTATGTCTCAGCGCCGATGCGCAGGAATTCCCGCTTCATCGCATTTACCTGGGCGACATATGTCGCAACATCGCTCACCGCAGCGTTCGCCCGCGATCAGACGGAAGCCGTGGCGCGCGAAGGCTTTGGCCGAGCCTGCACCGCAAAGATGGATCATCGCCGCGAGGTCCTGCTTCTGCTGCAAGGTGGCAGTCGCGTTTGGCGGCCGTGCAAGAATCGCCGCAACCTTGCGGTCCAGAAACACCGCCGTGAGCTCGATAGCGTGGCTTGGCACGACGCGAGTATAAAGCCCATTGAACCAGCAGCCGTCCTCCACGACAGTGTGGTGGCGGATGCAATATCGTCGTGCTTCGGCGAAGGCTGCGTCGGTCATCTGGTACATGCCGACGGCGCTCGAGGCGGGTTGATAGATCGCGAAAGGATTCCAAGTCAGGCGCCACCGCCAATAGGTTCTTGCTACCGGATTGCCCGCACCCTCGACCTGCGCCAGGGCGGCGAGTAGCCCGGGCGTGATGGCGGCCGTGGAATACTCGCGAAAGAGCGGCGCATATTGCTGCCAAGTCTCGGCCGGCATCTTGTTCATCGCGCCGCTCACGGGAAAGAGCATCTCGGTCGGCTTGCGCACTACCTGATAGACGAGGTTCGTCGTGGAAAAGACGGCGAGGACGGTCGCCGCAATGACGACGATCCGAATCGCCGACGGTGCCGCATTCAGCTTGTGCCATGCCCAGCGGGCGCGCTTGCGCCAGGACCGGAACCCGACGAAGAAGAGCGTCCAGTCTCGACGAATAAGCGTCAGCGGAGACGGCACTACCCACCCTGTAACGAGATTGGAAAATTTGGCCCTCGGTTCCCGTCTACCGCCGACCCGACTCGATCGCAAAACCTGCAGCGCCGCGCGCTCCAGGCTCTCATCCTTCGGAGTTTGGCGCCGCGGTACTCGCCGGATTCTTACTTTACTCCGTCTTCAGCACAAAGAGCTTGTCGGCACCCGATTCGGTACCCCAGACTTCGCCCTTGCGGCCCGCGAGCTGCCGCACGCCGGCATAACGGTCGGGTAATGGGAATGAGTTGAATTTCACGGTCTTCGGATCGAAGCACAGGATCGCATTCGCCCCCCACTCGCTGACCCACACCGCATCGGTCTCGTCGACGTAGACGGCGTAGGGCTGTGGTCCGTCCCGAGGCAGGTGCCAACGTGCCGATCGGAAGACGATCGGCGCGGCCTGCAACGATCCGCGCATAGCGCGGCGCAGCGATCCAAATTGCCAAAATCGAGATCGTGCCGCACGCGCGAATGGCAGGGAACTGGTCGTAAAGCGAGAATCGATCGGCTCAAGCGTTCGGGCGCTCCCAAAGCGAGCGATCGTTATCGCTCCAGACCCCACCGTTGATAACACTGTTTAATTGCACGTATCGACGCTAGCCGCACTTTCGGCAAATCGATATCGTGAAACATCTTCGCATAGCGTATGCGGTTTTTGGGAGTGACCACTGCAATGTGGTAAATCATGCCCCATTTTATGCTATCTCGGCCACCTTCCAAAGCACCGACTCTTTGACGTTCAAATATTGTCCTCCGGCAGTACCGGAATAAGCTAGCTGGTGTGGAGATGTCTAATAAGATCAAGCCGGTCGCGCGCAAGAAGCGTTGCGGCATACACTTTGAGTAATTCCCATCCATAACCCATCGCTCTCCGGTGATTGCTGTGTCGTGGAGAGCCACAAATTCGTCTGACGGACGGACCTTCCAATCCGTGTTTGGGAGGTGGTAAAGTAGATCAAGATGAATTACCTCTAAACCCCGTTTTCGCGCGATGGTTTCCGCAAGCCCACCCAGGGCTGCATAAACCGCAACCCGAACTGGGTGAGGACAAAGCCGGCGCCGAACCCAAACATCGACGCGAGGGCGAGGGAAATTGCTCTAGTGATTGGCGTGGCGATCAGTATCCCAACATCGACCCTACTGTTTTGGTGTCTCGCACCATTTTTTGTGGACCCGAGCGAGGGCGGTCTAACGGCAGTTCTCTTGTTCGCGTGTGTTGGATTGTTTTTTCCCGGAGCCGCCGCACTGCTGAATTTTGAATCCAATCGTCTATTGGGCCCAAACATCGCGGGCGCGCTCAGCAGCATGACGCCGGTTTTAGCTATCATCCTCGCGATCGTCATGCTCGGTGAGCGCATTCGTGGTCTTCAGCTACTCGGCCTGGCCGCGATCGTTATCGGTATCAGCTTGATGTACCGCGTCCACGTCAATGTGTCCGTCCGCTCGCTTTGGCTGCTGGCGGTGCCCCTGGCCGCAGCCGCTATTCGTGGCGTGGTCCAGCCGATCATCAAATTCGGCTTTGAATGGTGGCCGAACCCGATCGCTGCAGTCGTCGTCAGCTACACAGTTTCTTCGACCATGCTCATCGTCTCGGTGCTCGTGCGCACCCGCTGGACTATCCCTGATGTCGATCATCGCGGCGCCCTGTGGTTTGCCGTGGTCGGCCTATGCAACGGTCTTTCTGTCTTGGCGATGTACGCTGCGCTCGAATATGGACCGGTTGCCGTCGTCTCACCGATTGTCGCCGGCTACCCTTTGGTGATCTTGCTGCTGAGCCCCGCGTTCTTAGAAGGAGAACATGTGGGTCTTCAGATGATAGGCGGCGTCACCAGCGCGGTCTGCGGCGTCGTGTTGCTGCTCGTGACGTAACCGTGACTACGAATTCCCCTGCTGCCGATACTCCTGAGGGCTTTGTACCACTCTTTCGTACAGGCCCGCTTCTCGACGCACTCGGCCCGTTCTTTTTTCGGCCGAGGAAATCGACCTTCGTCATCGGGCTTCGGATCGCGGCCAAGCACGCCGATGCCGAATATCCGAGCGCAATGTCCACGAGTGTCAAAAGCAGGCCCCCGTGAGCGCGCTGCCCCTCGCATTGGCGTCGAGCGATCCGCCGATGGCATTGACGACAGTAGACATCGCCGCCGACTTCGCGACGGTGCTCCCGCGTGGAATCCTGAACATCGGATGAGAAACATGGCGATTTCGACTAGCCTTACGAAGCGCCTCGGTATTGAGCATCCAGTCATACTGGCACCGATGGGCTTTGTCTCGGGCGGAGCTTTGGCAGCTGCGGTCAGCGCTGGCGGCGGGTTTGGGATTATCGGCGGCGTCGAACGGAAGGATAATGGTTATGCTCACTGGCAGCTGCCTTTGCGGGGGCGTTGCGTATGAGGTCGATGCTGCGGTCGGCCCCATCGCGCATTGCCATTGCGCCACTTGCAGAAAGGCCCATGGCTCTGCCTTTTCCTCGGTCTCATCCGTCCCGAGGGATAAGTTTCGTTGGACGAAGGGAGCAAACCTGCTTACCAGCTACGAATCCTCGCCCGGCAAAGTCCGCCGTTTTTGCTCAAAGTGCGGTTCTCAGATTGTCGCCGAGCGGGCAGGACAGCCCACGGTGATCTTGCGGCTCGGATGTCTTGACACTCCGATCACTGACCGTCCCAAAGCGCATATATGGCGATCTCAAGGGGCATCGTGGTTCGATCCCAAGGATCAGCTTCCTGAGCTGCCGGAGGGCTTCGCCTGATCCATCTCGGCAGGATGACTCAGTACATCCACCGCTGAAGCCGATCCGAGAGAAAAACGTCGGTTCTGCTTCAGTCTCGAAAAAATGTGAAATAACAGGGGCAATCGCGAAGAGGCAAACTACGGCAATGCAAATCAGAGAGGACGCCATCCAGCGCGTCGGCGAATGCCATTGCGGCGCGCTGAAGGTCATCGCCGCGGGCGAACCCGAGCGCGTCTATGTATGTCACTGCAAGGCCTGCCAGCGCCGCACTGGAACCGCCTTTCATTTCGGAGTTACTTATCAACGCGCTCGAGTGCGGCTCCAGGGCGAATACAAGATCTACGAGCGCGAAGCCGACAGCGGATCGCGGATCCGGTTCTATTTCTGTCCGACCTGCGGCACCAACTTGCGGTGGGAGAGCGAGCGCAACCCGACGCTGTGCGGGGTCGCCGGCGGCGCCCTCGACAACTTCGATCTTTCGCCAACCTCGGCAATTTTTGAGGAGTCGATGCATCGCTGGCTCGAACTGCCGAGCGTGACCGAACATCATCGCCAAGGCCGGTCGCCGGACACGAACTGAGGCCGGTACGACGAGCACGGACCGGAACCATCCCTATTACCGAAACCGTGCAGTCCGGCTGGCGAAGATCGTTGCACGGCTTGGCGAGAGGTGCATTAATCCAATCGGCCGGATTTCGGTCCGACCGCGTTCTCGGGGCGGGGTGAAAGTCCCCACCGGCGGTAATGGCGAGCGATCGTCAAAGCCCGCGAGCGCCCGCCGAGCACTCGGCGGGGTCAGCAGATTCGGTGAGATTCCGAAGCCGACGGTTACAGTCCGGATGGAAGAGAACGGGAAGATTTGGCGCACGCATGCTGTGTCGTCCTTTGAGGCCCGTATCGCCCTGATTCTGGTTTCTTAGGACGAGGAGCAGCCATGAATCAGCGCCAGAACCAAGCCACTGCCGAAAATCGAAACACGCGACGCATAGCCTTTGTACAAGCCTGCTGGCACAAGGACATCGTCGACCGATGCCGGATATCGTTCACTGCCGAAATCGCCAAACACGGATACCGGGAAGGCGACATCGACTTTTTTGAGGTGCCCGGATCGCTGGAAATTCCGCTGCATGCGCTGCTGCTCGCCGAGAGCGGGCGCTATGCCGCGATCGTTGCCGCGGGGTTCGTCGTCAATGGCGGCATCTACCGGCACGAGTTCGTTGCCGACACCGTGATCCAAGGACTGATGCGCGTCCAGCTCGACACCAAGGTGCCGGTCATATCGGCCGTCCTGACGCCGCAGAACTTTCATGAGCATGACGAGCACAGAAAGTTCTTCCACGACCATTTCGTCGTAAAGGGTGCCGAGGCGGCAACGGCCTGCGCCGCAACGGTCGACAAGGTCCGGCACCTGCTGTCGCCATCCTGACGCACCCGACGCGATTGTCCGCCAAGGCGTTCGCATTGGGACGCTACGATCCCAACGGCCGGCTGGTCTATGCCGGCCGCGCCGGCACCGGCATCAACACGGTCGAGATCAAACGGCTGTGGCATCGCCTGCAGTCGCTCGCGACCGACAAAATGCCGCTTGAGGTGCTGCCGCCGCGCAGCAGCCGCTTCGGCTCGCCCTTGGTGCTGAACCGCGTTCATTGGGTGCGGCCCGAGCTCATTGCCGAAGTGAAATTCCTCACCTGGACGGAAGAGATCTGCTGCATCAGGTCGTCTCCGAAGGTTTGCGCGAGGACAAGCCTGCGTGAAGTGCGCCGCCCGGCGCCGCACCGGGCCGCGATAAATAACGGCGCCGCCGCGCTGGTTATACGGGGCCGAACCGTTACCTACTGGAATTGGCCCGGCCTCCGCTAAGGAGGACGAAGAAGGTCAATCATAAAATTCAGGGGAATGCTTGAGGCTGTCGAAGGTCGGCAGATCATGGTTGATCCAGAGTGCAGCCTTTTTCTCGGCGATTATTTTGGCGAGTAAAGCATGCGAGGCATGTGTCTGCTCGGCGCTGGAGTTTATCGATGGCACGCGATCGTTATCCCAATTGTCCTTGAAATGCGCGGCGTCGCCCGTCAGCACGACCCAGCCGGTCTTGCCGAGATGCACCAGCAATGACTGATGCCCCGGCGTGTGGCCGGGAGTCGAGAGGAGGGTGGCGCTGCCGTCACCGAACACGTCGAAATCGCCGGTCAGCAGCTTCATCGGCCGGTCCTTCTTGAACGGTGCCGGCTTGCCGTCGGCAAAAGCCCAGTCGACCTCAGCCTTCTGGATCAGCAGTGTCGCGGCAGGGAACAGGTCGACATTGCCGACATGGTCGCCATGAGTGTGCGAAACGGCGACAAAGGCGATGTCTGAGGGCTTTAGGTTGAGCTCGCCGAGCTGGGCGGCCAGCTTCTTTGCGCGCGTTGCATGGCCGACGGGTGTGTCGACCGGCTGGTCGGCGACCGCGTCTGGATAGCCGGTGTCCCAAAGCAACCATTGCTCGCGGTGCTTGATCAGAACGCACGTGTCGGACAGCTCGATCGGCTTGCCGACATTGACTCCCGGGGACCAGCGCGACTGATCTTTTGCCGAGTTGTGCCCGCAATCCATGACGTAGAGGCGATCGGCCGTTTGCGCCGCTACCGGTGCGGCCAGGCCCAATAATATTGCGATCGTGAACAGCATTCGCATGACGTTCTCCCATGTGCTATCGGCCGACCTAGATCGGGAGCGATGCTCTTTGCAAGCGGTCGTGGCTGATGATCTTCGCACTGATTCTGGTTAGGTTCACCTGGGTGGCAGCGGATGGGCACACCCTTACCGATCGCCCACATTTGCCTGCCACGAAGGTAATCGAGCACCATAACTACGTCTGGTCTGACCTCATCGTCCCCGGCTGCTGTTCGATCACCTCACCCGCCATCCGGTATGACCGCCGGACCACCCCGAGCGGAGGAGCGTCAGATGACTGAATTCCCGCTGCGACAGATCGGGCACACGGGCTTGCATGTAACCGAGCTCGGCCTTGGCTGTGCCACCTTGGGCGGCAGCCAGATCGCTGTCGCCCGCGCCGCCGCAGAAGAAATCGTGGACGCCGCCTGGGCCGCCGGCGTGCGCTACGTTGATACCGCGCCGTATTACGGGGTCGGACAGGCCGAGCGTTGCGTCGGCGACGCGCTGCGCGACCGTCCGCGAGGCGAGTGGGTGCTCTCCACCAAGGTCGGCCGGCTGCTGCGCCGCAACCCGACCGGCGCCTTCGCCGATGAGCGGCGGCACCCGCTACCCTTCGAAGCGGTCTACGACTATTCGTATGACGGGATCATGCGCTCGTTCGAGGACAGTTTTCAGCGCCTCGGCCTGGCGCGGATCGACATCCTCTATGTCCACGATATCGGAGCCTATCAGCATGGCGCCGAGGCGAACGCGATGCTGATGAAAACCCTGCGCGAAAGCGGCTATCGCGCGCTCGAGACCCTGCGTACCGCCGGCGAAGTGGCGGCGATCGGCGTCGGCGTTAACGAACGTGAGGTGCTGCTGGAGGCGATCGAATGGGGCGCCTGGGACGTTTTCTTGCTGGCCGGCCGCTACACGTTGCTGGAACAGGCCCCGCTCGATGACCTGCTCCCCAAATGCCTCGCCGCCGGCACCTCGATCGTCGTTGGCGGGCCGCTGAATTCCGGCATCCTCGCCGGCCGCGACACCTGGAACTACCGCCCGGCCCCATCCGCGATTGTCGAGCGGGTCACCGCAATCGCCGGCATCTGCGGCACCCACCGGGTGCCGCTCGCCGCGGCAGCGCTGCAGTTTCCGCTGGCCCATCCGGCGGTCGCCGCCATCATCCCAGGTCCCCGCAACGCCGCTGTGTTCAATGCCAATCTCGAGCTGCTGCGCCACCCGATCCCGCCCGCGCTGTGGGCGGATTTGCGGCAGGCAAGCCTGCTCCATCCCGAAGCGCCCGTCCCGCGCCCGGCATAACGATCTAGGACAGCGGAAGCCGCGTGTCCGGCGTCCGCGCCGCTCCGGTCGGGGAGCCACATATCCGTCGTGACGACGGGCGCGACCCTCACGAAGTTGGACGGCCTATCGGTGCCATCAAGGTTGGCGTGACGTCTACGACTCGGTCCATTAGAGCTTTGCAGCGGTAGGTAATGCCCTGCGGCTGTTTGTCGTGGCTGAGGGCCGCGAATCGAGCTGGTCATGGGCGAAGCGCGATGCAACTGGGTCGGCTAGCCCGCTTCCGGCCTTCGGAGCCAATCGGTAAAGGGACGCAGATGAAGCCTTATGTCATCAGCCACATGAATACGAGCATCGACGGCCGAACCTGGGGCAGCCGGTGGCGGCCGGCGGAGAACCGCATGGCGGGGCTGTTCGAGCGTATCCACGAGCAGCTCGGGAATGGCTCCTGGCTGATCGGCCACGTCACCGGCAGCGAATACGCCAAGGAAGATACCTATCCTGATCACCCGGGCGAGGTCTTCCCACGCGAACCCTGGTTCCTCCGGCGAGATGCGGCCGCTTACGGCATCGCGCTCGACGCGCACGGCAAGATCGCCTGGGGTCGCGCGGATATCGGCGGCGACCCGATCGTCGCGGTGTTGACCGAACAGGTCTCCGACGCGCATCTGGCGGGGCTGCGCCGCGACGGCGTCTCCTACATCTTTGCCGGCGAACGGGAGCTGGATCTGGAGCTCGCGCTGGACATCCTGAACCGCGAGCTGGGGATCGAGCGCTTGCTGCTCGAAGGCGGCGGCAAATCGAACGGCTCGTTTCTGCGGGCCGGCCTGATCGACGAGATCAGCCTTGCGGTCTGCCCGGCGATAGACGGCGCACGGGGTGGACCTTACGCCTTCGATTCCCGCGAGGACGAGACCGACGCGCGAGCTCCGCTCCGTTCGATGACGCTGGAGAGCTGTGAGGTGCTGGAGGGCGGCGCGGTGTGGCTGCGCTATCGGCTGCAGAACGGCTGATGTTCGGGAAGGCCACCAGGCGAGGGCGACCCTCCTTTTCGTGGTCCGCAATAGTCAGGCCGGCGGACGATAAACAGCAATCGCGCCGCGGTCCGTCCCGAGGTAAAGGCGCGTCGGATGACCATCTTCCGGAGCCGGCAACGCCGCAATGGCATCTGCGATTTCCTCTTCGATTAGGCCAACGAGGGGACCGCGAATGAGTGCTCCGAACCCGAGGGTGTCGCGCCGGTCGGCGATCGCGCGAGTCAGGGCAATGAGATCCTGGTATGACAGATCACTGGGCGGCGCGGCGACTCAGACACTGCGGCACCGAATTTTGGGCGGAGGAAACAGATGGCACCGTCACCACAACAAAGCATCGGCATCGGCATCGGCACGAACGCCTATGTCGAGGTCGTCCCGCTGACGCTGCATATCGGCGCCGAAATCCGCGGTGTCGATCTCAGCAAGCCCCTACCGGCGGAGCAGTTGAAGGAGGTGCGCGACGCCTTCCTGAAATGGAAGGTCGTGTTCTTCCGAGGCCAGAACCTTGATCATGCGCAGCATGTCGCGATGGCCCGTCAGTTCGGCGAACCGATGATCGGCCATGCCGTGTTCGGCCATGTTGAGGGCTATCCGGAGGTCTAC
>Ga0306926_10004728_pt1 | contig 14344 bp, 11 predicted proteins | sample flu12Cox44000178_FD_203759 | JGI IMG/M metagenome (GOLD analysis project Ga0306926, IMG submission 203759) | Lab enrichment of tropical soil microbial communities from Luquillo Experimental Forest, Puerto Rico - flux8day.12C.oxic.44.000.178 (v2)... | ecosystem: Environmental > Terrestrial >...
GACGAGAACACCAAATATCTTTATCGCGGCGAACTGATCACCTGGGAAACCTATGTCCGGCGTTACATCGACCACTACGGATAAGCCCGGCGCGCTCGACCTCGAGCGCTTCGCGCTGAGCCTTGTTCGTGACTCGCCCGACGCTGTCGTCTATGCCGACAGCGAGGGCATCATCCGCTTCTGGAATCACGGTGCGGAGCGCATCTTTGGGTTCGCCGAAAGCGAGGCGCTGGGGCAGTCGCTCGACATCATAATTCCCGAGCGTCTGCGCGCCCGCCACTGGGCCGGCTATGCCGCAACGATGCGGAGCGGCGCCACCCGCTATGACGGCGGCGAGATCCTCGCGGTGCCGGCCGTGCACAAGGACGGGCGGCGGATTTCGGTCGAGTTCACGATCCTGCCGTTCCATGATGCGGCCGGCCGGATCGCCGGGATCGCGGCGATCCTCCGTGATGTTACAACTCGCTTCGAGGAGATGCGGGCCCTTCGCGCGCGGCTTGCTCAAGCCGACTCCTCCAGATCTCCGAAAGGTAGGTAAATGAAGCTACGCTTGGCCGTTCCGCTGATCGCGGTGCCGCTGATCGCCGGGACCATAACCACAGTGCCGCCGGCGCACGCCCAGTACTATCCTGCGCCGGGATACGGCTACCCTCCGAGCTCTCTGCCGCCGTGTCAGGCGGTCACGCGCGGGCCGCTTCGCGGCGCGGGCAGAGGGGCGGCGGGCGGAGCCATCATCGGTGCAATCTCGGGTAATGCCGGGCGCGGCGCCGCAATTGGCGCCGCTGTCGGAGGGGTGGCCGGCGCCGTGCGCCGCGGCTCGGCCCGCAGTGCCGGCGCCTGTTACTGACCGTGCCGAAGCCAAAAGGGGGAAAAATGAAAACCAAGCTCGCGGTTCTAACGGCATGCCTTCTCGGCGCCTGCGCGCAAGCCCCAACTGCACCGCAAGAGGCGGCAACCCCCCAGCCGGTTGCCAGCCCCGCACCGGCGACGCCGCCGACGGCTGCGCCACAGGCGCCTTCCGAGGCGCAGGTCGCGCCGGGAATCTGGAATGTCGACCGGGTGCGGTGCGCCGATCTGCTCGGCGCCTCCGATGACGATCGGTCGGCTGCCGTCATGTTCTATTACGGCTATTTGGCGGCGCGTGCCGGGATCCACATCATCAATGTCGACCAGATCGACGGCAATGTGCACAAGGTTATGGATCAATGCGCCGCCGCACCGAACATGACGGTCCCAATGGCCTTTCGCCAGGCTCTCGGCCGGCACCGGTGAGCGCGGGCGAGGTCTGGCCCTCCTGTTTTTGGAAGGAATCTAGTTTTTTGGAAGGAATCCACAGGCGTTAACTTTTCCTCCGGTGGCCGCGCTCCTCTTCAAGCGCAACCGCCGCGTGACCATACGATATGAATGTGGTAAAATTACGACGTTATTTCGGGCGCAATTGCGATCTGACGGTTCGTCCCGTGGCCGGCGTGCTCACGCCGCCGAACTACTCCGCCGCCGCCGGCTGCGGCCGGGTGAGCTCCAGCCCACGCTGTGCGACGGCAGCGCTCGAGGGTTCGCCTTCCCCGGCGACCTGCACGGTCGGGAACGCGAATTTGATGCCGTTCTCGTCGAAGGCCTTTTTGATCATCGCATAGGCCTGGCGGCGGATCACGAACTGCTCGCCCGGCAAGGTCATCATCTTCGCTCGGATCGTGACCGAGTAATCGCCGAGCTCGTCGACCCCCTGCATCTTGAGCGGCTCGAGGATCAGCGGCCCGAGTTCGGGGTCCTTTTGCAGATCGAGCCCGACCTGCTTGATCAGCTTCTTGGCAAGGTTGATGTCACTGTCATAGGTGATGCCGATCGCGATCTTGTCGATGACCCAGTCGCGGCTCATGTTCTCGACCGCGCCCAACAGGTTGAACGGCACGGTGAAGACTGGGCCGCGATGATGCCGCAGCCTGACCGAACGGATGCTGAAGCTTTCGACGGTGCCCTTATAGCGGCCGGCTTGGATGTATTCGCCGATCCGGAAGGCGTCGTCCATCAGATAGAACATGCCAGCGATGACATCGCGGGCGAAAGTTTGCGCCCCAAAGCCGATTGCGATACCGATGATACCCGCGCCAGCAACGAGCGGACCGATCTGAACCCCTAGCGCCGACAGCGCCATCATCGCGCCGACCGCGACGACGACGACGAACAGGATATTTCGACAAATCGGCAACAATGTGCGTAGGCGGGCCCGCCGGCGGGCTTCATCGGTATTCGGCTGACCGGCATCGGCGGCCTCAGCGAGCTTGCGGTCGATTGCTGTTTTCATCGCCTGCCACAGAAAGTCGGCGATCAGCACGATAACGACGGCACTCAACACGCCGTCAGCAATCCGGCCGACCCATGTCTCCTGGTCGTGGTAGTGGGCGAGGTCGATGCCCCAGCCCCACGCAAGTACCGCAACTGCACCGATGATCAGAACCGCCCGGATTCCGCGTTCGATGCACACGGCGAGGACGCTCGGCGGACCCTCCGCCATCTGCGGCGAACCGGGCGGGCGAAGCAGATTGTCGACCGCGCGCCGGGTGACTATTATCGCGAGCGGCAGCGCCATGGCGACCAGGACGAGCCAGAAGCTCGCCATCGCGTGGATTACCCAAAATACCCAGAGCAGCACGATGCCGACCGTCAGCGCCGCATTGGCCGCGCCCCGCCCGAAGCGCCGCGTTACCGGCGACGTCGCTTCGCTGCCTTCGGGGACCGCGGCTGGCCGCCGCCAAACCGCGTCCAGCGCAATCGCAAGGAGAACGAGCCCGAGCACATAGGCGACCAGTTGGCGCGCCTCCAGCGTGTAGCCGAGATGGACCCCGAACCCGACCATCACCCAACCGAAGGCAAACCACCCGACGAACCAAACGAGCCGCCGCCGCCAGAAACGAGCCGCCGCCGTATCCATCGGAATGATGCGGAACCGCTCGTGATACGGCGCCAGCAGGAAGCGACCGACGACGTTCGCAATCCGCACGACGAGAAAAGCGGCAAGCAGGCCCAACAACCCCTCGCGCAGCATCGGCGGCCAATCGAACGCAAGGAAGGGCCCGATGCTGCCGAGCGCAAACGCCACTACCAGACCGACCGCAAACGCAAAGCGCAGGGCGACGAGATGTAGGCGCTCCCTCACCGTTTCCGAAGGGAGCGCGTCGAGGTGGGAGCGGGCCCGTTGCGTCGCCTTGCGAAACAGCCATTCGACGCCGGCACCCAAACCGACAAAAACCGCGAAAAGCAGCAGAGCCTTTGTCCTCCCATGTTCACCCAGGTCTGCGTTGATGCGGTCATGGGCTTGCCAGTACTGGTTTGGCAGATCGGGGACTGTGCCGGCGAGAGCAACGATGTGTTCGCGGATTGCTGCGAGGCGGGAATCGAGAGCTTGCGAAACCGACTCCTCGCCAGCCCGCTCCGATGCGGCTTCGGCTTTAGCTTGTTGTTCGAGCCAATTGCGCACCTTCGGGTCGGCCAGCAAAGTCGTCAGCTCTTGGATTTGTTTCGGCGACGCCTCTTCGCTCGTCGACGGCTTGGCCCCCTTGGGTGTCGTCGCCGCCATCGCTCCCGACAATAGGCAACCGAAGACCACAATGACGGCAAGGCAACGCCATAAAGCTCGCATCAGCTTCACTCCCACAGCCGGGCTGTCCGCGTCAGCGTATTTGGAAGCAGATCGCTCGGGTACAGCGGCCAGCCATAACTCGACCCACTGACGAGTTTCTTACGCCGCGTCTACCGTCTGACTCAGTGTTGGCGAAAGACGGACCGAACTTTTTCTGGACAGTAGCACCCTAAAATAAGGGCGTTCAAGGCCCGCAAACCGAAGCTTGCAGCTTCACGATCGACGCTAGCCAGATCGATTTAGTCAGTCGTCACTAGGTAATCCATTGCTGCAGCGAGGCCACCCTTGCCGTGCGGAACGCCGCACAGCTCCAGCGCCATTTCCACGGCGGCCAGCGAACCCAAGATCATCGGCTCGTTGAGATCGCCCATATGCCCGATGCGGAACACATGGCCGCGCAGCCGGTCGAGCCCGCCGCCCAATGACACATTGAACTTGTCGAGACAGAGCTGGCGGACCTTGTCGGCGTCGTAGCCCTCGGGCACTTGCACAGCGGTTATCGAATCGGACTGGGCACGCGGGTCAACCGCGAAGATCTCGGGTCCGTCATTCTGCCGCCACGCGCGCACCGCGCGGCGCGTCGCCTCGGCCAAACGGTGGTGGCGCGCGAAGATGTTGTCGAGGCCTTCTTCTTCGATCATCCGCAGCGCTTCCTGCAGCCCGAAGAAAAAATGCACCGGCGCGGTGCCGTTCCAGTAGCCCTGCGAGGTCTCGTCGAGACCGAGCAGCCGGCGCCAATCCCAATAGACCCGCGGCAGCTTCGCCTCCGCGGTCGCGGCGAGCGCACGGGCGCTGACCGCTGTAAAGGCCATGCCGGTCGGCAACATCAGGCCCTTCTGTGAGCCGGCGACGACGACATCGACGCCCCATTCGTTCATGCAGAAGTCCATCGAGCCGAGCGAAGAAATCACATCGACGAGGAACAGCGCCGGGTGCCGCGCGGCGTCGATTGCCTGCCTCAACGCAGCAACATCGTTGAGCACGCCGGTCGAGGTCTCGTTGTGGACGACGAGCACCGCCTTGATGGCATGCTCGCGATCCTCGCGCAGTCGCGCCTCGAGTTGGGCGGGGCTGGCGGCGCTGCGCCAATCATTGGGCAGCGTCTCGACTTCGAGCCCGAAAGCCTCGCCGCGCATACCCCAGTTGAGCGAGAAAAAGCCGCTCTCGATGACCAGCACTTTGTCGCCCGGGGAGAACAGATTGACCAGCGCCGCCTCCCAGGCACCGTGCCCGGAGGCGGCGTAGGCGAGGATCGTCTGATCAGTCTTGAACACCCGCTTGAGGCCCGCGAAGCATTCCTCGGCAATTTCCTTGAACTTGGCGCCGGTGAAGTCGATCGCGCCGCGATCCATCGCCCGCAGAACACGGTCCGGGATATTGGTAGGCCCGGGATTTTGGTAGAAATGATACCCACGACTGACCGCCATTCTTCGCTCTCCAGTCCTTTAGCTCGCTTTAGTCCTTATATTGGCAGTTTTTATATCGGCGGTGCGTCCTATCCGCGTCTGCCAAACGTGTAAAGGGATATTGGGCCGTCCGAAAGCAAAGAGGCAGGCTCAACGCCTGCCTCTCCTTCGGAGAACCGTGTTTCCGACGCTGCGGTCGATTCCTCCCTAAACTCGGGCCGGCATGCGCGCCAGCTCGGAGGCCGCCGTCACGCAAATTTTAACAAATTTTTGCGGGCCGATTCCGCCCGCGGGAAGCAATCAACAACGGTCCGGCTTGCGGCGCTTACGATGCGGTTTATGTTTGGGTTTCGGCGTCCGATCGCCGGAGCGAGGTTTGATGCGTCTTTCCGAGTACTTCCTGCCGCTGCTGCGCGAGAACCCAAGCGAGGCGCAGATCGTCTCGCACCGGCTGATGCTGCGCGCCGGCATGATCCGCCAGTCGAGCGCCGGCATCTATTCCTGGCTGCCGCTCGGGTTGCGCGTCCTCAAAAAGGTGGAGCGCATCGTACGCGAAGAACAGGACCACGCCGGCGCGCTCGAGATTCTGATGCCGACGATCCAGCCGGCCGAGCTGTGGCGCGAGAGCGGGCGTTACGAGGATTACGGCAAGGAGATGCTGCGCATCCGCGACCGCCACGACCGCGAGATGCTGTACGGGCCGACCAACGAGGAGCAGGTGACCGAAATCGTCCGGGCCTCGGTCAAGAGCTACCGCGACCTACCGAAGATCCTCTATCACATCCAGTGGAAGTTCCGCGACGAGGTGCGGCCGCGCTTCGGCGTCATGCGCGGCCGTGAGTTCTTGATGAAGGACGCCTACAGCTTCGATCTCGACGCCGCCGGCGCCAAGCGCTCGTACAACAAGATGTTCGTGGCCTATCTGCGGACCTTCGCCCGCATGGGTCTGAAGGCGATCCCGATGCGCGCCGAAACCGGCCCGATCGGCGGGGATCTCAGCCATGAATTCATTATCCTGGCCGAGACCGGCGAGAGCGCGGTTTATTGCGACCGCCAATGGCTGGACACCGACATCCTCGCCGAAGGGGCCGATTACGACAGCGATCTCGAACCGTTCTTTCGTCACTGGACCAGCTTCTATGCGGCCACCGACGAGAAGCACGACCACGCCGCCTGCCCCATCCCGCCGGAGGAGCTGGTGACGGCGCGCGGCATCGAGGTCGGCCACATCTTCCATTTCGGCGACAAGTATTCGCAGCCGATGGGCGCGATGACCGCCGGCCCCGACGGTGAGCCGGTGGCGCTCGAAATGGGGTCCTACGGCATCGGCGTCTCGCGCCTTGTCGGCGCGCTGATCGAAGCCAATCACGACGATGCCGGCATCGTCTGGCCGGAGAGCGTCGCACCGTTTCGCCTCGGCCTCATCAATCTGCGCGCCGCCGACGCGCGTTGCCGCGAGGCCGCCGACAATCTTTACTCAAAGCTGCTCAGCGCTGGCGTCGAGGTGCTCTACGACGACCGCGACGAGTCGCCGGGCGCCAAATTTGCGACGATGGACCTCATCGGTCTTCCGGAGCAGCTGATCATCGGCCCGCGCGGGCTTGCCGCCGGCACCGTCGAGCTCAAGGATCGCCGCTCTGGCGAACGCCGCGATGTTTCGGCCGAGGCGGCGCTCGCTCAGCTTACTGAAAATGCTCTCAAGCCCTAGTCGTCATTCCCGCGGAAGCGGGAACCCAGGGATCTCAGGGCATACCGCTTGCCCTGGGCCCCCGCTTCCGCGGGGGCGACGGAAAGAACCATGATCTTCAGCGGGTTCGAGCGGATGGTGGCGTTCCGCTATTTGCGGGCGCGGCGCCAGGAGGGGTTTGTCTCGGTCATTGCGATCTTTTCGTTGCTCGGTATCGCGCTCGGTGTCGCCACGTTGATCATCGTGATGTCGGTGATGAACGGGTTTCGCGCTGACCTGCTTGCCCGCATCCTCGGCCTCAATGGCGATCTCGGTGTCTATGCGGCGAGCGGCGGGCTCGCTGATTTCGACGCGGCGGCGGAAAAAATCCGTGAAGTCCCCGGCGTCCTGCGTGTGACGCCGCTGGTCGAGGGCCAGGTCATGGCGACCTCGGAGGGTGGTGCTTCCGGCGCGCTGATCCGCGGCATACGACAGGAGGACCTGCGTTCGCTGCCATTGCTCGCAGACCACATCATCCAGGGCTCGCTCGCCGATTTCAGCGGCGACGGCGTCGCCGTCGGCGATCGGCTGGCGCGCCGTCTCGGTGTCACGGTCGGCAGCCCGATTACGGTGATCTCACCTCAGGGGACCGCCACCGCGTTCGGCACGATGCCGCGGATCAAGACTTACGAAGTCGTTGCGCTGTTCAATGTCGGCATGTACGAATATGACAACAGCTTTATCTACGCGCCGCTCGCGGCGGCGCAGCTGTTTTTCCGCCTCCCCGATCAGGTTTCCAGTCTCGAAGTCTTTGTCGCCGACCCGGACCGGGTGCGTGAGGAGGGCCGGCAGATTGCCGCTGCCCTCGGCGGCCATGCGCGGATCGTCAGTTGGCAGCAGGCCAATTCGAGCCTGTTCAACGCCGTCGAGATCGAGCGCAACGTCATGTTCCTGATCCTGACGCTGATCATTCTCGTCGCCGCTTTCAACATCATCTCGAGCATGATCATGATGGTGAAGGACAAGGGACGGGACATCGCGATCCTGCGCACAATGGGCGCCTCGCGCGCGATGATACTGCGGATCTTCATGCTGAGCGGCGCCAGCATCGGCGTCGTCGGCACCCTCGCGGGGTTTGTCCTCGGTGTCGTCTTTACCAACAACATCGAGGCGATAAGGCAGTTTATTCAAAAGATAATCGGTACCGACCTGTTCGCCGCCGAGATCTATTTCTTCACCCGCATCCCGGCGCGGATCGACAGCAGCGAGGTCGCCGCCGTCGTCATCATGGCGCTCATGCTTTCCTTCCTTGCCACGCTTTATCCTTCCTGGCGCGCCGCCCGGCTCGACCCGGTCGAAGCCCTGCGCTACGAGTGACGCGGGGATGGCAGCCGCGGCGCTCGAGCTGCGGGAGGTCCGCCGCATCTTCAAGCAGGCCGGAACCGAGCTCAGGGTCTTGAACGGCGTCGACTTGGTACTGGACCGAGGCAAAGTCACAGCATTGGTCGGTCCGTCCGGCGCTGGCAAATCAACATTGCTGCATATTGCAGGCCTGCTCGAGCGCCCCGACGGCGGCATGGTGCTGATCGGCGGCGAGGATTGCAGCAGGTTGTCAGAGGAGCGGCGGACATTGCTGCGGCGCTCGCATATCGGGTTCGTCTACCAGTTTCATCACCTGCTGCCGGAATTTTCAGCGCTCGAGAACGTCATGCTGCCGCAGATGGTCGCGGGTGTCGCGCGCCGCAGGGCGCGCGGTAAGGCGGCGGAGCTGCTCAATCGCGTCGGCCTCGGCCCGCGCGCCGGGCACCGGCCAGCGCGGCTGTCGGGGGGCGAACAGCAGCGCGTCGCGATCGTCCGCGCGCTCGCCAACGATCCCGAGATCCTGCTCGCCGACGAGCCGACCGGCAATCTCGACCACACCACCGGCGAAAGCGTGTTGGACACGCTGCTCGACCTTGTCCGCCGTACCGGTCTCGCGGCGCTGATCGCCACCCACAATCTCGATCTTGCCTGCCGCCTCGATCGCATCGTCGCCCTCGAAGACGGCCGGCTGCGGCCGCGCGATTAATGGACGCAGTCAAAACGCCAGCCGGGACCACCCTCCGCCTTTGCGTCGCGACGCCAGCATAGGAATGCTTCAGGGAATCGCCAGTCCAATATAGGAACTCATAGTCCAAAAACGCTCCGGCGTATGCGGCAATGCAACCGCGCCGGATGCGGATGTTCGCTTATGCGAACTGTGGCGGTAACTAGGTGGGCTTTCGACTGCGCCGAAAATTTGGCATGCAGCGGAAGCAGTTGCAGAATCTCCTTGACTCGGTGAGTGGGACGCCATTTTGTGCGCCGCAACAGAACCGCTTCCGCGGTTTGCGGGTTTTCTAACTTAGATCAACGACCCGCCGCGTCGGCTCGCTAGCCTCAGCACAGTGGGGTAGCGAGTTCACAAAACTGTAAAATAAAACATGAATACTATCAAGTGCTCATGAGCTGCGAGGCTGACATGCAAAGAAGTTCTGTATCTCTAGTGCGCGAACAGGCCCCGTCTTCACCGTCGCCATGGTCAATTCCTGAAGCGAACGATGCGTTCGACTATTGCGTCGACGTATGGCAGCGCTCGATCCTACTTTTGGATGTGCTCCGGCAGCGCGGCAACAACTATATCGAGCACAATGCCCGCGAAGCGCCGCACGTCTTGAGCTTTGCTGCCCAACTCGTGCTCGATGGCCGGACGTTCCCGCGGCCGGTGAATTACGGATTGGCGCGCATCGTCCCGCCCGAGGAGACAGCCATTGATCCGAGCAAGCGGCCGTTCATCGTCTTCGATCCGCGTGCTGGCCACGGTCCCGGTATTGGAGGCATGAAGCACGACAGCGAAATCGGCGTTGCGCTCAAGGCCGGCCACCCTTGCTATTTTGTCGGTTTTCTGCCGGACCCAATGCCGGGCCAGACGGTCGAGGATGTTTGCGAGGCCGAGGCACGGTTCGTCGATGAGGTCGTCAAGCGACATCCAAACACCGAGGGCAAGCCGTGTCTGACCGGCAATTGCCAGGCGGGTTGGCAGATCATGATGATGAGCGCGATTCACCCGGAACGCGCCGGCCCGATCATGCTTGCCGGATCGCCGCTCTCTTATTGGGCCGGCGTGCACGGCAAGAACCCCTTGCGCTACCTCGGCGGGCTGTTGGGCGGGACCTGGCTGACCTCTCTCGCGGGAGACCTCGGCAACGGCATTTTCGACGGCGCCAATCTGGTCGCCAATTTCGAGTCGCTGCACCCGGACAACACCTATTGGAAGAAAATCTACAATGTTTATTCGAATATTGATACCGAGCCGCCGCGGTTTCTCGAATTCGAAAAGTGGTGGGGCAGCCCGGTGCTCCTCACTGCCGGGGAGATGCAGTCGATTGCCGACCAGCTGTTTGTCGGCAACAAACTTTCCTGTGGCGAACTGCACACCTCCAACGGATTGCGCGTCGATCTGCGCAACATCAAATCGCCGATCATCGTGTTCTGCTCATGGGGTGACGACATCACGCCGCCACAGCAGGCATTGCACTGGATTCTCGACCTCTACGACCACGAGAGCGAGATCGTCAAAGCCGGTCAGACGATCGTCTATTGCCTGCATCAGAGCATCGGCCATCTCGGCATCTTCGTCTCCGGCAAGGTGGCGACCAAGGAACATGGCGAGTTCGCGCAATCGATGGACATGATTGATTTGATGCCGCCCGGGCTTTACGAGGCGGTCATCACGGGCATGAACGAAAGCGTCGAAAATCCCGAACTGGTGCAGGGCGGTTACCTGTTCAGTCTCGAGACCCGAACGCTCGACGATATCCGTCGGCTCGGAGGCAACACCGCCGAGGACGACCGCGCTTTTGCGGCGGTCGCGAGGGTTTCCGAAATCAATCAGGGCCTCTACAGCACGCTGATGCGGCCGGCAGTCCGCGCGACGGTGACGGAAACCAGCGCCGAACTGATGCGGCGCAGTCATCCGAACCGCCTTCGCTTCGCGATGTTCGCCGACGAGAACCCGTTCATGCGGCCCGTCGCGGATTTGGCGGCGGCGGTGCGGAGAGATCGACGGCCGGCGCGCCCCGACAATCCCTTCCTCGCTTGCGAGCGCATGCTGTCGGACATGATCATCGGCGGGCTCGAAATGTGGGGCAAGGCGCGAGACGCGGCGACCGAGGCGTTTTTCTTCAACACCTATGGTTCTCCCATTCTGCAGGCGATGGTCGGGCTGCGCGCCGACGACACCTCGGTGGATCGCCGTATCGGGCGTGATCAGGCGCGGGAAGCCGCTGCCAAACAGTCCGCCGTCGATCTCGAGCAGCGCATCGATCTGGGAGGCCTGATAGAGGCGGCGGTGCGCGCATTGATCTATGTCCGCCTTCCTGAAGGTAAGGTCGACGAGCGCGGATTTGCCGCTCTGAAGCTGATCAGCGGCGAGCTCCCGGCCGCCAAGCGGATCGGTCTCGTCCGCTTCAAGGAGGTCGTGAAGGAGCAATACTCGATTTTATCGCTGGATGCCGAGCGGGCGATTGCCGCGCTTCCAAAGCTGTTGCCCAGTAATCGCCGGCAGTGCGAAGAGGCGCTGAGCGTGGTGCGCAGGGTGCTCGCGGCGCGGGGCGATCTGCCCGAAGAGGGCCGCCGGAGACTCGAACACATCGAGGCAATGTTCGCTGGACCGCGCCCGGAGGTCGGCCGAGAGAAAGCAGCGTGAATCGGCCCGGGAACGAGGGGATATGAAAACCAAGTCTAACGGGTCGCATGAACGGTACGCCCGGCTCGTGGAGGCGGCCCAGCGACTGCCGCCGGTAACAACAGCGGTTGCGCATCCATGCGATCAGATCTCGATCGAGGGTGTGGTCGAGGCGGCCAAACTCGGGCTGATCGCCCCGGTTCTCGTCGGGCCGCCCGCACGCATTCATGACGCGGCGCGCCAGGCGGAAACCGAGATTTCGAGCTTCCCGCTCGAAGAATCGGCGCACAGCCATGATTCGGCCGCCAAGGCCGTCGAACTCGTGCGGCAGGGCAAGGCAGAGGCCCTGATGAAGGGCAGCCTACATACTGACGAGCTGATGAGCGCCGTGGTCGCCCGCGAGAGCGGCATACGCACGGCGCGGCGCATCAGCCATTGTTTTGTGATGGACGTTCCCGGCCACAAGGACCCGCTAATCATCACCGATGCTGCGGTCAACATCGCGCCGAGCCTCGCCGACAAGGTCGATATCGTCCAGAACGCGATCGATCTTGGCCGTGCGCTGGGATTTCAGGAGGTGCGGGTGGCGATCATGTCGGCGATGGAGACGGTCAATCCTGCCGTCCCGTCAACGGTCGAAGCCGCGGCATTGTGCAAAATGGCGGAACGCGGCCAGATCACCGGTGGGATCCTCGATGGCCCGCTGGCACTCGACAACGCCATCAACGAAGAGGCGGCGGCCATCAAGCATATCGTGTCACCCGTGGCTGGACGGGCGAACGTGCTGGTCGTGCCGGATCTCGAAGCCGGGAATATGCTGGCCAAGAGCCTCTCTTTTTTGGCAGGCGCCGCCGCCGCCGGCATCGTGCTCGGCGCGCGGGTGCCGATCATTCTGACCAGCCGCGCCGACAGCGTCATTACTCGCCTCGCGTCCTGCGCCGTTGCCAGCCTTGCGGCGGACGCTCGACGCAAGAGCGCGGCAGCAGCGATCCGCTGACGGAGGTGCACGACTTGCCGCCCGAAGTAAACCATTCCTCGATCCTGAAAGGGCAAAGAGCGTTGATCGTTGGCGTCGCCAACGACCGTTCGATCGCGTGGGGATGCGCCGAGGCGATGCATCGGTCCGGCGCCGAGGTCGCGATGACCTATCTCAACGACAAGGCGCGGCCCTATGTCGAGCCATTGGCTTTGGCGGTCAATGCGTCGCTGCTGCTGCCGCTGGAGGTCCGCAACTCCGCGCAGGCCGATGCGCTGTTCGAGGCGATCGCGTCGCAATGGGGGCGGCTCGATATTCTCGTACACTCGATCGCGTTCGCACCGCGGCAGGCACTGGAGGGGCGCGTCACCGACTGTCCGCGCGACGGCTTCCTGACCGCGATGGACGTGTCGTGCTGGTCACTGCTCGATTTGACGCACCGCGCCGAGAAGCTAATGACCAGCGGCGGCACGATCTTCGCCATGAGCTATCACGGCGCCAACGAGGTCATCGAGAATTACGGGATCATGGGCCCCGTCAAGGCGGCGCTCGAATCAGCAGTGCGTTATCTGGCGGCCGAGCTCGGACCAAAGGGTATTCGCGTGCACGCGATCAGCCCCGGCCCATTGGCTACCCGAGCCGCCTCCGGTATCCCCGATTTCGACGCGCTGATGGCGCGGGTGGCGGAGCGCGCGCCGGCCCGGCGCTTGGTGACGATCGAAGAGGTAGGCGCCGCCTGTGTGTTTCTGGCAAGCCCTTACGCCGGAGCCATGACGGGTGACACGATCTACATCGACGGCGGCTACCATATTCTCGGCTGAGGGCCTCATTCGCAATGAACGCAGCAACAGAGCCGCTGATCGGCGTGATGAATGCCGGTTCTTCCTCGCTCAAATTCAGCTTCTATGAGGGCGAGCGGCGGCTTCTCACCGGACAGGTCGACGGGATCGGCACCCGTCCTTCGGCAGCCGCCACCGGTCCCAACGGCGAGGCCATCGTACCCCCGGACTTGGGGACGAAACCGCCGATGGTGCCGAGCGAGGTGCTGCCGGCAATATTGCTGTGGGCTAGAGAGAGGCTCGGAGACCGGCGGCTCGCCGCTCTCGGCCACCGCGTCGTCCATGGGGGCCTGCGTTACTCACGGCCGGCCCGTGTAACCGCCGAATTGCTGGCCGAGCTGGAGACGTTGGTGCCGCTGGCGCCATTGCACGAGCCGCACAATCTCGCGCCTATCAAGATGGTGATGACCCTCAATCCCGAATTGCCGCAGGTCGCTTGCTTTGACACTGCCTTCCACCGGACTGCACCGGAGGTCGCGCAAGCCTTCGCGTTGCCCTACTCGTTCTACGAGGAGGGCATAAGACGTTATGGCTTTCACGGCCTCTCTTACGAATACATTGCCTCAGTATTGCCTCGGCGAGCGCCGGAAATCGCGAATGGTCGCGTCGTCGTCGCGCATCTGGGCAATGGCTGCTCAGCTTGCGCAATGCAGAACCGCGTTTCGATGGCAACGACCATGGGCTTCACCGCGCTCGACGGGTTGCCGATGGGCACACGTAGTGGTGAGCTCGATGCCGGCGTCGTGCTGCATCTTATCCAGCAGAAGGGGATGTCGGGCGAGCAGTTAGTGGACCTCCTCTACCGCCGCTCCGGGATGCTCGGACTTTCCGGGATTTCGTCGGATTTCCGTCAGCTCTTGGCCAGCGACAATCCGCGGGCGCGCTTTGCCGTTGACGTGTTCTGCTATCGCGTCGCCGGCCATATCGCCTCGCTTGCGGCGGCGCTCGGTGGCCTCGATGGCATCGTCTTCACCGCCGGAGTCGGCGAAAATGCGGCACCGGTGCGCAGAGCAGTTTGCCGGGCGTGTTCTTGGCTGGGGCTGGAGCTGGACGAAGCGGCCAACCGGGAACACAAGGAGCGCATAAGCACACCTGATAGCCGTGTCGGCGCC
>Ga0306926_10004730_pt1 | contig 14341 bp, 14 predicted proteins | sample flu12Cox44000178_FD_203759 | JGI IMG/M metagenome (GOLD analysis project Ga0306926, IMG submission 203759) | Lab enrichment of tropical soil microbial communities from Luquillo Experimental Forest, Puerto Rico - flux8day.12C.oxic.44.000.178 (v2)... | ecosystem: Environmental > Terrestrial >...
TTCCGACCCGTTTGCACACTTCACAAACCTGAGGAGCGAGAAATGACCAAATGGCGGCATCGGCCGGCGCTCGATCAGGCGCACATCGGTTCGCCGTTCGATCCAGCGAGCGAATCGGTTCCAAGGAAACTCTGTCCGCCATCCCAGCCGGCGAACGATCGGTTGCAACAGGAATTCGATCAGATGTCGCAAGCCGGCATCTGCACCGATCCGACTGAGGAGGATCATCTCTCCGCCAGGCCTGAGCATTCGGGCGCACTCGTCGAGCGCTGTCTGCGGATTTGGCACGGTCGAAATCACGTGATTCGCCACAACGACGTCAAACGAAGCATCGGGAAAGGACAGATGCTCGGCGTCCATCACCTCCAGAATCTCGACATTGGTCAGGGACAGATTTGCCACGCGTCGCTGCGCTTTGCGGAGCATCGGCTCGGATAGATCTATCCCGACTATGCGATTGTGAGAGGAGTAGCCGGGAAGCGAGATGCCAGTACCGACGCCGACTTCGAGAATCCGGCCGCCAACCTGCTCGGCTGCGGCGATCGCCGCCCGACGCCCGCGATCGAACAAAGCGCCAAAGACCAAATCGTATACCGGAGCCCAGCGGGCATAGGCCTTCCGTAACGTGACCAAGTCGAGTTCTGCGGGCAATTTCTTTGCAAGTGCTTCAGCCACCAAATCCTGCCACAGCCGTGTCTTACGATCGTCATAAAAGCCTTACGCGGCGCCTGTTACAGCAAAATGAAAAAACTGTTGCATTTGGATGGCGATGCGTCCGGCAACACTTCTTTATGTTGCTGGCCCAAACGCCATGGCGGCCGCGAGGCTCAGCGTACAACACTCGTTGTCGTCCGGACCGGTACCCGCGATCCCTTGGCACGGCATGGTATTGACTCCCGGACGATCACCGGGGCCGGCACCGGCAGCTTCGAGTTCGAGGCGGCGAGCGGCATCTATACCGAGCCGCAATGCGGCTCCTACATCTTCATGGGCGCCGGTTACGGGAAGAACCGCGACCGCGACGGCGAGCCGACCCGAGCCTTCGAGCCGCGCCTCTTTGTCTGGGCGACGATGATGAGCCGCCCGGCCGAGGATCGAGCCCGCCGCGACCGACGAGCGCGCCTCAGACGAGCATGGCAGTCCGCCGTGTCAGCCGCCACCAGCCGGCTCGGGCTCGGCGGCAAGATCCCCGGCCATTGCGACCCGACCGTCAACCCCCAGCCTTTGCCCCACGAGCGGGAGGGTTAGGGGGGCTTTGTATGTCTGTGTGCGCGGCAACTGCGTCGAGCAGGTCTGACCGATCACCGCCCGCGGCGCCGCGTGTTGACGAAGTGGCGTCACGGTTCTTCGTCCGGCATGCCGGCTTTGCGCATGCCGGCGATGAAAGTGGCTTCCATCAAAGGTGCGAACCTTGGGGACCCCGAAATATGCGACAGCCTTCCAGTGGGCGATGCTCGACCATCGATTGTCGGCGGACAGCCTGCGCGCTTTCGCGAGCTTCCTGCGTTGCGTCTTTCAACCCATGAACATTTTAGAACGATTTAGATCTTTTTAGGCCGGTTTTGTAGCACCCTCACCGCCGCGCTTGGACCTTTCGGGAGGGTGAGCATGAGAACCTGGCTTGCGGTTGCGCTGCTGCCGGTCGCTCTCGCAGCACCAGCTTATTGGCTCGATGCGGCAGCCACCATCGTCAATGCCGACGAGTTTGCCGTCGTGCGGAACGGGACGACGATCTTCGATGATAGTTTCAACCGGAACATCACGCTGAATGGCGGGTCGGGACCCCTGGGGTTCCCTCGGGAACGGCCTTCTCCGATGGCACCCCGGCAACCTACTTCGTCCAGGGCTCGATCCCTGAAACCACAGCGCACAACGGCCAGGCACAGTTCAATACCGCGAACGGCATCCTGACAGCTCAGCCCCCGCCAAACATCCCGTTCAACCAGAATGTGAACCTTGGCGCTACAACCGGGACTGACCCCGCCGGGGCACACGCCTTGACACCGGCGACCAGCTTCTCGGAAATCGGCTTGTTCGATGTTGCAGTACCCTCAGTAGTATTGAGGAGCTCGCCGACCCGCAACTCGAGCTCGAATTTTCCCACGACGCAGACAGTGACGTGATCACAGCTTTATACGCCTTTGGCAGCGGCGATACGCTCGCCAGCTTCAACGGCGCGCTGACCGTATTGGGGACCACCGACATATTCACGTCCACCTTGAATTTTGCCCAATCCGGCTTCAAGGCGTTCGACCCGGTCCCGGAGCCATCCTCGCTGGCGATCCTCGCGCTGGCTCTCGCCGGCCTGGGTCTGTGTTACACCGGTACGCGAAGTCGCCCGCCTGATCAGTCGAGGCCGAGCGTCGCCACGCCGTAGGGCCGCATCAGCCGATCCTGCGTGCCGAGCACCATCCCTTCCAGATATGCCTGGGCGATGATCAGCCGGTCGAACGGATCGTCATGATGGCGCGGCAGTCCGCCGGCATGCTCCGCGTGGCCGCCGGTGATCGGGAGTATCTCGAAGCCTAGCGCCCGCACGCCGGCGACGATCGGCCGATCGAAGCGAAGCTTGCCGGTCGCCCGCTTGATGGCGATCTCCCAGATCGTTGCCGCGCTGACGACAAGCTCGTTGGTCTGGTCGCGCATAGCCGCGCGCAACGGCTGCGTGATCCGCCGAGGCTGCTCGTCCGCCCACAGCAGGATGTGCGTGTCGATCAGCAGCCGCACGGTCCTATTCGAAGTACTTCTGCAGCTCGGGCGGCAGGGGTCCGTCGAAATCGTCGGCAATATAGGTGATTCCCAGCAGGTTCTGCCCAAACCGCCGCTTTTTTCGCGGCGGCCGATAGGGAACGAGCTTGGCTTTCGGCTTGCCCGCTTTGGCGATGACGATCTCCTCGCCGGCGGCGGCGCGGTCGACCAGCTTCGACAGGTTCGTCTTCGCTTCGTAGAGGTTAACCGTGTCGGTCATCGCCGCGCCTCCGGCAGTTCGCTTCAGGTGACCAAGTTGACCAACACGTAATGAGCCGGCAATCTCCTTTCAACGCGTGCGCGTCGCTTGGCAAAATCGGGCGGATCCCGGGCCGGCGAGATTGTGGGCGGCCGCTGCTTAAATGGAGCGTCATATGGAGCTGCAAGGACAGGTAGCGATAATCACCGGCGCCGGCCGTGGCATCGGTCGCGCCACGGCACTCGAGCTGGCGCGCATGGGTGCTGACATCGTTGTGGCCGAGCTGGACCAGGCGAACGCCGAACGCACCGCGACCGAGGTGCGCGGTTGCGGCCGCCGCGTGCTGGCGGTGCCGACGGACGTAACCTCGGGCAAAGATCTCGCGGCGATGGTCGATCAAACGCGCGGCGAGTTTGGCAGGATCGACATTCTGGTGAACAACGCCGGCATCTACCGCGCGGCAACGACGCTCGATGTCACCGAGGAACACTGGGATGCGGTCATGAACATCAACGCCAAGGCTGTCTTCTTCGCCTGCCAGGCCGTGCTGCCGACGATGATCGCGCAGAAGCGCGGCGTAATCGTCAGCCTGGCGTCGATGGCCGGCAAGATCGGGAGCCGGGCCAACCTGCCGTACAACGTCAGCAAGGCAGCGGTCATCAGCATGACCAAGAGCCTTGCGGTGGCTCACGCCGGCGACGGGATCCGAGTGAACTGCGTGTGCCCGGGCTTTGTCGAGACGGACATGTGGACCGTGGTCGCTCGCGAGCAAGGGGCGCTCCTCGAGCAGTCGCCCGAGGAGTTCACCCGACGGCAGGCGCGGCGGATCCCGTTGGGACGCATGGAGCGCCCGCAGGACGTCGCCAATGTGATTGGGTTCCTCGTGTCGCCGCGCTCGGATTACATAACGGGTCAGGCCCTCAGCGTCGACGGCGGCCTTGTTATGCATGGCTGACACGGAAGCGACGACGCGGGCTGTCCAATGCCTGCGCACACCGGCATGACCAGTCTCGACAACAGTGCCTGGCCGCTGCTCGCTTCTGTAGTCCGATATTGGCGGCGTCACCTCGGCTTCCTTGCGGGCCTGGTGATTGTTGCGGTCGCCGCCGGCGTTGCCTACCGCTACCTGTTCGATCCGCTCGAAGAACGAGAGCCGTTAAATTATCTCCGCAGCTGTCTGCATGCGACTGGCGTGGCGATCGCCGGCTGGGCGGTTTATCTCAGTCTCGCGGGGGCGCCCCAATCGCGTATGCGCGCAATTCTGCGGCGATTGCCGCAATCCACCGAATTGGTGATCAAGGCGCTCGCGATGACAGCGGTGTTGGCTATCGTAACCGTCAGGCTTCAGCTCTTGCTCTACCCTGTGCCATTTTTTTCGGAACGCTGGGTAGTCCGTGAACTGCCGTGGATTCTTGGCCTATTTTTTTTCGGATCGCTGGTGACCGGTGCGATCTTCGAGTTCCGGCGGCTGATCGGCGGACGGGTGCTCGGCAGTTTTCTGCTCGGCACCTACCATCGACCGCGCCGCGAAGAGCGTATCGTGATGTTCCTCGACATAGCCGGTTCGACGGCACTCGCCGAGCGGCTCGGCGAGCTGCGCGTCCACGACCTGATCACCCGGTTCTTTTTCGATATCGACCGGCCAATCGCCGACCATGACGGCGAAGTGCACTCCTATGTCGGTGACGAGGTGATCGTCACCTGGCCACTGAGTGACGACAGGCAGCGCAATTCCCAATCGCTGCGCTGCTTCTTTGCCGTCGAAGACACGATGACGGAGCTCGCGCCCGCTTACCGGCGCGAATTTGGAGTGGTGCCTAATTTCCGGGCCGGCATTCACGCCGGCCCCGTCGTCGTCAGCGAGTGCGGCGACGCGAAACGGCAAATCGCGTTATTCGGCGATACGATGAACGTTGCCGCTCGTCTGTGCGAGCATTCCAAGGCCGCGGGGGAAGGCCTAGTGGCATCGGCGGAAATGCTGGACGGCGCTGCGATCCCGGATGGGTTGAGCCTCGGATCGCCGAGCCTATTTCGCTGCGCGGGCGACAAACTCCGGTCGAGGCTTGCGCAGTGCATCGCACTGGCGTGGCGTATTGACGTTTGGCCAGGGTAGCCGAAGAGCGCTAGCAGCGCCCGCCAACCTTCTTCAAAGACAGATCAAAGGAGCGAAACGTCATGATGGATCTCGTGAGCGACGTGCGTTTCTTCGCCCACAGCAAGCGCGGTGCGGGAATGGTGTGCGCCTTGTCGATCGCCGCGGCAACGGCGGCTAGCATCACGAGCAGAGCAGCGAGCGCCGCTGCAACGCTCGACCACGCGCCCTATGGCATGACGCAAGACGGGCAGGCGGTCGAGATCTACACGATGACCAACGAGCACGGCCTGCGCGTGCGTTTTCTTAGCTACGGCGGAGTCATCACCGAGATCGACACCCCCGACCGCACGGGCCGGCTAGACAACATCGTGCTCGGGCTGGGGACCTTGCGCGAGTACGAGACGCTCCCTGGCCATTTCGGCGCGATCACGGGCCGCTACGCCAACCGCATCGGCGGTGCGCAGTTCACGCTCAATGGCCAGACCTACCATCTGATCGCCAATAACGGCGCCAATACCCTGCATGGCGGCCCCAACGCGCTCGACCGACGGGTTTGGACGGTGTCATCAACACAAGTGCCGGATGGTGTCGCGGCGACGTTGAGCAATGTCAGCAATGATGGTGACCAGAATTTCCCCGGCACGCTGACGACGCATGTGACCTATACGCTGACCAACGACAATGCGCTCCGCATCGATTACCTGGTCAGCACCGACAAGGATACGGTCATCAACTTCACCAACCATTCCTATTTCAACTTGGCCGGCAACGGTTCCGGTTCGGTCGCCGACCAGCTGCTGCTGGTGAACGCCGACCGCTACACGCCTACCGGACCGGATCAAATCCCCACCGGGGAGATCGCACCGGTCGCAGACACGCCGCTCGACTTCCGGCAGATGATGCCGATTGGCGCCCGGCTGCATGGCGCCTTTCAGCAGATGGTCGATGGGCACGGCTATGACCACAACTTCGTGCTGGACAAAGGCGCGGGCGACGGTGCGACGTTCGCCGCGCGCGGCTATGATCCGCGCACCGGCCGGGTCATCGATTGTTTCACCACCGAGCCAGGGGTGCAGGTCTATACCAGCAACGGCATGAACGGCTCGGTGGTCGGGTCATCAGGCACCACCTATCGCCAAACTGAAGGGTTCACGCTTGAGACCCAGCATTTTCCCGACAGCCCCAACAAGCCGAACTTTCCGACGACGGAGTTGAAGCCGGGGCAGGACTTTCACTCGACGACGATATTCCGGTTCGCGACGGATGCGCCGCTGCCGCCACTGCCGCACTGACGGATCGCGACGCTCTCGCTGTTCGTTCTGACACCCGTTGCTAAGAAGGTGCGCGAACCTTCCGGGCCGCGGCCCGCACGGCTTTCAGGCGTGCACGCACCGCTGGCGGCAGCTTGCCGGCGGCCTCGGTAAACGCGAAGGCCGCCAGCCGCGGTGCAAACCGCTCGATAAACGCAGCCGTTTCTTCGGGATAAGGTGCCTGCGCCTCGCGGAGCGTCCAGCCGACGGCCTTCTGCACAAAGCGGTCCTTGTCGTCGACGAGGCGCTCGATCAACGGAAAGACTTTGCTTGCTGGCAGCACACTGCGCCGTGAGCGGCTGTAATAGAGCAGAGCCAGAACCGATTGACGCCGCTTCCACGGGTTGCTCGACCGGTTCCAGTCGCACAGCACCGGATAGACCTTCTCGGGCATGACCTCCAAGATACGGCTGTAGATTGCCGACAGTTCGTCGGAACTGTCCCAGTTGTCGACCAGCTCGATCCATGGCAGCACAATTGGCCAGGCTCGGACGAGATCGTCGGGCTTGCGCAGCGCGCCGCAATAGTAGAGGGCTTGACACTTGGTCTCGTAATAGCGGCCCTGGCGCCACACGGCATCCCAGATTGGCAGCTGCTCGGTGATGGGAAGCCCCGAAAAGCGGTAGCGCTCACGCAGTGCAGCGCGCTGCGCTGGCACCGCCAGGCCGAGATGCGGCACTGCCGACCCGTGATAGACCCGCGACTTCTCCGCCTCGTGCCGAGGAATGCCGCGCGCCCTCTCGATGAGGCGTACCTCGACCTCGCGAACAAAGGGTGCCAGCGCCGGCATCGAACCGGTCGTCGATGGTGGGATTTCGCTCAAATGCGCCTGAAAGGCTCGTGCCGGCTAGCTCGCGTGCCCCGCAGCGGCCGAGCCGAAGCGGATTGCCGCCCGGGCTTGCGCCTTTGACGCCTCGGCGGCGCGATCACGTGGCGGCGCATTCGTCACGAGCCCATATAGCAGCTCGCGCGCGGCTTTGGCCACCTCGTCGACGGCCCGGTCGAACGCCGCCTTAGAAGGCCGGGTGAAGCCGCTCAGTTTGCGGACGAATTGCAGGGCGGACGCCCGGATCTCCTCGGCTGTCGCGGGCGGCTTGAAATTATGCAAGGTCTTGATGTTGCGGCACACGGCAATCCTCACAACGCGATCAGCAGGATCGGTCGCCGGATAGCAGACCTTTCACCAACCATCAAGCCCACAGGAACTCATCGCCAGGGTTTGCGTTGAGCAGTATCGACCGATGACCGCCCGTCAGGCCACTTGAAGAGCTTGGGGAATTACCTTGCAAACTTCTGTCGTCTCGCCGTGACGCCCTCGCCCAGATTAGCGCTGTTTACGATCGCGGCCACCCTCGCCTATCTCGGGCTCGCAATCCTCGGCTGGGGCGGGTTCGCGGCCTTCTTTTCCCACCCGGCCTTGACTGCCCTCGCGATCGCTCTGATGCTTCTGGCTGGCACAGCGCTCTTTACCCAAGGCAATCTGAGCTCCGGCGAACGCGAGGATCGGGCCAACCGCTGGGTCCTCATCGCCTTTGGTCTGATCGGTATTCTGGCTGCCTATCTGCCGGCATACACCGACCGGAAGGGGTTCTGGATCCTCGACGGGGACACCATTCGCTGGCTCGGCGTCGCGCTGTTCGCCGCCGGTGGCCTGTTGCGGATCTGGCCGGTTTTTGTGCTCGGCCGGCGGTTCAGCGGGTTGGTCGCGATCCAGCCCGGGCATAGCCTGGTTACCAGCGGCGTCTATGGCATCATTCGCCACCCCAGCTACCTGGGGTTGCTCGTCAATTCACTCGGGTGGGCGCTCGCTTTTCGCTCGGGGGTCGGCATATTGCTCACAGCACTGCTGATCCCGCCGCTGCTCGCCCGCATACATGCAGAAGAGAGCTGCTGCGCACCCAGTTCGGCGACGAGTACGATGCCTACCGCAGCCGTACGTCGCGGCTGATCCCCGGAGTGTATTAAACCGGCAACAACAGTGTGTCAGGTAGGGGACTGGTCGGGCAGCGGCTCGGCGCGCACACCGCTCAGTGCCAGCAGCCCGGTCGCCACCGCGGCGATCACCGCAAACAGGCAGGCGCTGAGAAAGATCTGCGGCGGGTGCAGGCCGAGCGACAGCAGATACCCGCCGAGCACCGGTGCCGCGATGCCGCCCAGGCGGCCGATGCCGAGCGCCCAGCCGAGCCCGCTCGTGCGCATGCGCGCCGGGTAGAGCTTGCCGCAAGCTGCATTGGCACCGGTCTGGCTGCCGATGATGGTCATCCCCGAGAAAAAGATCATGATCACCAGCAGCAGATAAGGCATCGCAAAAAGCGCGATCGCGGCGATGAATACGACACCGGCTGCATAATGCAATGCCAACGCCCGCTCCGGCCCAAAGCAGTCGATCAGCAAGCCGAGATAGAGCACCGCCAATATCGCGCCCAATTCGCGGAAGCTGGTGGCGCGGGCTGCTTCGGCCGGGGTCATACCGGTCAGATGCAATACCTCGGGCAGCCAGTAGACGAACAAAAACAGGTTCATCAGGCTGCAGAAGAAGACGATCCACAACAACACGGTTTGCAGCGCATAGCCTCGGCCAAGCAGCATCTTGACCGGGTTGGCTTGGGCGAGGTCGACACTTGCCGCGGTGTCCTGTCCCGGCCTGATGCCGAGACGCTGCAGCAATATAGCCTCGCGTGGCGACAATCGGCCCTTGGCGGCGAGAAAGCGCGGCGATTCCGGTAGCCACAATGCCAGCGCCACCACCATCAGCAGTGGCACAACGCCGCCCACGAGGAAGACGCTCGGCCAGCCAAACCGGGGCAGCAGAAACCCGGCGAGCTGCCCGCACAGAAACCCGCCGATCGGCGCCCCAGTAAACGTCACCATGATCATCGTCGCGCGCAGCCGGTGTGGCGCATAGTCGCCGGTCAAGGTGGCCGCTCCCGGAAACGCGCCGCCGATGCCCATGCCGGTGAAAAAGCGCAGGACGCTCAGCACAAACAATGAGCCGGCGAACGCGCTCAACAGCGAGGCGAGGCCAAAGATCGTTAGGCTGGCGAGCAGCAACGGCTTGCGCCCGACGCGGTCGCCGAGCGGCCCGGCCGACAAGGCGCCGACCATGATGCCGATGCTCGACCACAGAAAAGCCTGGGTAAAGGCCGGACCCGGAAGGTTCCAGGCATGCGTCAGCGACGGCACCGAGACGCCGATCGCGTTGACGTCGTAGCCGTCGCAGACCTGAACCAAGGCGCATAATGCCGCCACACGAAGCTGCAAACCGCCGATGCGCTGGTTTTCCAGCGCCCTTTCGGTTGCCGATAAGATCGCTTCTGCCAATCGGTTTTCTCCCGTTCGCTCTGTTGATTTAGATCTGGCTCGCCGGCCCGGATGGATTGGCGAGGGGTGCTGAGGCCCTCCCGCGGAGCACGAGCAGCGCCGTTGCTGCCGCCGCGACCAGCGCAAAGAAGCAGGCGCTCAAAAAGATCTGCTGCGGCGGCAGGCCGCGCGCCAGCAAGAAGCCGCCCAACGGTGCAGCAGCGATGCCGCCCAGACGGCCGATGCCGAGCGCCCAGCCGATGCCGCTGGTGCGCATCCGCGCCGGGTAGAGCGAGCCGCAGGCCGCATTGGCGCCGGTCTGGCTGCCGATGATCGTCGTGCCGGCGAGGAAGATCACGATCAGCAGCGCCGCATAGGGCAGGGTGGCAAGCGCGATCAGGGCGACGAACACGATGCCGAGCGCATAATGCAGCGCCAATGCCCGCTCCGGCCCAAAGCGGTCGATCAGTAGACCGAGATAGAGGACTGCGAAAATCCCTCCCAACGGGATGAGGCTGGAGGCAAAGACCGCCTGGGGCGGCGTCATGCCGGTCAGGTGCAAGACCTCGGGCAGCCAGAAGACAAACAGGTACAGGTTGAGCAGGCTGCAAAAGAAGATGACCCACAGCAATACGGTCTGCAGCGCATAGCCCCGGCCGAACAGTAGCTTCACCGGGTTTTCCGCGGCAATGTCGACGGGATGCGACTCCCCCTGTGTCCCGGCGATGTCGAGCCGTGCCAGCAGCGCCCGCTGACGTGGTGACAGGTACGGCTTGCGGGCGAGAAAGCGCGGCGATTCCGGCAGCCACAGCGCCATGACCGCCAGCAGAGCCAGCGGAAAGACGCCGCCCAACACGAAGATGACCGGCCAAGTGTAATGCTTCAGCAGCGCGGCTACGATCAGCCCGCCGACAAATCCGCCGAGCGGTGCTCCGGTGAATGTCACCATGATCATCGTCGCCCGCAGACGCCGCGGCGTGTAGTCCCCGGTCAGCGCCGTCGTCCCGGAGAACGCGCCGGCGATGCCGAGCCCGGTAAAAAAGCGCAACCCGCTCAGCACACCAAGGGAAGGGGCGAACGCGCTCGCCAGCGAGGCGAGGCCGAAAATGGCAACGCTGGCGAGCAATAGCGGCTTGCGCCCAAAGCGGTCGCCGATTGGACCCGAGGCGAGGGCGCCCGCCATGACGCCGAGATTGGACCACAGGAACGCCAGGGAGAAGGCCGAGGGCGGCAGGTTCCACGCATGGGTCAATGACGGCACCGCCCAGCCGATCGAGCCGACATCGTACCCGTCGCACATCTGGATCAACATGCACAGCGCGACCACGCCGATCTGCAAAGCGCCGATCCGCTGGTTCTCGAGCGCTCTTTCGGTGGCCGAAAATGCCGTTTCCGCCATCGTGTTCTTTTCCTCCCCGTCCCCCGTTTCGCTCTGTCGCACGTTCGGCAGTACCGCACAAGCCTCGGATGGCGGCTCTCCTTGGTGATCGCCGTGGGGACGACCACATCATCATCAGCAGTTATACCGGACCTGGTCGGAGGTTCCGATGAGTGCGATGCAATCAGCTCGGCGCGATTTGTGGGACAACCCGATGGGAACCGATGGGTTCGAGTTTGTCGAATACACCGGGCCCGACCCGCAGGCGCTTGCCGCGCTGTTCGAGCGCATGGGGTTTGTCGCGGTGGCACGCCACCGCTCGAAAAAAGTGACCCTCTACAAACAGGGCGACGTCAACTTCATCCTCAACGCCGAGCCCGAGAGCTTCGCCCAGGCGTTTGCCCGGCTGCACGGTCCGTCGGTCTGTGCGATCGCCTTCCGCGTCGCCGATGCGGCCAAGGCCTACGAGCGCGCGATCTCGCTCGGCGCCAAGCCGGTCCACGGCAAGGTCGGACCGATGGAGCTCAACATCCCGGCCATTGAAGGCATCGGCGGCAGCCTGATCTATCTGGTCGACCGCTACGGCGAGCGAACGATCTACGACGTCGACTTCACACCGCTTCCGGCCGGTACGGCGGCGCCGGGTGTCGGACTGAGGGGGGTGGACCACCTGACCCACAATGTCCACCGCGGACGTATGCAGTTGTGGGCCGAATTCTACGAACGCCTGTTCAATTTTCGCGAGGTCCGCTACTTCGACATCGAGGGTAAGCTGACGGGACTGCGCTCAAAGGCAATGACCAGCCCGGACGGGCATATCCGCATCCCGATCAACGAGAGCGCCGACGACAAGTCCCAAATCGCCGAATACCTCGAGGCCTATCACGGTGAGGGCATCCAGCACATCGCACTCGCCACCGCCGACATCTACGCGAGTGTCGAGGCGCTGCGGAGGCGCGCGATCTCGTTCATGTCGGTCCCCGACACCTACTACGAGGCAGTAGACGCTAGAGTGCCGGGGCATGGCGAGGATCTCGGCCGTTTGCAGCGCGACCGGATCCTGATCGACGGCGCGCCGGGTGCCGGCCAAGGATTATTGCTGCAGATCTTCAGCGAGACCGTGATCGGCCCGATCTTCTTCGAGATCATCGAGCGCAAGGGCAATGAAGGGTTCGGCGAGGGCAATTTCCGCGCGCTTTTCGAGTCGATCGAACGCGACCAGATCCGACGCGGCGTGCTCGCCTCGATATGACGCGGCTTGCCCCCGCTGATCTCAGCGAATTGCGCGACCATATCGCCGGGATGCTTGCCGCCGAGGGGCCGGTCGAGCTCGTCGCCGGCGGTTCGAAGCGCGGGCTCGGGCGCCCGGTCCAGGCGGCCCACCAGCTCGACCTGACGCACCTCTCTGGCATCCGCGATTACGCGCCGAGCGAGCTCGTGCTGACCGCCGGAGCCGGCACCCCGCTCGCTGAGATCGAGCGCGCGCTGGAGGAGGCCGGTCAGATGCTGGCTTTCGAGCCGCCGGATTGGCGCGGCCTGCTCGGGGCCGACGCGCAAGACAGCGCGGGGCCGACGCTCGGTGGTGTCCTCGCCTGCAATCTCTCCGGTCCGCGCCGCATCAAGGCGGGCGCGGCGCGCGATCATTTTCTCGGCTTTCGGGGAGTCAGCGGCCGCGGCGAGATCTTCAAGGCCGGCGGCAAGGTCATCAAGAACGTCACCGGCTATGATTTGCCCAAATTGATGGCCGGCTCCTATGGCACACTGGCGGCGCTCGAAGAGGTCACAATAAAGGTATTGCCGCGGCCGGAGACGGTCGCGGCGGTGCTCTTCACGAATGTCGAGCCCGCCGCGGCAGGTCGTCTGATGGCGGCGGCGTTGGGCTCGCCGCACGAAGTATCGGGTGCCGCCTATCTGCCGACGGGGACCGCGCAGCTGATCCGCCTACCGAGCAATGAAGGCACCGTCGCGCTGCGGCTCGAGGGTCCGGCCCAATCGGTGGAGTTTCGCCGCGACAGCTTGATCCGCGAGCACGGGACGCACGGTGTTTACGAGATACTTTCCGGGTCCGAGGCGATTGCATTGTGGTGCGCTGTCGGCGAGGCGGCGCCGCTCGGGGGGCTTGCTGGTCGCGCGGTGTGGCGGATCTCGGTGGCACCGGCGCGGGGTGCCGATTTGGGCCAAGAGCTATCGCGAGCGCTCGATGCGGCGTGGTTTCTCGATTGGGGGGGCGGTTTGCTGTGGATGGCGGTGGCCGAAGCCGGCGATGCCGGCGCAGCAGTCATCCGCGCCGCGATCCATGGCCCAGACGGCCGCGACACCGGGCACGCGACGCTGATCAGGGGTTCGCCGACCTTGGGCAGTGCGGTCGCGGTGTTCGAGCCGCAACCGTCGGGGCTCGCCGCCTTGTTGCGTCGAGTGAAGGACGCCTTCGACCCGGCCCACATCCTCAACCCGGGCCGCATGGCCGAGGGCAGCTGACGGGGACCAAGCGCGCGATCTGCTCGCGCCGGTCTACAATTGGTTCACCGAAGGCTGCGAGGCGCTCGACCTCAAAGACGCGAAGCCGCTCCTCGACGTGCTCTAGCCCCTGCTACTGCCTCGCCGGATTCGGACTTTTCTGCCGGCCGGGTTTTGTTGTCGTCGCTCCCTCAGAGCTGTGCAATTTCCGTTGATCGGCGCCGAAGAATTCGTTGATCCACGAGCAACGAATTCACCACGTGACCACTTGAATTGATTAACTATTACAGCTACGCACTGCAGGCGCTTGGCGTCGAGCGCTCAATTTTCGTTGTTTTTCGGCGGCTGGGATCGCGACCAGGGATCTCTCTCATTGCCGCGCCCAACCATCGTCGAACGCGGCAATGCTGACCGCCCTCGGAACCTTATTTCGCCGGCGCGGGTGCCGCTTCCTTCCGGCCGAAGCTCGGCGTGTCGGTGCGGTCAATCAGCGCTTCGGGACCTTCGGTCGGCAGGTTTTCGAGCCAGTTGATGCCGGCGTCGATGTCGTTCTCCCACATCTCGCGCGGCATCTCGTAGAGGAATTCGACGCCGTAGCCGTTCGGGTCGTTGATGTAGACGCTGTGGGTCACCCCGTGATTGACCCGCCAATTGAACTTGACCCCGCGGCTCTGCAAAAAGGCAAGCTGCTTCAGCCACGCCTCGCGGTTCGGCATGGTCAGCGCCACATGGTTGATCGCGACCTGGCTGTTCGCGAGCACCCATTCAGCAGGCGGCGGCAATTTCGCGCTCTCGACCAGGGCGACCGTGTGATGGGTCAGCTGGCCATTGTTGACCGCACTGTAGAAGCGCAT
>Ga0306926_10004732_pt1 | contig 14339 bp, 16 predicted proteins | sample flu12Cox44000178_FD_203759 | JGI IMG/M metagenome (GOLD analysis project Ga0306926, IMG submission 203759) | Lab enrichment of tropical soil microbial communities from Luquillo Experimental Forest, Puerto Rico - flux8day.12C.oxic.44.000.178 (v2)... | ecosystem: Environmental > Terrestrial >...
CTCGGCTCCTTCTTGGAGCAGCCGAAGCCAGCTTCTTTCCCGCAATCATAATCTATGTGACCCGCTGGTTTACTCTCAAAGACCGCGCACGAGCCATTGCTGCTTTCTACGCGGCATCCGCGGTAAGTACATTTGTAGGCTCTGCTATAGCAAGCTGGCTTCTCCCCGTTCAATGGATGGGAATCTCTGGCTGGCGATGGCTTTTTGTCGTAGAGGGAGTTCCGGCTGTTGTTCTCGGGGTGACAACCCTTTTCTATCTCACCGACCGACCTTCTGAAGCTGCATGGCTTCCCGAATCCGAACGGTCTGCGATTGTGAGCGCGCTAGCTGCCGAGGACGCTGCTAAGACTAGGTTAGGGGTCTTGAACTTTTGGGATGCCTGCAAAGACGCTCGCTTGCTGTTACTCGTGACAGGCTATTTTTTCTACATTATGTCAGTCGTCACGAACGCTCTGTGGATGCCAACCTTCCTCCAGCGGCTTTCGCACCAACCTGCGGCTGCGGTGGCAAGACTGGTCATGGTGCCTGCTGCGGCGGGAGTAGCGGGGCTGTTCATTAACTCATGGAGTTCAGACAGGTTTGCCGAGCACAAGTGGCATACCGTAATTCCCATCGCCTGCGGCGGCTTGTGCTATTTGCCGATCGCCACGGGACCAACAACCGTACCCACTGTTTTGCTGCTGACGTTCTACTACTTCTTCGCGACCGCTGCCTTCGCCAGCCTCTGGGCGATGCCCACGACGTTCCTTTCGCAAGGCGCTGCGGCTGCTGCGTTCGCTCTCATCAACTCGGTCGGCCAAATGGGTGCTTTCTTCGGACCTTCGATCGTCGGGTATCTCAACGACACCACACATTCAATTCGTAAGAGTGTGGTATTCATCGCTTGCAGCCTGCTTGCATCCGCGGTTTGCTTGTCCTTCCTTCGGTCCACTGTCCCGAGCATCCAACAAGAGTTTGAGCCCCAGCCATCGCAGGCTGCCAGCCCTTCTACTTGAGATTCTGCCCAGCGCAGTTGCAGTCGTGCGATAGCTCACTGTTTTTGCTGACGGGCGACCTTACAAGTCTTTAGAAAATGGCACATTCGGCGGACCGCGTTACAGCTCCCAACTGTTTGCTTGCACGAAACAGTCTGCTTCGCGAACCGTATCTTTCGTCACGGAGAGCACTGCTCCGGCCTCCTCCATCGAGTATTCCGGAATGTCGCAGAGGATAACTACAGACCGCAACGGCGGGCTCAGTCGAGCCACTTCCTTGGTGAGCGCCAAGATGGACTCCTTTTTTGCCAAGGCTTGTTCCGGATTAAGTCCTGGACCCGGCAGCCGGTCGAGCACGTCTCGCCTCGCAGCGCTGCGGAAGGAAGCGGCCGACCGCAAAGCAAAACGCAACCAGTTGCAGTCCGAACTGGATGCATGGTAATGAACCTCACCACCGATGAAACCATGTGAGAGTTGCAATCTATAGCGGCCATGCGAGAAAGGCCGCGGCTGACACGATCATCGCCAACGCCGTAGCCGAATTCAACCTGCGTGCGATTGGCGCGTTGTGAAGCTGCGTCCCAGCTGGTCTTTAATTCCTTGACCAGGGTGGCGCAACCCCAGTCATGCGCGCGTACCCAACCAGTTGCCCCATATGCTCGTTGGCGTGCACGATGATGCGCAGGTAGATTCCTTCCACGTCCGTATCAACGCCATGGATTCGCACTTTCCGCTGCAGGTCCCCAGGCTTTACGGCTAGATGCGCTTCCTTCACCGCGACGAGTGAGCGCTTCAGCCAGCTAATTACTTCGGTCTTCGACGTTACCGTTTTTTCCATGTCGTTTTTCAGATCCTCAGGCATTTTCGGGCCGGCGAAACCCAGCAAGCCGAAATTCGCAATCGCAATGTGCATATACACTTCGCTCGTCGAGCGGGCCCCTGGTGCCGGGCGCCAAGAGAATTTCTCCGCTGGCGTTGCTTCGGCCAAGTCAATCAATTGCTTCGAAACGTGATTCCACTCTCCGTCATAGCCCTGGAACAGCCCCTCGGGAATGTTTTGCGCGAATACCGGTGCGCTCACCAAAGCCAGTGCCCCAAGTAAATTCCCGAGCCGCTTCTTCATGATGCCCTCCTCTGTAGCACACTCCACATCTTAACTAAAGGGCGGCTTTACGCCGCCTTCCTGCCCCACAATTTTCCTTTTCACCTGATCCCCCGCCGTTTGCAGATCTCATCCTAATCCTTCTGCGGGACGATCAATCCCCGGGGCTTTTAGACGGACGATTGCCTCGAATTTCTTCACCGTACGGCAGTGATTTGATTGGGCGTCTCTATGACTTTTGCCGGCTTTCGGGCTGAAGATGGCGAGGTTTCCGGTAACGAACATCTCCAACAATTTCTGTCGGTTCTGGGACGCGGCCGGATCCATGTTACCATGCCCAACCAAATTGTGAGGACCCATGCCACTTCCTGCTCTCACAGATTCCGCTAAAGTTGAGCCGCGACACTTTGCGGGACTGTTCCTGCTCTCTCAGCGACGCTTCTTCTAGAGCTTTCACTGACTCGGATCCTATCTGTGTCCCTGGGTATCACTTTGGATTTCTGGTGATATCGACCGCGTTGCTGGGCTTCCTGCTTCGGGGTGTAACCCTTGCACTCTGGACTGGGCTGCGCGAGCGCACGGATCGTTCCGTTATCTCGAGCCCCGCGATGCCACTTCGCCCGGGGCACTCGGCCGCTTCAATACCGTGGCGTAACTCCCAAATTGTAAAAAATGAACGAATAAATGTCCGCGGTTGTCGCAATGCTCTTGGCGGTACTACTAGCGCCGTGTGCGGACATCGTATCGATACGGATCAGCACGGGGTTCGCCCGGCTCGCTTCCGCCTGCAACGTGGCCGCGTATTTAAACGAGTGCGCCGGCACGACACGATCGTCGTGGTCTGCCGTGGTAATTAGCGTCGCTGGGTACTTTGCGCCCGGCTTGATATTGTGCAGCGGCGAGTAAGCATACAGCGCCTTAAACTCCTCCGCGTTGTCGCTCGATCCATAGTCCGGCGACCAGTTCCACCCGATGGTGAATCTCTGGAACCGAAGCATGTCCATCACCCCCACCTGCGGCACCGCCACGCGGAACAGATCCGGCCTCTGATTCATCACCGCGCCCACCAACAAGCCGCCGTTCGATCCGCCATTAATTGCCAGGTGCTGCGGCAAGGTGTACTTATTGGCGATCAGCCATTCCGCCGCGGCGATGAAATCGTCGAACACAATCTGCTTTCTGGTCTTGATCCCCGCCTCGTGCCACTTCTCCCCGTACTCCCCGCCGCCGCGCAGATTCGCCGACGCATAGACGAATCCCTGCTCGATCAGCGCCAGACGCAACGAGTTGAAATTCGGCGAGAGCGTGACATTGAATCCACCGTAGGCGTAAAGCAGTGTCGGATTCGCGTCATTCAGCTTGAGCCCCTTTTTGTATACCAGAAACAGAGGGACGCGCGTGCCGTCCTTGCTGTCGTAGAAAACCTCTTTCGTCTCGTAGTTCTCCGGACGGAATCCCGGAATCTCCGGCGCCTTGTATATTGCAACTCTTCTTGTGGCCAGCTCATAGCGGAAAACTGTCGCTGGATAGTTGAACGACGAATATAGGAAGAACGCGTTCGTATCGCCGCGGTTTCCCTGGAACCCCGTCGTCGTGCCCGCTCCCGGCAGCAAAATTTCATTTTCCAGGTCACCCGCCAGGCTACACACGTACACGTGGCTCGCCACATCCTGCAGATACGTGGCGAACAGTTTGCCTCCGAGCGACCTCACGCTCACCAGCGTTTCCGGTTTTTCCGCAATGACATCCTTCCAGGACGCCTTCAGATTCGCCGGATCGTATTGCACAACCTTGCTGTTGGGAGCCCCGTGATTGGTCAGAATCAGCAGTTTGTCCCCCACGTTGTCAATGACCTGGTAGGTGTCGTCGGTAATCTCGCTGACGATCGGTGTAAAGGCTTTCTCGTTCTTCGTCAGATCACGGTAATACAGCGCGTTCCCGCGTTTCCCCTTTCCGCGGTCACTCACCACCAGAAGGGCGAAGTGTTCGTCGTCGGTAGTATCAACAAAATGGAGCCGTTGGGGATTCGCCTGGTCCTCGTAAATTAGCTCGTCTTCCGATTGCCTCGTGCCCAGCCTATGGTAGTAGACCTTTTGGAATTGGTTCTTGGAAGAAAGCTCGTGGCCCTTCTCCGGCGCGTCGAACCGGCTGTAAAAGAAACCATTTCCGGCCCACGCAGCCTCTTCGAACTTGATCCATTTCAGATCGTCCGGCAGGTCCTTCCTCGCCCTCACGTCCAGCACGCGAAGTTCCTGCCAGTCCGACCCGCCCTCCTCCCTCCCGTATGCGGCGTAACGTCCGTCCCGAGACACTGTGAAGCTTCCCATGCGCGTCGTGCCATCCGGTGAAAACTTGTTCGGGTCGAGCAGGACCTCAGGCACTCCATCTAGCCCCTTCTGCACGTACACGACATTTTGGTTCTGCAAGCCATCATTCTTCGTGAAGAAATACAGGTCACCCTTGCGGAAGGGTGCCGTGTACCTCGCGTAGTTATACAGTTCTTCCAGCCGCTTCTTCACCTGCGCGCGGTAAGGGATTTTGTCCAGATAGGCAAACGTGACTTTGTTCTCCGCCTCCACCCATTTGGCCGTTTCCGCCGAATTATCGTCCTCGAGCCACCGGTACGGGTCTGCCACTTTGATGCCGTGGTAATCGTCCACCTGGTCGGCCTTGCGCGTCGGCGGGTAGTCCAGCGACTGCCCCGCCAGGGGCAGTGCCCCCAGCAAGGCGACCAACAGCACCCAAACAAGCATCAACTCCTGGCTGGTCTTCTTCAGTTTCACCGAGTCCCTCCCCGCCATTGAAACCCGGCCGCCCCACTGAAAAGAACGCCGCCGCGTGGTCATACCACACCTCCACGTCGAACAAGTTGAACTCAAGAGTCGTACTTGGCCGAGGGACCCGAGGGGACCAACCATGCTCCCCCGTAGCTTGAGGGAGCCTGGAAAATGGGGACTCGGCAGGGAAGCTACTCTTGCTGTGATTGATTGTCAATATCGGAAGCTACTGGAACAACCCACCGACCCGGTGAGCCAGCGGCATCGTTCAGTAGGGCGGAACCCTACTCGTAGCGTAAGCCAAATCCGAACTTGGCATCCCGATCAAAAATGAGAAACCGAGAAGCCGAGTCAAACGGGAAGGCCTCCCGCAACTGCTGCACAATCCATAAGCTGGTCGGATGTGACATTGCAATGCAAAAGGCGCCGGCGATCGTGGCCGATGAGGAAGAAGCAGTAAAGCACCGAGAAGGTGATCGTGCATCGCAGCTATAGCTTACCGATGGTTACGAAGAAAGGCGAGCCAACGCTTGGCTCGATCGGGGTTCCGGGACATCCGTTTCATCCAGCGGGAAACCGTTGTTTCGGAAATGTCAAAACCGAGCATAAGAAGTTCTCCATGGATGCGCGGAGCTCCCCAAGTCGGGTTCTCCGCCATCATTTGGCAAATTAGATCCCGGACTTGTTTCGATGTCCGTCTTCTCCCGGCGGGCTATCGAACTTTCGAAATCACGCTCCAGTAAGAACTTGGCATGTTGTCGTAGCACACTTTGCTGTCCGCGAAAAAGATGAGGTCTATGACTCGCCTGGTAACTTCACGGCGGTCCCCTTCCTTGCAAACCAGGAACGCCGTCGAGTAGCCGGCCTGGCGTAAGCGATGGAGGCGGGAATGGTCAGTTCAATCTCCGTGCCACAATTGAGCCTGCTCCAGACGTCCAGGTTACCGCCCACAAGTTTGGCCCTTTCGTGCATTCCTTGCAGGCCCCAATGACCGTTGCAACCTTGGTCCGTCACAATCTGTGAGTCGATGCCTTTCCCATCATCACGAATTCGCAGCCGCAACTGGCGCTCGTCACAGTGGATCTCCACTTCAATCCGGCACGCCTCCGCGTGCAGGAATGCGTTGCGCAGTGCTTCCGCGGCAATCCGGAAGACATTGTCCCGCAAGATAGGGTGGATCTCGCGCGCTGTGCCTTCCACATGTACGTCAAAGACAGGAGGATTCGGCCCGCCCCGATTCGCCGCAAGCTCTGCCGCGAGAGTGTTCAGGGCCGCAGCGAGATCGTTAGTTTCTATCGCGGACGAACGCAACCCTTGAATGGCGTCGCGACAGTCGTTGATGGCCTGTTGCGCTTGATCGACAGCGCCTTGCAGTCTGTCTCTGGCTCTAGCTAGATCCGGACCACCGGGGAGCAGGTTAACTCCCGCTTGAAAACCGAGCGAGACCCCCTGAAAATTCTGCAACAGGGTGTCGTGCAATTCGCGGGCAATCCTTTCTCTTTCCGCAAACCGCCCTTCCAAGCGTAGACGCTCTTGGGCGGTCACTTGCCGCAGGTGCAGTTGATAGGGAGCCCCAAGCAAGGCAAGAAACGCGATGATGCATAACAAATGGAACCACGTGGTCTGGTAATACGCTGGCGCGATGTAAAAATCCACGAAGGCCCCGGCGTCGTTCCACACACCGTCACTGTTGGAGGTTATGACTCGGAATCTGTAATCACCGGGCCCGAGGTTGCTAAAAAACGCTTCCCGACGCGTTCCCGCGTCTTCCCAATCCTTGTCGACGCCCTCCAACTTGTAACGAAACCGCGCCCGTTCAGGGATCGGGAGGCGCAGAGCCGTGTAGTCGATCTCCACATTCTCGGTGTGTACAGGAAGAACCAAACGGCTGGCCGCCGCGTATGTCTTTCCGTTCGACGTGATCGTAGAGATTACGACCAGGGGTGGCAGGCGGTGCCGATTTTCTTCGAACGTTGCTGGGTTCAGCCAAGCGATGCCCTTGGTGGTCGCAAACCACAATCGTTCATCGGGGGCCTCTACTAGCGATGGCTCGGGCAGTACTTCTCCCGAGAGCCCAGGTAGGCCATCGAGTTCATTAAAGGCCTCTCCGGAAACCGTCGAACCCGGGTCGCGCAGCCAGTTCTTCAACTCAGACGCGGAAACGTGGGCGATGCCTGAGAATCCATTCACCCACAGGTCGCCCGTCGAGGTCTCGACAATTCCGGACACCCTTCCGGGCAAATCCGGATCCTTCCATCGCATCAAATAAAACTGTCCGTGAGTAAACAGTTGAACGCCCCCGGCTCCTCCTAGCCAAACATGGTCGCCCCGGACCGAAATGGTGTTCTCCGAAACGCCACGCTGGCCAGCTGGGAAGGAGAATCGCTGGTAGGTCAGGCCGTCCCACTCCACTACCTTGTTCGAAAAAGCAAACCAAACGTTGCCCGCCTGATCATCCACCATAGTCCCGAGCACGCCAGGCTTCTTGCCGAGGGCTGGCGTTTCGTTGCTCCACGCTCCGCCGGAGAGATGGTAGGCTTTGCCACTGAGCGTGGTGATCCACGGATCGTTGTTGCGGTCGGTCGCAACGAATACTACAGGGTCCAGATTCTCGTCCGGATAGCTCACGGGAGACAATCCCTTGCCGGATGCCCGCCAAAGATGAAACTCTCCTGCGCCGGCCGACCAGATCGTTCCCTTATGATCGCGTCGAACGCTAATGGTCTGTCGAGTACGAGGAAAGACGGTGATCGCCCCGTCGGCGGTCACCTGAGTGAGCGGTAAGCTCATGTTTCCAGTCCAAATAGAGCCTCGATCCCCGGCGGCGATGCTGAACTCGCGCTCTTGGGCGTGAGCAAGCCGCACCGCTACGAGCGTGGTGCGCCGAAGCCTGTCGAGACCTGAATTAGTCGCCACCCAAGCGCCATCCTGATCGATCAATACTTTCCAGACAGCGTCAGAACTGATTCCTTCTCCGGGCGTGAAGCTCTCGCCCGGAGCTCCTTCCACGGCGACTGGTGTCGGCCATCGATCGACATGCTCAAACCGTCGGACGCCCTTCCTGGTCACGGCCCACAACGTACCGTCTGGGGCAAAGCAGAAGTCGCCGAAATGTGCGTTTCCCTGATACGACCTTCGCGGCAAGGAGGATGGTGGAGCGCTCAACCTGTTTGCTACTTGGCGGAGGCCCTGACTGTCCGAGAGCCAAATCGTCCCATTTGGCCCTTCGTGGAGGTGGGCGTAGCCGGAAGACACTCCTTCACCGTATTTGCTGACTTTGAACTTCGTGTAGCCTCGTGGCAGGAATAAAAGAGGGCCTGTCAGAGGTTTCACCCATAGGGTGCCGTCACTGTCCATGAGGAGCCCGGCCGGGAAACCGCCAGGGTAGTCTTGGGCGAGTCCAATCTGCTCGCAGACGGACCCGCTCAGATGAAACAGGCCGGAGGTCGCCTGCACCCATAAGGAGCCGTCCCGGTCCTCGATGAGCTGCCCTTGTTTGCGAGTTGGCGTGCAGCGCCTATCTGGAAACTCCGTCAAACGGCCGTCTTTCCAGAAGAGCAGTCCGGCTCCTTGCGTCGTTAGCCAGAGGCCTCCGGAAGACGCGAGGAATACGGAATCGATTTCATTAGTGGGCACGGCTCCGCTGGTTACTTCCCCTACTGACTGGAACCGAACCCCGTCAAAGCGGAAAACACCTCGCGATGTGGTTAGCCAAAGATAACCTTCAGAAGACTGCTTGACATCGAAGACTGGACCGATTTCCTTCCAAGCGGTGTGATGGAAGTCTCCCAGATTTTGCAATTCCGGCTTGTCAGCTCCGCTAACTTGAGGAAGGAGCCCGAAAATCAGCGTGACGGCTCCCACCCATGCGAACTTGCAGAAGAGTGTCCACACAATATGGCCTTCACTGTGCGATCAAGGAATGCAGGATGACCCTCGAAGCACCTTGTCAGGTTCCCTTGGCGAAAGTCTGGCTGGCTTTAAGAATCAGCAAGCCGCGTGACATGTTACATCGATTAAATTCAGACGGCGTATGCAATTATTGCGGACCACAGGAGTGTCGCCTACCTAGGAGGGTCGCTAGAGACTCGTGGAGACCTGTTCGTGCAAAATTTGTCGGCAGGTGATCCCATCCGCCTAACCTCCGGTATTTCCGGTGGTTCTCCCGCTTGGACCCGGGATGGTAGGGAGCTTGTCTTCGATTCCGCAATGGGAGGACTCGAAACTTTGTGGCGCATTTCCGCGACGGGTGGTACACCGCGGCCGCTTGCAGGGGTAGGTGAGGGAGCTCATTTCCCCTCAATCTCGCGCAGTGGGGACCAGCTCGCCTACCAGCGTGTTATGCGGAGCGACGACATCTGGCGGATTGATTTGAAGGACGAAAAACATGCCCGAGGCTCTCCGGCACGCATGCTTGCCGCAAGGGGATTCATTCGGCGACCTCACGTCTAGCCCGACGGAAGAAGAGTGGTGTTTGAATCTGATCGCTTGGGTTTTTCGGATATATGGTCTTGCGAAATCGATCGCTCGGATTGCACACAGCTGAGCTCTTCCCACGGAATGTCGGGAACTGCGCGCTGGTCGCCGGACGGCCATTACGTTGTGTCTGAGTCTGTTTCCCGAGGCTATTATGAAGTTTACCTCGTGGAAGTACCGGGGGTGGCGAACCTCGACTTGTGTCCACTTTCCCCGGAACCGATAACGGCGCTCCCAACTGGTCGCGAGACGGGCAGTGGATTTACTTTTGTTCTTCCCACGAAAAGGGGCCGTTACAACTCTGGAAGCTACCGTTTAAAGGCGGATCGTCAATTCGGGTGACAAAAAACGGTGGCGTATATGCCACAGGGGCGGTGTAGCTTGCATTTACGGCTGCAGAGCCGTATGCGAGACCGAGATATGGATGAACTAAACCTCAGGAGGAGGGGGGCGACGAGACCCTGAGGCACTTAGACGATGCCACGCGATTAACCCCGTCGCCGACATGGCCAGACCAGCCCTTGACTACGCGCGGTTCATAATTGCACGGGACCATGGCTTCAGCTCTTGGCGGAAGTTGAAGGAGCATATGGAGAACCTCCGCCGTTGACTGCTAATCCGGCGGAGATTTAGTTCACCAAGAGTTCACCTCCGGTACATTGATCGAAAAACGAGCTCACGGCAGAGTGGGTTGATGCGCGGGACGGTGGGGTGGGAAAGCGCACCCGTCCCGCGCTATTTGTGTCAGGTCGTCAAAGGTAGGCCGGGGAAGCCGCCCTCCACGGGCTTGCGCCTGGCACAGATATCACTGCACTTTCGGATGCCTGCGGATGGTGCTTGGTCGGTTCCGTCCGCGCCTAAATATCGAGACCAACTGATCACAATGCTGCTGCAATGCTACCCTCCACCGCCGCAAGGGCTCTTCGTCCCTGCCGAGCACCGGCTCGCTGCTGCTCTGTGCCTCGTCTGCCTTATAGGCCTTCTCGTCCACTCGCGGTTAAACTCTCTCGATCTCGATCGTGGTCGCTGGCGCGCCGGCAGCCGAACGCTGCTGGCGCACCGGCAAGAGTTCAAGCCAACGCTGCTGGTGTGGGTACCCATCGTAGCGGCAGGCTCCAAAGACGCCTTCCAATGGAGCGAGACTTTCGTCTCTGCGGCGCTCACGGCTCGTGGCTGGGTGGTTGCGGATTCCTACCGCGGCATGCCCCGGTTCGCCGTGGACAAGCGCTAGCACGGCGATGCGTGAGAATGGGGCCATGGCCCAGGACCGGCTCGATAGATTCGATGCTGTGTTTCCACGTGGACGAAGGCCAAGTCCTTGCGCCTAAATCCACTTCGGCGATTACCGCGTCAATCGAGACTTGAAGATTCCTTGCCGGGCCCTCTGGGGTTATAATCCCGGCACTTGTGCCCCTCGCCCCAGGCTCGAGGCTCGGACCTTGCGACGTTGTGGCACCGCTCGGCGCAGGTGGAATGGGCGAAGTGTACCGCGCGCGTGATACTGCTCTAGGACGGGATGTCGCGATTAAAGTCTTGCCCGCGACCCTTGTGCAGGATCCCGATCGCCTCCGACGCTTCAAACAAGAAGCTCAGGCCGCGGCGGCACTCAACCATCCCAACATCCTCTCATCTTCCACATTGGCGAACAGGATGGCTCTCCTTACATTGTTTCCGAGTTGCTCGAAGGCGAAACCCTTCGCCAGTGCCTGCAACTAGGTCTTCTTCCTGTACGAAAAGCCATCGAGTACAGCGACCAGATCGCACACGGACTTGCTGCGGCACGCGTCAAGGGAATCATTCATCGCGATCTCAAGCCGGAGAGCATTTTTCTCACTCGCGATGGCCGCGCAGAGATTCTCGATTTTGGCCTCGCTAAACTGATTCACCCGAACAATCCACCTGTAGCTACTTAAGCGAATCTACGATCGCTTCAATGCTCGCGACATGGAGACAGTGCTCGCAGCCTTGCACGAAGATATCAAGTGCACCAGGTGGTGCGCGATCTCAGAGGGAATCTCCTCGCCGATAAAATGGTCGGGCACATCTCTCGGGTCGAAAACGGACTAGTCAGGCTGTTTGATATCCGGGGGGCATAGATGCAATTCCGGTGCTTCGAGTAGCTCCGGCCGGTTCACTTTCGTTCGAGATACTTCCAATCTCACGCCGATGTTTACGCGCCCGCGGCCGCCGAACGATCGAACGAGCGAATCGCCTCTTCCTCGTTGTCGGCGATGTCGAACACGGTGTAGAGCCGCGTCACTTCCATCAAGTCGTCCACTTTGTCCGGCAATTTCACCAGCTTCAATTCCCCGCCCTGCCGCCGCACAGTGGCAAACGAACTCACCAGCGCGCCCAAGCCAGAGCTGTCGACGTAGTTCACGTTGGCAAGGTTTAGCACGATTTTCCGGTCGCCTTTGCTCAGCAACTCGGCAATCAGGTGGCGTAGCGCGGCACTTTCGTCCCCGAGAACGATCCGGCCGCTGATGTCCACAACAGTCACGTCGCCAAGGTTTCGTACACTCGTCATCATATCCATGAGCAAACTCCTAAGTCCAAATAACCCAGTGTTCCTCCTGCGGATGTGCTCCACACTATAGTGGCAACTCACACAAAACACCACAGGCGATTTCGATTCAGCCGTGTCCATGGCGAATTACTGAATTTGGCTGCCGGCTCAGACGGTCGACGCAACACCCATCGAATCGGTTAATTCCATAATGCTTTGAGGAAGGACCTACCTGCAGGGGCTATCTTCAATTAGTCCTTAAACAGGCTCTTTTCTTTGAATTGGGTTTCGCGAACGAATGCCCCCATTGAAACTCTTGCACTTAGACGTCGAGCTGGTGTTGCGTTGACCTATAGAATCCACCGCCAAAATTAGTTGTTTTTTCGGGTTTTGATACCACGCCTGGATGCGCGATGTCCTCATCCTTTTCCTTCATTTGATTGTCACCGTCGTCCGGCTTGCACGCCGCATCGAGCGCCGTTACTGTGAAGTTGAAGGTCGTACAGCAATAACATTTCCTTGAGCACCGACAGAAAAATGAGTGGCAGTTGGTTGACCGCCACCGCCACCACCGCACCCGGCAGGGACTGCCATGCAGGTCAGCACCAGTAGGAAAAAAGACGCGCCGGATTGAGCTTTTCATGGCGTCTCCAGAACATGCTTGTCTTGAACGTGACTGTGCTCTCTGCGCACTCTTTTCACAAAAGCAAGCCCTTCGGACACGGGTTGAGAGATGATTAGCCACAGGGCCTTGCCCATGCCTCAGTTTTTTTTTCCGGGCCGGATAAGCTGGGCTCGATTTACATCGAGCATGATTGATTGTCAACTAATGGCACTCCACGGCACTCCACCGGACTCCTGTCCACCCGAAAAACCCTCAGTGGAGGCTGATTTTAGGCGTTCGTTCAGGGTGATAGCAGGACCGAGACTGTGCACAAGCCCGCGAACTCTCCCATCAAAGTGATAGGTGGGCAGCACAGATTTGAAGCAATTCGATTTGCGCTTGAAAATTCCGTAGACGTACTTCACGGGGTAAAGGTGTACTTCGCCCTGGACATGCCACAGCGCCTCCTGGTTGTTAACACCAGCGATGGCTATGGCACTTGGCGGCCATACGGCGATGACTCTGACCAGTTTGCGCTCACGTTCAAGAGATTCCTTCTCGCTGGTGCGAACACTTCGACCGCACTCTGCGGCCCCTCATTCCCGGGACAGAACGTAGGAGCGAACCTCCAGTTCAAGCGGTCGGAACATTCCGCACCGACAGAGACGGCGACACTCTGACCGGCTCGTTTCGATTCCCGATGCAGCGAGTTTGCGCGACGCGCTCAGGGAGAAGTATGCCGCGTATTCCGGTAGAATAGAGTCAATGCAACTTGCGCTCGTTCCCGAGCAATTCGTGAGCAGTGATTTCAGGTTCGCGGTTGAGCAATTAGGAAAGCGGCAAGATGTGTTGGTATTGGATACCCTGCATCGTCACCGCGAGTCGCAATGGGACAGCGCGGGTGTGGAATGCCGCCACCCCGGGCTTGTTCTGAGCGCACGCTCTCGCCTGACGACAGCGCGTTGTCAGCGCTTCGGTGCGGACCCCAATATCGCCTGGCGGGCTCCATGTGCCTCCTGAACACCCTTGGAGAAAACCTTGGAGGCGGACGCGACCATGCTGTGGTTGTAGAAGACCAGAAACTGTAAACACGCCAGAAGAGACGTCAACTTGATTTGCAACCGAGGCGACTAATTGGGCCGCGGTTCTTTGTGAGAGACTCCATTGAACAGACTCCAATCGTTCTCGGCATTTCGGTGGCAGGTGAGACGCGAACGGACCGCGGCCCGAGCTTGGCCTCAACGAGAAATGACGAGAAATGAAATGATGAAAAAGGACGCGCGGTGACGCTGGAACGTTGGCAGGAAGTCAAGAAGGTGCTCGCCGCCGCCCTGGAACGGGAGCCGGAGGAGCGTGCTGCCTATCTGGATCAGGCTTGCGTGGAGCCCTTGCTGCGGCGTGAGGTGGAGTCGCTGATCGCCGCGCACGAACAAGCGAAAAGCAACTTTATGGGGCATCCTGCCGACGAAAACGGCGACATCTCTAGAAGCGGCACTAAACCAGGATACGATCAGCGCGAGACAGTTACTTGGTTGCCGCCGAGCACAACCTCTGGATTGCCCCAACCATCGGCTTTCGGGCGATACGAGATCGAGCGTTTGCTTGGTGAGGGTGGCCAGAAATTCGTGTACCTAGCCCGGGATCCACATCTCAACCGAAAAGTGGTCGTAGCTCTATTGAAAACCGAGAAGTTGGATGCCAGCAGCGCGGCCCGTCTTTGGCGGGAGGCGCAAACCATGGCGCAGCTCGGCAATCATCCGAACATCGTCACCGTGTTCGACTTCGGGGAAGAACAGGGTCGCCCGTATGTCGTCAGCGAGTACGTCCAAGGCGGCTCGATAGAGGATCTGCTGAAGACCTGCCCTCAAAAGCCTCTGCCGCTGGAACAGGCAGTCTTACT